>Ga0210400_10003047_pt1 | contig 14981 bp, 14 predicted proteins | sample IncBWH26MmetaG_FD_155456 | JGI IMG/M metagenome (GOLD analysis project Ga0210400, IMG submission 155456) | Forest soil microbial communities from Barre Woods Harvard Forest LTER site, Petersham, Massachusetts, United States - Inc-BW-H-26-M | ecosystem: Environmental > Terrestrial > Soil >... | reverse complement strand
GCATGAAAGCGGGATTAGCCTGTCGATGTCCGGCGGCGTGCGCGATCCGCGCTACCTCGACCCGCTCGGCAAAAAGCTCTCGCCAAACCTGTTCTATACGAAGCTCGGATATCAGCATGAGTTCTTGCCGTTCGGCAGCACCGCGGTCAGCATCGATTTCGCCAACCAGGACGAAGTCATCTTCCACGGCGACACGGCGCAGAGCTATGCCGTCGCACTGGTGCAGAACATCGACTCGACATCGACCGAGGTGTTCGCCAGCGCCGCATACCAAACGCTGAAGCGCACACTGGGTGGTGCGTTCCACCCGATCATGGCAGCCTGGACCGGCGCCCGGATCCGCTTCTGAGGCTCTCGGAGGAACGACGTCATGACCAATAGCGCTCGGGCGGTCGCCCGCATACTGGTGGCCGCCGGACTGACCGCGTTGGCCGCCTGCGACATCGGGCAGCCGATGGCGGTCATCCCGGAGCCGGAATCGCAACTGACCCCGAAGCCGGGGCTGCTCACCGACGATAACGGCGAGTGGGTGATCTACCGCAAGCCCTGACGCGGTGCACCCACCAGCCGCAAGACGGAGTGGGTTCGAGCTCAAAACACGGCTCGTGGTTCCGGCCCGCACCAATGCAGGACGCGGCCTCCTACGATCCGATCTGTTCCAGAAACATCAGAATAGAAGCAAGAAATGCTGACATACCGGGCGGCGCTCCTGTGCACTGCTTGCTGAGGATTGCCGCCGCCCGAGGCTTCGATTGCGCTACAACCAGCGGCAGCGCAGGTTACGACACTCAAGGCAATAATCAGCGAGAAGGTCCTTGTTGTCATCGATGCTCTCGTTGTTTGTTTCGGAAAATCACACGCCGATTCGAGGTCTGCGCTGGCCGCGATCCGGTGTTTGCACACCAGCCGAGATCCCAAATTCCTTGGTCTAGACCTGGGCCGGCCATCCTTTATTCAAACAACTCACTTATCATTTTTCAGCGGGGCCGCGGGTGCGCGGACGGGCGCGCTGGACCCCCATCACGCATCCCCGTGAGGTCGCGCCGGATGCGGCAGACGGCCGCGGCACGGACCATGCTTTCGGTTACCTATGACAGGAACCTGGCTCCCAGAATGACGTTACTCGTCGATTTGTGTGAACAACGTGTTGGAGTTGGCGCCGCAGGATGCGCTGAGGCGAAATTTCCTGATCAAGCGCATAACGTCAGACGGAGGTGGCAATGAGAGTTCTGCATGGGTTTATCCGGCTATGGATCGCGATGGTCTCGGTGTGCACATTAGCAGGGTCGCTCACTGGTTGCGCTCAACCGGGTGACGCGGCGGGTGAAGGCAGTTCCCTACCGCCTTCCCAAAGCGCGACTTACGTCTACCCGCCGCCCAATCTTCAGGTCTATGACTGACGTCGAATTTTCGCGGAGAACGGAGACTAAGTGGGGGTCGTGACTACCCCTCCAGGCCGGGCCTGCAAGCCCAGTCAAGTGGACCGACGAGGTTGCCAGCCGCGAAGGGGACAAAATAGGACGCATACTGCGTAGCGAACGCCGTACCGGCGGCGGTCCGATGGGTCGCCAGCCCGGCGGCCTATCGACGACGACGTGTGTTAGGCCGTGCCAGCTAGGATCTGATCCACCATTTGGGCCGCGGCCACCCGGGTCGAAGACGTCGCGCTCGAAGAAGAAGAGGGCGACGCGGGCATGCCGCACCGCGCCGAGCAGGTCGGAAAGTCCCGTAGCATTCTGCGCGAACCCGCTGGGATTGCTCTCGGCGCTACCGTAGGCAGCCGGCGCGGTGGCGATAACGATCAGCGAGATGAACGCGCCGAAGGGCTGCCCGGCTAAGACGACACGACGATAGCCCCTGTGCTTCGGCGCCTCGGCCGCGTCAGCCAGCGCCGCTCCATTCGCCGCCTGAGCATCTGCGATCCGCGTCGGACGCTGGAATATTAAGGCTCTTTCTAGGGTCCGGATTGGTGAACGTCTCTGCTTTGAAGGCTTGCTTGCAAGATGCATATCCGCACGCTGGTCGCCGCACGTACAGCAGGTCTGATTTTTGCCCTCTTCTTCACGGTACTGGCAGGGGCCTGCAGTCCGGGACGCGATCCGTACTCTTGTTTCTACTCTGATACTCGCGGAGCGGACCGCAATGTTGACGGCCGCACGCTGCACTGGTGCGGTCCTGTGCCGAGACCTAAAAATTGAGAGTGGAAATGATTAGACGATATGGTCGAGGGTCACTTGGAAGGTCGTGGCCCTGGTGACTAAGCCAACCGTCACGGACGGTGGATCCAGCCGGGTCACCGCGGCAATTTCTGCCGGTCAACCAACCTGACCCGACCGGATCCAAAGGCGCAAGGAGTTCTCGATGACATCATCAAATGGAGTAGACCATACTCTCGATTACTGCCAATCCAAAAAACATGGCGCCTATCGCGAAACAGACGAGCCAAGCGCCAATTACATCACGTCTTCCCACGACGTATGCCACCGGGTGGTACCACACGGCTAGTTTCCGATGAAACCAAACGACGTTCTAGCTCTATGACCGCGATACAACTGACAAGGCAAAGTTCTGCACCATATGTCGCGACTGACCGTCGGCGCTCTTTTGAGCGGCCTTAATCACTTCCGATAGAGCGATACTCCGCTGCGCTTATTCGCGAGTCGATCGGCACCCTGAGCATCGTGTTACGGCAGGTCATTAGCACCGCGCTGGCCGTCGCCTGTGTCAAAACGAATATTTTAATGGCCTCGGGAATCTAGTGGATTCGATACCACTAAGCGCGCCGAGCGATGCGAGCTGAACGCGCCCGCGCCTCAGCTGAGATTAGTCTTGCGAGGTGACACCGATGATGGCCATCAGCAATCCCGCGGTGAAGCGTTTCCGCTCCACCGCCTCATGATGTGTGGCAGTACTGCTATGCGAAAGACGCCATTTCGAACGCCACCTGGTGCACGTCGAGTAACGGGCAACCTCGAGCATCGGTTTTGGGGCCAGGTCACCGCTCATCCCAGCAGTGACGTGTCACCGATCATAAGAACCGGGTCAAAGGCGGCAAGATCAGGATGGTAGACATGACGCTCTATGGAAGGCCGGTACACAGCATGGTGGTCGATCCAATACCGTTCAAGGCGACGCGAAACGACGGTGACAGCGTGGCAGCGTCACCGCAGACGTCCCTCTGGGCCGACCTGAAAACGACACTCGCCATAACGAGCGTTCTGTTGGCCCTAACCACCGCAAGCCATGCCCAATCAAGGGTTGGAGCCGTGTGGCCCACCGAACTGCGCGGAGCGCGAGGGTCAATTACGCGACAACCGATAGCGATCCCGGACGCGCGACAGGGAGTAACCAAAAACAACGCGCCCGCCGCGGGTTCGGACGCCCGATACTCGCCCGATCCGAATAGCGAACTACGGCAGCTCTATGACGAGATCATGCGTCGCGTCGGCGTGTCTTACAAAGACCCTCGCTGACCGCGCATCGGTCTGAGTAGACCGCACTACCAACGCAGAAACGACGCACCCTCCCGGTGCCGGTATCACGGATTTCCGAGATCATCGATGAAGTTCACGTGTCAGCGATCCAGTACTGAGATGGCGCCGACGGCGACAGCGCCGGATCCGCGCGAGCACATCGTCATCCTCGGCGACGGCTTTGGCGGACTTGCTGCCGCCCTCGCGCTGCGCAATGTGCCTGTTCGGGTGACCCTGATCGATCGGCGCAATTATCATCTGTTCCAACCACTGCTGTACCAGGTCGCCACCGCAGGGCTGTCGCCCGCCGACATTGCCTCCCCGATCCGGGGGATCCTGAGAAGGCAACGCGACACTACGGTTCTCCTTGGCAAGGTCACGGGCGTCGACGTCGCCGCCAAGGCGGTGCTCATCGACGAACGCCGAGTGACTTATGACCAGCTCGTCATCGCGACCGGGGCACGCCACGCTTACTTCAATCACGAAGAGTGGGAACGGTTCGCGCCCGGCCTCAAGAAGATCGACGATGCGACTGATATCCGGGGCCGCATCCTGGTCGCCTTCGAACGCGCCGAGACCAGCAGCGACCAACGGGAGCGGAGACGGCTGCTGACCTTCGTGATCGTCGGTGGCGGGCCGACCGGCGTCGAGATGGCCGGTGCCATCGCCGAGCTCGCGCACAGGGCGTTGTCGACCGACTTCCGGAACATCGATCCGGGATCGGCGCGCATTGTCCTCGTCGAGGGCGGGCCGCGTGTGCTTGCCGCCTTCCCTGAGACGCTGTCGGCTGCCGCCAAGCGCGCGCTCGAGCGGCTAGGCGTCGAGGTGCTCCTCGGGGCCCGTGTCAGCCGCTGCGGTCCGGAGGGTGTTATCATCTCGAACGATTGCATCGAGGCCGACACGATTATCTGGGCGGCCGGCGTTATGGCATCGCCGGCGGCAAAATGGCTCGGATCCGAACAGGATCGCGCCGGGCACGTCGTAGTCGAACGCGATCTCACGCTCAAGGGTCACCCGGAGATCTTCGTTATCGGCGACACAGCACTTGTCAAAGCGGCCGACGGGAAGCCGTTGCCCGGCATTGCCCCGGTCGCCAAACAGCAGGGCGCTTATGTGGGGCGCGTCATTGCCGCGCGCGTCGGTCGTAGGCCCGTACCGGGGCCGTTCCGATATCGCCACCTTGGCACTATGGCGACAATCGGGCGCAAATCGGCGGTCGCTGATTTTGGCAATCTTCACCTCAGCGGTTTCATCGCCTGGCTCCTCTGGGGCATCGTTCATGTGTACTTCCTGGTCGGCTTCCGCAATCGGGTTGCCGTTCTGATAGGCTGGCTCTGGGCCTACTTAACCTTCGGGCGCGGCGCGCGGCTAATCACCGGGCACGACCTATAAGGGTGATCGAGGGTGGCGCTACTGAGACGAGAGCACCGCGCCAACACCGGGAGATGGCAGCAGTGCTGAACAAAAGCCTCTTGTGCCGAATCTTAGTCGCACGACGGATTAACCAACACTCGCGGTCGTGTAGCCCAAGGCTCAATGAAAAACCTCATCTTCGCATTTCATCTACTACGCATTGGTATTCGCAGATTACATGGCCGAACTCCGGACCGGATCCGTTGCGCGAGAAAGTAGCGAAAGCGAAGGTTCCTATGCTGAAACAATGAGCGCCGGTCCCGCCACTCGCACTCCCCGTCGTCCGGTCGCCTCAAAGAAGAGGGTTCAACAGCGCCGGACGTGCAAATATTGGTAATCAGTACTTTAATAGCCCTCGCAATCGTCGCCGGCGGATTGCCGCTTCTGAACGATTGCCCGGCGTCAGTCGATGTCACAAGCCAGGTATAGTAGTCCCAGATCGCCTGCGCACAGACATCCGGAACCGTGGCAGCATTTCGGCCATCTGCTTACCGGTTGCCGCTGCCCGATCAAATTCCTGAGATCGGCCGAGGCCTTCCTCTCCAGCTTCCTGAGACGTTGATCCGCCGGTTCATCAAGCATGATCCGATCCACATAATCCTCGACGGCGCGAGTTCACCGCGGAACTGAGGAGACCAAAATGCGTATAACCTTGTTGTTGATCTTCTTGATCACCTTCTGCTTGGCGGCTGCGCCGGCTCGCCGGCGGTGAGTCAAGCGCCGCCGCCCAAACGCTCCCACTCAGGCTCGTTTGGACAGCCGGATTATTCGGTCATGGTCGTTCGTCCGGCCGTGGCCCCCAAGGTTCGCGAGAAACCGGTTGATGCGAGTCGTCTTCTTGTTGATCACTCTGATCGGTGTGCTACTCGGTGGCTGCGTCGGTCGGCCAATTCCGATTCCCTACCCTGAGAGCGAACTCGGGCCTCCGCCCGGCATGCCAACTGGCGCCACTAGCGCCGTCGGCGATGACTCTGGCGAAGCAGTAATCTTTCAGCGCTAGGACACCTCCGCCGACTGGGGGTCTTGCCGGTGCCTAGGAGCGCCCGCTTAGGCCGTGCGCGCACAGACGCAACCCGAATTTGGAAAGGATATGGAAGACACTGTAAGCAAGCTGGAAGCGGCGCAGCGGCGACAGCAGCCGGGAGGCGTCGTAGAAATCTCCTGCCAGAATGGCAAGGAGCCCATTGCGCGTGTCGAGCAGGTCGGTCGAGGACATCAGCATGTCGCGGAACACCGGCCGGTTGATCCGATGGATCAGCCACGAGAGAGAGGTAATGCTGCGCCGCACCTTGCGCTCGTAGTCGCGCAACCGCCGCTCGCCCCTCTTTTGGTCGTCGAGCCACACCTCGACCGCTTCGGCGCCCAACGCGGCGCCGCTCATCGCCATCATGACGCCGCTCGAAAACAGCGGATCAATAAAGCCAAATGCGTCACCGACCAGGATATACCCATCTCCAGCGGCCCGCCGCGAGGTGTAGGAATAGTTTGTGGCAGCCATCAGCGGACCAATCGGCTCCGCATTTGCCATCAGCTCGGCGATGCCGCAGCTCGCCGCGACGGCGCGCGCGAAGAACCCGTCAAGATCGCTGGTGCGCGTCTTGAAAAAGGCTTGAGTGCCGACCAGGCCGACACTCGTCACGTCATCGGGGAGCGGGATCAGCCACGCCCACCCCTGAGGCAATAGATGAACGGTGATCATTCCTGCCGCTTCACCGGGCGGACGCGGCACACCACGGAAATGTCCAAACACGGCCGCCGTGTTGTTGCGCTTGTCGACCCGCTTGAAGCCGAAGTGGCGGGAAAGCATGGTGTCCCGCCCGGAGGCGTCGACAACGAAGCGAGGCGACCATCGCGACGGGCTCTGGTCGGGCCCGATCGCCATCACGCTTGCGCGACCTTCGATCGCAAGCTCGACCTCCGTCACGCGCATGCCCTCGAACACGGTCGCGCCGAGGCGACGGCTGTTTTCGAGCAGCAGCTTGTCAAAATCCGCCCGCCTCACGTGGTAGCTGTCGCCCACGCATAAGCATGGATTGTCGGCGAAGCGGAATGTCGCCACCCTGCCGTGCTCCTCGGAAACGAGCTCTGCACCGGGCTTGTAGACGCCAATGCGCCGGACATCCATGGCAACCCCGAGGCGGTCGAACAGAGGCAGGTTCAGAGGCAGCAGCGACTCGCCGATATGAAAGCGCGGGTGCCGGTCTCTTTCCAGCAAGACGACATGGCGCCCCTTTTGGGCAAGGATCGCCGCCATCGTGGACCCGGCAGGCCCGCCGCCGACAACAAGGACGTCGCATTCTTCCGGGCTTTTGCCTTCCCGCCCCGAAAGCCTCATCACGGTCCTTAGCACCCTTGCTCTGTTTGCGTGACTTTACGAAGGCCGGTGCTCCGCGATGGGCAAGGTTCACCGTGAGCGGTCATCGACCTGCGTCGCCATCGCAGCTAAGCCAGCTCCGCACGGGTATGGAGAGATTGTCGTGTCGGGACCGGGCTTGGTGTCGATCCTTCATGCACCCGCAATTTCTACACCGTGCAAGACCCAGCCCGGTGCCCTTTCCGAGATCGGTTTGCCGTAAAGAAGAGTTCGAACAAAATCGCGCGACTTATCGTCTGTACTGATCAGTAACAATAGTAGCAGTACGGGTAATAGCCGTATCCATAGTAACCGGGATAGAAGCCACGATACCCACCGTACCCGCCATAAAAACCGCGGCCAAATCCACCGTAGAAGCCGCGGCCGCCAAAACCGCCCCCATGAAACCCGCCGCCGCCAAAGCCATGAGCCTGGGCAGCACCAACCCCGATGCAGGCGGCAAGCGCGATAACAACGATGGCAAAGCTCATCCGCAAGTTGCGACTCATGGAACTCTCCTTTTCACATTCGCGTCCAACTTCGTCGCCGGACGCTCGACACAGGATCCTTGACCGGCGGAAGCGGCGCTTTATTGCATCAGATCATCCGCCGTCTTTTGGAAGTCCGTCCGGTGGGTGCATACTTAAAAAGCCTCCGGTGTGCTGCCGATCTCCGAAGGCTGAAAATGACATTCCGGTGGGCGGGAGTGCGATCCGGTTCACCGTCGATCAACGCCTATGGACGACCGCCAGCTCGGTGAAGCGACGGTGCGAGCACCGAGAACTTTTATGTCAGGGTCAGAGTTGAACGGGCAATGTTGCGATTACGGCGATCGCTGCCAATCTTGGGCGAAGTTGCTAAGCTGACTGTGTTCGACATCGGACACCACCCAAAATTGCATGCCGCTCTCGGACCAGTGCACCACGTTGTAGCCATTGCGCTCGGCTGATTGAAGTGTCGGCACGACGCTTCCCGCCGTCGGCCAGACGAACATGTTGATGATGTGCTTGTCATGCTGGTAGATGAGCGCTGCGACCGGCCGGCCGGCGATGTAATCCAGGCGCCCACCCGTGAGCGGGAACCCTGCCGCGCCGAGATCCTTGACCGGCGGGGCAAAATCGATGCGCCCGTCGAACCATGGCTTGACCGTATGCTGGTCGGTCGAGGCGACGTCTTCGAGATGGCCGGGCTGCAACGCCCGCACATGGCCGGCAACCAACTGCTCGGTCAGGCTCTGCTCGGCCGGGTTCAGAACCAGAAAGATTGCCGCGGCGGCGCAAGCGGCACCAAGGCTGAAGCCGATTATCGATTGGCGCCATGAACGGAAACGCGACAAGGCCGCTGGGGTCGCCGGCCTCCGTGTCCAGCCTTCTGCCGGCCTGATGACCGGCCCGGGTTGATCTGCGTCCAGCCGCGCCACGATCCGTTGCCGCATCGCATCGGGCATCGAGTGGTAAAGCTCCTCGTGCACCAGCGAGTGTGCCTGCGTGAGCTCCCGCTCGGCCGCCTGGCAATCTCTGCAGAGCGTGCGATGCGCCTGTAAGTTCGCTGCTTGTGCTGCGTCCAGCTCGCGATCGAATTCGGCCTGCACCAGCAGAACCATCTCGCAACGGCCAGCTGGGCTCATTTCTTCTCGCATGTTCATGGCTTCTGCCTTTGTTCGTTGACTGCGCGCACCAGCATCTGACGCGCCCGCCAAAGGCGTGACATCACGGTCCCGATCGGCGTTCGCGTCACTTCGGCGATCTCCTTATAGGTGAGCTCCTCGAGCTCGCGCAGTACCAAGGTCTCGCGCAAATCGACGGGCAGGGCGGCGAGCAATCGTCGGATGTAGCACCGATCGCGCGATTTGATCAGGCTCGTCTCAGGGTCGTCATCCCCGGAGGGCAGATCAGCGATCGTGTCCGTGCCGGCCTCCTCGTTGCTTCCGATCGGTACCAGTTCGATGCCGCGATTGAGCTTCATCGAACTGTAGGCAGCGTTGCGCACGATCTGCAGCAGCCAGCCGCGCGGGTTGATCCCCTTAAAACTCCCGAAATAGGTCAATGCGCGCACCATTGAATCCTGCAGAACCTCCTCGGCAGCCCCGCTGTCGCGCATCAGCCAGCGGGCGAGGGTGTGGGCGGCTTCCAGATGCGGCAGCACGACCGCCTCGAAGGAGTCATTGCGCGATGCAGCCAGCACGTCACCCGACAGACAGTACTCGACGGCGGGCTATTGCCGCCGCCCAAATAGATGCGTGGAAAGGCCAAATTATTCTCTACCGCGTCAGGAATAAATCGACGTGATCGCCGATCTCGGTCCCAACACCAACGCAGCAGGAGCGGCGATCATGGATGATACGCAGAAGCCCGATAACGCCGGCACCAGCCGCCGCGGGCTGCTAAAATGCATGGCCTGGGCTGGCACGGGGATCCTGTGGACGGTCAGCGGCGGCGTGCCGCGTGCGCTCGGTATCCACGACGCGAATGCCGCCGAAAGCGACGGCTTCACCTTTGTCCAGATCAGCGACAGCCATATCGGCTTCAACAAGGAGGCCAACCCCGACACGAACGGCACCTTGCAGGCGGCGATCGACCGCATCGCGAAACTGCCGAAACCGCCGGCGATGGTTCTGCATACCGGCGATGTCACCCATCTGTCGAAGCCCGAGGAGTTTGACACGGCGGCCCAGATCCTGAAGGCGGTGAAGCAGGACATCCATTACGTCCCGGGCGAGCACGACGTGATCGGCGACGACGGCAAGCAGTTCTTCGAGCGGTTCGCCCCCAAGAAACAGACCGGCGGCTGGTACAGCTTCGATCAGGGCGGTGTGCATTTCGTCGGGATGATCAACGTCTTGACCTTCGAGACCGCGAAGGCCGGCGGTTTCGGCGCCGAGCAGCTGGAATGGCTCGAAAAAGACCTGAAGGGGCGCAGCGCCAGCACGCCGATCGTCATCTTCACGCATGTCCCAATGTGGCCGATCTACCCGCAATGGGGCTGGGCGACCGAGGACGCGCCGCAAGCGCTATCTTACCTGAAGCGGTTCGGCTCGGTGACCGTGCTCAACGGCCACATCCATCAGGTCGTGCAGAAGGTCGAGGGCAACGTCTCGTACCAGACCGCGATGTCGACCGCCTTCCCGATAGCCGCGGCGGGGCAAGCCCCCGCCCCGGGCCCGCTCAAGGTCCCCGCCGACAAGCTCAAGGGCGTGCTCGGCATCCGCGAGATCGCTATGGCCCCACCGAAGAGCGTTGCTCTCACCGACGTGACGTTGGCGTAGGAAGAAGATCGGCCATGATCAACTTTCCGATTTGGCGGGGTTTTGCTGTGGGAACCGCAGCACTCCTCGCGGTCGGCGCCGCTGGCGCCGTAGCCCAGCAACAGCCGGCGCCGCAGCAGGTTGCCGCGACGAACGAGGCCGAGATCTCGATCGAAAACTTTCATTACATGCCAGAAACATTGACGGTCAAAGCCGGAACCGCAGTCACCTGGATAAACCGCGACGAGGAGCCGCATAACGTTGTCAGTCTGGACCGGGTCTTCCGTTCAAAGGCGATCGACGGCGGCGAGAAATTCACCGCTAGTTTCGACAAGCCCGGTACCTACAAATACATTTGCGCCGTGCATCCGCAGATGCGTGGCCAGATCGTTGTCCAGTAAGCGCCATCACGACCCGCATCGAACAGCCGCCCGCCGCGTGCCAGCTGTTTCGAACGAGCGTTGCCAGTGGAGTCGGGGAGAAATACGTGCTTCCGCTCGCGCGGCTGATGCCGAGCCTCTTCATTTGGGACGGTCTTCTTCGACTGCGAAACCCATCCGGCACGGCGCAGTTCTTGGCCAGAGTGCATATGTCGGTTCCAGACCTTGCGATCTGGATATCGATCCTCGTACACCTGATCGGGGGGCTTGCCCTTCTTCTCGGCTGCCGAACTCGTTGGGCTGCCGCCCTGCTTACTCTTGTCTGCTTGGGGACTGCCTTCGGCGTGCATTGCCTGAAGGAGATGTGGAGAATATGATCCATTTCTATAAGAATCTGATCATGGCAGTTGCGTTCATTCACGTCATGACGTACGCCGCCGGCGGGATGAGCATTGATAAGACAACTGCGCGACAGGCCGCCTTGGCGAGGACTGACCAGACCCCGTCCCTGTCGGCAGACGTTTCCCACGCCGCGAACACGCAGTCCGCCTGACTCGACCGCGGTCGGGGTGGTGCCGAGAACGGTGCCCATGGTCGTTGGGGATGCATTGGATGCATTGAGCCCTGCCGCGCAACGGCTTCCATAGCCCAGAAACCTGCTGCTCACGTCGAGGAACCATGGCGCTTATGGGCTCAAGCGATCAACGCAAGGTGTTCTCTTCTCTATCACGGCTCGATATTGTCATCGAGGACAGCTTCACACAAATCGGGAATAAAGATTCACGGTCGATGATCTCGTTGGGTGATCGGCTTGGGTGACGCGGTTCCTCGCTCAGCACTGCGGCAACATAACGTCGGATTCAAAGCCGCAACTGCGGATGGGTCTCCGAGTGCCAGTACAATTCCATTCCACGATTTGATGCTGGAGGTTCTGATGAAGGCAGCGACCATACTTGCGACGGCGTTTGGGCTGGCTCTGATGTTCGCACCCACGCTCACCCTGGCCGATGCAGGCGGCGGTACAGGCGGATCCAAGGCCAACTGCCAGCGAGGTGAAATCTGGGATCCGCAAGCCCGGAGATGTGTCAAGCAGCAGGGTAGCGTTCTCCCGGACAAGGTGCTGACGGATTATGCCTACGCGTTGGCCAAGGCGAAGCGCTACGACGAGGCGCTCGAGACGCTCGACCTGCTCCGCGACCCGAATACGGCAGAGGCGCTCAATTACCGAGGCTATGCGACGCGCAAGCTGGGCCGGGTTGATGAGGGGATCGGCTACTATTTGAAGTCGGTTGCAAAGGACCCGCGCTACGCTGAGGTCCGCGAGTATCTCGGCGAAGCTTACGTCATTAAGGGTGACATCACCGCCGCTAAGGAGCAATTACGGACGATCGAGGGTATCTGCGGCACCCATTGCGAGCAGTATCAGCATCTGGCCGATGCAATCGCCGACCCGTCAAAGCTGTAGATTGCGACGGAAACAGAGTTTGGGGACCAGGCTAAGCCTCCGGTCAGGATAGTTGTATGGGCCATTGCCAACTACCGAAGTAGAGTCCCGGGACGATAGACCTCGTCGGCATGTGCAATACGAGCTGTCTCGCAGTACCAGGTTGAGGTCCAAATGAAGCAAGTCATTTTGGCAGCAGCGATAGATGGCGCCGTTAGGCATGAAGTGAACATCGCGATGGATCCATTCCTTGGGATCCTGCAGAGCAGTCGCGCCCGAAATGACCGCTGATCACGCCTATTTGGTGCAAAGCCAGGAGCTCATGTTCGACACCTTGTGTGGTGGGGTGAGGCATCGAAAGTGGCCCAGCAAAGAGCGGACGGCTGAGAGCCGTCGAGCGGTCTGAGCGCCGATAGGACTGTCCTTGCATGGATCAGGCACAAAAACTTCGCGATCTCGCCGCGTGGTACCGCAAATTCGCCGAGCACGCCGACAACCCGACGATCTGGGATGCACGGCTGCGCACGGCCGAGGAGCTGGAGAAGGAAGCCGGTGCGCTCGAACACCGACGCGAATCCGACTGCGTCCGCGAACCGAGAAGAGAAGATATGAGCAGCACGCCGGCCAAGGTCGCCAGACGGCTGAGGCTTCGGACGCCCAGGATCAGGTCATAGCGACGCTTGGCCAGACGGTCGGCATAGACGGTGCCAATGCCCGAGGAGGCGCCCGTTATCAATGATTGCGGTAGGGATGCCCATTACGGGGCACCCCCCGCACAGAACCGGACGTGCGGCATTCCCGCATCCGGCTCCCACCTTGGATGTTTGACGGCGAAGCGCTGGTTGGGCCAGGGGTGAAGGATGCGTGGCCTTGGCAGCCACTGGTCCGCGAGCCTGGTGATCCGGTCCCATCCCGTGCGGTCCTTCTGGCTGCGCCGCGTGAGCGTGCGCCTCCAGAGCACCATGATATGGTACCGGAACGCTGCCAGGGCGTCGAAGTTGTTTGGCACCGCGTGATAGGCAAAGAAGCCTGTCACCACCTGCCGCAGCCACTGTCCCTGGCTCGGGATCGGATCGTGCATCCGGCGCCGAAGCTCCTCCTTGACCTCCCTCACCTTGGCCCGCTTACGGTCGCGTCGGGTCCGCCGAAAGAGCAGGAACCTGCCGCGCCGTGACCGGCCGCAGATATGGGTGAAGCCGAGGAAGTCAAACGTCTCCGGCTTGCCAAGCCCTGCCCGCTCCCGCTCCTCCGCCGCCCGGCGGCCGAACTGGATCAGACGGGTCTTGTCCGGATGCAGGGTCAGCGCAAACTGGGCCAACCGATCCCGCAGTTCCGCCTGGAACCGCTCGGCATCGGCCTGGTGCTCAAAGCCGGCAACGATGTCGTCGGCATAGCGCACCAGGATGATGTTTCCTTGGGCATGGTGGCGTCGCCACCGCTCGGCCCAGAGATCGAAGACGTAATGCAGGTAGATGTTCGCCAGCAAGGGCGAGGCAACGCCGCCCTGCGGCGTGCCCGTCTCCGTCTGGGTCACCTCCCCGTCCTCCATCACCCCGGCCTTCAGCCATTTGCGGATCAGGCGAATGACGCGGCGGTCACCGACCCGGTGCTCGACGAAGCGGATCAACCACTCGTGGCTGACCGCATCGAAGAACCCGGCAATGTCGGCGTCCAATACCCAGTTCACCCTCGTGTTGCCGATCCCGACGGCGAGCGCGTCCAATGCATCATGCGGACCGCGTCCGGGCCGGAACCCGTACGAGAACCCGAGGAAATCTTCCTCGTAGATCGCGTTCAACACCTCGACCATCGCACGCTGGACGATCTTGTCCTCTAGCGCTGCGATGCCGAGCGGGCGGCGGCGGCCATCCGGCTTTGGTATGTAATGCCGGCGCGACGGCTGCGCCCGGTAGGCTCCTCGATGAATCCGGGCGTGAAGATCGGCGAGCTTGCGCTCGAAATCCTCGCCGTATTCCTGCCATGTCACGCCGTCGACACCTGGCGCCGCATCCCGCTTCAGCCAAGAGTAGGCGCTGTGAAGAAGCTCGACATCGACATGGTGGAGGAGCGCGGTGAACCGTTCCTTCCCATCCAGCCTTGCAGCTGTCCGTACACGGTCCAGTCCAGGGGACACGCTTGCCCGGCTCGGAGTCCGGCGCGTGCTGGCTTGTCCCGTGTTCTCCTCGGCCCCCTCCCTTCGCTCCACCAACTCCGGCTCCGGTCGCCCGACGCCGTTCGCCGGCTTCCCAGCTACTATGGAGGGGTCTGACTTCTCACGCCCGTGCATCACCGGCTTCGGCTCATCACCTTCCCGATGCGGACCAGGGCGCGACCGCTCTGGCCAGACGCGAGATCTCCCGGTTCCCGCACAAGGAGCTTACACACATGCTGGGGTCTACGACCGCGCCGGGCCGTCCAGGCGCTCGCGATGATGCGCCCGTCCATGTTGCCTTCCGCTCAATGCACAGCGTCGGCGCCCCGGGGGTGGTGTTTTCGCGGCTCAATACCCAGCCTATGCGCACCCCTGTCAACGCTTCGCCGACACCCTCGCGGGGGCCGACGCATGACTCGGGGACAGTGGGGTTCGCTACACCTTCACTGGGAGAGACTTGCACTCTCTACTCCTTGCCGGTCTCCCGGCGCACGCATTGTCACGGCAATGGATCGTGCGTGG
>Ga0210400_10003046_pt1 | contig 14982 bp, 12 predicted proteins | sample IncBWH26MmetaG_FD_155456 | JGI IMG/M metagenome (GOLD analysis project Ga0210400, IMG submission 155456) | Forest soil microbial communities from Barre Woods Harvard Forest LTER site, Petersham, Massachusetts, United States - Inc-BW-H-26-M | ecosystem: Environmental > Terrestrial > Soil >... | reverse complement strand
CCACGACGGAAAGCCCGTGGAGTTTTCCATCATCACCAGCGCATCGAACGCCGACCGCGCGAAGATGGCGGCACTGATTCAAGACGACTTGAAGCAGCTGGGCATGCGGGTGCAAGTAGTGCCGCTGGAGCTGCGCTCGCTAATCGATCGCGTCACGAACACCAAGGAATACGATGCGTGCGTATTGGGCATCGTCAGCTTCGATGCGGATCCCAATTCGGACTTGAACGTATGGCTCTCGAGCGGCGGCATGCACTTATGGAATCCTTCGCAGAAGCACCCCACGACGGATTGGGAAGCGGAGATCGATCGTTTGATGGAGCAGCAGTTGACCTCGACGAGTATCGCGCAGCGCAAGAAGCTCTATGACCGCGTGCAGGAAATCCTGGTAGAGCGGCAGCCGATGATTTTTCTGGCCAGCCCGGACATTTTGGCGGGCGCAAAAAAAAGCATCGGGAATTTTCATCCGGTGGTACTCGAGCCTTACGTGCTGTGGAACGTCGAACAGTTATACCAGCGAAACGGGGCGGAGAATGCTCGGCGATGAGCCCGGTGCGCGCAGCAGCAGAGAAGAAAGCGGCGCCGGCGTGGGACGATACGCGGCTGGTGAAGGAGTGCCTGCGGGGGAATGAGGAAGCCTGGTCGCTGCTGATCGACAAGTACAAAGCGCTGATTTATTCGATTCCCGTAAAGTACGGTTTGCCTTCTCATGAAGCCGCGGATGTATTTCAGTCCACGTGCACGGAGCTATTGGTGCGTCTGCCGGAGCTGCGCGAACCGCGCGCGCTGCCGAAATGGCTGATGCAGGTGGCGCATCACGAATGTTACCGATGGAAGCGCCAGCAGCAGCGGATGGTGAGCCGCGACGGTGAAGCAGACTTGCCCGAACCCGAAACGCCGCCGATCGCGGAAAGCGTGATGCAGCAAACGCAGGAAGAGCAGATGCTGCGCGAGGCGATGAACGCACTCTCGCCGCAGTGCCGAAGATTGGTGGAGCTGCTTTTCTTTGAAACGCCGGCGCGGCCTTATGCGGAGGTGGCCAAGGATTTGGGGCTAGCGGTGGGCTCAATTGGGTTCACGCGGCAAAAATGCATCGACCGGCTGCGGCGGCAACTCGATTCACTGGGTTTCCGCTGATGCCGCCGTCCCGCCGCAAGTTCTCGGAAGCCGAATTGGCGATCGAGCTTGGCACACTTCAAAGTGATGAGGCCCGCCGCAAATTTCTCACCCGCAATTCGTCCCTGGTCCATTCGGATGTAGTGCAGCGCCTGGCACCCCTGGTGGTGGAAAGAATCCGCGTGGATGCAAAGCAGGCCCTGCTCCTTGCGGAAGGAGCGCTAGTGATCGCGCGGAAGCTGCGGCGCAAAGAAGACCTCGCGCTTGCGTTGCGTGCCAAGGCCAACGCTCTGTTCGCCTCCGACGACAACCTTGGAGCCGTCGAACACCACGACCAGGCTTTCCAGATCTACGAATCCCTGAAAATCTGGAAGGAGGCGGCGCGGACGCTGAGCAATTCCATCCAGCCGCTAATCCTTCTGGGAGAATATGACCGGGCCTTCGCAGCGTCCGAACGCGCGCGGCAAATCTTCACGCAGCTCGGAGAAGAGCGTCGCCTGGCCAGCCTCGACAACAACGTCGGAAACATCTTCCACCGGCAGGATCGCTTTGAGGAGGCTCTCGCTCATTATGAGCGCGCCTATAAAGCGCTCTCTGCTTTCGAAGATTGGGAACACGTAGCTGTCACGCTGCACAACATGGCCATGTGCCTGATTAACTTGAACGATTTCCCTCGCTCTCTGGACTGCTACCAGAAAGCTCGTGATCTTTGCATGCGTCATAACCTGCCGCGCCTTCGCGACCAGGCCGACTACAACATCGCGTACCTCTACTATTTCCGAGGCGAATACAGCCGCGCCATCGAAATGCTCCTCGCCACGCGGCGCGCCTGCGAGACAAGCGGCGACGTGTACCGACTCGCGCTGTGTTACCTGGACCTTTCGGACATTTATCTGGAGCTGAACCTTAGCGAAGAAGCGCGCGAAATGGCGCACGAGGGATTTCTGCGCTTCGAGAAGCTGGGCATGGGCTACGAAGCGGCGAAAACGCTGGCGAACGAAGCCATCGCTTACGGACAGCAGGGCAAGACCGTGCAGGCGTTGGAGCGATTCGCGAAAGCGCGGGAGATGTTCTCGCGGGAAAAGAATCTGGTATGGCCATGGCTGTTGGATTTGTATCAGGGGCTGCTTTTGTTTCATGAAGGGCGGTATTTCGAGGCACGCAGATTGTGCGCGGGGGCTGCGGAGTTTTTCGACAGTACGCCGCTGCCGGGAAAAGCCCTGTTGACGCGGCTGTTGCTGGCGCGAATTGCGCTACAGGTTGGCGATTTGCCGGCCGCAGAGGCGGAAACGAACGCAGCCGTTGCGAAACTTTCCAACGCTCAGGCGCCGGTGTTGGTGTACCAGACGCATCTGTTGCTAGGACAAATTGCCGGGAATCGCGGGGATCGCGCGGCGGCGTACGCCGCTTACCAGGAAGCGCGCAAAGCGTTGGAGGCATTGCGCACGCGGTTGCAAAGCGAGGAGTTAAAGATCGCCTTCGTAAAGAATCGCATGCAAGTCTACGAAGCGATGGTGGAGCTTTATCTCGATCCGGCGAACGAAGAGATTTCGGCCGGCGAAGTGTTTACCTGCATCGAGGCCGCGAAGTCGCGCAGCATGGTCGAGATGATTTTTCAGAGCGGACAGACCTTGCCGATGGGAGAAGCGGGGCAAAGCGAGTTCGTGCGCAAGATCCGCGATTTACGCGAGGAATTGAACTGGTATTACCACCGCATTGAATTGGAACAGCTTCGACCGGAGGATAAATCGCGGGAACGCATCGAGCGTTTGCAGCAGGAAGCGCAATCGCACGAGAAAGAACTGCTGCGGGCGCTGCGAGAATTACCGGCTCAGGAGCGGGAAAACGCGACGCTGGAGGCACCCGCGGATTTTTCCGTGACGAAACTGCAATCCAGTCTGCCGGCCGGCGCAGTGCTGGTGGAGTATTACTCAGCCGGGGATCGACTGCTGGCGGCGGTGGTCAGCGCCGAAAGCATTGAGATTGTGCCGGTGAGCGTAGTGTCGCGAGTCACGAACCTCCTGCATTTGCTGCGTTTTCAATTTGCGAAATTTCGCATGGGCGCGGCATACACGGAGCGGTTCGCTCAGCCGCTGCTGCGCGCGACACTTGGACACCTCGAAGGGTTGTACCGGGAGCTGATCCAGCCGATTCGCGGCCGCCTCACCGGCAAGCACGTGGTGTTTGTGCCGCATGGGCCGTTGCACTTTTTGCCGTTTCACGCGCTGCGTAATGGAGAGGAGTATCTCTGCGATGCATACACGGTCTCCTATGCTCCGAGCGCGACCGTCTTCGGCTTGTGTCAGCAAAAAAAAATCAGCGAACGGCGCAACTCGCTAGTTCTCGGAATTCCTGACGAGCGCGCTCCGCTCATACTGAGCGAGGTGCAATCGGTTGCCGCGCTGCTTCCCCAAACCGAGCTCTTTGTGGGCACGCAGGCTACCGCGCAGGTGCTGCGCGAGCGAGGGGCAGAAACGGCCTTGCTGCACGTGGCGACCCACGGAATCTACCGGCAGGACAACCCCATGTTTTCCGGAATCAAGATGGGCGACGGTTACCTGAATTTGTACGATCTCTATCAAATGCGGCTTGAGGTGAAGCTCGTGACCCTGAGCGGCTGCGCTACGGGAATGAACTCCGTGTCCGATGGGGACGAGCTCCTGGGGCTGCAACGCGGGCTGTTTTGCGCAGGCGCGAGCTCACTGTTGCTGTCGCTTTGGGACGTGCATGATCGCAGCACAGCGGAGCTAATGCGAGAGTTTTACCGGGGCTATATCGCGTCAGGAGATATGGCCGGGTCTCTGCGAACGGCGATGCACAGGCTCAGAGAGCAGAATCCGCATCCCTACTTCTGGGCGCCATTTGTGCTGGCCGGGAAAGTCGCACAAAACACAGCACTTAATTGACTTTTGCCGATTCGTCCCTCCTATATTTTTTCCCTCTCGACATTCCCTTATGTGATGAGGCGAGAACACTCGCCACCGCCTGCTGGGGAGCAGGCGGCATGAAAGGTTGGGGGGAACGGCAATGAAGCATTTTACGACAGAAGAATGGATTGATTTCGCAAACGAGGCAATCGTTGGTAGCCGACGACAAGAGATGGAAAGCCACCTTGGAGAAGGCTGCCAGCGATGCAAGAAAACGGTATCACTCTGGCAGAAGGTCCGGCAGACAGCGAAGTCGGCAGCGGACTGCCAGCCGCCTGAGAATGCCGTGCGCATCGCAAAGGCGGGCTTTACCAGTGCACGGCTGGAGGGTAAGCCGGCGGGAGCGCCTGGGCTGGTGGAGGTTCTTTTTGACAGTTTTTTGCAACCGTTAGTGGCTGGAGCCCGCTCGTCGAGTTCAGGAACAAGGCAAATGCTCTATCGCGCAGAGCCATATCAAGTTGACGTGCAGATTGAAGCGAAACCGGGAGCAAACAAGCTGACGGTAACCGGTCAATTACTGGATTTGCGCAATCCGGACGCGCCGGGGCGCAATGTGCCGGTGATCATCTCTAACCTGCGCGGGCATGTAGTGCAAACGGTGACAAACGAATTTGGAGAGTTTCGAGAAGAGATCCAAGCGAGCAGCGATCTGGAGTTGAAGCTCGTCGGTGAGGACGACAAAGCTGTGATCATATCGCTGCGCGATGCCATGGGTAATTGCTAGATACGGTGAACTAAGTATTGCGCCTTACGTTGGCTGCCGCTAGAGTTTTTTGCTTAGCAAGACCGTACTGGTACTCGATGGCAAGGTTTTAGGTCGGATAAGGACACTCGTACTATTGGCGGCTCAGGCCCCCTAAGGAAGCATTGGGACAGCCAAAAGCTGCCACAAGACGAGTCATTCGAGGTCAGGAGAACGGGTTACGGCTATGAAACGCAAACTACTCTCAGCGGTGGTCATTGCGGTGATGATGTTGGCGGCGTCAAAGCCCGCCGCAGCGCAGCAACGCTATATTGTTCGCACCACAGGCGGCCTCACGTCTGTGCTAAACCTTTGCTTGTCAGCAGGATGTCAGGTCCAAGGTTCGCTGGATGGGTCCGTCGGACAGACCTACCTGGTGACCTCTACCGGCAACCTGTTGCAAGCGCTTGTGGGTGGCGTCGTGAACCTCCTCGAGGCGCTGCTAGGGATTCAGAGCGTCGAGCCCGATCAGGCCCTGCCAATTCCACTGCCGCCGATCAATAACGCGCCATACGGTCTGACCGATACGGCGCCGGTGAACTATTTCGGTACCGTAGTGACCCACGGTTACGCGGCGCAGCCTGCAGGGCAGATCATTCGTCTGACGGATGCGCAGAACGGTTTTGGAGTTAGCGGCGCGGGGATCGTTGCCGTGATCGATACCGGTGTGGACATCAATCATCCGGTTCTCGTTCCGGTGCTGCTGCCCGGTTATGACTTTACGCGCAATCAGCCAGGAGCTTCAGAATGGCTGGATATGCCGCAATTGCAAAGCGCAACTTCCACCGGAAGCCAGCCATCCGGGGTCGTGCAACAGCAGAGTGCGGCCATCCTGGACCAGCAATCCGCCGCGATTCTTGACGGGCAGCCCTGCGGGGCCTTTGGTCACGGGACCATGACTTCGGGCATCGTGCATCTGGTGGCGCCAAAGGCGAAGATCCTGCCCCTGAAGGCCTTTTCCTCCAACGGGACTGGGTATCTCTCCAACATCATTGCGGCGATGTATTACGCCGTGCAGCACAACGCCAACGTCGTGAACATGAGCTTCGATCTTTCCACGCCTTCGCCTGCGCTGTCCCAGGCCGTTTCTTATGCGAACCATGCCAATGTGGTCCTGGTGGCTGCGGCCGGAAATCAGAACACAAGCGCCCGTGTGTATCCCGCGGCGTTAAACGGCTATGTGATGGGGGTTGCATCGACAACCGACTGGGATGCGCGGTCATCCTTCTCGAATTACGGTTCGGCTGATGTGTGGATCGCGGCTCCTGGCGAATACGTCATCAGCACGTTTCCGGGCGGATCGTACGCAGCCGCATCGGGCACCTCGTTCAGCTCGCCGCTTGTGGCGGGCACCGCATCCCTGCTCTTGAGTGCGAAATCCGGATTGAATCAGTCGCAGGCAGCCAGCGCGCTTGCGCATGCCCGGACGCTGACGCCCGACCTCAACCACGGCCGTCTCGATGCGTACCAGGCGATATCAGCGTGGAAGTCATCCGGCAGCTGGTGGTCCTGGTAGGAACGGTGACCCTCGAGGGCATTCCGGTGCTCACCCTTAGTCCTGCGGTTATCGGAGCGGCGGATTCCCTGAAGATCAAGCAGGTCGAGGAGCAAGTCTCCGCTCTGCGTACGTCGGTCATCTGCGCATTCAACCAACTCCTCGACCTTAAAGATCTCAACACCGGAGTACACAGCACGCGCTTAGCGGAATGGGGCATGCGCGTGGGGCAAGAGCTTGGGCTCGAAGAGCCGGGACTTCAAAATCTGGAGATTGCCGCGCTGCTTCACGACATAGGGAAGGTTGGAATTCCCGACGCCATCCTGCGAAAGCCCGGAAAACTGGAAGCCGACGAATACGCGCTGATGAAAAAGCACCCCGAGTATGGCTGGGCGGTGCTCCGCATGCTGCCTGGATTCGAGCGCGCCGCGCTGGACATTTTGCATCACCACGAATCGTTCGACGGAAAGGGCTATCCCGCGGGCTTGAAAGAGACGGAAGTCCCCATCGTCTCGCGAATCGTTTCCGTTATCGACGCGTTTGACGCGATGGTTTCCTCCCGGCCGTACCGCAAGGGGCTGCCCTTCGAAGAGGCGGTACGCCGCCTGATTCTGGCCAGCGGCACGCAGTTCGACCCTGTTGTGGTGCAGTGCTTTCTGTCCTTCGCGCAAACTGAAATGGCGGGAGTATTCGCCGCCGCGGGCACTTCGGTTTCTTCCGCGCTATGAAGCGGCATCGAGTAATGGTCTGCGCATTCACCTAGATAAACTGACAAGCACTTCGCGTTTTCGCTTTATCCTTAAACCCATGATTCGTCTAAACCTATGACTCGTCCTTCCGCTCAGGAACGCCGCCGCAAGACGCGCTCGAAAATCCCGCGCATGATACGCGTGCGTCCGTCGGAGCCCACTCCCGAAGAGTTCGATGAGATCTTGCCGACGATAAACGCTTCGCGGAACAGTGTCTACTTCGTTCCGCAAAACGGAATCTTCCAGCTGGACATGCGCGTATTTGTGACTTTTCCGTATGCCAGCGATCCGGGTTCTCTCAATCAGGAATTCCTTGGAAAAGTGACCCGCGTCGATAAGCTGCCGGGCGACAAACAGGGCGTCGCGGTGGAACTATTGATGCCCATCTATGTAGGCACCAAGGAAACGATTCGCTGAATCAAACGACAGCCTGGTTGGCTATGGAGCGCCCGGGTATTCGGGGAATGGACTTTGCGATGACCGAGAAAACGAAGCGGGCGCGCGGCCTCATGTTGATCGCCGCGTTCAAACTCCTCAAGGGGCTGGCGCTGCTGGCCCTCGGCATCGGTGCTCTAAAACTGCTGCACAAAGATGTCGCCGCGGAAGCGGCGCGATGGATTGACCTTCTGCGTATCGATCCACAGAACCACTACATCCAGCAGTTGCTGGGGAAAATTGGAAGGATTGACGCCCGAAAACTGAAAGCATTGAGCATCGGGACTTTTCTCTATTCCGGTGTGTTTCTGACCGAGGGCGTTGGTTTAGCTCTGCAAAAACGTTGGGCGGAGTACGTGACCATCTTCACGACGGCGTCGTTGCTGCCGGTGGAGGTATACGAGATAGTGAAGGAGTTCAGCGCGGCGAAAATCGTCGTGCTGCTGATAAACATCGCCGTGGTGGTCTACCTGGTGAACGAGGTCCGCAGAACCCAGAGTACGCACCGCTAAAAGCCTCTCCGGCGTCTCACTTGATTTCCCGGACGTGCGCGATCAAATTGCGAATGCTGTTGGCGAGTTCCACCACTTCTCCTTCTCCCTGAATATAAAAATCAATCTCGTAGTTGCCGGCGGCGGCGTGATCGACCGCTGCTTTGAGACTGATTAGCGGTTTCACGACTTGGCGAGGGAGAACGAAACTGATCCATACGCTGACCAGGAACGTAATTACGGAGACGATGCTGAGCGACCATTCGGCGCGAGAGATCAGGCGCTGCGCTTTATGGTGATCAGCTTCGATGCGTCCCCAGTTTCTCGCTTCGAGTTGGGAAGCAAGGTCGAGAACTGTCTGCCCGGAATTCTGCAAGTCAACGGTGATCTGACGAAGTTCGGGATTTCCTTCTTGAACAGTTTTGGAGACTTGCTCGTCAAAGGAATTGAGGCGATTGCGAAGTTCGTCTACCAGCTGCGCGCGGCGCTTGTAAGGAGCGCTCTTGAGCAAATTATCCAGGTCGCGTTCATAGGCTGTCACCAGCGCGTTGATGCGGTCGGCGGGAGCCTGGCCGGGCTTTTCCACAAGCGCAACTGCGATTTCAAAGTGCTGGCGGTACTGGTGAAGCGGGTCAACGGCCTGCTGCGTAAGTTCCTGATCGGAGGGATTGAGGTCGCGGATGGCGCTCAGAATCTGCTCAATCCTGGCGAGCGAATCGCGCGCCGCTTGCAGCGAAGCCGGGTCATTTAGCAGCAAGTAATTGCGCTCGGCGCGGCGCGCATCTAGCATCTCTATCGTGGCTTGCTGGGCCAGTGTGGCTGCCGGTGCGTCATAGCTGACGATGCGATCGACAATGAATCCAATTTGGAAAAGATAGTAGATCGCCAGCACGATGACTGGCACCAGAATCAAGCGAACCAGAGCCAGGCTATAGGCAACGCGCCGACGCAGGGAGCCGCCCGGCGCGAGCACCCGGAATGATCGGCGAATTCGGGATTCCATAGAGCCAACCCTCCTCCGGCAAGCAAGTGCAAGATAATATGCCAAAAGGGGGGGAGGGAAGGCTTTAGAGTGCTCGGTGAGGGGAGGGCTTCGCCCGAGGTCTGAGAGGGCAGCTGGCAAAGCCCCGAACCGCAGAGTGCGTCAAATCTTTAGGGCCGAACCGCTCGGCCCTACTTCGTGGGCCTATTCTGGTCCGGCTTTGTCGCTCACTCTATGGATTGATGTCTTGTTTTTTCTCCAACTGAGCGATCATGCGCTGAATTCCCGGCTTAGCGACGTCCGGTGCGCTCGGCAGCGCCAGCTTCATTTCCTTGCTGGCGGTGTCAAAGTCTCCCTTGGCGGAAGCCATGCGCGCCAACTCGCCATGCGCATACCACTCGTTGGGATGTTTCTTCACATTGACCTTGAAGATCGCGAAGCCTTCCTCTTGTTTCTTTTGCCGTTGCAGGCTGCGCCCATAGAAGTGAAGCTGCAAGCCGTTGGCCACCTCGAGCGCTTTGGTTTTCGTTGCTTCCGCTTCTTGCTTCTTTCCTTGCGCTTCCAGGATGATCGATTTGCCTAGCAGATTTTCGAAGCGCTCCTCATTTTGAATCGACTGCTCCTCCCACTTCATCGCTTGGTCAAGATTCTGATTGGCGTCGATCAGCCAATTCGCCGCTTCGTCGTAACCCGCCCACGTGGAGCCGCCCGTACTGCGCAGTTGGTTTTGAATGCTGCGCAGCACTATGGCATTGACGTCTGCCGAGACGCGGAAGGGAACCGCCAGTTTTGCCCACCGCAGAGTAACAGCGACCGAATCTGGCTTCGGATCCTCGAAGGAATAAGTCAAAGCTTCCACAAACTCACCGGCGTGAGGCTTCACCGTGACGCGCAGCGCATCTTCCTTTTCGTCATAGCTGAAGCTGCCCCAGGACGTTGAATTCTTCGAAAAAATGATAGTCCATTGATCCGCCGTCGGAATTGTATGCAGTCCGTAGGTGCCCGCAGGCAGCGCGTGGCCTTCGACGGAAACATCGTCGGTGAACGCGATGGTCGTGTTCTCATTGGCTCCCGAGCGCCAGACTTGCCCGTAGGGAACTGCCTTGCCCCATATTTCGCGTCCGCCCACCAGCGGCCGGCAATAGTTGACGGTAATATCGGTTAGTCCGATGCGCTGCGTGCTGATGGCGCGCTGGCTGACTGTCGGAAGACGCAGCTCCACGGCCTGCGCGCCGTTTTTGAACTGCGCCCGCGCCACGCCAACAAATCCGCCCATGGCCAGCGTCAGGCCCAAGCAATAGCTAAGTAGTCTCCGCATGACACACCCTCCTCTTCGATGGGAATCGTTTCTTCGAATTGATTCCGCACCACTGTGGGCATAGACGGATTGCGAAGCAGACTCGTAAGCAGGGCTCTGCGGGGCTTACACGGGCGCGGCGATATGGATCTGATGTAGCCCGCGGCGAACATGTGACGCGCCGCTTTCCGGTCTGCCTTCAAGACCGTTTGACAACAAGCCCCTCGGCTTTTTAACATGTGCATTCACCCAGAAGTTGTTCGGAATTACGTTTTGGAGCGCTTCAAACTGTTGTATATCGTTGTGCAAAGCTAAATTCTTATGATTACAGTAACGGACCTTACCAAGAGGTACGCGCGGCACACGGCTGTGGACCGAATCTCCTTCGAGGTTCACAAAGGGCAAATCGTCGGTTTCCTCGGCCCCAACGGCGCCGGCAAGACCACCACCATGCGCATGCTGACGTGTTTTCTTCCGCCCACGTCCGGCGCCGCCACCGTCGCTGGCTTCGACGTCCTCGAGCAATCCTTCGAAGTGAAGAAGCGCATCGGCTATTTGCCGGAGACGCCGCCGCTCTATCCGGAAATGCGCACGGTCGAATACCTCCAGTTCGTCGGCAGTTTGAAAGGCCTTGCCAAGGCAGAGCTTGCCAAGCGCGTCGATTACGTCTGCGAGCGCTGCGCCATCATCGATGTTAAGGACAAGCTGCTCGGGAAGCTTTCCAAAGGCTATCGTCAGCGTGTAGGGTTGGCGCAGGCGATCATCCACAATCCCGACGTGCTCATTCTCGACGAGCCCACCTCCGGCCTCGATCCCAAGCAGATCAACGAAACACGCGAGCTAATCAAGAGTCTCGCTGGCGATCACACCATCATCCTGAGCACGCACATCCTGCCCGAAGTCGAGCAGACCTGCGAGCAGGTAATCATCATCAACAAGGGCAAGGTCGTCGCCACGGATTCCGTAAGCAATTTGCAGAACCGCGCGCGTGGCGCGGAATCCTTGCTGGTAGAAGTCGGCGCGCGCAACGGCCTCATGGATCCCGCTAAGGTGCAATCGAGGCTCGAGCTGGTTTCCGGCGTCAACCGCGTGCATCTCAAAAATAATCGCGACAACCGCTCGGTCTTTGAAGTGGAAAGCCGAAAAGATCTCGTCCGTGGCGATCTGGCCCGGGCCGTCGTCGAAGCCGGCTGGGACCTCAACGAGTTGCGCCCCACCGCCGTCAGCCTCGAAGAAGTATTCTTGCAGCTCACCGGCGACGCGGCTGCCGCGCCCGCCGAAGAAGCCGCCGTAACCGCTGGAGTCAAGTAGATGCGAAATGTCTGGATCATTTGCCGCAAAGAGCTCCGCAGCTATTTCGTCTCCCCGGTCGCGTACCTGCTGCTGGCCATGTTTGCCGTCATTTTCGGCTTCTTCTTCTGGAATATTCTTGGCTACTTCGTCTTCCGCGGCATGGAGTCGCAGATGCGCGGCCAGATGATGCCGATGAACGTCAACGAGGAAGTCATCCGTCCGCTGCTCTCCAACGTTAGCGTCATCGGCTTGTTTCTGATTCCCATGATCACCATGCGTCTCTTTGCGGAAGAAAAGCGCACGGGCACCATCGAACTGCTGGCAACCTCGCCAGTCAGCGACATCGAAGTGATTTTGGGCAAGTGGCTGTCGGCCATTATTCTCTACAGTTCCATGCTGCTGCTCACCGCCGTCAATTTTCTTTTTCTTTTCAAGTTTGGGCGTCCGGACTGGAAGCCCTTGCTCATCGGCTATCTGGGCTTGTTATTGCAAGCCGGCGCGTTGCTTGCCATCGGAACATTCATATCGACGCTGACGAAGAACCAAATCGTTGCAGGGGCCGCGACTTTCGGCGTCTGTTTGCTTCTGTGGGTTCTCGAGTGGGTTAGCGGCTATGAAACCGCCACTTGGGCGAAGGTCCTGTCCTATATGTCCATCATTACCCACTTCGAGTCCTTCGCGAAGGGGCTGCTGGACTCCAAGGACGCCATTTTCTATGTCACTCTAATTTTCTTGGGACTCTTCCTGACCGCTCGCTCCATGGAGTCCCTGCGGTGGAGGTCGTAAGTGAGCACTCAGTTCCTGCAAGCCAGGCAGACTAAATACGCGGCGTACGCGGCTACATACATCGCCGTGGTCATCGCCATCATCGTCACCGCCAACGTTCTCGCCAATCGCTACGACAAGTCCTATGACACGACTTCCAACAAGCGGTATAGCCTCTCCGATCAAACCGTAAAGATCGTCAGAGGCCTCAAACAAGACGCCACCATCACTTACTACGACCAGGCCAGCCGATTCCAATCGGCTAAAGACCAGCTTGATCTCTACGCGAACCTCTCCCACAAGGTTCACGTGGAGTACGTTGACCCGGACAAAAAACCGCAATTGGCGCGCGAAGCGGGCATCAAGAACTACGGAACCACCATCGTCCAGGTGGGCGCGAATAAGCAGGAAGCCAAAGGCTTGAACGAGGAAGGCATCACCGGCGCCTTCATTCGCGATTTGAAGAATACCACGCGCACAGTTTGCTTTGTCACCGGCAGCGGTGAACACCAAATCGATGACTCCAGCCGCAGCGGCTATTCCCGCTTCAAGGAATTGCTTGGCAAAGATGAATACGTCGCGAAATCCATCAACCTGCTGCAAAAAGCCGAAATTCCCAGCGACTGCACGGTCCTCGTTATCGGTGGTCCTAGCGGCGATTATCAGCAGCCCGAAGTCGACGCCATCAAGAAGTTCGTCGAAGACGGCGGCCGGGCCCTCTTCATGCTCGATCCGCCGTTAAAGATTGGCCGCTCCGAGACTGCCGACAATGACGCACTCACTGGCGTCCTCCAGGGCTGGGGCCTGACGGTCGACAAAGATTTGATCCTCGATATGAATCCCATCGGTCAGCTCGCCGGTCTCGGTCCGCAAGTCGCCTTGGTCACTAGCTACGACTCGCATCCCATCGTTAGCGAAATGAAGGGCACCGCCACCGGCTTCCCCCTCTCGCGCTCCATCGAGGTAAAGAGCAGCCCCAAAACTACTGTCGAGAGACTTTTCGGGTCCTCCGAGTCCAGCCTTGCTACAGAGAAGTTGGATTCCCCAAATGTCAACCCGAACGATCCCAAGAACAAAAAAGGCCCCATGACCATCGCCGCGGCGGGTACCTACAACACCGGCAAAGACAACTCACAGGGTCGCTTCGTGGTAATCGGCAGTTCCGCGTGGGCGGCCAACTCCTTCATCAATTTCAACGGTAATCGTGACTTAGCCCTGAATGCCATGAATTGGCTGTCTTCCGACGAAGACCTCATTTCCATTCGCCCGAAGGAACCCGAAGATCGCCGGATCACGCTGACCCGCGCGCAAATGAATTGGGTTCGCCTGACCAGTCAATTTTTATTGCCGCTCATCGTAGTCTTCGCAGGCGTATCGGTGTGGTGGCGTAGAAGGTAGCGGACGCGCAATGAAGCTGTCGCACTCGGGACCAAAATCATGAAAAACAGCGGACTTCTCATCGCTGCCGTCGTGCTCGCTGCCCTTACCGGCGCGCTCTATTGGTCCAACCGTCACCCGGCTTCGGAGAACACGGCGAAAGCTTCCGTCGATACTGCGCCCAAGATTCTTTCCCTGAAGCAAGAGGACATTTCCAAGATTCAGATCAAGAAGAAGGGCGGGGAAGACCTGGACCTCGCGAAGGGCGATGGCGGCAAGTGGCAGATCACCGCCCCCAAGCCGCTCGGCGCCGACCAGGAAGCCGTCTCCAGCCTGCTCTCCACCGTGTCCTCGCTAAATTCAGATCGTCTCGTTGACGACAAAGCCGCCGACCTCGGCCAATACGGCCTCGCTGACCCTTCCCTCGAGCTCGATGTCACCGCAAAAGACGCCAAGCCGCAAAAGCTTTTCCTCGGCGACGTCACTCCAGCCGGCAATGCGGTGTTTGCCAAGCTCGAAGGCGACCCGCGCGTTTTTACCGTCGCGAATTACAACAAGACCAGCATCGATAAGACCGCCAACGATCTTCGCGACAAACGCCTGCTGACCATCGATTTTGACAAGCTCAGCCAGGTCGAGCTCATCACAAAAAAGCAGGACATCGAGTTCGGCCGCAACAAGCAGGAATGGCAGATTGTTAAGCCCAAGCCCCTGCGCGCCGACAATTTCCAGGTAGAGGAAATCGTCCGCAAGCTGCGCAACGCCAGGATGGACGCCTCGACTACCGATGCCGATGCCAGGAAGGCCGCCGCGGCATTCGCGTCCGGAACGCCGGTGGCCACCGCAAAGTTGACCGACTCGGCCGCCACGCAGGAACTGCAAATCCGCAAGAGCAAAGACGACTACTACGCGAAATCCACCGCCATTCCCGGCATTTACAAAGTTCCATCCAACGTAGGCCAGGGGCTCGACAAAAATGTCGATGACTTTCGTAACAAGAAGCTCTTCGATTTCGGCTTCGATGAACCCGGCAAAGTCGAAATCCACGATGGCGCCAAATCCTATTTTCTGACCAAAGGCGGACAGGATTGGTGGTCCGCCGACAGCAAAAAGGTGGATGCAACAAGCGCGCAATCGCTGATCGACAAAATTCGCGAGCTCTCCGCCAACAAGTTCGTCGACTCCGGATTCACCACGCCTGCGCTCGATGTCACCGTAACCTCCAACGATGGCAAGCGCGGAGAAAAGATTTTGATCTCCAAGTCCGGCGACAATTACATCGCCAAGCGCGAAAACGAGCCCGCGCTCTACCA
>Ga0210400_10003045_pt1 | contig 14984 bp, 20 predicted proteins | sample IncBWH26MmetaG_FD_155456 | JGI IMG/M metagenome (GOLD analysis project Ga0210400, IMG submission 155456) | Forest soil microbial communities from Barre Woods Harvard Forest LTER site, Petersham, Massachusetts, United States - Inc-BW-H-26-M | ecosystem: Environmental > Terrestrial > Soil >... | reverse complement strand
GTACAATCACGACCGGCCTCATCGCGGAGTCGGAAAGCGCACTCCGCACGAGGCCTTCTTGAGTTTTGCAGCTGACCTAAAAAACGAAGCCCTGACTGTCTAAATTAATGGGGAGCCTTACAACAGCTGAACTCAGCGACCCTGCTGATTCAGAAACAACCAAGGAGGTTCCTCATGGAGAGTATGTATTATGTTGGGCTCGATGTTCATAAGAAAACAATCAGCTACTGCGTGAAGGACGGCAGCGGCCGTATCCACGCACGATTCCCGCCAGCCGTTCTGATCTGGATAGATGGGTGAAGACTCTTCCACAGCCGTGGACGGCGACGATGGAAGCAACAATCTTTACCGGTTGGATTTACGATCATCTGCTTCCCCACGCAGCGGCGTTGAAGGTGGCCCATCCTCTGATGTTGCGGGCCATCGCGGCAGCGAAAAAGAAGAACGATCGTATCGATGCCAACAAGATAGCCGACTGCCTGCGTTGCGATTTTCTGCCGGAGTGTTACATGGCCTCGACGGAAATTCGCGAACGGCGGCGCACGCTGCGCTATCGGAATCTGCTGGTCCGCCAGGTCGTGCAGATGAAGAACAAGATCGCTGTTTTGCTGATGGAAGCCGGAGCGACTTACAACAAGCAAAAGCTGCACAAGGCCGGCTATTTCCGTGAGCTGTTGGCAAGCAACCAGGACATCGATGACGGGCTGCGGCCCTACTGCGTCTGTGCCGCGAAATGGTGGTTCGCCTGGGGAAGACAGAAAGCGCTTTGGTGCGTTCACTGGAGCGTGATGCTCTGCTGCGGGGACGCATCGAGCGGCTATCAGAACTTGGCTTTCAGCACTGGCGTCACTGGAAGTTTTCACATCACCGGGTAAGAATAAAAGGTGCCGTAAATAATTGCGTTTGGATTACTTCTTGTTCTTTCCAGCATATCTTCGACTTCTTCGCTAAACTCGCCATCGTTAGGCACGGGATTGGCGCGTTCGACTCCAAGCAGATTCCATCCGTGGCTTGTTAAAATCTGGATGTAGTTTTCACGAAACTCTTGGGAGCTGGTCGCCCAAGTCGTGACCACAGTGAACGCGGGCCGGAACACATTAGGTGTGCTCTTCTCATCGCTCCAGCTAATTTCAATCGTGCCAATCCAAATTTCTGGCTGAGCCACTTGGCCTCCCCTGCTAAGGGTATTACAAACCCGTGCGAAGCCGTAACTCCTTCCATGAGAAGCCGTCTTGTCGGAAAATGGCTGTTCGGCGGATTCCCACATAATGGGATGGTCCGCCGCGGATCTCTAGAAGTTGTAGAGTTCGAGGAAGGAGGCATTCCATGAAACTGCACGTACTCGGGATCGATTTGGGTAAGACGGTCTTTCATTTGGTGGGACTGGATTCGACAGGTAAGGTAGTGATCCGCAAGAAATGTTCTCGTAGGCAGCTGTTGGCCTTCACCGCGAATTTGCAGGTGCAGTTGATCGGCATGGAGTCCTGCAGTGGATCGCACTTTCTGGGGCGGGCTCTGCGTGAGCAAGGTCATGAAGTGCGATTGATGCCGGCGCAATACGTGAAGCCTTACGTGCAGACCAACAAGAGTGACTTCCTGGATGCCGAAGCCATTGCCGAAGCGGTGCAACGGCCGAGGATGCGTTTTGTGCCGATTAAGACGGAGGAGCAGTTGGATTTGCAAGCCCTGCATCGCGTGCGGGAGCGTTGGGTGATGCGCCGCACAGCGGTGGTGAACCAGATCCGCAGCCTTCTTCTGGAACGTGGACTCACGCTGCCCAAGGGCGGAGTCATGTGAATGCGCTGCTCCCTCGCATTCTGGAGGACGCCGAGTTGAACCAGATCCGCAGCCTTCTTCTGAACGTTGAGGCTGTCGGGTTGTTTTCGTGTTCTGCTGGCACAACTCAAGATAGAACTCGAGCAACTCACAGCACGCATCGAACAGATGGATCGGGTCATTCAGAAAACAGCGAAAGAGAATGAGGACTGCCAACGACTTACGGAGATTCCAGGAGTCGGCCCGGTCACCGCGACGGCCTTGATCGCTGCGGTTGGCAAGGCAAGCACATTTCGAAGAGGACGAAATCTGGCGGCCTGGATGGGCATCGTTCCGGGAGAGTACTCCACCGGCGGCAAACAGAAGTTACTGGGCATCAGTAAACGGGGCAACAAGTACTTACGAACCCTCTTTGTGCAAGGGGCGCGCACCGTAGTACAACAACGACACAAGCAAGCTCCCGGTCTGAGCCGTTGGTTGTCGCAACTGCTGGCGCGTGCGCACCAGAATGTAGTCATCGTGGCTTTGGACGATACATTCCGAGAAGACCCGTTTCTCAGGAACTGGGGCAATCCCTAACCCCCGTCAGCGAGAATTAGTAATGGCGCGGCCCAGTTTGATGGCCTGCAGATCTTTTCGTCCGTGGCGACCAACGCGCCCAGCCAAGCAGCCCTCCCGCCGCTCGTTTCGAGTCAGCCGCCACGGGTAGAATGGTCGCTATTTAGAGCCTTTTGAATTCAATGTCTGTTCAATTTTGGACAGTCTAGTGTCGGCTTGCATCGCGGCTTCCTCTCGGAATGTAGAAGCCGGTTACCGAGAATCTCGTTTCTCAGGCCTCGTCACCTAGTCAAGTAACTTCCGGTGGAGATATGGGTGTGCCAGCGTTAAATGCGCCCGCCTGTCCTCTTTTGAACAGTTTGACTCGGATACTCTTGGTACGGTGACCACCCCCAGCGAAGCGCCAGTATGTGGGAGGCCATAAATGACGCTATCCGGATGGAATGTGCTCTTGGTCGGACAAAATTTTCATAGTGCCCGGGCCTTGAAGGACAAGCTGCACCAATGGAAATTCCAAAATCATTTTGCCGGCAATATGCGAGAGGCCTCCGACCTGCTGGGCTCGCACCGGGTTGATCTAGTGCTCACCCATACATACCTGTCCGATGGAACTGGCGTAGGCCTGCTAGCGGCTTTGGACCACCTTCCGGTTACCGCGTTTCTCTGCTTGCCAGTCGAGAATAGCTGCCTTTGGCTGCCCGCCATCGATGGTGGAAAAAAGTGTTTGGGACTGCCAGCTCTCCGCCCTTTGGAGTTTGCGAGGACGCTCGAAGAAATGGCCCGGGGCTTATCCATCGGAACTCAGGCATCTTGCTCACGACTCGGTGCTCTAATCGCGGTCGGTCGGGATTGCGCCTGATAAGTCCTATAAAGACGGAAGTCAAGAGGAAACACGCGCCCTCCGGCCGGAGTGTTTGCTTGCTTCCCAGCCCGCATGATCGAGCGAGATCTGTTCTGAACTGCCGCGCCATGGACTCGGGCGCTGGGCACTGCGGCCCAGCGGTTTGGGTTTTCTCTACCAGTGGTTTTCATCGGCAGTTCGCGACGAAGCCAGTCCGTTCTGAAACCAGCAAAGCAGAACGGTGGTCAGGCGCCAACCATGGTTCTATCTGAGACTCGTGGCCTATAGCTTTTTCGGGTTGTCCGAGAGGGCCTAGGGTCCGGCTGTGAGACGAAGTGCCCGAGGCACATCTTGCCTAACTTACGACTCATTTGTGGACAAGATGTGGCCGCAGCATATGTGTACCAAAAGGGACAGACTCCCGATTTTCTCTCAATTATAAATAACTGCCCAGCGTCACGGAGTTTTGTGCCCTTGATGGAATTCCCGAGATCTTGACTCGAAAAAGGTCCCGTCATTCGAACATACAACTTGCAATCGAGAAACAACATGCCAGTGTCGGTTCGCACGTCGCATGTTTGCCCGTTGCGCGATCCGAAGCGGCATCCTGAAAGAGTTGATACTGGCGCCGGAGCATGCAGCTTTCGCCGCTCAAGGGGAGAACCTTATCTTTATGCGCACCGCCAAGGCTCAAGAAACGAAATCCGTGGTGTTCCGCAGCGCGTTCCCAGTAATTTTCAGGTGGGGCAGCTCTGCTCGTCTGTTCGGGTATGCCATGCTGGCGATGCTCTTTGCCGCCAGCGGAGCTTTCGCGCAAACTGTCACGGCTATGGTTGCGGCGGGCAGCCAGCCCCAGTCGGTGGCGGTCAATCCGGTCACCAACAAGATTTACGTAGTCAATAATGGCAGCAACAACGTGACGGTGATCGATGGCGCCAGCGACACCGCCACCACGATTGCAGTGGGCAGCAATCCCGGTGCGGTGGCGGTCAATCCGGTCACCAACAAGATCTATGTAGCTAACAATGGCAGTGCCAGCGTGACCGTGATCGATGGGGCGACCAACACCATCGCCACGGTTACGGTGGGCAGCGGTCCCGCGGCGGTAGCGGTCAATCCGGTCACCGACAAGATTTATGTAGCTAACAATAGCAGTGCCAGCGTGACCGTGATCGATGGGGCGACCAACACCATCGCCACGGTTACGGTGGGCAGCGGTCCCGCGGCGGTAGCGGTCAATCCGGTCACGAACAAGACTTATGTAGCCAACCAGCTCAGCTCCACCGTGACCGTCATCGATGGCGCCACCAACATGGCGACCAACATAAGCGTAGCTCCTGAACCCTATGCGCTGGCGGTGAATCCGGTCACCAACAAGATCTACATGCTCAACCTTCAGGGTGCCAGCGTGACGGTGATCGATGGGGCCAGCGACACCATCGCCCGTTATGTCTTGATGGGCTCCGGCCCCCCCTTTGAGTTGGCGGTCAATCCGGTCACCAACAAGATTTACGTGGCCAACTACAAGATCAATAGCGTGACCGTGATCGATGGGGCCAACGGAACCGTCGCCGCTACGGTTGCGACGGGCAAGGGTCCCGCTGCGGTGGGGGTCAACCCAGTCACCAATCAGATTTACATAACTAATACTCTCGGCGGCACCTTAACCGTGATCGATGGCGCCACCAACAAACCCTCAACGGTTGCGGCGGGCAGCGCTCCCACGGCAGTGGGGATGAACCCGGTCACAAACAAGATTTATGTAGCCAACAATGGCAGCGGCAACGTAAGCGTGATCGATGGCGCCACCAACATCACCTTCAAGGTTGCGGTGGGCAGCTTTGCCGCTGCGGTGGCGGTAAATCCGGCCACCAACAAAGTTTACGTAAGCAACGGCAACGGTAACACCGTCAGCGTGATCGATGGTGCAAGCGACACCGTCACCGCCAAGGTTGCGGCGGGCAGCACTTGCTTCTCGATGGTGGTCAACCCAGTCACAAACAAGATTTACGTGGCCAACCTCAACGGCAACAGCGTGACTGTGATTGACGGCGCCACCAACGTCCCCACCACCGTTGCAATGGGCATCAATCCCAATGGGGTGGCGGTGAACCCGGTCACCAGTCACCAACAAGATTTTCGTAACCAACGGTGGCAGCGGCACCGTAAGCGTGATCGACGGGGCCAGCGACACCGTCATTGCCACGGTTGCTGTGGGCGGCACTCCTGGTCCGCTAGCGGTGAATCCGGTCACAAACAAGATTTACGTAACCAACAGTGGCAGCGGCACCGTAAGCGTGGTCGATGGGGCCAGCGACACCGTCATTGCCACGGTTGCTGTGGGCGGCATTCCTGGTTCGCTAGCGGTGAACCCGCTCACCAACAAGATTTATGTAAGCAACGGTGGCAGCGGCACCGTAAGCGTGGTCGATGGGGCCAGCGACACCGTCATTGCCACGATTGCTGCGGGCGGCGCTCCTGGTCCGCTAGCGGTGAATCCGCTCACCAACAAGGTTTACGTAACCAACAGTTTCACGGGCAGCGTAACCGTGATCGATGGGGCCAGGGACACAATCACTGCCACGGTTGCGGCGGGCAGAGGACCCCAGGGACTGGTAGTGAACCCGATCAGCAACAAGATCTACGTAGCCAACGCTTTCATGGGCAATGTAATCGTGATCGATGGAGCCACCAACACCCAGGTTAATGCGGGCGGTGCTGGAGGGGAGGAGGTAGCGGTCAACCCGGTCACCAATCGGATCTACATAGCCAACAAGCTCGACAACGACGTGACGGTGCTGGTGGAACAGAAGGAACAGCCAATTCCACTGCTCACGAGGGTCACACCGTCAACGGGCAATCAGACCACCAGCCGCACTCCCAGCTTCAGTTTCGAGACAATCAGCACCTACGAACCGGTCACGCCCACGCCCCTTGGCGTGCACTTTCAAGTGGACACGTGGCAAGGACCCTGGACACAAGCCAGCGGCAGCAACGCGGTGTTCAGGGGCCAAGCGGCCACGCTCTCTCTGGGAACGCACGTGCTTTTTGCCTATGCGACCGACGGGCAAGATGCTGGCATCAATGGCAACACTCTCAGTGGGCAAGCGACAATTGGAGAAATAGCTGCCTATCCCTTCACCGTGATGCAGGCTTCGACCGCAACCGCGCTGACCACGGATGTAAATCCTTCCGTTATCGGTGGAACTATAACACTGACGGCGAGTGTGACCGCGATCGTGCCGGGCACCGGCACGTCAACAGGAACCGTCACCTTTTTGGATGGCACGACTGCGCTTGGCACAGGATCTCTCAATAGTAGCGGCGTAGCGACGATTAGCACTTCCGCCCTGACCGCGGGAACGCACTCGCTCACCGCTCGATATGGGGGTGACACGAACTTCGCCGCCAGCAATTCGGCCGGGGTGTCGCAAGCGGTTCAGGGCACCACGACAACTGCACTGTCGCCTTTAGTCGCGGCGCGTTATGGAACACCGGTCACATGCACCGCCACGGTCACGGCGGGCAGTGGTGGCATACCAACAGGCACGGTGACATTCATCGATGGAACAAACACGATAGGCACTGGAACGCTGAATAGGAGCGGTGTGGCCACCTTTCTAACGTCAACACTCACGGCGGGGACGCACTCGATCACGGCGGCCTACGGCGGCGATTCTAATTTCACGGCCAGCACCTCGCTGGCCCTAACCCAGGTCGTTTTGACAGCGAGCTTCACGATCTCCGGTAACCCGAGCACCGTTACTGTCTCGGCCGGAAATCCTGCGAGCGACCAAATTGTGGTGACGGGAATGAACAACTTCAGCGGCATAGTGACGCTGTCGTGCACGGCCGGACTTCCTTCGGGTGCCAGCTGCGCATTTTCTCCCGCCTCCACCACGCCCGGCACCGCCTCTGCAACTTCGACTCTGACGATCAACACTGCGGCCCGCACCGCCGCCATCGTACTGCCGCTCTCCGGCGGTCGCAAGCCCCCGCTGTTTGCTTGGTGGTTGCTTGTGTCTGCCATCACGCTCGGATTCCTGCAACTGGCTATCCCAAGACGTAGACTGCATCTGGGCTATGCACTTGCCCTTCTGCTTGTCGGCTATGTATTGTGGCAAGCGGGATGCGCAGCCGTTGGAAGCGGCACGATCGGCGGCACGCCAGCCGGAACCTACCCGATAGGCGTCACCGGCACCTCCGGCACCGCAGAGCAAACAGCCTCCGTGACGCTCATTGTGCGATGAGTCGGACGTGGTGAAATGCGCGATCAGTCCATCATTTGAAGGCCTGAAAGCCAGATTTCGCCTGATAAGCGCGGTACTCGAAGCTAAGAAGTGACGTCCTCGCCCGGCACGACTCCGGGCCTATCGTCGGCCATTCGGAAGTGATCGTACCGCGTAGAAAAACAAGGGTGATCCGCGTCAAGCGGGAACGCATGACCGTGATGCGATCGTGCCTGTAGCTCGATGACACGTGATTGCGCCACGATGGAATCAGGGTGTGATTCGGGGATCGGCGTGAACCCTGGCAAGTCCGGCACACACGCAGGAAATGAACATCTTCACTTGCGTTTGTATCCAGTAAGACAGGCTGTTCTGGCCAAACTTTTTCCCAAGGCTCAATCTGTAGACGAAGAATGGAATCAACGGGCTGGTTACGGTGCGCCCCAAGTTTCCGGAGTATTCGCCCGCACTTCAGCGCCAATGGCTACAAAGACGGTCAATACGGCGAGCCCCCTGGCAACCACTAACTGCTGGTGTTACTTTCGCATCTGCATCCTAGCGTTCAGGTGCGAGAGTAACGGCTTGATCCAGACTGAATTTGAGGATCGTTTCCGGGGGAATGATCACTTGCTTGCCCTTGGTGAGCACCTGGGCGCCCGCACCGCCGACGGCGCCGGCGGCAGCTCCGATGGCTGCGCCCTTTCCCTGTCCAACGATCGCACCAATGATTGTTCCTATTACGGCTCCACCCCCGATCAACTCAGCCGTGCGCTTGCTCACGCCAATTCCACCGTTGGCTTTTTGCTTCAAGTCCGCAGTGGTGACGTTATACCGCCGTCCGTTGACAGTAATCGATTGAATGTCCAGCGTAATCTCGGGGCTACCTGTAACACCACCTGTAGACACAGTTCGAATGATGAGTTGAGCCGGGGACCTCTTGGGGACGATCAGTTCGTTAGAACGGTCAATGACGTCCTGGTCCACCTGTGCGGAAAAGAGTTGATTTGAGGCGGCTACCTTCGAACCGATTGCCTCATTGGTAAGGATCACGAGTTGGTTTCCGGCAGGAAGTAATTCCGGCTGGCGATCGTCGTTCGAAGCGCCATAGTTTCTTCTCGTGTCCATGTCAGTTCATTTTTCAACCAACGTGGATACGCGAGACGGATTGAAATAGTCCAAATACATTGATGACGCACATCACCACGGCAATGACGACGACAGCGTTCAAGAGGCCTGGCGCATCTTCTTTGGTCATCATGAATTTCCTCTAAAAGCCAACGTCATCAGTTCTTCGAAGCGATTCAATTTCTAAATGGGCGCTGGCGTGGCTGTCACCGGCACAGTGGCTATTACGTGGACCTGGCGTTGGGCATCGTTCTACGCGCTTGCCGTTCTGCCGCTTATGAAATGCAGCACGAGTAATATCAGGCCCACAATTAGGGCCCCGTGAATGAAAGCGGTGGTCACGTGAAACGCGAAAAATCCAAGCAACCAGAGAACAATCAAGACAGCGGCGATTATCCCAAGCATGTTTTCATCTCCTTGCTTCTGCGCGCGAGGGAATCTCGTGGGGTCTGAACTGCGCAGAAGGCTCTTCGTGTGTGAGAGAACACTGCACGGACAACAGATTAGTCACAGAGAACGTAGGCTGTCTGTCTTATTATGAACACTTCCCCGAGAAACGCCTTCCCATGATCCGTGTGACTTATCAGGAAGTGCCATCACGCTATCGGGAAACGCAGAGAGGCTGGACGACTGTCTCCGAGTCCATCAAGCTGTCGTGTTGCGCTCTTCTTGGCTTCTTTCCTTAATGTACGTCCTGTATTGAACAGACATCTAAAATCCAAAAGAGTATGAAAGATGAATACAGAGGGACAGCTAACCAATGTCCCACCCCGGGGCCGGATGAACACCCACGTTCGGCCCCCTTCCTATGGCGATTCTGCGCTTCGATATCGAGAGACGTTACCATCTTTAAAGAAGGGGAAAATAGGCCCTTGGACGAAAGCCGCGAGGAAATCCCAATGAAGGAAGATAACTTGCTCGCTCTATTAGTGGTTTTATTCATAGTTGCGGGCTGCTCGAACCATACGCAGCAGGTCATACCAAGAAACGCAGCACCCGCCAGTGTAGGTGTGGCCTCTTTTTTCCCATCAGCGCCCACCTCTCAAACTGTTTCGGAAGTCCCTGGACAAGAGTTGGATGCTCCCGTCCGTGAGATCACTGACCGTGTGAACCCCGACCTTCTACCTGCCATCGCCGCCTTGGACCACGACAAGAAAGAGTTCTGCGAATACTCTCAATCTACCAACTGTGACGATGATTTTGTACAGGCATTCCATTTTCGCAAGGTCACGCTGAGCAAGAGCGGTCAGGTGGGATTCATTGTGGAATTTTCTGGCGCAGGTTTCTGTGGTTCCGCAGGGTGTAGCATTAATGTGCTGAAGCAAACCGGCGACAAGATTGAAAGAACATTTGAAAATGATGAAGTTGGCTCATTGGATTCATTTGAGTTTGCCACGACGATTACAAACGGGTTCTACGATTTGACAAAACACGGTAGTGACGGTACGGACTACTACTACTCATGGACAGGTTCGAATTATGAAGATGTGAAGTCACCGCCTTCCGTCGGGCAGGCTCGAACCGTTGCCGGGTCCCCCGGGCCTGCGCAGAAAGAATGTAGGGATTGCGTCGGTGCAAAAAGTGTTGGAGTCCCGTTCAGTCGGAATCCCGCCACCAACAAGTAGACGTGTTCCTTTTTGCACAGACGCTCAACTCTCGGCGCGTTAGTTTATTGAAGCATCCTGATTCCTAGTGGTCTTCAGCTTCAGCCACCCTCGAGTCAAAATGGGAATCCTGGTTAAAAACTGGATGAAAATGCTGTTGGTCATGGTCGCGGCTTCAGCCGCGCTCTTCGGTCAAGCTAACGGGCCGGGCAAGCCTCAGAATGACGCCAATGTCGGGGACGTCCGTCAGATCGTTGGCCAATCGGTCACGGCCACTGAGCGCAGCTGGCAGGCGCGTGACCATTACATATACATGGAGCGTGATGAGGATCGGCGCCTCGACTTGTTCGGCCAGGTGAAATCAGAAAATGTCGACGTTACGAGAATGATCACGGTCAACGGCGCTCGCTTCGAACAGCTCCTGGAACACAACGGACAGCCCCCATCGGCCATGGAACAGAGGAAGCGGGACGTAGATCTCGACAAGCTGAAGCACGAAACGCCGGAGCAGCAGACCGAACGGCTCCTGAAGGACCAGGAAAACAAATCTTTTCTCCGGGACGTGCTCGACGCTTTCGACTTTCAGCTCATCGGTGAAGAGATAGTCGGCGGCAGGCTGGCCTATGTGTTTCACGCCACGCCGCACCCGGGCTATCACGCGCACGGCAAGTACGGCAAAATGTTCTCCAAAGTGGAAGGCAAGCTTTGGGTCGACAAACAGGACTTCGGCTGGATCAAGGTGGACGGCCAGGTCACGCAGTCGTTCTCAATGGGGTTATTCGTGGCCCGTGTGGAGCGCGGCTCACACATCATCCTCGAGCAGACATGTGTCGGTGACGCAGTCTGGGTGCCGAAACTCATCGAAGTGCGAGCCAGCGCTAGAATCCTTTTCCTGAAGAGTCTCGACATAGACAAGATCCTTACTTACTCGGACTATCGCTTGGCGATGGACAGCCCATATTCCGTGAGTAGATAGCGGTGCCTCCCCTCGGTCAGCTAGATTTGCTTACTGCGAACCGGAGATAGCTCTGCATTCTCACAGCCCTGCTCGCCGCTCCATGAACAAAGTTGTTCTGGAGCTCGCCATAAATATCTGCCGCAGAACCAGTCTGATCGCGGTTGGAATCAACCCTGATCGCTACCGGCCTGGGGTGATCTCCTATCTCCAAGGGAAAACCGGAAACCAGGGTGAAATCGGGCAGCTCGAAAGAAAGCAAATCAGTGGCCCATCACCACTACGTGAGACGTCAAAACAGAAAAGCTGGCTTAGGTACTTTTCGGGATGGCCGCTGGACCGAGCGTACCAGGAGACATCAAGTTCTGGTAGAGGTGCAAATTGCAATTCGTAAGGAACTTCGTCTGGTCGTTCCACAAATCCTTGCCCCTTTTGATATCCTGCCCTCTGTGCGTTCTTCTTTGCGCTGCGGCGCCCGGAGGCATCGCCAGCCAAAATTCTCCGACCAACGACAAACAGGAGGGCGCGGTCCAGACGCAGATGAGCAACGTCACGTTCCGCTTTTCGGAAACCGTGGCGGTGGAAATAAAATCACTGAATGGTGTGCTCGTGCCCATCGGCAAAAATGAATTTCCTGTCTTCGACGACAAAGATTCGTTTAACCTGCGAATCAGTACGGCTGAGATCGCCATCGATTCGTCAAACTTGGCGAACGTTCTCAATTCTTATGTATTTGCGCGTCCGCAATCGCCCTTAACGGAGCTCTCCATCAGCGTTGAGAAGGGGCACCTGAAAGTGAAGGGAAAGCTCCATGACAAAGGAGACATCCCGTTCGAGACAGAGGGGGTTCTCATTCCCACCGCTGACGGAAAACTTCGCCTGCACTTCGAGAAGATCAAGGCCATGCATGTTTCGGTAAAAGGTTTGATGGATCTCGTCGGCATCGATTTAGGTGGTTTGATCAAGGAGGGCAAAGTTCCGGGTGTTCAGGCTCAAGAGGACGATCTGACTCTTGACCTGGAACAGATCCTGCCGCCTCCCCATATTGAGGGCAAGGTGGTCTCCGTACGAGTTGAAGGTGAGAAGATTATTCAGGTATTTGGCGGTTCAGACGGCAAGCCTGTGAAAAATATTCGCGCCGGGAATTACATGGCCTACAAGAACAATCGTCTTCGCTTCGGCAAGCTGGTCATGAATGATGCGGACCTGATCCTTATCGATATGGATCCAAATGATCCACTCGATTTCTTCCTGGATCATTACAAAGAACAGCTTTCGGTGGGCTATGCAAAAATTACGCCGGACTCCGGCTTGCGCGTGTTCATAAAAGATTTTAACAAGCTCCATCCCACAAAAGCGTCTCCCGTCAACGACAAAACGAAGTGAGGTTGATGTGCGGAACCTCTCGGCTGCCCTGGACTAATCACCGGGGCGGCCGACGATGATCCGTCAGGGATCATGCTAACCGCAGAAATAGCATCGTATGTGCTTGCTCGGGTAGGCGGATTGTATGAGTCATGCAAGAAGCCGGCGCCATCATTTCGTCGGACACGAGCTACATCACCCGACCAAGACGTCTACGCAAACTGTATAAAAGTGAACAGCGCACACCCTTGAGAGTCAATAGGATGCGGCACCGGGCGGTAAGCGCGCGCTTTGTGGGTTCTGTATTGGTTACCCGCAATTCTACAAGGGGCAGTTTCTCCGATCGGCCTATGGACATGGAAATATGGCCGGGTTATCAGCCACGTCCAAGCGATTGTCCTGTATTTGCTTAGCGCCTGTGCGACACGATGCGGGATTCGGCGCGCGGGTATTTGCCGCATAACGAACTTGCCGGCTAAGGTTGATGAAAAACCTAGTGTCCCCACCCCACAGGACTGAACGGAGGTGCTTTTTCCGATGAGGACCTTGTTCCCCACATTATTTTGTTTCGTGCTGTGTGCTATTCATGCTTCAGCACAATCGGCAATCGCGACCGCAAGGGGCGAAACTCCAGTCGCCGCCATAAGGAGCGAAACTCCAGTCGCGGCCGTGAGTGGCAAAACTGCGGCCGCGGCCGGAAGGACCAAGACGATGGATGTGAGTCTGGGATACTCCTACGTGAGCAGTGGAGAGAGCTTTTCCAATCGAATGGGCTTAAAGGGCGCGGATGCGAGCTTCACGATCGGTTATTCTCGACTTGGTATAAGAGCTGACGTTGGTTATGTGCGGGCCGCGAATGTGCTGGGGACCGGTCGTCACAGTGATGTGTTAAGTTACCTGGCAGGTCCCGTCTTCTATCCCACGAGTCGTCGTAGGTTTGATACTTACATTCATGTGCTCGTGGGGGGTGCCAGGGTCAGTGGTCCGGTTCGCATCAAGAACGGTGGAATCCTTTTGGGAGGATGGGCGACTGGTTACGCCTGGGCAGTTGGCGGCGGAGTTGATTACTGGTTTTCTGATTCCCTGGCCATTCGCACTGGCGTAGACTATCTGAGAACTGCGTATTACGATCCTACCCTGGCGATTCGAGGCCAATCCAACATCCGGACAACCGCGACGGTGGTCTATTTCTTCGGAAGACAATCGCGGACATGGCGGTGAGGTTCCGTAGTGACGTCTCTAGTAGCAGACGGCCACGCCCGATAACAGAATGAGGTGGCGACAATGGCTCGAACGCAAGCAAGTCGGTGTAAAAAGCCGCCTGCTTGGAAGTCACGACCGCTGTCATGATATGGGACTCTTCATGCGGAAACCCCAGTTTGATCCTTTGTAACTGTACAAAAATGAACAGACTTCCTTCGCCGCTGGTCTATCCTTAAGTGTGTGCCTTGGAAAGAACGAGAAAGATCGCTGGAAATCAGCACTAACCATTGTCAAGCGAGATGGCAAAGCGGCGTATCCCTGCATCCGCTCAGCGAGCCGAAGGCGACTTTGCAATTTTGAACAACTCTTAGTCCTTACAATTAATGCGGCAAATTTGAAAAGGGGAGTATGACTGATCGTCGAACCTTGCTCCTCATCGACAACAACCCGGCTCATGCCGAGGTTTTTCGAGAGGCGTTGCTTGGAGCCGATAACGGCCCATTCGAAGGTGAAATTGTTACTACACTCTCTCAGGGCATGGCACGACTCGGGCAGAAGGGGATTTGGGCGATCTTCTCCAGTCTTTCTCTGCCCGACAGCCAGGGTCTCGGCACCTTCGATAAGCTTCTGCAAGCGGCACCGGGAATACCAATGCTGCTCCTCTGTGGCGGAAACGAGGGAGCCATTGCAGCCGAAGCCATGCGACGCGGAGCAAAAGATTACTTGCTGGACGGTCATATCGATTCGTACTCGCTTTGCCGTGCTATTCGCAACATGGCAGAGCGCAGGGTGGCGGAAGAAGTATTGTTCACGGAAAAGGAACGCGCCCAGGTCACGCTCAACTCGATCGGGGACGCAGTACTTAGCACTGACATATTTGGAAACATTACATACCTCAATGTCGTGGCCGAGCAAATGACGGGTTGGTCATGCGGGGAGGCACAAGGTAAGCCATGCGGGGAGGCACAAGCTAAGCCTCTCACCGAGGTGTTTCACATCATCGACGGCACCACTCGGCAATCTTCTCCAAATCCGATGGAACTAGCTATTCAAACAGGCAAGACTGTCGAACTAGCTGCGAACTGTATCTTGATTCGGCGCGACGGTGGTGAGTCTTCCATTGAAGATTCCGCCGCTCCGATCCACGATCGGACGGGATCCGTTACCGGAGCCGTGATCGTTTTCCACGACGTGAGCATGTCTAAGACGACAACAGAAGCGATGGCCCATTTGGCCCATCACGATGGCCTCACCAATCTGCCGAACCGAATGTTGCTGACGGATCGAATTGACCAGGCGATTGCAACAGCCCGCCGCAATAGCACCCG
>Ga0210400_10003044_pt1 | contig 14986 bp, 11 predicted proteins | sample IncBWH26MmetaG_FD_155456 | JGI IMG/M metagenome (GOLD analysis project Ga0210400, IMG submission 155456) | Forest soil microbial communities from Barre Woods Harvard Forest LTER site, Petersham, Massachusetts, United States - Inc-BW-H-26-M | ecosystem: Environmental > Terrestrial > Soil >... | reverse complement strand
GCCCCGGCAAGATCTGAATAATCCCCTTGGGGTTCGCGGCTTCGAGCTGCACACGTGGTTTCAAAATACGCAGGTATTCAAGAAGATGCAGGGCCAAAGCGGTGGGACTCAAGGCATCGATAACGATTTTGCCGTTCAGTCCTTCGAGAATGTCGGCGCCTGGATCTTAGGTCGCAACATGTTCGGGCCGGTTCGAGGTCCTTGGAAAGACGATTCCTGGAGAGGGTGGTGGGGCGACAATCCGCCGTACCATACGCCTGTTTTCGTGCTCACGCATCACGCGCGATCTCCCCTCGAAATGGAAGGCGGCACCACGTTCCACTTCGTCACCGATGGACCGGAGTCTGCTTTAAGGAAGGCGAAAGAAGCGGCCAAAGGCAAAGACGTCCGAATCGGCGGCGGCGTGTCCGCTATTCGGCACTACCTGACCGCAGACCTGATCGACGAAATGCACTTAGCCGTATCGGCGGTTCTCCTTGGCGAAGGTGAACATCTGTTTTCCGGGATCAATCTCCCAAAACTTGGCTTCACCCCCTTCAAGACCGTCTCCGGGGAAAATGCAACGCACGTTCTTATTAATAAGAGATGATCGTAGGGCCCCGCCGGCGAAAGAGCCCTCCAGGATCTTCAAAGGGTAAGTGGAGATTCGCGTTAGCTACTTCTTTTGGGACGGAGGAAGAACCGTGTTCCCAATCTGCTTATTATATTCCGCCATGTCTATTGGCGAGCAGAGGAACTCCGGCATATCGTAGTCGGGTGGTTGCAAGTGGAGGGGGAACTTGTTGAGACCCTGCCATGGTTCCTTATACATTTTCGGGTCGTAAACCGTCACTGTGAGTTCCATGTTGTCATGATCCACGCGGTGAAAGCGTTCCTCGACGCGCAAGTCTTCGCTATGGGGCCGGCCCGCGTGATCGAGCCAGCTTCTCGGATTCAGCCCGACGGTCTGGACCACGAACGTGTGGTCGTCCACCCATTTCCCGACGGAGTACCCGTTCCATCGCGGGTCCGGGTCCTTAGGGAGTTCCCGCCCATCCGTCCAGATGGTGCGCCAGTTACCAAAATATTGATTTAAGTAAATCACCTGGTTCGCAGTCTGAACGAGCTCGATGGTCCTCAATTCATACAATTCCATGCGCGGGAACCCGATCGGGTCACACTGGTCCATTGGATCATTTGCAAGCGCGGCGGGGACTTGTCTGACACCCGGTCCAGAAGGTTTATTGGCCTTGAGTGCTTCCAGGCCCAAAGGCGTGTACTGCAGAGGACGCATAATGCCCGTCTCGTCGGGCCGCCCCCCTTCGACGCCCTGTCCACGGGGTGCCTCCAGTGCTGGGTGTTCTAAGGCACCACTTGGTTGGCGTCCCCCATCCGCTTCTGCTGCATCCCAGATCCCCGAAATGTCGCGGCGAGGAGCCGGCGCCGACTTCTTCCCGGCGTATGCGGGTTTAATCGGGGGGATGCTGTTCCATTTATCTGGCTTCGCCTCTTCTACCGCCGCTTTGGGAGGAGCGGTTTGCGCGCCAAGAACGGGAGAAATCGTCAATCCTGCAAGCAGGGCAACCACCGAGATCACCAAGCTCTTGGACATTTCAGAAATGCCTCCAGCAGCTTCGATCCTACTCGTGTGAATCTACCCGCGTCTAAGGCAGTCGAAATCACAGACCAGACGGAATAAGGCTCGGGCCGCTAGTCGTTGCGGCATAGGTGTTCGCTCGAGCAGTTCCTACTGGAACTGTTTACCATTGATCACGATACGCCTTCTCGGGGCGGTTGGGCTAGCGCTCCCCAGGAAGGCGACCGGGTTGCCATTCTTGGCCGGCATGGCATCAATTTCGACTTCATCCCCTGGCTTGAATGTATTCTTGGTCCAGCCTATCGCCATCATGGACACCGGATTTTGACCTTCGACAATCCAATGCACCGCGTTGCCACTGTCGTCCTTGCCGTCGAGTTTCACGAAAACGTGGGGATTCGACCAAACATACTCCGTCACTGTTCCCTTCACCGTGACCGTCTTCGCTGTGTCGTACGACGCGCCGCCGTGATGGGCGAATAGCGCAGGGGAAACCGTCACCACGCTGATAACTGCGAAGGAAATGGTCCTAACCATATTCGTCATTGCACTCCTCCGTATTCTTGTACGGGACGGCATTCATCAAGCCAGTGCTGCTTTCCGATGGCAGGAGCGATTCCAACGATTTCCGTTTGACCGCCCAGATGGGCATCTTATACACCTGAAATCGTTCTGAGTGAACCAAATTGTTTTTGTCGCAGCTCCCTGGAAACCGTCAGCCCAGTTCGCGTGTAATTCGTTGTTGACACGTCACCATTGCCTTGACCACTTATAGTAACAATTTGGTGACACTTGAAGGTTTGAATGTATCGCGCCGGCGAGTGTCACACGTTTAGATCGGAATTGGGGGTAAGTATCACGGCATGGTTTCAATTCACTGATGAACACAAATTGCAATATCGAAGTCGGAGCACACCATGAACAGAGTTAGAGTCGCTGCGTTTTCAATTTCACTCGATGGGTTCGGCGCCGGGCCCCGGCAAGATCTGAATAATCCCCTTGGGGTTCGCAGCTTCGAGCTGCACGCGTGGTTTAAAAATACGCAGGTATTCAAGAAAATGCACGGCCAAAGCGGTGATACTCAAGGCATCGATAACGATTTTGGATTGTCGCCCCATCACCTTCCAGGAATCGTCTTTCCAAGAACCCCAAACCGGCCCGAACATGTTGGCATCCCGGCGCATAGATCTACAGGTGTCTGCCAACAACTAGCATGCTCAAATCAAAAGCGCAGCGTATAAAAATGCTAGAGCCGCTGACAGAATCTGGAGTGCTCCAATTTGTTTATGCAATCGTTGGCACAACAACGTCACATCGTCAATCCGAATTGCAAGCTTTGTCAGATGGACACCGCTCCGAAACTGGAGTCAGTTACTGCTGCCCGCGGCAGTGCCGAACACGGAGATCACCTCGACCGAACTCGTTCTGGTGGAGATCGCTGAAAAAGTTCCGGAAGGTCCGACGCCGCATCCTGAACTGAAATGGACGGAACGGGAGCAGGAAAAGCTGGAATCGTTCGGCGCAATGGCTCACGCCCTCGGCAAATGGTTTCGCGTTGCATACTTCAGTTGCCGTGCTAAATGTGCTTGAACTTTTCATCTAAGCTTCAGCTTAGACCGAATTATTGGTAGCGAAAGGAAAAACTGCCATCTACTCTGTTTTTCTAAGACCAAGTAGTTCCAACGCGACATATAAAATAAACTCGGAGCCATAAAGTATGTAGCGCCGCCAAAGTCGTTGAGGCTCCTTGAACAAGCGGAAAAGCCATTCCAGACCGTGCTCCCGCATCCACACTGGAGCCTGTTGCAAGCGACCAGCGTGGAGATCGAACGCTTGCCCTACGCCCACGAGCACTGGCACGCGAAGCTGGTGGCGGTGTTCGTACATCCAAAGCTCCTGCTTGGGGCAGCCCAATCCCACCCAGAGAATATCGGCTGCCGCGCCGTTAATCATTTCCACGACCTGGGCATCCTCTTCCGGCGTAAGGGGACGAAACGGGGGCGAGTAGGTACCGGCAACGCCCAGCATCGGGAACTGACGCTTCAACTTCGCGGCCAGGGCCTCTGGAACGCCCGGGGCTCCGCCATAGAAAAAGTGGCGATAGCCTTTTGCATTCGTCTCAGAGCAGAAATCCAGAAGCAGGTCTGGCCCATAAACCCTCCGCTTGAGTGGATAGCCGCGCAAGCGACCGATCCAAACAAGCGGCATGCCGTCGGGAACGCACAAATCCGCGGAGTCGAGGGCCGTCTTGAACACGGGGCTGTGCTGGGCCTCCATAAGTACATGGACATTGGCCACGGCGATGAAATGGCAGCGACCGCTCTCGCGGGTCCAATCCTCAATTTTGCTGATGACATCGGGTATTTGCACAGCATCGAGTCGTACACCAAGTGTCTGAAAATGTGTCACGGCACCCTGATTTCATTTCCGATTGGGATCATCTTGTGCATTTTCCGGAGTCAACCCGCTCTTCATCCTAATCTTAAATGCGACGTTCACAGTCGATATTCCTAACCCGATCCTGCAGACCGTCTTGCCAGAATCTTAAACGTTTCCAGAAGGCGCAATTGGTTGTTTATCGACCGGGCTAACCAAGTTCTACCACCCGTCCAGCGCTCGTGGTCGAGAATCGAGAATTCTCTTTTTTGTAAGAGTGCAATGATCTGCTGGTCATCCACTCCACTCTTTGCATGATATTCAGCCAAGTCCCCGGAACTAGCTATGGGACGCTGGTGGACTTGATCCGAGTCGCGAAACAGTTTCCTCACTCGACGCACAATACCGGGCAGAAAGTCGGACTGGTCGTGAAAAGCCTTTGATAGAATTGTGTCTAGCGATTCGAGGAGTTTGGGTAACAGTAGGCCCTTAGGAATAACAGGATCGAAGTTTGAATAAAACAATCCTCCTGGGTGAATGCGGTCGGCAACATGATCAATCACTTCGAGGTAAGAAAAAAGATGGTGCAGCACCGAATTGAACGTGATGACGTCATATCGGTCCGTCGTGGAAGTCAGGAACGCTTCGATGGAGGAATTGACCAAGGTCGGAGAAAACCCCCTCGTTTGCGCTCTCTCTTTGAGCAAATTCAACATATCCAAAGACACATCAACAACTGTGACATCCCACCCCATTTCCAGCATCTTGAGCGAAATATTGCCGGATCCCCCGCCGCAATCGAGGCATCGCACATTTCCAGAACAACCTTGGAGGAGCACACGCATTCGTTCGATGTCCGCCCGCAACATTCGCTGTAGAGCGTCGCTGCGGGCGCACGTTTCATACTCATCGTACTTCTTTGCTATGTCACGGTAGAAATCAATATTCGCCGCGATGACTTCCGCTTCTGGGTCGTGTGCTTTGTCTACTTGCATAATCGCTCTCGCCTCGTTTGTCAAACGCCACATCAATAACTTCACGCGACGCGCCTAAGAAGCAGGAGTCCTGGCCGTCCTTAAAAGATTCCCGGACTTTTGCCGTTCAGCGATTGCGCGACCGTAAATACTCATAAGCTGCTGGTAATTGTGCTCTGCGGTGTATTTGGCTTCATATTCGGCGCGCGCGGCTTGCCCCATCGCTCTCATTTCCTCCGGGTGCATCCAAGCCCAGTCCACCTTGACAGCCAGATCACTGTCATCGCCGGCTGTAAAATGCAGCCCAGTTTTTCCATCGGCGACAATTTCGGCCATGGCGCCCAGCCGAGATGCAATTACCGGCAGGCCGCAAGCAAACGCTTCCGCGATGGCCAACGGGAAATTTTCGAAACACACGCTCGGAAAAACGAGGAAGCGAGCCCCGCGCATCCACCGAAATATATCCTCGACTGGCAAACGGCCGAGAAAATCGACCTGCTTGAGTCTCCTCCGCGTAATTTCTGAAACACCCTCTTCGTGCAAGGGCCCGTCCCCGGCGATCCTGAGGGGTACCGACGCAGCGAGTTTACTCCAGGCAGAGAGCAAGACCCTGATGCCCTTCTCTTCAGAAAGACGGCCCACACAAAGTGCGTATTGTCCCTCTCCGTTCTTTGGTTCAGGGGCCCGATGGACGAAATTCTGTTTTACGACAATGCGCTCCGGCGGGAGCCCGCCTTCAATGAATTTTTGCCGGGCGAACTCAGAAAGAGCGATGTAGACGTCTACCTTCTTATTCCAAGTTTGTAGCGCGCGGTGCACGGTCAGCATGCCCGATACGGCCGAAGTGGCCGAGCGGCTATCACGGTAGCAGCCATGCACTACGCCGGGCCAGGGCACGTTACGCCCCATGCAGGACTCACACACACGGCCATCGCGGAAAAATGTCGCGGCAGGGCAAAGCAACCGGTAATTGTGCAACGTCTGGACCACGGGGACCCCTGCATCTTGACAGGCGTAATAGGCTGCCGGCGAAATGAGGGGGAAAGTATTGTGGAAATGCGCGACATCAGGTCGTTCTAGAAAAATGAGGCGATAGAGTTCGCGATTGGAAGCGGACGACCACACGGTCTCGATGCCAGCCAAAGCAATCCGTAGGGGATGAGCTATCTTTAGTTCGTCGTTGCCACGCCGGTATCGGACGACAGTATGGCCATCTTCAGCAAGAATCTGCTCTTCCGTTGCTACAACCGCATCTTCGCCGCCGCGCTCCTGATATGTATTATGAACGACAAGAATTTTCATGGGCGCTCTTCTGCAGATCAATCCGACGATTCTTGCGCAACTGCCAGATAATAAATGAATCCGTAACCTATGCCTTGGACGGTAATGCCATGAATGTCGGGTCATTCTCGGAATCACCTGATGCCAGGCATAATCCCGGTCGGGTGTCTAGAGATCGGCCGGGGAAGAACATAGAATTTATGCTCGCTCGCGGCCATCGAGGTCCAACTGCACGGACCGGACCCGGCAAGTCTATCAAGTCATGTATCTATAGCGAGTCGTATGGCCCGAAGGAATTGGTCAGCTGAGTACCTTGCTGTCAAATGTTGCACGCTTCTGCGAGCATTTTCCCGCATCAGGGCAAGGGCACAGTCGGGGGTCGATAATGCCCGTTCGAGCGCATTTTGGAACTCTTCGCGTCGGTCGGGATAGAATGTCCACCCATTCACTCCATCTTGGACTAGTTCTGCAACAGCCTGACTATAGAGGCTGCCGAATACAGGAAGACCTGCAGCCAGCGCTTCGTTGACGACCAGACCCCAAGTATCCGCTAGGCAAGGAAGGATGACGATTCCGGCCTGCGCGTAGTAGGGAGCCAATTCGGAGTAGGCCACGTTGCCGACAAAATGCAGTTCTACACCAGAGGGCATCGGAAACCGCTCGAGGACCTGGCGCAATGGCCCGTCACCAACAAACCATAGCTCACACTTTTCGCCTTGATGTCCTTCAGACCATCGGGTCAGTGCTTGAAGAAAGGGTTGCAAACCCTTTCTTTCAATCAATTGGCCCACGTATAAAAGCCGTCGGGCAAGGCCCGGCGAACGGACTAGAGGTGTTGCAGAAAATTCAGCGACACCAGATACATCAGACACATAAGGTACCGCAACAATTTTTTCGGATGAGATACCGAGACCTTGCACATACCTTGATCCGCTTAACCCATTAACAATCACCACGTCCGCGGAGCGAACAAGGAGTTTACGGATCATAGTTCGGGCGTAGCCGATTTTGGCTTCGGTATGTTCGGAAGCATCCACCCAAAGGATCAGACGAGACGCAGAATTAGACCACCGATAGGCAACAGCCTGCATTGTTCTGAATCCAAGCTCGGCGGAGACCACCACGTCGGGTTTATACCGGCAAAGAAGCGGCAGAGAATCATAAGGGAAGTGCCTAAAGAAGGTTGTGGCAAAACCTTGCTTGTATACATGCCGATGTGTGCTAGTGATCGATTTTTGTACGATCACATCGATGCCATCCCACACGGGCCTCCAGGGCCGATCTGCTTCCATTGGCGTGCTCACAAATACGCGCAGACTGCTGACAGACGCTGCCAAGCATTGCAGAACGGGTAGAAAATATGGTGCAATGCAATTTTTGAGTAATACGACCTTGGCTGATAATGTAGAACTCTCACTTGGCCGTGCCAGTAAGTTTTCCGTCTCTGTTTCGGGCTGCATTCGTAATCGCCTAGCGTATTTGCGCAAGTAAATACTCCGGAAGCAAATGGCTTGGAATCAGCGAAGGATGGTTCCCGAGCTCATTATCAAGTCGCTCTGATGTAGCCGCACGAAAATCGCGAGGCATGCCCAGGACGACAACGAAAAACAAGATGGTGGATAGAGAATGAAAATTCAGCAGATAGTCGTCAGTCATATTTACAACAAACAAGTACCACAGAAGGAGCCACGGCCAGACCGTTACCAGATCAAAACGCCATCGGATCAAGCGCAGAGCCCTCCAGCTCAACATCCCGAATGAACTCACAACCACAATGACGCCGAGCAGGCCAAGCGCCAGCCATACTTCAAGTATTCCGTTGTGCGAAAAATACAGAAACTGACCGAACTGCTTCCAAATCTCATCAGCCCGCTCGCCCCCGCCGCGCCAGAATGCCTCGTAGCCATATCCCAAGAAAGGTTGCTCCTGAATCGCCCCGACCACGAGCCCCCAAAGCGTTGCACGCCCGGTGAGTCCTTCGTCTCTGTCCAGAGCATTTGTTATCTGTTCGAAATGGACGACACTAATCCAAACTAGACTTATCGATAGGAACACAACAACAAGCATGCGCCGGACCGGGTGTCGCGAAGGCGCAACCGCAACCTTTGTTCCCCAAAGGACTGCGGGCACAGACAAGCAAACCACTAAAGACGTACTGGACTGTGCCATGTATACAAGGGCCAGCATAAACCCTGCAAGAACGAGATATCGAAACTGGCGAGGCTGCGAGAACTTGAAGAGCAAAAGGTAAATGAGAAATCCGAGGGCCATCATACGACCCAACTCATTCTTCTGGGCATAAATTCCCTGCCACTGTCCCGCGAACTCACCGGTTCCAATTCCGTAACCAGGGAGAAAAATCACGAAGAATATGCTGAACCCGCCGCAAAGACCGAGTGTCCACGCCAACAAGCTCAGGAGTTGTTGCGAAGTAAAACGCTGACTGATGTAGAGCGCGATCGCGGCGGTTCCGGTTAACGCGCCACTGGCAAGGAAGGTGGTCAGGGGGTGATCCGACCAGAGCATTGATGTGAACGGCATGCCAAGCAATAGCACAAAGATCCAATTCGTTCTTAGGCCCACAAATCCTGAGCGGGGCCGCCGGAATAAAAGGTAAAATGCGATCCCAAAGATAACGGCCCATAGTGCGTCCAACTCCAACGTTCCCATCCCTGCGCCGGGGTCATAATCAAATCCAAGGACCAAAGGTAGGAAGGCACCAGTTGAACACATGAAAGCAATAACGACGAACGCTTTCTCCCACATGGTGGGACCGTCCGTTGGTCTCTGGTCAAGAGTGACAACTGTGTCGCGCATCAAGCTGTTTCCTCGACGATTGGTGCGCTCCTTGCACAGTGCCGATAGGACAGGATATTCACGATGGCTGACGCCAGAAAACTAAGGACCATGCTGGCAGCTGCACCCGCAAGTCCCCACCAGCGGATGAATAAGATTGCGGACACGAGGCCGACAGGGGCCGCCACGGCATTGGCGATCAAATCAAAATGTGGCTTCTGCGAGGCACGGAGCGCCATCGAGTACCCCATCCCGAGGCCAGCAAAAACCGGCACCAGCGCAAGCACCGGCATTAAACTGGCATAGGCAGCGTATTTGCCCCCAAGGAGCAAATGTTCCGCGCGACCGGGAAAAAGCGCGAGAAGGCCTGCAAAGGCCAGGGCCCCACCCGCCAGGCTGAGACTGACCAATTTTGCCTTCTGTCGCATCCGCTCCGTTAGGCCCCTCCCGAAATCGTACGAAAAGGCCGGCAAGACCAGTAGGCCGGCTGCCGTGGTGACTTGTGTCGTGACAAGTGAAGGAATCTGCATGGCGCGAAGGATTCCGGCAGCGCTTAGTCCAAGAAGGCCCGCCGCAAGAAATGTTTGCGTTTGGGTGGAGACGGTAAAGAGTGCAGTACTGGCTACAAGCCATCGACCATACAACCAGTTTTCCCGTAGAACAGTGTGCGTGGAAAGCGCAACTTGCGGCGTACTTCCCTTCCGAGGCACTAGACGCCAGAGAAGAATGGCGGAAGCGAACATACTGGTTACGCCAATCAGGAGAAATATGGAGAATGGGCTAACGTTTCCTAAGTAGCGAAGAATGAAGAGGCCGAACAGGACGGTGACAAGATAAGCGACGCTTCCAGAAACGGCTAAAGAAGGCCTTTGGACAACGTAGCACATCCGGCGGGTGAGCCAGAGAAGAAGGAAGAACGGTAGCGCGATGGAGCTTCCGGCCATTGCGGGCGCCAAGGCGTTCTTCTGAACAACGAACCACAAAACGGCAGCGGCAAGCAAACCCAGGCCTGAGAGAGCACCTGCAAGAAGGAAGTGTAGGCGGACCTGTACACGAAAATACGCGAGGAGGTTCGAAGCATGACGGGCTGGGCCAAAGACGCTGAGGGGCTCGAGCACGAGGACATTGTGGAAGCCAGCAACAAAGAGCGAAGCTGCAAACGCCACCGCGAAGGCTCCATATAAAGAGGGAGACAGCCAGCGGGCGAGAAGGATGTTCACGGCGAAGCCCGCGCCTGACGTTAGCGCTTGATCTATGAGTGAGAGGACGGATTTAAGTCCCCAAATTCGAAGTCCGTCTAGAGAGAGTCCGAAAACAGTCAGTCGTGGAGCGACTGGAGGTTCCGAAAGTTCAGTAGGTCTGCCAATCGAGGTTGTGGGAGGTGCGCTCATATAGCTACGCTGTGAATTTCCATAGCCCGGTCACTGAAACTCACTGACCTGCTCCTTGGAAAACAGCTGGAAGAGTCTTACCGAGAATCTTCAGGTCCATCCAAAGATTCCAATTGTCGATGTATTCTAAATCGAGCTGCATATTTGTTTCGAACGAGGGATTCCGGCGGGCCTCTACCTGCCAAAGTCCGGTGATGCCCGGCTTTACATCTAAGCGACGCAGATGATCCAAGGTGTACTGCTCGAAGTCGTCGAGGGGATGAGGGCGAGGTCCGACCAAGCTCATTTCTCCTTTGAGAACGTTCCAGAGCTGTGGCAGCTCGTCCAGGCTATATTTCCGTAGGAACTTGCCCAGTCGCGTGATACGAGGATCGTCTTTAATCTTGAAGAAAGGCCCCTGACGTTCGTTTCGGTGGCGCAGCGAATTTTTCATTTCTTCTGCGTTGGCCTGCATTGTCCTCAATTTGTGGCACATAAATGCGCATCCCTTTTTACCTATTCGGCGGGAACGATAGAAGACAGGGCCGGGCGAGTCCAGCTTGATCCACACGGCAATGATAGCCAAGACGGGACTGCAAATAATCAGCGACAACGAAGAAACAACAATGTCGAAGATACGCTTCACGAAGAGACCAAGCGCCGGAATGGGTTGCCAATGTAGATCCATCACAGGGAAGTCGCCGACCTGGCGGATCGGGGCATGCCAGCCCAACCCATCGTAGAGATCGGGAAGTACTTTTACGTCCAACCGGTGCTGCCGCGCCTCGACCGCAATGCGTTTCACCAGTTCGCGTTCCGACGGTATGGTGATAAATACCTCATCGACAAATTCCGTCCGAGCCACCCGCGAAAGATCTTCAATTTTTCCGAGCATTCGGCAGTCACTGGAATGATTCCCATCGAGGAAGCCCTTAAATCGATATCCGAGATGCTTATTCTGGTCAAATTGCCGGGCTAAGGCTTGACCAACCCGTCCGGCACCGATGATCAATACGTTGCGAGCCCCTATGCCCTGCTCGACGCGGCGGATCACGATCCGTCGCTTTGCGTACCGCCATACGATCATCGTTACGATATTTAGCAACAAACTACTCACTACGATCAGGCGCGAAACAATCTTGACACCCGATAAATAGATGAACCCTGTCAGCAGCAATGTGGCAAGAGATACCGCCTTGATGACCGCAAATGACTCCTCTCCTGCCGATCGTGTCCGGAGTGTCCTGTAAAGATCTTGCCATTGGCAGAAAAGCAGGATCAGGGCGACATACAAAAACAGGAACCCGCCATAAGGAGATGGCACTTGGTTGACTGCGTCTGCGAAGTGTCCCGATACGAAGTGACGGTACAAATCGCCCGGAGAAAAGCGCAGAGAATATGCAAGGACCCCATTCACAACAATGCAACAGACATCAATCAAGGTGTAGGCTATCTGGACCCACCGCCCCCCATGAAAATACCTCTCACGGTTGTTGCCATTCCTCCTGCCATTCGAGTCATGCGAATCCAGCCATTCTGCGCCGGCCCCTCCATTCTGTGTACCGGGCGGTGAAGTAGCTGCGGGGACCGCTGCGCGACCTACTCCGGCTTCACTCAGGAGGGATGCCGAAATCCAACCGTGTTGGCTTTTGAAAGTCATAAAGACGCCAGAACAACTTTTTTAAGAGGCAGTGTCGCGCTCGGCACTCTGCGAGCGAGCGTCGCTTCAAACATCAACATCCACAGATCGCGCCAACTCATTCCGCTATTCGACCCCATCCAAAAGATGAACTCTCATTCTTCCGGACCACCTTGCTCTTTATTCTCTGGGCCCGAACCGTTTCGCTTTGGCAAGTCTTCCCAGGAGGCACCTTCAGGCGCACTCGCACTGGAACCGTTCGTCGAGGCCGATGGCAGATGCGTTGCCATTGTTTTGAAGACCTCTAGTGCAAAGACTTTTCCGGGATCTTGGTCGTCGATCTCCATCCATCGTGCATTACCAAGTATCAAAACCGTTACGAACAGAAATGGGAGAAGCGTGCCCACAAGGATAATCAAGAGCCGATGTGGATAGGATTTTTTTTCGGGCACGTTGGGAGGATCGATGACTTTAACGCTCGGAGTTTCCTTTGCCTCCTCAACTTTGGCGAGCTCATATCCCTGAGTGAGGGTCTCAAATATCGCTTCCTGCAACTTGGTATTTCTATAGAGGTCGGCGTAATTGACTCCGAGCAACGGAAGCTTTCGGATCGAAGGATACATCGACTGGTTAGATTCCGCATTGGGTCCAGTTGCTGAATCAAATTTGCCACCGAGTTTCTCCAGTTGGTGCTGGAGTTCGTTCACTCTTGCCTGCATCGTGCGCACGCGAACATTGCTATCGGAATAGACCTGTTTCAGACTCTGCAACTCAGTCTCCGCCCCAATCAACTGCCCTTCTAGGGTGGCACCCGCCTCGATCATGGCTTTGCCCTGCGCCTGAATATCGAGAGCAGTATTTTTGCTGGCAAATTCGCTGAAGTTTTTCTCCGCAGACTCTAAATCCTGTTTGACCTCCACAAGGCGTTCCTCCAGAAACACTCGTTCGCGATGCGCCGACGATGTGTTCACCTGGGTAAGCAGGTGTTTCAATTCCTCTACGTATTCTTGAGCCATTGCAGCCGCTCGTTGGGGACTCTTGTCTGTAACCCGAATGGAGATGATTCCGCTCTTGCGATCTTCGGAAATGTCGGTTTTCTTTCCTAGGTCCTCCCGAGCATCCTCCCAAAGCCGGTCTCTATAGATCTTCCGCAGATCAAATTTGTTGATGAGGTCGTCTTGCACTGTTCTGCCTTGCAATATTCCGATAAAAAGCGCACCAGAGCTTTTCAAGCCGAGCATGTCACCGGCAACCGCCCCGAGACCACCCCCTAGACCGGACCCAAGACCAGATCCAGATCCGGATCTTCCACCTGTCGCCGCAAGGAGCGCCATCCCGGGATTCATTTCGCTTGGCGGCATCAAACGAGTCGTGGATTCAAATCGTTTGGGAATCAAAAAAGCAATTATGGTCGACAGTACTAAGGCTGCTCCCATAACACGAAGAATGATCTGCCGTCGATTCCACAAAAGGCGCAGTTTACCTACGACTCTTTCTCGCGCAGCTCTCTCTTCTCCGGGATCAGTGTGATTCGAGCTACCTCCCAAGATATCGAGGGAAAGCTTGTCCTCGCTGGCAACATGGTCTGCCATCAAACGCGCCCTTCCCTTTTAGACCGCCTTTTGCTGCTGTCACCGGCCATTTGTTTTTTCCCTGGGTGCGAAGCCTACTTCTAGTATCGCGGTGATATTCCTCTGCCGCCCGTTGAAAAGGAGAGGGTAGTGAGAGATATTCTCGTACTGCACCTCGCCTTTTACATAAGCACCACCCGGGAGATGCATTTCAGTTCGCAATCCATAGTCCTGCCACGCTCCCCCGCCAGGGACAAAATCTGAACTGACCGTGTTGTGTTTATAGAAGAACTGAACAGTGTCCTGTGGCGAAATCCAGTAGGTGAACCAGGATCGGATCGTCCGGCCGTCTCGGCCAACAGTATTGCCAATCAAATTCCCATTTACTGTATTCCCATCCTGATATTGAAAGTTCCAGTAATTAAAATTCCCATGATTGCCTTGATTATTAAAGGCTCCGGCCTGTTCTGTCGATACTCCCTCAATATGGAAATCAAGATTGTGAATTCCGGGGATTCTAGTGATGTAGAGACCTGGATGCCAGGGATTCCTCGCGGGATCCTTGATGGGCAAGATGGTGTCTTCCGCATAGGCATCCCCATAAAGGACAACGTAGTTTCGCACTTTCGGGACATAAAATGTCCAGTCCATTTCGGTTTCGTTGTCACCCGGCACCGAAAGTGTTCGTGGATCGTGAATACCGAAAAGACTGCGAAAAAAATTAAACCCGGTGAGCGCGTCCCCACCTTCGCGTGCACCGCCGATCTCACTTCTGCGTCCAAATCCGAGTTCCAGAAACGGGAAGGGCTTAATGTTGAATTTTTGTCCGTACACGAACGGTCGCGGAACGTATGGATGACCTTCAAGACGCCCAAAGAATAGGTCGGTTCGAACCGGTCCCAAATGCTGGAGAAAACCCGGCAAACGGAACGGCTCGGGGTTCACCAACCGGACCATATTCACTGGCTCAACATTGTCACTCCACATCATCGAATCCGGCCCGGGAGACCAAGAAAAACTTTGCTTGCCCAGTACGAGTTGCCAGTTGCTCAAGTTCACAGTGACGTAGGCATCCAGGAGTCGGGGGCGGTTGACTGGGCTAATGGAGCCGGCAGATATCTCAGAGATAGGTATGGGTGGACCACCAAATGCTAGAAGCCCATCGGCTTGGGAGACGAAGTTGACGACGGCAGAAGAAGGCTCAGGAGCGGAAGGTGCGTGCTGGTATTCTGCACGGACATACATCGCGAGTGGTCCTGCCGCAGCGCTGAACGATCCTCCTGCTTGCCCGTTGGTTCCGCGCTCAAAGGGCCGGCCGAAATCGTATGCAACGGTTTGTCCAAAGTGATAGCTATCGGTCAGAGGCGGACCGCTGATCGAGACTGCTCTGGCGTAAACAGATT
>Ga0210400_10003043_pt1 | contig 14987 bp, 12 predicted proteins | sample IncBWH26MmetaG_FD_155456 | JGI IMG/M metagenome (GOLD analysis project Ga0210400, IMG submission 155456) | Forest soil microbial communities from Barre Woods Harvard Forest LTER site, Petersham, Massachusetts, United States - Inc-BW-H-26-M | ecosystem: Environmental > Terrestrial > Soil >... | reverse complement strand
CGGAGCGGGGGTCCTTGTAGACCTCGTAGAAGCCGTTGAGGTAGTCGATGGTGCTGCGCGTCTTCAGCCAGGCGATGCTGTGCTTCTTGAAGGTGGCCTCGTCGCCGGTCTTGAAGAACGCGATGAGATCCTCCAGAGCTTCCTTCTGGTCGGGATTGGCCTCGAAGCGGTTCTTCACCGTGCCGTCGGCCATGGTGGTCTTGCCGATCTGGTTCTCCACGTAGGGGAGGGCCTTCTCCAGCCAGTACACGACCGTGTCCAGCTGGGGGCCGTAGACGCCGCCCACCTTGAAGACCTGGGCGGTCGCCTTCCTGCCCTTCTTCGCGAAGCGGACATTCAGCTGCTGCTGCGTGGCGGCAGGCAGGGCCTCGATGTCCTTCGCCGTGAGCCCCTTGTCGTAGAGGCCGTTGGCGGAGGTGGCGATGGGATCCTGGCCCGGCACCTGGTTCACCTGGATGGGATCCACGGCCGCGTCGAAGATGTACGGCTTGAGCTTGGCCAGCTCGACGATCGCCCCGCCCTTGAAGGGGAACTTGGCGCCCTTCTTCGTGGCCGCCTGCACGGACTTCTTGAGCTGGTCGTAGGTGAGATCCGCGGGCACGAACTTGGTGGCGTGGGTGTGGCTGTAGTTGCCGTGGTTGGCCCACACGAGCTTGAGGTAGTCGCCGACGGCGCCGCGGGTGCTCTCATCCAACGCGTCCTTCTTCGACCAGACGCCTTCCAGGAGGTTCTTGATGTCGAGGGCCTTGGGGTGGTTCTGGAGGTAGGCGATCTCATCGCCCGCCAGGGCGGCGCGGTAGAGGTAGTAGGCGAGCTTGCGCTGGGTGGGTTTCAGCTGGTCGAAGCCTGGGGCCTCCACGGGCACGAGCCACATCTCGCGGCCTCCAGGGCCCAGCTTCTCGATGGAAGATGCGGATTCAGCCGGAGCGGAAGCCGGCGGGGGAGTCTGGGCGAAGAGGGTGGTGCCTGCGGCAAGAGCCGCCACGATCCAGGCGCGCTGCATAGGTCCTCCAGGGGGAAAGGCCCCATCATGCCATAGGGCCCTACGGAGGCTCCCTTCAGATCGCCAGCAGCTCCTCCAGCTTCGTCTGGAACTGCTTCAGGTCGAAGGGCTTGGGCAGGCACGGCAGCTGGTGTTTCTCGAGGAATTCCTGGGTGGGACCGTCATAGGCATCGCCCGTGGTGAAGAGGACCCGGTGCGCCAGATCGGAGCGGTGAGTCTGGATCCAGGCGTAGAGCTCGATGCCCGACAACCCGGGCATGCGGATGTCCGACACCACCAGGTCGTAGGCGCCCTTCTCCAGCAGCTGGATGGCCTCCTTGCCCTGGGCGGCGCCTGTGGGCGCATGACCCAGCGCCAGCGCGGCCTCCGTGAAGAGGCTGCGGAGCACGGGCTCGTCCTCCACGATGAGGATCCTGCGGCCGGCCGGAGGCTCAGGAGCGGCCACGGGCGCTGACAGGTCCCGCAGGAGCGCGGACACGGCGATCACGCGGTCTTCCGCGCCCCGCACGGGGGCGTAGGTGAGGTCCGCGGCGAAGACCTGCCCATCACGGCGCAGGGCCTGGCCTGCGGGGATGCGCACCACCTCGCCCGTGCCCACCCGTGTCAGCAGCCCCGGGATCGCGCTGCGGTCCTCCACGGGCAGCAGGCGCGTGAAGGGCTGGCCGATGATTTCGCCGCGGCTGTAGCCGAAGATGCGCTCGGCCGCGGCGTTCCAGGTGAGGATGCGGCCATCTGCGCCGAAGGAGGCGAGTCCGTCGCCCAGGTTCTGGACGAGGCTCTCCAGGTAGCGCCGGGTCTTCTGGTTTTCCTGGTGGCTCCGTTCCAGCTGCGCGTAGAGCTGGCCCAGCTCCTGGTTCCGCTGCTCCAGCGCCTCCTTGGCGGCCCGCAGCTCGGAGTAGAGCCGCGCTGTCTCCATGCTGGATTTCAGCGCGTCCTCCAGCAGATCCTGGGACTCGGCGTGTTTCTCCGGGTGGAGATCCTCGATGGTCACGCCGCTGTGGCGGAGGATGACCGCGGTCGGCGGCTCCTGGGCCGGGACCAGCGTCGCGCCAGGGATGGGCGCCCTGCCCACATCGTGCAGCGCCTCGCTGAGGTTGCTGTCGATGAGGCCCAGCATGGCGTCGAAGTCCTTCACCTTCTTGTCGAGGTTGAACTTCTTGAAGGTGTATTCCACGGTCTCCCGCGTGATGGCCCGGAAGGTCTCCGCCACGCCGATGCCCTGGGCCGCGATGGCCTCGAAGAAGGGGGCGTTGCGGAAGTTGAGGCGGCGGTTCATGACCCCCACGGCCAGGGCTTCCGGCAAGTCCCGTTTGTTGAACTGGAGCACGAGGGGGATCTGCTTGATGTTCAGGCGGTTCGCGTTGAGGTTGTGATAGAGGTTGCTCAGCGAATCCACGTTGTCCTGCATCTTCGCCTCGGCCGAATCCGCCACGAAGACGACCCCGTCCGCCCCGCCCAGCACCACGCGGCGGCTGGCGTCGTACTGGATCTGGCCCGGCACGGTGTAGACCTGCAGATGGATGGCGTTGCCGTAGATGTAGCCGAGGTTGATGGGCAGCAGATCGAAGAAGAGGGTGCGGTCCTCCTGCGTGTTCACGCTGAACATCTCGCCCCGCTGCGCTTCTCCGCAGAGAGCGTGCAACTGGTGGAGGTTCGTGGTCTTGCCCGACAGCCCCGGCCCGTAATAGACCAGCTTCAGCAGGATCTCATTGGCTCGAGCGTTGAATTGGACCATGGCGGCGGCGGAGGAGTCAGGCTAGCACGGGGAAAAAACAGGGATGAGGCTTACCGTCTCAACGGCAGGTTGCCTGCTAGGATCAAATTCTGTCTCCGGCCGCGAAAACGCGGTTCCAGCCCAGCCTCTCCAGACCAACGGCAATGATTCCACGGATTCCGGAACCCCGATGAGCACTCCCACCCATGTCGCCATCATCATGGATGGCAATGGCCGGTGGGCGGCGCAGCGGGGCCTGGCGCGCATCAAGGGGCACAAGGCCGGAGTCCGGGCCGTGGAGGCCATCCTGGACGAAGCCTCGGATTTAGGCGTAGGGCACCTGAGCCTCTACGCCTTCTCCACCGAGAACTGGAAGCGGCCCGCCTTCGAGGTGACGGCCCTCATGGCGCTCCTGCGCATGTACCTGCGCATGTTCGTCCCCAAGCTCCTGGCCAAGGGCACGCGGTTCCACCACCTGGGCAGCGCCGACGGCCTGCCTTCCGGCGTGGTGTCTGACCTGCATTGGCTGGAGGAGAAGACCGCCCGCGGCACGGGCATGACGTTCCATCTGGCCGTGAACTACGGTTCCCGGCTGGAGATCGCCCAGGCCGCGGCCCGCTGCGTGGCTGAGGGCCTCCGGGCCGACCAGGTGGACGAGGCTGCCCTTGAACAGCGGCTCTGGACGGCGGGCGTGCCGGATGTGGACCTCCTCATCCGCACCAGCGGCGAGCACCGCATCTCCAACTTCCTACTCTGGCAGGCCGCCTATGCGGAACTCTTCCTCACGGACACGCTCTGGCCCGACTTCGGCCCGGCGCAGTTGCGGGAGGCGCTGGAGATCTTCGGGTCCCGGGAGCGGCGTTTCGGCGGTTTGTAGGCCAAAATGGGTTCCATGGCCAAGCAGCCCATCCCCTCGAAAGCCGCTCCGAAGACGCCGCCGCCGGTCGCGGCGAACGCCAAGCCCGGCTTCGACCGGCGCAACCTCATCACGCGCGTGAGCACAGCGCTCGTCTTCGCGGCGCTCTTCCTGAGCCTCCTCTGGTTCGGCGGCGACGCGCCCTGGGGCCCGCCTGTCTACGCGCTCCTCATGGCCGTGAGCATCTTCGCGGGCGTGCGCGAGATGGTGCTCATCGGCCGCGCCCGGGGTTTCAACCCGCAGATGGGCCCGGCCCTTTTCGTGGCCTGGGGCATGCTCGCCCATTTCTACTTCCAGAAGGGCATCGAGGATCCGCTGCCGCTCTGGCTCGTGTTCGGCGCGGGTTTCCTCCTCATCCACTTCAGCGCCCTCTTCTTCGACAGGAAGCTGGAGGAGGCGCTGCCCAGCCAGTCCATCGCCTGGATGGGCGCGCTGCTCATGGGCCTGGGCCTGGGATTCCAGCTGAAGCTCTTCATGCTGCAGGGCACGGTCGCGAAGACCGGAAGCCGCTTCATCCTGGCCCTCTATCTCATCACCTGGCTGGGCGACACCGCCGCGTACTTCATCGGCAGCGCCTTCGGCAGGCACCGCCTCGCGCCGAAGGTGAGCCCCAAGAAGAGCTGGGAAGGCGCCGCGGGCAACCTGCTGGGCAACCTCCTGGGCGGCGTCATCATCAAGCTCTGGGTCTCCCCGCAGTGGACCTGGGTGGATGTGGTGGCGCTCTCGCTCCTCATGGGCATCGCGGGCCAGCTGGGCGATCTTGTGGAAAGCACCTGGAAGCGCAGCGCGGGCGTGAAGGACTCCAACGCGGGCGGCGTCTCCATCCCCGGCCATGGCGGGCTCCTGGACCGCGTGGACAGCCTGCTCTTCGCCGCGCCCGTGCTCTGGGCCTACGCCTACTTCCAGTTCGGCTTCAATTGATGCGGAAGGTCGCGATCCTGGGCAGCACCGGCAGCATCGGCTGTTCGGCGCTGGAGGTGGTGAAAGCCCATCCTGAGCGCCTCGCCGTCACCGCGCTGGCCGCGGGCCGCAACCGGGACCGGCTGCGGGAACAGTGCGAGGCGTTCAAGCCGCGGCTCGTGAGCGTGGCCACGGAAGAGGACGCGAGGTGGCTCAAAGGCCAGCTCGCCTTCAAACCGGACATCGCCTTCGGCGCAGAAGGCCTCATGGCGTGCGCGCTCCACGGGGAATCCGACACCGTCCTCGCCTCCGTGGTGGGCGCGGCGGGGCTGCCTTCCACCGAAGCCGCGCTGCGGGCGGGGCTGCGCGTCTGCGTGGCCAACAAGGAATCGCTCGTGGTGGGCGGCGCTCTCATGCGGCGCGCGCTGGCGGAGGGCGGCGGCGAGCTGCTGCCTGTGGACAGCGAGCACGCGGCATTGCACCAACTGCTCGCGGACCGCGCGCCCGGCGACATCGCGGAGCTGCGCCTCACGGCCAGCGGCGGGCCCTTCCGCGACTGGCCGCTGGAGAAGATCCGCGCCGCCACGCGCGACGAAGCCCTCAACCATCCCACCTGGAAGATGGGCCCCAAGATCACCATCGATAGCGCGACCCTGATGAACAAGGGGTTGGAGGTCATCGAGGCTTCGGTGCTCTTCGGCGTGGACGCGGAACGCATCGCCGTGACGGTGCATCCGCAGAGCCAGGTCCACGCCATGGTGGGCTTCACGGATGGCAGCTACCAGCTCCAGGTCTGCGCCAACGATATGAAGCTGCCCATCCAGTACTGCCTGCTGTACCCGGAGAAGGTGCCGGGGCCCGTGCCCGCCTACAGTTGGGACCAGGCGCGGAGCTGGACCTTCGAAGCGCCCGACCTCACGCGCTTTCCGCTGCTGGGCCTGGCCTTCGACGCGCTCCGGGCCGGGGGCACGGCGCCCGCCATCCTCAACGCGGCCAACGAAGTGGCCGTCGCGTTTTTCCTGGAAGGGCGGCTGGGGTTCTGGGATATCCAGGCGCTCGTCCGCGAGACCTTGAACGCGGTTGAAAGCGAACCCATGCTGGACCTTCCCCAGGTGCTGGACGCGGACCGCCGCGCCCGCGCCTTCGCGGAAACCTGGGCGGCGCGCCACGCCTCCTGAAAGGCCAGCCTTGCCTCATTTCCCCATCGCTCTGTTGTCCTTCGGATTCCTTTCGTCGATCTGGCCGCCGGCGCTCATGTTGGGCGGCCTCATCTTCCTCCACGAGCTGGGCCACTTCCTCGTGGCCAAGCGCATGGGCATGCCGGTGGAGGTCTTTTCCCTGGGCTTCGGCACGCGGCTCATCGGCTTCAAGTGGCGCGAGACGGATGTGCGGCTCTCGCTGCTGCCGCTGGGCGGCTATGTGAAGCTGGCGGGTTTCAATCCGGAGGAGCCCGGCGCGGAGGATCCTCACGGTTTCCTCAAGCAGCCCGTGTGGAAGCGGCAGCTCTTCTACGGCGGCGGCATCATCGCCAACCTCATCGTGGCCTTTGTGCTGCTATGGGCCATCGGCGTGGACAGCGCGCGGGTGGTGAAGGCCGAGGCCAAGCCGGGGTCCGCCATGATCGTGGACCAGGTGCTCAAGGGCCAGCCCGCCGAGGCCGCGGGCCTGAGGCCGGGCGATGAGCTGAAGCGCATCGGCTCGGTGACTTTCCCAGGCGGTGCCTGGAAGGATGCGGTGGCCTTCATCGAATCCCATGCGGGCCAGACCATTCCCATCGAAGTGGCGCGGGACGGCAAGGTGGTGGAGCTCTCGGTCACGCCGAAGGATGAGGGCGGCAAGGGCAAGATCGGCCTCGCCCCGACTCCTGCGGAGTTCGATGTTCAGAAGCGCGCCTTCCAGGCAGGCGATCTCTGGACCGGCGCCCGGTTCAGCGTGGGCGCGATGGCGGGCATGACGAAGAACGTCTTCGGCTTCCTGGGCCAGCTCATCACCTTCAAGGCCCACGCCGCGGATGTGGCGGGTCCCATCGGCATCATGCGCATCAGCGCCCAGGCCGCGAAAATCGGATGGGCCACCTTCCTCTCCATGATGGCGCTCATCAGCCTGGAGCTGGCCATCTTCAACCTGCTGCCCATCCCCATGCTGGATGGCGGCCACATGGCGGTGCTGGCCTACGAGCGGTTCCGCGGACGCGAGCTCACGATGGAATTCAAGGAGAAGCTCTTCACCGGCGGCTTCCTCCTCATCGCCAGCCTCATGGCCGTCGTCATCTTCATGGATGTGTGGAAGCTGAGGAAGTAGCGTTTACTCCCGCGCGCCTTTCCGGATGCGATCCATCTCGCGGGTGGCTTCGCGCTCCTTGAGGGCTTCCTTCTTGTCGGGGGCCTTCTTGCCTTCGGCCAGCGCGAGCTTGAGCTTCACCTTGCCCTTGTCGCTGAGATAGATCGCGAGCGGCACGAGGGTGTAGCCCTTGCGGTCCACCTTCGCCGCGATCTTGCGGATCTCGGCCTTGGACATGAGCAGCTTTCGGGGACGCAGGGGCTCGTGGTTCACATAGCCGCCATGCTCGTAGGGGCTGATGTGGGCCTGCTTCAACCACAGCTCGCCCTCGACCAGGTCCACATAGGCGTCCTGCAACTGGCCCTTGCCCGTGCGCAGCGCCTTCACCTCCGTGCCCAGCAACACGAGCCCCGCCTCCCAGGTGTCCAGGATGTGGTAGTTGTGCAGGGCTTTGCGGTTCCTGACGAGATCGTCGGCCATGCCTCCAGTCTAAGTGAGGGATGAGGGGCGAGGTGGCGAGGTCTGAAGGCGGGACGATAAAGCGGATCATCTTTCCTGCAAGCTCACCACCTCACCACCTCGTCACCTCACCACCTCGCCACCTCGTCCCCCAGGCGTTAGCCTGGAAGGATGCTGCATGCTCTGATGGTTCCGGTGGTGGGCTGGATGACGGCCCTGATGGCGGCCACGGGCCCTTACGGGGTGATGCTGCTCATGGCCATCGAGAGCGCCTGCATCCCCCTGCCCAGCGAGGTCATCATGCCCTTCGCGGGATTCCTGGCCTTCCAGGGCAGGCTGGATCTGCATGGCCTCGGCGCGGGCAACCCGGTGGCGCAGATCTGGATCGCGGGCCTGTTCGGCGCGCTGGGCTGCAACCTGGGATCCATCCCCGCCTACGAGCTGGGCCGCTGGGGAGGTCAACCAGCGGTGAAGAAATTCGGTCGCTATATCTGGCTGCACGAGGGCCACCTGGATTCCGCGCACCGCTTCTTCACCCGCTTCGGGCCGGAGGCCATCCTCATCGGCCGCCTGCTGCCGGTGGTGCGCACCTTCATCGCCCTGCCTGCGGGCGTGGCGGAGATGGACCGCGCGAAATTCCACCTCTACACCTTCCTGGGCAGCTTGCCCTGGTGCCTGGGCCTCGCCTACCTGGGCTACAGGCTGGGGCAGAAGTGGGACACCCTGGGCGTGTGGTTCCACCGCTTCGACACCGTGATCGTGGCGGCCATCCTGGTGGGCGTGATCTGGTTCGTCTGGGACCACTTCAAGCACCGGACGCGGTGAGGAGGCCGAAGTGAAACTGTACACGCGCGGCGGAGACAAGGGCTCCACGGGACTCTTCGGTGGGGACCGGGTGGGCAAGGACCATCCGCGCCTTCGGGCCTACGGCACGCTGGATGAATTGAACAGCGTCGTAGGCTTGCTTCGCCTGCATGCGAAGGCGGCGGACGCGGAGACGCTCCAGCGGGTGCAGCACGACCTCTTCGTGCTGGGCGCCATCCTCGCCACGCCGGAAGAGAAGAAGGATCTGCTGGGCGCGAAGATGACGACGCCCACCTGGACGATCGCAGACATGGAAGGGGACATCGACCGTCTCACGGCCCTGGCGCCGCCCATGACAGCCTTTGTCCTGCCTGGCGGCAGCGCGGGTTCGGCCCACGCCCACCTGGCCCGCACCGTCTGCCGACGCGCCGAGCGCGAAGTGGTGAGCCTGAGTGCTGAATCGCCCGTGGACGGCGCCGTGATCATCTACCTGAACCGCCTCAGCGACTGGCTCTTCGCCCTCGCGCGCGCGGAGAACGCCGTGAGCGGACTCTCGGATATTGAATGGCACCCAAAGGAGTCCCTGTGAACTGGTGGGTAGTCCTGATTCCACCAATGGGAATCGGCCTTCTGCTGTTCTCGTTGCTTGGCTGCAGTGCTTTCGATGACCTGGTGCAGAGAGAGCACGACCATCATCCCTTGGACTGGGATCGTGATGGTCGGCCCAACGGCATCATTTGGAGGGCAGAGGACCAAACATGGTCCTTGAGTTCAAATATCCTGGGCTCTTGGTACTCGTTGGCGTGGTTTATCAGAGCGCCAAAATGGGTCAGCGGAGACGATGAAGCAATTCGCCTCTTGCGCAAGCTCCGGAAGCTAGCCTTGTACAGCCTTGCCTGGCTCTTACTCTGCATCGCCACAGCAATTCTGATTATCCCTGTCTGAGCCCAGTCGCTACCGCCTTGATGTTTGGTCTTCAGCCCAAACTTTCTGCCGGATCGTTCCCGTTCAGCTCGCTGAGCCGCGCTTCCGCGATCCGCGTGGCGTTCTCGGCCCAGAGGACGCCTTCACCCATGGCCAGGCGTTCGAAGTGGCCGCGGAGGTGGGCGAGGGTGCGCAGGAGGGAGGGCGCGAAGCTGGCCTTGCGCTTCAGGACGAGCTGCGCGCCGAAGGTGCCGAGGGCTTTCAGGTTCCGCTGCACGGCCGATAGCGTCAGCTCTTCTTCGAGGCTCGCGTCATCCCAGCCCAGCTCCTCGCGCACGGCGTCCAGGAGCAGGTGTCCGGCCTCCACGCTCCAGTCCCAGTAGCCGTCGTAGCGCAGGCTCGCGAGATCGTAGGTGGCCGCGCCGCGCCGCGCGTCCTGGAAATCCAGCACCACGAGCCGGTCGCCGTGGACCATGAGGTTGCGCACATGGAAGTCGCGGTGGACGAAGAAGGCCGCGCGCGTCTCCAGGCTGGCGTGGATCTCGTCCATCATGCGGTCCAGCCAGCGGGGCGGCTCCTTGGCGAGGAAGCCGCCGAAGAAATGCTCGCGGCAGTAGCCCCACTCGAAGGCGAACTTCGTCTGGTCGAAGCTGCGCTGCATGAAGAAGGCGCCCGGCGGCGAGCCCACCGTGAGCGGCCCCAGCCAAGTGGCGAGGAGGAACCCGGCGCGGCTCGCCCAGAGCTTCTCCTCCTCCGGATGCTCCATGAGGCGCTGCTCCAGTGTCGTATCGCCAAGATCCTCCAGCAGCAGGCAGCGGTCCTCGTCCTCGGCCTTGAGGATGGTGGGCACGGCCACGAGCGGCGCGAGGTAGGCCTGCAGGGCGCGGAACTCGAAGTAGGATTCGTCGCCTTCGGGATGCAGGGCCACGATGGCCGTGCCCAGGCGCGGATGGGCCACGCGGTAGTAGCAGCGCGCGCCCACATCGCCCGCGAGGGGTTTCGGCGAATGGAGGCCCCACCGGTCGAGGGCCCGTTGGAGACGGGGATCCATGCCTACAGGCTACCGGCTGCCGGGCAGGGCGAGGCGCACTTGAGTTCCGTCCGCTGATCCGAACCAAAAAGCGTCGTGGTCGTGCGCGGCGGACGGGGGCGCGGCGCGGGGGCCAAGGACGCAGCGGCGGAAGCGGGAGGTGGCATCGGGGCCAGGAAGAGATGCCGGATGAAGGTAGCTGCCAGCGAGGCGGCCCTCCTGCTCCGGTGCCAGATCCGACGCAGCTGCGATGAGGGCGTCCGGCGTCCCCACTTCGCGCCAGGGAAAGGCTTCCACCACGAGTCCCCGATGGTGGCGGAGGCGAGGCAACAGGTCGCGGACCTCGCTGGGGCCTTCCGGCAGGAGCGCGAGAGCGGCAGGCGACCAGCAGGCCGCGCCCGTGAAGAGGTAGGGGCCCTCGCCTGTCTCCCCGGCACGCAGCACACGGCCTTCGGCGCCCAGCCACACTTTCGTCCAGGGCCCGCCGGGATGGGGTACGAGGAGCCAGGTGAGGTCGGCGCCCGATGCCAGATGCGCGGCCCTCAGCGCGCGGAAGGGCACGCGCTCGGCGAAGCTGTCGGCGTTCCAGGTGAGCAGCGCGTCGCCCACGCGATCCCGCGCAGGAAGCAGGCCGCCCGCGGAACCGAGCAGCGCCGGTTCCTCGAAGATGTCGATGCCTTCCGCGATCTCCCGGATGCGTTCCGGGTGCAGATGCGCGTTGCAGGCCAGGCGCATGAAACCCTCGGCATGGAAGGCCTCCGCGCTCCACTGGAGCAGGCTGCGGTTTCGCAGCGTCCAGGCAGGCTTGGGCAGGGTTTCCGACAGCGGCCCCATGCGCGTGCCAAGGCCCGCGGCGAGAAGGAAACCATCAAGCGTCGTCATGGTCCTTCACCGGGCGCAGGAGGAAGCGCGCGGGGGCCAGGCCCCGCATGGCGAGGACGCGGATACGCCAGCCCTGGAGCCGCAACTCGTCGCCCACGCGCAGCACGCGGCCCAGCTGCTCCTGGAAATAGCCGCCCAATGAGACCGAGCCTTCCTCGCCTTCCAGCTTGAGGTCCAGATGATCCTCCAGCTGTTCCAGCGTGACGGTGCCCACGGCCAGCCAGGCCCCGCCCCTCCGGGGACTGAGCTCGATGGCCTCCCGGTCGAACTCATCCTGTATTTCGCCCACCAGCTCTTCGAGGACATCCTCCAGGGTGACGAGGCCGTCCACGCCGCCATGCTCGTCCACCACGAGGGCGAGGTGCTGCTTGCGCTGCTGGAACTCCAGCAGCAGCGATTCGAGCAGCTGCGTTTCCGGCGCGAAGAAGGCGGGCCGCGCCAGCGCGCGCAGGTCCACAGCGGAGCCCTGTTCGTGCAGGGACCAGAGCAGGTCCTTGAGATGCACCACGCCGATGACGCGGTCCAGGTCTCCATCCACGAGCGGCAGGCGCGTGTGGGGCGTCTCCCGCGCGCGGCCCAGGTTGGCTTCGAGATCCAGCCGCAGGTCCAGGTAGGTCACCTGCACGCGGGGCACCATGACCTCGCGCACCGTGCGCTTGGAGAACTGGAAGAGGTTCTCGATGAGCTCCTGCCGCGTGAGGTCGAGGGTGCCCTCGGCGCGGCTGCGGAAGAGGATGTGCTTCAGTTCCTCCTCAGACGGCGCGCGCTCCCCATGGGCCTCCGCGGGCGCGCCCAGCAGGCGTTCCACGGCGCCGCTCAGCATCTGGAGGAAGGCCGTCAGCGGCCGGATGGCGCTGGACCAGAACAGGAGCGGCCGCGCCGTTCGCAGGGACCAGGCGAGGGAACCGCGGATGGCAATGCCGCGGGGCACCAGTTCCGCGAGGACGACTTGCAGCAGCGTGACGAGGAGCAGGCCGCAGGCCGTTCCGATGACGAAGCCCGCGTGGGGCCAGGGCAGGCCGGCGAGCAGCCGCTGGAAGGACTTCACGAAGGCGTCCTCGCCCACCGCGCCCAGTGTGATGGTGAGCAGCGTGATGGCCACCTGGATGCTGGTGAGGTGGCGGGAGAGGTCGCGGTGGACCTCCAGCGCCGCCCGGGCGCGCGGATCCCGGCCCTTCAGCGCCTCCAGTTGCGTCACGCGCACGCGCACGGCGGCGAATTCGGCCAGGACGAAGAAGGCGCCCAGCAGCAGCAAGGCGGCGCAACCCAGGAACAGCCCGCCGCTCACAGCTCAGGACTCCGGGAACTCATCCCTTCGCGAGACCGCTGCCCTGGCGGAGCTTCTCGCTCAGCTCCTCCATGAGGCTGGCCAGGGCCTTGAGCCGGTCGCCATGGTCCGCCAGCTGGCCGCTGAGCCCCTGTTTCTCTTTTTCGAGGGCCGCGGCCGACTCCTGCGAAGCCGCCAGCTGCTCCTTGTGGCGGCCCAGCTCCGCTTCCTTGGAATCGATGCCGCTCATGAGCTCCATGCGCTCCTGGTCGTGGCGGGCCTTGGCCGTGTCCAGCTCCTTGCGCAGTTCCTTCGCGTCGCGCATGGCGGTCTCGATGTCCTTGGCGAGCCCGGCGTTCGTCTCTTCAGCGGTCTTGAGCCCCTCGGCGGCTTTGGCCGCCTTCTCCTCCGCAGTCTTGAGCTTGGTCTCGGCGTCGGTGAGGGCGTCCTGCATCTGGGCCAGCTGGCGGCCCTGGCCGCGGACCGTGGCTTCGAGACCCGTCACCTCGTCCCTCAACTGGGCGGCGCGGTCCTTGTGCTGCGCCAACTCCTCCTGAGCTTTGCCATGGGAGGTCTCGAGGGCCAGGTGCTTCGCGCTCATCTGCTCCAGGCTCGCGTTGAGCTGGGCCGCTTCGGCCTTGTGCTTGGCGGCTTCCGCTTCCGCGCTCTCGGCCCGGGCCTGGAGGGCGGGTGCCTCGATGGCCTGGCTCTGGAGCTTGTCCCGCTCGCGCAGGAGGTCGATGGTGCGCGTGGTCTTCTCGGAGAGCTGCTGGTTGAGCGTGTCCGCCGTCTGGATGAGCTGCTGGCGCTCGGTGATGGCCTCGCGGAGCTGCTGGCGCAACGACTCCGCGTCGCCGGATTCCTCGACCTTCGAAAGCGCCGCCTGGGCCGCCGCCAGCTTGGCCTGGAGGTCTGAGGACTCCTTCTTGCCGCGCTCCAGCTCGTCGAGGTTCAGGGTCACGCTGTTGAGCTGGCGCTGCAGCTGGACGAGGGCTTCCTCGGTCTCCCGCAGTCTCTGGTCCTTGGCCGCGAGCTCTTCCTGGAGATGGGCCACTTGGCCCGCGGCCAGGTCGGGCTTGGTTCCGGGAGGGGCCGTCGTATGGGCGGCAGGCGCCTTCGCAGGCGCCGCTGGCATGGGCACGGCGGCCAGGGCCGCCTGGATCTCGGCGGCCGAGATGGCCACAGTGCCGGCGGCGTGGGGGGCTGCGGGCGAGGGCGGCATGGAGAGTTCGTGGTCCAGGTCCGTCTTGAGGTCACCCAGCCAATCCCCGCCCAGATCGCCGCTGAGGTCGCCGTCATCCGCCAGATCGCCCAGCGGGTTGTCCGGATCCACGCCCCTGGGCGGCACCAGAGGGCGCAGGGCCTCCACCAGGTTCACGGGGGCGATGGGTTTCATGAGGTACAGGTCGGCGTGCCCCTTGAGGCTCTGATGGCGCTTGTATTCGTCGTCCGTCGCCTTGGCGCTGATGAGGGCCACCTTGACGCCGGACAGTTTGGCGCTGCGGCGGATGGAGGCGCAGAGCGCGTAGCCCCGGTTGTCGGCGATCTCCACGGAAATGAGCGTGCAGGCGAAGGCGCCGCTCTCCAGGCGCTGGATGGCGGCATCGGGCGCCGTGACGACTTCCACCTCGAACGCCGCTTCCAGGCCCGTCTGATGCTCCTTCAGGAAGGCGCGGTCGTTGTCCACGATGAGGAGGCGCTGGCCCGGCATGCTTGGTCCTGAAATGGGTCCCCAGTCTACCCGCAAATGCGAAGAGCCCCAGGGAATCCCCTGAGGCTCTTCGGCTTGCGACCCTGCGGACTTTAGGGGCGGGGCGGGATGGCCACCGTCACTTTCTGGTCCCCGCGGGGGCTCTGGATGTAGAGCAGGAGCGCCCGGCCGGAAGCCCTCTTCACCTGCTCGTTGAACTGGGCCGTGTCGGAGACGGCCGCACGGCCCACGGACGTGACGACCCAGCCCGGGGCCAGCGTGTTGGCGGCATCGGAGCGGGGCGCCACGGAGGTGACGACCACGCCCTGCATCCCGTCGGGGATGCCGAACTGCCCGCGGTTGGCCTGGTTGAGATCCTCCACGCGGAAGCCGTAGCTCTTCTCCAAGTTCAGGCCCTGGCCGCTCTGCGGGGCGGAGCCCTGGCCGGAATCATCGTCCTGGCCCTGGTTTCCTTGAGCGTTCATGTCGCGGCGGTCGCCCAGCTTCACGGCCAGGGTCCGGGTCTTGCCATCGCGAAGGATGTCCAGCTTCACGGTCTCGCCCGAGCGGCGGCTGGCGATGGCGCTCACGAGATCATCGGGGTTCGTGATGGCCTGGCCGTCCACGCCCGTGATGACATCCAGCCGCTGGAGCCCCGCCTTCTCGGCCGGCGCGCCGCGCTCCACGGAACTGACCACCACGCCGTCCTTGGCGCCGAGTGCGTCCTGGAAGGCGCCGGAGAGCTGCGTGAGCTGGATGCCGAGGTAGCCGCGGCTCACGGGCTGGCCGGAGCGCAGGTACTTGAGGACGCGGGATACCTCGCTGATGGGCACGGCAAAGCCGATGTTCTGGCCGTCCGCGCGGATGAGCGTGTTGATGCCCAGCACTTCGCCCCGCAGGTTCAGCAGCGGGCCGCCTGAGTTGCCGCGGTTGATGGCGGCGTCCGTCTGGAGGTAGGCGCCCAGCCCCGCGTCGAGGCGGCGGCCCTTGGCGCTGATGATGCCCTGCGTGACGGTGTGCTCGAGGCCCAGCGGGTTGCCGATGGCCACCACCCACTCGCCCACCTTGGCCTTGTCCGAATCGCCCAGCTTGGCGAAGGGCAGGTGGTCCGCTTCGAT
>Ga0210400_10003041_pt1 | contig 14991 bp, 10 predicted proteins | sample IncBWH26MmetaG_FD_155456 | JGI IMG/M metagenome (GOLD analysis project Ga0210400, IMG submission 155456) | Forest soil microbial communities from Barre Woods Harvard Forest LTER site, Petersham, Massachusetts, United States - Inc-BW-H-26-M | ecosystem: Environmental > Terrestrial > Soil >... | reverse complement strand
TCAGTTGTTGAATCCCGGCGTCGTGGAAACCGGGGCCTTCGAAGGTGAGGGAAAGAGAGCGATCACCCTGGCGGAAGTCGCTCGGATCGAGCAACGGCTGGACTCCGGTGCGATTGACGTAAGTCCAGTCGAAGCCTCCGTTGAGGATATCGAGGCTGAAATCGCCATTCACCACCAGGTTGTCCCGCGTGGGCAGATAGGCAGAGAGACCAAGAGCGCCAACGGTTTGCTCCCAGGCAGACATGGCGGCGTCGGGACGGTGCACGTCCAGGAGATAACGCACGTGCTCGTACAAATAGCGGTTCTGAAATTTCTGGTGCAACTGGGCGAGGCGCTCCCAGGTTTTGATGGCACCCTCGGTTTCCTGCTTGCTCCTCAACAAAGCGAGGAATGAAATCAGAGAATCAGGGCGCGCCGGCACGACGTCGCGCAGCAGAGCGTCCGGGTCGGGACGCACGCGCCAGCAGGCACGGAGAGCGGGGTCGACGAGGGAAACATCGTTCTCGATGACGACGTGGAATTCGCGCAAGGCGCGGTCGATATCGCCATCGATAAGGAAGAAGTTAGCCGCTTCCCATGCGACATCGGGGGCGGTGGGCTCGGCCAGCAAAGCGCGATCCAGGGCGGCGCGCCGGCCCGCGAGGTCCCCGATCACCTGATATGCGGCGGCCAGATCGAACCAATAGCGGGCGTCGTGCGGGTTGAGATCGACGGCTGCTCGAAGGCTCTCGATGGCGGACTGAGGATCAGCCACAACAAAGGAAAAGTAGCGTCCGAGCCGGTGGCGATAGTCGGCATTTCCCGGCGAGAGGCGCACCGCGCGCGCCAGAGAGGGCAACTCCGGCCGCGAAGCAAAAACGCTGGCCGCGAATTCCGCGCCAGCCAGAAAAATATAGAGGCAGGCCACAAAGGCCAGACCAGCAGCGAACTGCCAGGGGAGCCGGTTTGAAAGCGGAATCGCCATCGGTATCAAACCGCTTTTTCTACTTCGTTCTCCGCGGCGGGAGCGTCTTCCTGATAGTAGTGACCGTATTTCCCCTGATACTCGTAGTAGTAGTAGTAATCGGGGGAGGTCAGGTCGACAGCGTTGAGAAGCACGCCGGCGACATGAGCATTGACCTGCGTCAATATATCGCGGGCCCGGCGCAGCGCTTGTTTGGTGGTCTGGCCGGAACGAATCACCAGGATCGTGGCGTCGGCGCGGGGTGAAAGCACGACCGCGTCGGTAACGGAAAGTGTTGGAGGAGTGTCGATCACGATGTGATCGTAGAGTTCGCGCAATTCCACGATCAGGTCCCTCATGTTAGGGGACGCCAGCAATTCAGCCGGATTCGGTGGCGGAGTACCGGCGGGCATGATGAAAAGATTGGGCAGGATCGGGGAAGTGGTAATCGTCTGCTGCACGGTGGCGCTTCCGGTCAGCACATTGCTGAGACCGCTGCGCGGGCCCATGCCCAGGGTCTTGTGAACACTGGGGCGGCGCAAGTCGGCATCGACCAGGAGCACGCGAACTCCCTTTTGCGCGAGCACGATTGCGGTGTTGATGCTGGTGGTGGTTTTGCCTTCCTGCGGACGGGCGCTGGTTACCATGATGACTTTCGGCGGTGCTCCGAGATTGGAAAGCAGAAGCGAAGTCCGCAGCGCGCGATATGATTCGGCCATCTGCGACTGGGGGCGAACCTGGGTTACGGTTTCCACCACTTCTTTCGATGCAGTCAAAGCCAGGCGCTTGCCAGTTGCACTGCGGCCGGTGGACTTGGAGCCGAGCGGGATCATGCCAAGAGAGGGAAGGCCGGAAATCGCCTGCGCCTGCTCGGGGGTGCGGACGGTGTTGTCCATATTCTCGAGCATGAACGCCAGGCCGATGGCGGACATCACGCCCAGCACAAACGCGAATCCCAGGTTGCGCGGAATGTTGGGTTCGCTGGGAGAGGTGGGAACGCGGGCGGCATTTATGATGCGAAAGTTATTGGAGCGTAATCCAGCGGTGACGCCCGCTTCCTTCAGTTTTTCCAGTAATCCTTCGTAAAGTGTCCGGTTGCTGTCCACATCGCGCTTCAGGAGGCTGTACTCGATCGCGCTCTCATTGAGCTTATTCGCTTCCTGTTTTTGCTTTTCAAAGGCAGCGCGCAACATATTTTCGCGCTGCAAAGCGGCCTGGTAGCGCCCGTTGAGGTGGTCAACGGCCTTGTTAGTTTCCGATTGAAGCTGGTGATCAATCTCCTTCAGCTGGTTATTGAGCTGAGCGATTTTCGGATACGATGGACCGAACTGGGTGCTGAGATCAGCAACCTGGATTCTGAGAGCGGCTTGCTGATCGCGCAATTTGTCCAGGAGGCCGGAAGGCGCGCCACTTCCGCCTCCGGTGGTATCGGAAACGATTGCTGCCGCGACCGCCACCGGATCATTCGACTGAGTCTGGCGATAGACCGCTTCCTTCTGCATGCGGTCAAATTCCGCCGTCGTCATTTCCTTGTTAAGTTCATCGAGCTTTTCGGTGATGATGTTCTGCTTGTCGTCAACCCCGAAAATCTCGTGCTCTTTCTGGTAGCGTACGAGCTTCTCCTGCGAGGTCTCCACTTTCATCTGCAAGTCAACGAGCTGTTTGGAAAGCCAATCGGAGGCCTGCATGGTGGATTCGAACTTGGTCTTGAAGTTCTGCTCGACATAGGTGGCCGCGAGGGTGTTCACGACGCTGGCGGCGAGTTGGGGGTCGGTGCTGTTGAAATGAATCTCGATGATCCGGGTGTTGGGAACAAGAGTGACGTGGAGGTTTCCCCGAAAGCTTGCCAGCAGAGCCGAAGTACGGTTGGAATCGGTCTGCAGCGGATCAGCGACCAGATTGGGCAGCTGCAGATCGGCACGACCGCCGAACTCGGGACGCTTATCGAGATTCAGTTGCCTGATCACTTGCAAGGCCATTAGATCGCTCTGCAGGATACGGACCTCGGTGTCGAGATCGTTCTGGTCGTAGTAGTCGACCACCGGCATGGAGTTTTTGAAAGTAATGAGGTTCGAGTCGGCTTTATTAATGACGATTTGGCTTGCCGCTTCGTAGATGGGAGTCTGGCGCAGGCTGGCAAGGGCGACGGCCATGAAGATGCCTACTACAACCGCAGTCATCATCCACTTGCGCTTGAGGAGAATGCGCATGTATTCGCGGAGGGTGGATTCCTGCGACGGCAGTGCGTGATAGAGCGTGGAGCCGATCGGCCTAAGGAATTCAGCCGGTGCGCCAGGTTGCAGTTCGCGCAATCCGTCGTTACTTCGTGGATCGTCACTTCGCGGAACCAGAGGTCCCAAAGACATCGTTACTCCTCAGCCGCCAAATGCTTCGATGCGGTCTCGCGTCGCAGCGGACACGCAGGTCTCCGCTCGAGCTACCGTCCCACAGCAAGCCGGGCAGACAAAAGCAGCCTGTTATGAGGAATTTGCCGATTTTAGCATCGTTGGAGTGGGAACCAGCCCCAAAATTTGCAGTTTGGCGATATTGTTTCCATGTTGGGTTTGGGCGGGGCTGACGCGGATACCGCGATGCTAGACTGATTTGATTGGAGCGCCCGTGAAGGTAACAGTTCTGGAAGCGATTCCAGAAGACCCGGAAAGCATTCTTGCCTGGAACAATCTAGTATTCCGAATGGAGCGCCCGGAGGTCTTTTTCACCCATCAGTGGGCTGTGGCGGCGAGCCGCGCTTTTTCGGACAGTCTTTGCCCGTTGACTTTCCTGGTACATGAATCGGGTCGACTCACTGGAGTGGCTGCGATGGCGACCAATCGAGAATCGCCTGATACGGCTTTCTTCCTGACAGCCAGCACCTCGGATTACTGCGATATCGTGAGTGAGCCGGAGACCCGAGGAGCCGTGTTGGCGGCTGTGCTCGAGGAGATGACGAAGCTGAACGTGCAGAATCTGGTGTTCGCCAACGTCCCGGCGGGGTCACATACCCTTCGAGCGATTGCACCTCTTGCCAGATCTTACCGTCTCCATGTCCATGAGCGACCTGCCTACGACTGCGGCATCATTATTCTCGGTGGCGAGGAGCAACGGCAAGCCATGCTGCAATCCGTGCTTCGGAAAAAAACCGAGAAGCGAGCGCTTAAGAAGCTCGGCCAGCTTGGTCCGGTCCGCCTTGCCCATTTGAATGCAGAACAATTAGAGACAGGATTGGAGTCGATCTTTGCGGCGCAGACTTCACGCTTTTTGGCGACCAATCGCCTTAGTCCTCTAATTCGCCCGGAGCGGCGCTTTTTCTTAAGGGAACTCGCAAGACTCCTGAGCTCCGCCGGTTGGTTAAGGGTCAGCCAGTTGGAAGTCAACGGCCGACCTATCGCGTGGAACTACGGGTTCCGGTTTTTCGATTGCTGGTTTTGGTATTTGCCTACCTTCCTGATCCAGTACAAGGAATCGTCGCCCGGCTTGTGTTTGCTCCGGCTCATAACGGAGGACGCATGCGCTGACCCGTCGGTGGAGAGATTGGACCTTGGTTTAGGTGATGAGACCTACAAAGAGCGCTTTTCCAATGCCATTTCCTCGACACGCCATATGCAATTGTCGAGGAGCATGACGCGGCATCTGGTAAATATTAGCCGACATTGGCTGGTTGCCTCTTCTGCAAGATTTCCAGTTATGGAAAAGCAGCTTCGCGTGGGAAGAGACCTGGTCCGCCGGCTACAAAGCCGAATTGGCAAAACGGGCATGGTTGCGACCGTCATACACGCGCTGACTAGCGCAAAGAGGCGTGTGATCTCTGAGGATGAGGTTCTTTTCTTTGAAGCCCCGCGAATGGATTCGGAAAATGAAAGCGTGACTTTGAGGCCGCTGGGTTGGGAGGAAATTGCTTCTGCTGCATTGAACAATGCCGATGACGGGCCCATGCTGGAATACCTCCTACAGTGTGGCCAGCGTCTGAGACAAGGGCGCGTAACCGGTTATTTTCTGCCGGGACGCGGAGGGCAGCCGTCTCACTTTCTGTGGGTGGACCTTTATGACGGGTTCCACTTGTCAGAATTGAATTCCAGGCTTGAATCGAACGACCCCAACGCCGTCATGATATTCGGCTGCTGGACGCCGGCGGCGCAGCGTGGACGTAGCAACTACGCTACAGCGATTCGCTTGGCTGCCGCCTATTTTCAGAAGCAACAACGACACGTCTGGATCTTCAGCGCAGCCAAGAATGAGTCGTCGGTTCGGGGGATTCTCAAGGCTGGCTTCACCTATCGCTTTTCGCTAGTGCGGAGTCGAAGGTTGTGGCACACGGCGCTGTCGCGTCGTGCAGCGGGTAATCCGTCGTCGGGGGGCTGACTCCTCAAGCACGAACCTGGGACCGGTGCGGTAAAATTCCGGCTAATCCTTCGAGAGGCACCCCTTGAGATTCATCAGTCCTGCCCTGAAGCACATCGTCTTTCCCGCCTTGTCCCGGAGCGGGTACCTTCGCTACAGGGCTGGCGCTGGTCCGGCGGTCGTGACTTACCACGGCGTGTTCCCAGCCGGCTACGAGGTCAGGAGTCTGGCTTTGGACGGTAACCTGGTTCGCGCCGATTCGCTGCGGCAACAGTTGCATCTTCTTACAAAGCGCTACATCGTAATCACTCCCGAAGATTTTCTCCAGTGGTCTGAAGAGAAGCTGTCACTTCCTCCCCGTTCGATCCTGCTAACCTGCGACGACGCGTTGCGGAACACCCTCACAGAAATGGTTCCGATATTGCAGGAGTTTGGCCTGTCCTGTCTGTTCTTTGCCACCGGCGCGTCTGCCGATGAAATGCCGTCCATGCTCTGGTACGAGGAACTGTATCTGATGTTGCTGGATGCCGGCGAGCCTATCTCTCTCCGACTCCCCGAAGCCGGGATTAGCGTCGCCCGAATTGCGCCGAGCGAGAAGCACATGTGCTGGTGGAGGATGGTCGAACGGCTTTCGCAGTTCGATAGAGAACTCAGGCGCGGATTTCTCGATCAAATCCGAGACCGGCTTAAGATTTCAGAGACCTGGAGAGAACAGTTCGTCCAAAACACTAACCTTGCAGGCAGGTTTATGACGCTTGATCGAGCCGGGTTACGGCAACTGGCAGCGGCGGGAATGGCTGTCGGCGCGCATTCTGTCTCCCATCCGATTCTGGCGTGCGCATCCGAGGAATTGGCTAGGCGGGAGATCTCCGAAAGCCGGAGCGTCCTTGAAAGGGCCTTGGGGCAGACGGTCTGGGCGTTTGCGTATCCCTTCGGCAATGCCGCTACGGTTACAGGACGAGATTTGCGGCTGGCGGAGGAGGCTGGGTTCCGCTGCGCTTTTATGAACGTGGGCGGCGGGTTCGGGGCGAAGATCGGCCGTTCGGAGATCGGTCGCTCGGGGATCGGTCGCTCGAAGGTCAATCGGTTCGCCCTGCCGCGAGTTCACGTGACCGCCGACATGAGCTTATTTGAGTTTGAGGCTCACATCTCGGGTTTCTACCGGTCCCTGCGCAAGAGGCTGCTGGGCGTCGATGAGATGGAAGGGGTGGTGGGGGCTTGAGACCGAGCGGCCATCTTCGGGCGGAGACGGCATCCGGGCGCCGTCAGCTATACTATCGAACACATGAAACTTAGCCGGTAAAGGATTTCTTCCAGCACGTTTCGACAAGAGTCGGTGATCGATTCCCGGCCCCTGAAGGGGCGCCTGGTTTCGAAGGAGTTACGGCATCGCTAAAGCGATGCCCTGATACGAAAACGGGTCGCAAAATTGATGCTCTGATAGGAGGTTGCTAAGGCGACCTTCTTATACGAAGCCTTTCTGCGGCGCGTAGCCCGACGCAAAGGTTTCGCGCGTAACTCAACGGGTTCGAAGGAACAAGAATGGTGAATTGGTCACAGGAATCGATATTAGTCACCGGTGGAACTGGGTCCTTCGGGAAGAAGTTTGTGGAGATCATGCTGCGCGATTACCAGCCACAACGGCTGGTGGTTTTCAGCCGGGACGAACTGAAGCAGCATGAGATGCGAACCTCGGGCTTCGATCATCCCAGCCTGAGGTATTTCATTGGAGACGTTCGGGACGTCGAGCGGTTGAAGCGGGCGCTGACGGGCGTGACGGTAGTTGTGCACGCGGCGGCGCTTAAGCAGGTGCCGGCTTGCGAGTACAACCCCTTCGAAGCGATCCAGACCAATATCATGGGCGGGCGCAACGTGATTGATGCGTCTATCGACCAAAGGGTGCGGCGCATTCTGGCGCTCAGCACCGATAAGGCCGTGAATCCGATCAATCTTTACGGCGCCACCAAGCTGTGTGCGGAAAAGGTGTTTGTGCAGGCCAACGCGTATGCAGGCGCTAGAGATACGCGCTTCAGTTGTGCGCGTTATGGGAATGTGGTGGGCAGCCGGGGCAGCGTGATCCCGGTTTTTCTGGAACAGCGGCGGCGCGGAAAAATCACGATCACCGATCCTCGGATGACGCGATTCTGGCTGACGCTGGAGCAGGGCGTGAAATTTGTGATCCGCTGCCTGGAGCAGATGCACGGCGGCGAGATTTTTGTTCCGAAGATTCCCAGCATGCGCCTGCTGGACCTAGCCGAGACGGTCGCTCCGGGATGCCAGGTGGAGTACATCGGGATTCGTCCCGGAGAGAAGCTGCACGAAGTGCTGGTCTCTGAAGACGAGTCGCGGCAGACGCTCGAGACTGAGGATATGTATGTGATTCAGCCGTCGCATCCGTGGTGGAAGTCGGGAAACTGGGTCGGCGCCAAGCCGCTTCCGGAAGGCTTCCGCTATACCAGCGATACCAATGAACGCTGGCTGACGCGGCGCGAACTGGAGGAACTGGTAGCGCCGGAGGCGAGCGTGGCGGAGGCGGTTCCGACGTCGGCCGCTTAGCGGGCACAGGCCGGCCCCTAAAAGGGCGGCTGATTTCGGGCGGATTGCGGCATCGCTAAAGCGATGCCCTGATGCGAAGCCTGAGTCTTACTTGGCGGAAACCTGAGTTTTTCAGCAGCCTGTGAAGGCATGCCCTGACACACAAATCGCGCTTACCACGGACTGCTTGCATGAGTGCCTTACCCACAAAACTGGAAACGCTTGCCATCCACGGGGGCACGCCGGTGCGCGAGAAATTGCTGCCGTACGGGCGGCAAAGCATTGATGACGCGGACATCGAGGCAGTGGTTGAGGTTCTGAAGTCGGACTGGCTTACCACAGGACCAAAAATCGCCGAGTTTGAAGAACGGTTCGCAGCGTGGCTGGGGGCGCGGCACGCGGTCAGCTTCAGCTCTGGTACAGCTGCATTGCACGGCGCGGCGTTTGCCGCTGGGCTGGGAGCGGGGGATGAGGCGATCACCACTCCCATGACTTTCTGTGCTACTGCCAACTGCGTTTTGTACCAGGGCGCAACGCCCGTATTCGCCGACGTCTCGCCGGATACGCTGAACCTTGACCCGGGCGAAGTATCCAGAAAAATTTCTGCACGCACGAAGGCGATCATCGCAGTCGATTATGCTGGACATCCTGCTGCGCTTGATGAACTGGGGCAACTGGCGAGGACGCAAGTCAGACCAGCGCTCCTGATTGAAGACGCTTGCCATGCCTTGGGCGCGGAATACCGAGGCAAACGCGTTGGTGGCATTGCCGATATGACCGTCTTTAGCTTTCATCCGGTGAAGCACTTGACCACCGGGGAAGGCGGAATGGTTGCGACCAACGATGCCCAGCTGGCGGAAACGCTGCGGCGCTTTCGCAATCACGGCATCAGCAGCGAGGTACGGCAGCGGCAGGAATCGGGACAGTGGTTTTATGAGATGGTCATGCTGGGCTTCAATTACCGGCTGACGGATATCGCTTGCGCCCTGGGACTCTCTCAGCTCGAGAAGTTGAGTTCGAACCTCGTCCGGCGCCGGGAAATTGCCGCGAAATATACGACGGCGTTCCGGGCCGTGCCGGGACTCATTCCGCCCAGTGTGCGGGCGGAGGTGAATCCGGCCTGGCATCTGTATCCGATCCGCATCGATTTAGCAAAACTCACGGTGAACAGAGGCGAGATATTCCGCGCCCTGCGCGCGGAAAATATCGGTGTGAACGTGCATTACATTCCGGTTCATCTCCATCCTTATTATCGCGACCAGCTCGGGCACAGCGCCGGCGAGTTTCCGGTGGCGGAGGCGGCCTATGAGCGACTGATCAGCTTGCCGATGTTCCATGGCATGACCGATGCAGATGTGGATGACGTGGTTCGAGCGGTAAGCAAAGTGATCTCGCCATATGTCAAGTAAAGGACCGAAACCAGGGCAGACGCGGACGAAGGTGCGCAGCAAGGGCCCAAGTTTTGTGGCTGAGGTTTCGAGCAATCATCATCGCGATTTGGAGCGATGTCTCGAATTCATCAGAACCGCGGCGGCGATTGGGTGCGATGCGGTCAAGTTCCAGCTTTTCCGCGTGCGCGAACTGTTTGCGCCGGAGGCTTTACGACACGACCCGAAGCTTCTTGCGCGCGAGGCTTGGGAGTTGCCCATTGCGTTCCTGCCAGAGCTGGCGAGAGGTTGCCACGAAGCAGGAATCTTGTTTTCCTGCACACCTTTTTATTTAGAGGCCGTCGGGGATCTATTGCCCTATGTGGATTTCTACAAGATTGCTTCTTATGAACTCATGTGGGATGACCTGCTAAAGGCGTGTGCGGGGACGGGAAAGCCGGTTGTGCTTTCCACCGGTATGGCAAACCTGGCTGAAGTGACGCATGCGTGTTCCGTCCTGCGAGGCGCCGGCTGCGAAGACCTGACACTGCTGCATTGTGTATCGGCTTATCCGGCCAAGCCGGAGGATTGCAATCTCGCCGCGATCGCTACCTTACAGGAAGCGTGCCGATGTCCGGTGGGATGGTCGGATCACAGTGTTGAACCCGGGGTTATCTCGCGCGCAGTTCATCATTGGGGAGCGAGCATGATCGAGTTCCACCTTGATCTCGAGGGGCACGGCGCTGAGTTTGGCGCGGGGCATTGCTGGCTTCCGGATCCGATGGGTGAGGTGATCAGATCGGTGCGAGCGGGGCTTCGGGCGGAGGGAGATGGAGAGGTGGCGCCTGCCGCGAGTGAATTGGAGGAGCGGAAGTGGCGAGCCGATCCGAGCGATGGGCTTCGTCCGACGCGTTCGACAAGAAAATACCTGGGACGCCCCAAGACATGAAAACAACCGCCCTGGATCCAAGCACGAATGGGATCGAATGGCTCGCGGTAAGGTTTCGCCAGTCACGATGAAAACGGTCATCATCATACAGGCACGGACTACCAGCGGCCGCCTGCCGGGAAAAGCAATGTTGCCGGTGGGCGGATATCCCAGCGCCGTGCTGGCCGCACTACGAGCGACCAATGCCGGGCTCGAGACCTTACTAGCTACGTCGTCCGACGCTTCCGATGATGCTCTGGCACATGTCCTCGGCCAACATGGAATCCGCGTAGTACGCGGCCCCTTGGAGGATGTGCTGGCGCGATACGCTCTGGCGGCGGCGGAGTTGCCCGAGGATTGTGTTGTGGTTCGGCTCACGGGCGACAATGTGATTCCAGATGGCAGGTTCGTTGAGGAACTGGCATCAGCCTTCGCCGGGTCGGGCGTGGAATATCTTTCGCAGGGTTCTCCGCAGAGCCGTCTTCCGTACGGGCTGGGCGGAGAGGCGTTTACGGTTGCGACGCTGCGACGAGCGCAGGCGATGGCCAGCAGTCCGTATGATCGCGAGCATGTGACCCCGTGGATCGGACGGAACTGCACGATGATGATTCACACGCCCCAGGTTATGGGAACAGGCGACTTCAGCCACCTGCGTTGCACCATCGATGATGAGGAAGACTATGGGAGGATGGTCCGCTTATTTGAGGGCGTGGCCGATCCGATTCGCATCGGGTGGTTTGAGCTGGCGAAGAGGCTGGCACTTCTTCCCGGGGAACCAGAATTTCGCTTACCCTATCGCGTTTCGCCGAGAGGAATCCAGAGTGAATTGACGCTTGGCACAGCGCAACTGGGGATGGAATATGGAATCGTGAACCGGGAGGGCCAGCCCACGCGCGAGTTGGCGATTCGGATGGTGCGCGCGGCCATCGCCCACGGGGTTACGGTGCTAGATACGGCTCGCGCTTACGGCGAGGCGGAGGCGGTTCTGGGCGAGGCGCTCACCGGAGCCTGGCGGTCGCGGGTTGAGGTAGTCACTAAGCTTGATCCCCTTGCGTCATTGGCGCATGACGCCGTCCCGAGTAAAGTTCGCGCCGCGGTGGACGAGAGTGTGAGACGCTCCTGCGAGGCGCTGGGAGTTGGAAGGCTCTCGACCTTGCTGTTGCATCGCTCCTCCCACCACGATGCCTGGGGAGGCGCGGTGTGGCGCCGTCTTCTGGAATTGCGCGACGAGGGAACGATCGGTACTTTAGGAGCTTCGGTCTATGAGCCCCGCGAGGCTCTCGAACTCTTGCAGGACGCGGCGATCGCGCATTTGCAGATTCCAATGAACGTCCTGGATTGGCGGTGGAAAGCAAGTGGCGTCGACCGAGCGTTGGCAGCGCGCTCGGACGTAGTAGTGCATGCCCGCAGCGCGCTATTGCAGGGACTTCTCATTAGCCCAGCGGCATCCTGGCCCTTATCGGCGGAGTTCGATGTGGCGGGTTGTCTGCGCCAGTTGCAAGAGTCAGCGGACGAGTTCAATCGGGAGAGTGTGACGGATCTTTGTCTCGCCTATGTTCGCTCCCAACCCTGGATCACGAGCGTGGTCGTAGGTTGTGAGACGCTGGGGCAGGTGAACGAAAATCTGCGATTGTTCTGTCGACCCAAGCTCAGCTCGGAGCAGTGCGCCGAACTAGAGAGGCTGTTGCCGAGAGCGCCCGAGAGTCTTTTGAATCCATTCCAATGGAAACTTGTTCATGAGCAATCTGCAAAGTAACGATAGCGATCCGTTATCGATGTTTCGTCTTGATGGGAGGGTCGCTTTTTTATCGGGGGCAGCCGGACTGCTGGGCCGACCGATGGCCAAGGCGCTCGCATCCGCGGGCGCTCACGTGGTATTGAATGGACGCACGCAGGATACTCTGGAAGCTTCGGTTGAAGAGTTGAAGAGTCTGGGTCTAAGCGCGTCCGTGGCCTGTTTTGACGTGACCGACGAGGCGGCGGTACGCCGGCACATCGGTCTGATCGGCGAGCAATACGGCCGGCTGGATGTGCTGATTAACAATGCCAGTGGAGGCTCGCCGGGCACGATGGAGACCGCCACCGCGCAGGACTTTGAGCAAGTCTACCGGGTAAATGTGGTCGCAGCGTTTCAGCTTCTTCAGACAGCGATTCCCTTGCTGAAGAAAGCCGGGTCTCAGACCGAGGGGGGCGCGTCAGTAATCAACATTGCCTCGATGTATGGCAGCGTAAGTCCGGATCCCTCAATCTACGGGACGAGCGGAGCTAATAGTCCTCCCTATTACGGGCCGGCTAAGGCAGGTCTTATTCAGCTTACGCGTTACGCAGCCTGTCATCTGGCCACTCAACGGATTCGAGTGAACTGCATCAGTCCGGGACCGTTTCCGAATGCAAAATATCTGGATCGGGATGCGCAGTTTCTTGGTCAACTCCAGGCTAAGAATCCGATGCACCGTACAGGAAAACCTGTGGAACTCCAGGGGCCATTGTTGTTTCTGGCGTCGGATGCTTCTTCGTACGTCACCGGAATCAATTTGGCGGTAGATGGCGGTTGGACGGCCTGGTAAGACTCATGCTGATAGGCCGGCCAGTCGGAAATTCCAGACATAACTTTGTCGTGATTGCGTGGTCTCAGGCGAATCCGAGAGTGCCTTTCATTTATTGTTAAAGTTGAACGATGAACAACTGCTCAATCCTTTTCACTGGCCGACCGGGTAAGTGTGCTCGGCAGTGACAAACCGGCTTTCCGTGCTTTTTCGTTGTGATGCATCACCCACGATTGGATTGGGGCACCTGGTGCGCTGTCTGGCATTGGCCGATGAACTCCATGAGAGGCACGGGGTCGCCGTTGCCTTCGCCCTGCGGGCCAGCCCTCTGGCATCTGAGATGGTAAAGCGTCGGTCATACCCGGCCATACAGGCGCCCGAGGGCCAAGTTTTTGATCAAGAGGCCTGGCTGCACGATTGCGTTTTGAAGTCCGGGGCTCAGATTCTGGTTGTGGACGTCCGCGATGATCTCTCGAAGACCGCGCTGGAGGGCTTGGCGGGAAAGGGAACAATCATCGCCGTGCTCGATGATGTGAGTGACCGTCGCTGGGCCGCCGATCTTGCCTTTTATCCTCCCGTTCCCCAATTGCGACGGGTTGACTGGTCGGGCTTTCGTGGCAGGCTTTGTGTTGGATGGGAATGGATCGTTTTGCGCTCCCAGTTCGCTGAGGGTGTCCCGCCCCGTGACAACTCGAAGGGCACATTGCGATTGCTGATTGCGATGGGGGGGAGCGATCCGGCGGGTCTCACGCTGAAGGCGGTGCGTGCTCTGGATCGCTTGGATGAGGACTTCGAATCGGTGATCTTTGAATCGGTGAACTTTGAATCGACAATCATCGTGGGAGCTGGCTTTTGCCACCGGGAATCTTTGCGAGACCTGCTGGGCCAAACTCGGCGGCACTTCACGGTTCGGGAAGACGTGAGTGAAATGAGCGCCGCCATGGCGCAAGCGGACTTGGCCGTTTGCTCATTCGGAATGACATCGTACGAACTTGCGGCGATGGGGGTGCCGGCAGTGTGTGTGTGTCTGACGGAGGACCACGCGGAATCGGCATCAGCCCTGGTCGCAGCCGGAATGGGGATTTCGGTTGGGGTCGATGATCAGGACACTGAGACTCGCTTGGGCGCTGCCGTGGAACGACTACTCGTGGACAAGAATGCGCGGGCGCAGATGTCGGCGCGGGCGCGCGAACTGGTGGATGGACGAGGAGCGAGGCGGATCGCTGAGTTGCTGGTCAGCACTGCCGCAGGGGGAACCGCCGCGCGCGGGAAATGAGTCGCGGGAATTGCACGCAACTGCGTTTGTTAAAATAACCTGCTTAGTCCAACTCTGAAGGGAGTGCCATGATCCGGATCCGGCCGCACCGGCTGTTCAACCTTGTTGAAACACCTTCGTACGAAGCGCGGCTGGTGAAGATCGTTCTGCCGGACCAGCGCGCCCCTATGCTCATCGATACTGCGGTTCTGTTGTCTCTTGCGAAGCTGGTTCAGCCGGAGACATATTTTGAATTCGGCACGTATTTGGGTGTCGAGTTACTCAATATCATAGCCAATCTGGGGCCTTCAGCACGCGCGTATACGCTCGACCTGGACGAGGAATCCGCCGCAAAAGCGCAGCAGCATGAAAACGATCGTCCGGTTACGCTTGAGCACTTGCAATCGCAGGATAAGCTAGCCTTCAGGCATTCGTCTTACGAATCTCGAATTACCCGGCTCTTCGGTGACTCAAATACTTTCGATTTCTCTCCATTTCATCGAAGTATGGATATGATCTTTGTGGATGGGGGACACGATCTTCGGACTCTCCGGTCGGACACGGAGAACTCGTTTCGGATACTGAGCGATAATCATAAGGGGTGTATTGCGTGGCACGATTACGGCAATCGTATCTACCCACATCTTAAGACGTATCTAGACGAACTTTCCGAAACGCGCGACATCTTTTTCGTCGAAGAGAGTATGGTCGCTTTTTATCTCCAGAATGACGAGCACCTATGCGCCTCCTTGAAGCGTTAGGTATTCATCCACGGACAGCGAAAGGGTTGTGCCATTGGGGAAGACCGCAATTATCACGGGTGGAGGGCGCGGAATCGGACGCGCAATTACGCTGGCGCTCGCCCAAAAGAAATTCAAAGTAGTAGTCACCTATGTCACCCGGCGCGATTGTGGTGAACAGACTGCAGCCGAAGTTCGCAAACTCGGGTCTGAGGCCCTTGTTGTTCAAGCCGATGTGACCAAGCGCGAGAGCGTGCGCCAGCTGATTTCAACCGCCACCGAGAAGTTTGGAACAGTCGAAGTTCTGGTCAACAATGCCGGCATCCTTCAGCAGAAACC
>Ga0210400_10003040_pt1 | contig 14999 bp, 11 predicted proteins | sample IncBWH26MmetaG_FD_155456 | JGI IMG/M metagenome (GOLD analysis project Ga0210400, IMG submission 155456) | Forest soil microbial communities from Barre Woods Harvard Forest LTER site, Petersham, Massachusetts, United States - Inc-BW-H-26-M | ecosystem: Environmental > Terrestrial > Soil >... | reverse complement strand
CAAGAAGGGCGCGCCCTGCGTTCGGTCTTTCAGCGCCGTCTTGCAACCCGCGACTATGCAGGATTTGAAGATCTGGTCGAAAGTTTTCTCAAACAAGCGATGGCGGCGGATGCGAATGCGAAGGCGCCGGCAATTGACGCCGCTGGTTTCGGAGTGGCCGGCGTGGTTGCGGGTGGACGGCATTACTCAGAAAACCTGCCTTGGGTTGTAGATGTCTCGGCGCTCGCACCCAAGCTCAACCTGAAAAACATACGATTGCTGAACGACCTCACAGCCACCGCCTTGAGTCTGGAGCATCTGTCTGTGAACGACTTGGTAACCCTGAATTCAGGAACACCCGCGCATAATGCGACGAGAGCCGTGATAGCAGCGGGAACAGGATTGGGAGAGGCTATTCTTTTCTGGGATGGCGAAAAATATCAGGTCGCACCGGCCGAAGGAGGTCAAGCAGATTTTGCGCCACGAACTGCGCGCGAGATTCAACTACTCACTCATTTAAGCGTGCAGTTGCCTCACGTATCCTGCGAGGAGATTGTCTCCGGACGGGGCTTCCGCAGGATTCACGAGTTCCTGAACCCTGCGGTACGGCACGCGTCGTTCGAGTCTTCGCAAGGCGCTCCGGAGGGCAATGCGGCGAGTGAAATTACACAGCTCGGCTTGGCGCAATCCTGCCCCGTTTGTGTGGAGACACTGGGGTTCTGGACGGAAATCTTTGGCGGTGTGACGGGGAATTTTGCGTTGCAGACGATGGCTCTTGGCGGCATCTACATCGCGGGCGGCATTGCGGTAAAAATCCTGCCCAAGCTTCGGGATGGTATCTTCTTCAAGTCCTTTTGCGGCACGGGCAAACTTGCGCCGGTGCTGGCGCGCATTCCAATATCGATTGTCGTGAATGAGGACGCGCCGATTTGGGGAGCTGCGTATGAAGCGCTCGAAAGCAGCCAAGCGAAACCGTGAGCCGGCTGAGAATGGGGCACGGACGGTCGCGGTAGGGGTCCCTCACTTCGTACGGGATGACAAGGCTAATGATTCCGTCATGACCGGGATCGTGACGAGCGGGATTAAGATGCTTGAGACCTATGTTTGAGATTTAGTCAGACGTTCCCAGAATAGGGTAAAGGCTTCGTATGGCACAAAACGACAAAGCTGGCTACAACCGCTTCCTCCTGCTGGTAGCGGGACTTGGCGGCCTGTTGTACGGCGTGGACGTCGGCATCATTGCGGGGGCTTTGCCTTATCTCGAGGCGACTTCCGGTTTAAATGCCGGCCAGCTTTCTATCGTCGTTGCTGCCGTGCTCCTCGGCAGCGTGATCTCAACCTTGTTTGCCGGTGCGCTGGCGGATTGGATCGGGCGCAAGCCGCTGATGATGCTCAGTGGAGTGCTGTTTGTTTGCAGCATTCCCATCATCGCGCTCTCGCACGGCTATCAGTCGCTTGTGCTTGGCCGCCTGCTGCAGGGGATCAGCGCCGGCTTGATCGGTGTAGTTGTGCCGCTGTATCTGGCGGAGTGTCTGTCGGCTTCCAGCCGCGGCAAAGGGACGGGGATCTTCCAATGGCTGCTGACGCTCGGCATTGTGACCGCGGCTATCGTCGGCATGTTCTTCAGTATTCGCGTCGAAGAGGTGGCGAAGCTGGGCGATCCCGCTAGACTGTTCGCCTTTAAAGATACGGCTTGGCGCAGCATTTTCTGGGTTTCTCTGCCTCCTGGCCTCTTGTTCGTGATCGGCAGCCTGATGGTGTCGGAGTCCCCGCGCTGGCTGTTTCGCCGTGGGAAAAGGGATGCCGCTTACGCTGCACTTCTCCGCTCTCGCACCGGCGAGCAAGCGGACCTCGAATTGGCGGAGATGGAGCAAACTGCCGCCGCTGAAAAAGCGGAGACTTCGACCGGGACGAAAGTTCGCGAATCTCTTCTGCGCCGAAAGTACGTGATCCCGTTTGTATTAGCCTGTGTGATTCTCGCTTGTAATCAGGCCACCGGCGTCAACTCCATCATTGGCTACAACACCAACATTCTTTTGCAGAGTGGTCTTTCCGATCTGCAGGCGCACTGGGGCTATGTCCTTTTCACGATTGTGAATTTCCTGATGACCATCGGCGGAGTGCTGCTTGTGGACCGCAAGGGACGCAAGTTCCTGCTGTCGGTAGGCAGCGCCGGCATCATTGTGTCGCTCCTCTGCACCGGCCTCCTCTTTCGCCGAACTGAAAAGCTGCGCGTAGATTCTCGGGACGCGGTTCAGTCCATGGTCGATGCCGACCAGAAGGTTACGTTGCTTTACGACGAGAAGACTGCGGAGGCATTCCTCGCTGCCACCGGGGACGCGGGTAAGGCGATCGGCAACCGGCCCACATCTCTGGTCGTTATTTATTCTTATGGAGATTTCCGCGCCGCCACCAAGGTTGCACGTTCCGACGACACGGCTGCGAAACCGATTGAGATCACGCGTGAAAGCTGCGTGCCCGCCAATAAAGTAGTCGCGTTTTTTTCGAATCCATTTAGCGATCTGGATGCTGCACGCCATGCGCCGCTCAGAATCGATGATGCGCTGATCACTCCGGTGCCGACCGCTCACAATGGCTGGCTGGTGGCGATCACTCTCTTCGTCTTCATGGCGTTTTTTGCAATCGGTCCCGGAGTATGCGTGTGGCTGGCGCTTTCGGAATTAATGCCGACGCGCATTCGCTCCAACGGTATGAGCATCGCCCTGTTGATTAACCAGGCCGTCTCGACGACCATTGCCGCAGTGTTCCTGCCCACCGTCGGCAAGTACGGTTACTCGACCATGTTTTTTGGCTTTGCCGCCTGCACCGTAATCTACTTCGTTACCGCTGCGGCGTTTCTGCCGGAAACGAAAGGGAAGACTCTGGAAGAGATTGAAGCGCATTTTGAGGGAGCCCGGGAAATATCTGGTTCTACGGTGGCGTCTCCTTAGCAGTTTGCTGAAAAGCAGCGGCTGGCAGTCACACCCATCATCGGTAACGGAAGCCTCGGCCGACGATCTCATCCCGACTAAGTCGTCGCTCGAAGGATTGCGCATCGCCGCGGCAGGTACCGAGCGTGCGATCTATGAAGGGGCGTGACCAGCATCAGAGTATGCCAAGTGTTGCATATGTTAATGGGACGCGAGAAAATGCGCAGACTCATGAAAATCAGAATTTCGCTCCCTCTCGTTTCACTGCTGGCAGTCTGGGTTTCGGACTCAGCGGTCGCGCAAATCAAGCCAGAGACTGGGTCGGCCACAATCCTTCGACTCGAAGCCAAATGGAACGCGGCTTATGACCGCGGGGATATCGCCACCATGAATTCTCTGCTAGCGGATGATTTCATCATCACGGTGGAGGACGGAAGCACATTCAGTAAATCTGGATATATTGCGCACTACGGGGATACCACCGTCCATGTAGAAACCTCGGAAATGTCGGATCTCAAAGTTCGAATGCATGGGAAGACCGCGGTTGTTACTGGTGGGTATCATGAAAAAGGTACGTCCAAGGGCAAACCCTACGAATACCGCGACCGTTTCACCGACATCTGGATGAACATCAACGGCACGTGGCAGGTTATCGCTTCTCATTACAGTATTCCAAGCAGCGAATAGTGAACGTACTGCTGAACACGGGCATGACAGTCACCTCGACGGTGTCCACGCGGCCGGAATCCAAAAAGGAGCGAAAGAGTTCGCTACCGCTGAATATCCAAATTTCTTTGGAACTGCCGTCTCGAGTTTGCAACGCCTGTACCCAATCGTGGCGTTGAAAGTCACCCCAGGGGCAATCGTTTCCGAGTACGCAGAAGCAACGCAATTATGTCGATGCGAGGTTGGCGATGAAAGCTGCAGCCGTGTTCGCATTACGGGTCCTTGCGCTCACCCTGGTTCTGATCATTGTTTTCATAATTGCCATTAACGTGGCTGGCATGGCAAAGGCACAAGTACCTTCAGCCCAGGCGGCGCCCACTCCAACGGCGCAGGCGCAACAGGCTGCTTCGTTACTCAGACCACTCCTGGCCTACACGTTCCTAGTTTCGCTGGTGACTGCCTGGATCATCCAGAGGTCGCGTTGGCGCGGATTAAAGTTGATTGCGGCGCTGGTCTTCACGTTTTACGGGCTGATGACCTTTATCAGCCAGATCGAGACCATCGCTTACTTGCGCGCGAAAATGCCGCCCGGGCTGATTAAGAACCTCTTTGTGATGGGAGCGTTAGTCGCGATTCTGTTTGTTCCGCTGGCAGTGTTGATCATGGGGAAAATACGCGGGCCCGAGCAGCCAAACGCCGAGAGCGTTCTCCTGGTGAAGAGCCAGGCGGCCCGTTTTGGAATTCTCGCCATCGTGTACGTGGTGCTCTATTACCTGTTCGGATATTATGTGGCTTGGCAGAATCCCGAACTGCGGTTCTACTACTCGGGAACAACGGAGCTAAGGAGCCTCTACCAGGGAATGCGCTCTACCGTGACGGGAACGCCGTGGATGCTGCCGTTTCAGTTGGGACGGGGACTCCTATGGGCGCTATTCGCGTATCCCGTGGTCAGGATGTTGAACGCCAGGAGAATTGAAACCGCGTGCACAATCGCGGCGCTATTCGGAGTATGGAGCTTCGCGCTGCTCATGCCCAACCCGCTGATGCCCGCTTCTGTTGCCCACAGCCACTTCTGGGAGACGCTGTGGAGTGACCTTCTCTTGGGCGCAATCGTGGGATGGGTGCTGGCTGGAGACGCGAGGCCCACTGCGCGGGGCCAAACCCAGGCCATGTCGGCAGGCAGCAACTTCGCGGTCTAACTAATTGAAAATACAGTTGATGAACATTGACAACACTCCACGGCCGCGATCGTGGCCCCAGACGACAGGACGATCAGCCAGAAGATCGATCAATCGTCAAGAGGCGTCATTATCACTTCGACGAAGGGCATCATCGACATCGACAACAAAGGTGATCAGCACTCTCAGGCGAGCTTGACTGCCGCAACCACCATACCTTACATCACCGCAGCTTTGAGTATTCAGCTTTCGCTTGTCTCAGTATGGGGATGTCCGGATCGGCGTACTTCCATAGCGCGAAGAAATCCTGATAGGCAGAGCGGGCTTTGACAAGATCTGTGTGCGATGGCACGACGCGTCGGCCATGTTCTCTACTACGCGTCGTCGAGGTTGTCATTACTGAATAGCCGGCTTCCAGCGCGTATGCACGAGCTAGACCGAGACGAGCCAGGGCTCCAAGCGGGTAATTTGCCACGATGCCGGGGTGGTCCAGAATTTTCTGAAACTCCGAAACTGCTTCGGCTCCCTGCCTAGTCGCCAGGAAAGCTAGACCCCGCATATAAATGGGGTATGGAATCACGTTCGTGGGTGTCTGCGGCAGCCCGAGCTCATATGGCAATGCCGCTTCCAACACCGCGATGGCCTTGAAAGGACTTCTGCGCTCGGATTCCACAGCAGCTCGAATGGTTGGCAGCCAGTACCCCCTCCACAATGTGTCTGAGGGAAACTCCCGACTCAGATCCTCTGCTACAGTAAGCGCCCGCTTTGGAACCCCAGCCCGCGCGAAGGCTAGAGCGGCGAGGGTCCTCGTACGTTGGTCCGGACCACGTGCTAGCGCCGCCAGTTGCCTCCTGGCCGCCAATAGATTGCCGAACTCCGCTTCACGCAATGCACTTACGACGCCGTAGCCGATCGCACTTTCCATGTCACCGTGCTCGCGAGCGGAATCTATCGCACGCCGAGTAAATTCCCGAGCTTGGGCGAGGTGGCCGTAGTAAGCTTCGCTGTCCGCCTGAAATGCAAGCACTCCGTCCAGAGATCCGGGCTGCGCCATCGCTGTAGTAATTTCGCGTTTCATCTCATTTGCGTCGCCTATGACAAATGCAAGCGTGCAGCGAGTCTCCCAGAACATCGGGTTGTCAAGTTTTCGGGCCTGCGCCTGGGCCAAAACATCCTTAGCTTGGTCGAGCCGATTGAGGTTGATGTATTCATTCGTCAGACCGAAATACCCGCTTGGCAAACTGGGATCGAGTCGCAGAACCTCGCGTCCTTCCTCTAGACTCTTTTCGTGTTGCCCCAAGAAACCGTACAGCGCCGCCAGGTTGACATACGGCGCCAAATCATTTGGATAAGTTTGCTGCCACAGCTGGTATGTCTGAATAGCTTTGTCATATTCGCCCGTGACGGTATGGAAGTAGTGCGATTCGATATAAAGTTTCTCAAGTTCGCTAACTTGCTCACGCAGGTCATAGGCCTTTGTCATGGCCGCGCTGGCTCGTCTGGGTTGGTTATCGGTGGCATAGGCGGCCCCAAGTCTGGCATAGGCCATGGCGAAATCGGGGTCCAGTTCCGTGGCTCGCTTGAAAAATGGAATAGCAGCCTCTTCTCCCGCGGTAGATCTGGTTTTGATCGCCAAAGTGTACGCCTGGAGTGCCTCCAGCGACTTTGTAGTAGCCTCCTCTGCCGGAGCGTCATACTTGCGAATGCTCGCCAAAGATTCACCGAGCTTAGCCCGCAACCTGGCGGCGGCCTCGCCCAGCGCTGGCAGAACCTTCTCGCGGCTAACTGCTTCAATCTGCTCACTGCCAACAGAGTCGTTATTTTGGCAGTTCACAGCGTCGAGGCCCAGCACGTAGTGGCTTCCCAGGCGCGAGACGGAGCCACTGAGCATGACCTTGCCTCCGGTTCGCAGGCATACTTCTCGCGCCACGTCCTTGGACAGGGGTGAATCGGGTGCGCGTCCCATATAGCGCAGTTCCCGACTCGTTTTCTGATCAGAGAGTACGTTCACGAAAGGGGACTGCTCCATTTGCACGCGCAGACCCTGTTTGAGGGTTTCGTCGAAGATGGGTTCGCCAGTAGCATTGTTAAAATCGGACAGAACGATCGTGTCCCGTTCGCGGAACAGAGTTGATGGACGCGCGCGAAGGCGGACATAGGTGCCAATCGATGCGACGACCAAGGTAACCAACCCCAGGACCAGCATCCACCTCCGCATGTGCACCACCGGCTTCTGTGAATCAGAACGCTGTCGTAACTCCTTCAAGGCACCGCGCAGCTCCGCAGCTGTGTGTTGTCGCGCGCCGGGATCCTTCTGCATTGCCTTGCCGATGATCCGTTCAATATTTCTGGGTAATTCGGGATTCAGTTTAGAAGGCGGGGTTGGCACCGTGTGCAGGATGGCATCGAAGATTGCGGCCGACGTTTCGCCTTGGAACGGCTGGCTGCCAGTCGCCATTTCATAGAGCACTACTCCCAGCGAGAATAGATCTGTGCGAGCGTCGAGTTCCTGGCCGAGTACCTGTTCTGGCGACATGTAAGCGACAGTACCCAGCGCCATGCCAGGGCCAGATAATGTATTTCCGGATCGTGCTTCAGGTGGATGCAGGGGAACTGGCACTTCCGAAAGCGCCTCGGCCAATGTGGATTGGTGCGGTGCCAGTTTTGCCAGGCCAAAATCCAGGATCTTTGCTTCTCCGCGCTGCGTGACAAAAATGTTCGTTGGCTTTATGTCCCGGTGGATAATTCCTGCTGCATGCGCTGCATCCAGCGCGTCGGCGATCTGAATGCCTAGCTCCAGGATTTGCCCTCTAGGAAGGGGCTTACCGCCGATTTCGTCTTTAAGGGTCTGACCCATAAGCAGTTGCATAGCGATGAACGAGGACCCGTTGTGCTGATCAACTTCATATACGGTGCAAATGTTCGGATGGTCGAGTGCGGAACAGGCGCGGGCTTCACGCTGCAAGCATTCGAGCGCCCGGCTGCTCCAGGAAGTGTCATTTGGCAGGTTAGCGTTAGTCATGCTGGAACCCGCCGCTGCTCTGGAGAGGAACTTGAGTGCAACAAAGCGGCCCAGTTTAGTGTCTTCGGCCTTATAGACGGTCCCCATTCCACCCGCCCCTACCGTTTCGACAATGTGGTAGTGGGAGATCATTTTGCCGATCATCACGTTGCTATTCGGCATCACGGGTCCCAACTCGGCCTCACACATCGCCAGCAATTCGGTGGCGCCGAAGGGAGGCGACTCGAGGAACTCCTTCGCCTCGCTGCAATAGGAAATCATTGATTCGACCTTGCGTCGCAAGGCCTCATCCTGGCTACAAGCCTGCTCGAAAAAAAGAGGTCGCTCCTTTTCTCCAAGCTCCAGAGCTGTGTGAAAGAGCTCTTCGAGTCGATGCCAACGTTCACTTTCCATTGGAATGTCCTGGGCGCAGCTCGCACAATAGCCAGTGCTTGGCGAATTTCCAGTCGCGACGGACGGTGTCCTCTGAGATATGGAGCACCTCGGCGGTTTCTTCTACACTCAGCCCGCCGAAGAAGCGCAAGTCGACGACCCGGCTTTTTCTATCGTCGATCTCGCTTAGCGCATTGAGGGCATCGTTCAGGGCGAGCAAGTCCACACTCCGCCCCTGAAATGTGAACAGTGTCTCGTCGAACGTTACGTGCTCCGCCTGGCCTCCTCGTTTCAGCGAAAGTTGGGAGCGAGCGTAGTCTGTAAGAATGTGCCGCATGGACTGCGCGCAGGCCGCAAAGAAGTGCGTGCGATCGCGCCAATACACTTGACCCAGTTCAGCTAGCCGCAGGTACACTTCATTCACCAAGGCGGTGCTCTGAAGAATGTGTCCCGGTTCTTGCTGTGCCATGCAGCGCTGGGCAGCGCGATACAACTCCTTGTAGACCAGGGGAGTTAGCTTCGCCAGAGCCTGCTCATCGCCTTCGCTCCAGGCGCGCAGCAGAACCGAAATCTCGCCGGCTGAGGTTCCCTTCATAACTGCGCTACGACGGAACGGCTGGGGGGCGCGCCTGCAACAGCTGAACGTTTTGCGCTAGTAAAACAATAGCACGCGACTAATCGCCGCCTCAATCAGCTTATAGAGTGAAGGTATTTGCACAAAAGCCGCAAAGGGCGCGGCTCCTGCGGTCGTCCGGAAAATATTCTTGCTCAGCGTGCCGCTTTTCGCATCGTTTTCTCGTGATAGATAGTAGAAGAGAGTCTAGGAACGTCAATTTCCCTCACAAGCAGCACACGCAGAAACGCCCTTATCAGTCTAGGAGAAGAGAACATGAGGAAAGTTTTGGCGCGAACTCCAGGTGCCACGCTGGCGCTGGTGATCTTGCTCTTGCCAGCGGTCGTCGCGGCTGCGGCGCAGTCGGCAGGTCCGGTGGAGAAAACGCTGTACAGTTTCAGGGGTGGAACGGATGGGATTTACCCGCATGCGGGCCTGGTGCGTGACTCGAAAGGCAATTTCTACGGCTCGACGCACGATGGTGGCAGCGTGGGGTGTGGAACAATCTTTAAGCTCGACCACACTGGCAGGGAGAGTATCCTCCATCAGTTCGCCGTCGCCCCTGGTGACTACGGATGTGCTCCAGAAGCGGGTCTACTTCTCGATTCTGCAGGCAATCTTTTTGGCACGACTTACACCTGTACAGATCCCAGTTATTGCGAAGGGGAATTGTTCAAGATTGATTCAGCTGGTAACGAGACCGTCCTGCACAACTTTTTGGATCCGAACGGCAATTTGGACGCCTTTAGTCCCGCCTCCACGTTGGTCCGGGACGCGGCCGGGAACCTATTTGCCACAACCTCAAATGATGCGGTCAGCGGGCATGGCACGGTGTTCAAGCTGGACCCGGTTGGCAACTACAGTGTGCTGTACTGGTTTACCGGTGGATTGGACGGAAACGGAAATGGACCAAGTGGACCAAGTCGATCTCGCCTGCTCGTCGATCCATCCGGAAACCTATACGGTCTCACTACCAGCGGCGGCAACCCGACCTTCTATGCGGGGGGATGCGGGGTGGCGTTCAAGCTAACCCCAGATGGCAATGAAAGTGTCCTTCACGCGTTTCAGGGCGACGACGGATGCCTCCCCGTCGGAGACCTGGTTCAGGACAATTCCGGGAATTTGTACGGAGTTACTCAATACGGCGGCGGGCACGACAACGGAGTTGTGTTTCGAGTGAGCGATAGCGGCCAGGAAACGGTGCTCTACTCGTTTCGCGCCGGTCTTGACGGTCAGCCTGAGGGGGGCGTGATTCTGGATGCAGTCGGCAACCTTTACGGCACCACCACCATGGGCGGCGACTACCATCGCGGCAGTGTGTTCAAGTTGGATCCCGCAGGCAAACGAACGGAAGTGTATAGCTTCACGGGCGGAAAGGATGGTGGGCGCCCGTGGGGAACCTTGACCACAGATGGCCGCGGCCATTTGTTCGGGACAACCGTGGATGGCGGTCATGCAGGAATGGGCACGGTGTTCGAGATCACCCTCAGGTAGCCGTGTTGAAGTTGATGTCCGGCGTCAGGAAGAGAGATATGGAGAGTATATGAAAGCAAAGTTGACTCATATGTTGCTTGCGTTTCTGGGGCTGGCGCTCCTGCTATCAAACGTCGTCGCGATACCGGCACAGGGACAGTCAGTGACTTACAAGTTGACAGTACTCCATAGCTTCAAGGGAGGGATTGTGGATGGCGGGCGGCCTTGGGGCGGGCTCGTTCGCGACGCTGCGGGTAATCTCTACGGTACTGCCTTTCATGGTGGCATTGATGGATGCCCAGGCATCGCGGGGTGCGGAATTGTCTACAAGATGGACCCCAACGGCAAAGAAACTGTGCTGCACGCTTTTGCCGGCCCCGATGGTGGAGGGCCGATGGGAGGCCTGGTGCGCGATGAGCAGGGTAACCTATACGGGACCACGAGTGCTGGCGGCGATCCAAACTGCTTTTGTGGGGTGGTTTATAAACTGGATCCCAGCGGGCGCGTGACCGTACTGCACGTATTCACGGATGGATTCCCCTATGGGTATGCGGGCCCAACCACGGGGCTAGTCCGCGATGCCGAAGGTAACTTGTACGGAACGTATGAGACCAATGGTGGGCTTCAGGCCGGAAGTGTATTCAAAATTGATGCACAAGGAAGATTCCATCAGATTCACGCCTTCCAGGGATGGGACGGGAATAACCCTTATCTTGACCCATTAACCCTCGACGCGGAAGGCAATCTCTATGGTGTGACCTCATACGGCGGCGCGAGCGGCTCGGGATCCCTATTTAAGCTGGACCATGCCGGCAAGATCTCAGTGCTGTACTCCTTCACCGGCGGCACGGACGGAGGATTTCCCACTGGAAGCCTTGTCATAGATAAGGCAGGCGATATCTATGGCGCGACCTATCAAGGTGGTGGGCTGTTTCCCGCGACTAACTTAGGAGCTGGGGTAGTCTTCAAGTTGGAGAAAACAGGAAAGTATTCTCTCTTAAAAACTTTCAAAGTCGAAGGCATCGCAGGAGGAAGCGATGGCACATTCGGCGGTGGCTTCATTACGGATAAGGCGGGCAACCTCTACGGCACAACTGCCTGGGACGGAGCCTACGGAGGCGGGAGCGTCTTTATGGTGGATCCGGCCGGAAAGTTCAGGACCTTGTACAGCTTTAAACCAGGGGGGAGCGGCGGCGGGCCGTTCGCACCCGTGATCCAGGATGCAGATGGCAACCTGTACGGGACAACCTTCTCGGGCGGGGAATTCGGCGAGGGAGTCGTCTTCGAGCTTAGCCCTAATTGAGAGACACGAAGAGAGCTAAATTACGGTTCGAGGCAGACTCGCGCAACGACAGACTGATTTCGAGAAAGGTAGGAGCAGGATCATGAGGTCTCACGCAATCTCCGGCACCAAGATAGTTGTTCTGGCACTTCTTTGGAGCGTTCTTGGCTTTGCTCAGAGTGCGGAACCCCGGGGCACTGTCGTAATCCCGGCTTCCAGCGTTGAGAGGGCCGGAGATATAGGCAGGCGCGCCCATACCAACGTCCGCATTTTCGTCCCCGAAGGTGGACGTGTGAAGCCTGCAGACGGAGGGGGATCGAGCGGTTTCCCTTACTATGAAACCCCAGCGTCGCTAGCATGTGCTTACAAACTTGTGACTGCGCCAAGCGGATGCAGTCCGAGGGTGGTGTTTCGCAATGCGACCGGCGGGAGCAAGGCGATTGCTATCGTGGACGCCTTTGACAACCCCACTGCCACCTCCGATCTGAGCTCCTTCTCCAGCTACTTTAATCTGCCTCCACCAAACTTTGAGGTCGTTTATGCGACCGGCACTCAACCGCCGACGGCGGATTTTGGGTGGTATTTCGAGAGTGCTTTGGATGTGGAATGGGCTCATGCCATGGCGCCCAATACCAAGATTTACCTGGTTGAAGCGGCGTCGAGTGATTTCTCCGACATGGCTACAGCTATAGGAGTTGCAAACAGTCTAGTCGCGGCCGCGGGAGGTGGTCAGGTTTCAATGAGTTGGGGCGGAAGTGAGTGGGCTGGAGAGACCGCTTATGACGCACTTTTCACAACTCCGGGAGTTACTTACTTCGCAGCGGCAGGAGATACTCCCGGCACGATTTATCCGAGCGTTTCACCGAACGTGGTGGCGGCTGGCGGAACAACCAATCGTCGCGATGCAGTTAGCGGCAATTTGATCATGCAAGCCCCGTGGGAGGATGCTGGAGGCGGCACGAGCCTTTATGAAGGCAGGCCCAGTTACCAGGACGGGATTGTGGCCATTGTCGGCAAGCACCGCGGCGTGCCGGATGTTTCCGCTGTTGCCAATCCATATACCGGAGTGTACGTGTTTGCCGCTGGCGGCGAGTACATCGTTGGCGGCACCAGTGTTGCCAGTCCGATTCTGGCTGGCATCGTAAACCAAGCCGGCAACTTCGCCGCGTCGACCAGGGCAGAGCTAACCACGATCTACAGCAATCTAGGTGTCGCCACGAATTTCAAAGATGTTACCAAAGGTTTCTGCGGCTTTTACATGGGTGATTCGGCGACCGCTGGTTGGGATTTCTGCACCGGCGTCGGCAGCCCAGTAGGCCTGCTGGGTAAATAACGTTCCACTTGGGTCCAAGAAAGGCAGGACGGAGAGTTATGAGGAGTTGCGTAACAGGTATCAGGACGTTAGTGGCGTTGTTGTTTATCTTGGCGACCTCCGGATTTGCTCAGGGCAGAGGCCCCAAAGGCAGTATCGTGATCCCATCTTCCAGCCTGGAGAAGCCGGGTGATCGTGGGAAGCGTGCGCACACCAACATCCGCATGTTTGTCCCCGCGGGCGGATTCAAGTCGCCGCTCCCAGCGGCCGGAGGACCGCCATACAGCGGGTATTTTTTCGAAACGCCAGCCTCGGTTGCGTGCGTTTACAAACTGGTAGCGGGGATAGCCGGATGCAATCCCACCACGGTTACCGCCAATCCGACGGGGGGCAGCAAGGCGATCGCCATCGTCGACGCCTTCGACGATCCTAACGCAGCCAGCGATCTGGCGTACTTTTCGCACCAGTTCGGATTGCCCGCCGCCCCCTTTCAGGTTGTCTATGCGAGTGGCACGCAGCCTCCGAGTGTTCTCGGATGGGAGCTGGAGGAATCTCTCGACATTGAGTGGTCTCATGCGATGGCTCCCAAAGCTAAAATTTACCTGGTGGAAGCCGCATCCGATTCTTTTTCCGATCTTTTCTCTGCCGTGCAGGTTGCCAGCAACTTGGTTGCGGCGGCCGGAGGTGGGGAAGTTTCGATGAGCTGGTCCACTGGTGATTTTTACGGGGAAAGTTACTTCGACTCCTATTTCACGACTCCTGGTGTCGTCTACTTCGCATCGGCCTCAGACAGTCCGGGGCCGGCCTATCCCAGCACCTCTCACAACGTCGTAGCTGCTGGTGGAACGACGCTGCGCCGCCATCCAGTAACCGGTAACTTTATGTCGGAAGCCGCATGGGAGTACGCTGGCGGCGGCCTGACCTTTAACGAAGTGACACCAAGTTACCAAGCTGGGATCGCCCCACTTCTCTCAGGGGGACGCGGTGTGCCGGATGTTTCCGCCGTGGCCGATCCAAACACCGGCGTCTGGGTCTATGACAGCGGAAACGGTGGCTGGTGGATCTTGGGTGGCACCAGCGTTTCCAGTCCAGTTCTGGCCGGGATTGCGAACCTAGCAGGGCATTTCGCTACGTCGAGCAACGTGGAGCTCAGCACGATCTATAACCATATGGCCGTAACCACGGATTTTAAGGACACAGTCCAAGGGTATTGCGGTTATTACATGCAGGATTCGGCGGTCAAAGGCTGGGACTTCTGCACCGGGGTCGGCAGTCCCATGGGCTTGCTGGGCAAGTAACCTTCGGTCTTTAACCTGGACTGGTGGGAACTTCATCGTGCTTTTATCGCGTTTCTGGCAGCAAGGATGAGTCACGCGGAACAAAAAACCATCGAGGCCAACCTGGTCGGCTAGAACAATCTCATCGGGGAGCTCGTCCATGCGCTGGACTGCGCTGAGAGTCGGGCCCGAAGCCGGATCAGAAATAACCGTTCCGAAGCTGTCGATACTGATCTGCATAGCAGGCGAGATGGGTGTCATGGCAAACGGGAGTGGCAGGTGGAAGGGAAGACGGTGAAGTATCTTGACGCCTGGAGTTATTGCGAGTGGTTTAACCTGCTGGCTTTCCGGCTGCCGTGGTTCTGACGCGGTTTTCGGACCAGGGTTTGCCGATCGGCGTGCAGATTGTCGGACGGCCATGGGGAGAAGAACTCGTGCTGGCGGTCGCCGCGAGGCTCGAAATGGAGCGTGATCCCTGGCACGCGCCTCCGCTGCTGGAGTGAGTGCCGGACCGCCTTGGTCGCCTGGTTCGCTTCGGGATCACCGATGTGAAAACAAAATTTATGAAAACAAATTCATGAAAACAAATTCATGAAAAACAGATTCAATATTGCCGCAAAGCCGCGCTGCGCGCCGATTTTGCTTGCCTTTTGCTGAATACGAGGTTTAACTAGTCGCGCTAGTTGGCCCCCAGAATCCGGTCCAACCCCTGGCGCAACAGTTGCCTTTTGCGATGTCAAAAAGGAAATCCGTGATGAAACGCTTTCGTGCTTGTTGATTTGATCGAGCGCTGTCGTTGTTTCTAGCCCTCTTATGTTTGCGCACATCCAAGGTCGTGTTTGCAGGACCCAGCAACTGGGGGAGTTGCGGCTAACAGAGGCTGTTTATCCGCCTG
>Ga0210400_10003039_pt1 | contig 15005 bp, 12 predicted proteins | sample IncBWH26MmetaG_FD_155456 | JGI IMG/M metagenome (GOLD analysis project Ga0210400, IMG submission 155456) | Forest soil microbial communities from Barre Woods Harvard Forest LTER site, Petersham, Massachusetts, United States - Inc-BW-H-26-M | ecosystem: Environmental > Terrestrial > Soil >... | reverse complement strand
CCCCTTGGTTCGACGCGTGAGCACCTGGTTGGCACCGGAAATCCCGCCGGAGGCTTCCGCGGCTGTGCTCTTGTTTGTGTTGGTGATTTTCATCGAGCCCCTGCAGCGCATGTTGGGGAGACGGCTGCAAGAAACAGCACAGCGGGAAACGGACCGCGTGCAGCGGCTCATGGCAGAGATTCAGCAGGAGGCGCGGCAAGGAAATGCGGAAAATCTAGCGCGTTTTATCGAAAAACGCGTGAAGGAGATTTTCGAGCTCGCCGCAGTGCAAGTCTCCTTCCAGAAAGAACAGGAGATCGGCGAGCATCATCGCGCGTTTGCCAAACAAGCAGGGCTAGGTCCGCCGACTCTCGGGAAGCCTACGGTCGCCTTCTTTGAGGGAAAAATCTCGGAACCTTTCGTTACGTTGGGTAACATCGTGGGAGTTGTCCGGGTGGAGTCCCACGGACCCGCACTGTCTGGGGAAACTCGCGCGACACTCGATTTCCTGTGTGAACAATTGCCCGGGGCGCTGGACTTGTGCCGATTGATTGACGAAAAAGTGCTGCTGGAAAGGGAATTGGCCGAACGCGAGCGGCTGGCGCTGCTGGGGCAAATGGCCGCGAGCATTTCGCACAACCTAAAAAATCCGCTCGGGTCCATAAAGACGATTCTGCAGGTACAAATGGAAAATCCGGAGCTCCCCGAATCCATGCGCGGCGAGACCCAAATCGTGCTCGACGAGGTCGGCCGGCTTTCCGCGAAGCTCAACCAATTGCTGCAATTCAGCAGGCCGGCGGTGCTCGGAGGCAGCCTCGTTGCTACTTGTGACGCCGCGGTCGTCATTGAAGAAGTAGCTAGGGTCTTGCGGCATGAAGCGGAGCGGAGAGGAGTTGCGCTGGAGCTGCGGCTTGGCACGAACGGCGCGAGAACCGCCGTGGCGGCCGACGCGGTAAGCGATATCGTTTCCAACCTCGTTGTAAATGCGCTGGAAGCGACTCCCCGCGGCGGCTCCGTCAACATCGCGGCTGCTACAAAGAATGGCTCCTGCGTCCTGAGCGTGGAAGACAGCGGGCCGGGCATTTCGGCTGATGCGCGGGCCAAACTCTTGCAACCTTTTTTTACGACCAAGACGCAGGGCACAGGGTTGGGACTGGCGATCGTTGCGCGGCGCGTGGCGGAGTTTGGCGGCAAGCTGGAGTGGGAGAGCCCGATGAATGACGGCCGGGGAACGAGATTCGAAGTGATGTTGCCGATGGAAGCCATCAATAAGGATGCGATCGAGTAAACGAAATGAAAACGATCCTGATTGTCGACGACGAACCAGCTGCCCGCTACGGTCTGCGGCGGGCCTTGGAATCGAAGTACCGTGTCGCAGAGGCGGACTCGGCCGAAGTCGCACGCGAGGCGCTGACGCGCGAACGGCCAGACCTACTGCTGCTGGATGTGGTGCTGCCCGGGCAAAGCGGAATCGAGTTCTTGCGATGGATGCGCGAACAGGGCAGCGAAATTCCGGTGCTAATGGTTTCGGCGCTGGACACGGCGAAAACTGCGGTGGAAGCGCTGCAACTCGGAGCCGCGGATTATCTGGTAAAGGGGTTTGAGCTGGAAGAGTTGCGGCAGCGTGTGGCCAATCTTCTGAAGCTGGCTTCGCTCGAAAAAGAAAATGATGCGCTGCGGCGCCGCCTGACAAGCGAAGGCCAGTTCGGTCAGATGATCGGGCGCACGGCCGAAATGCGGCGCGCCTTTGAAATGGCGGACCGCGTGGCGCCAACCGACACGACCGTGCTGATCCTTGGCGAAAGCGGCACGGGTAAAGATTTGCTCGCACAGGAAATTCATGCGCGTTCTCCGCGGGCCGGAAAGGCGTTTGTCGCGGTGAACTGCGCGGCGTTACCCGAGACTTTGATCGAGTCGGAGCTGTTCGGCTACGAACGCGGAGCGTTCACGGGCGCCGCGCAGCAGAAGAAGGGAAAATTCGAGCTGGCAACAGGCGGGACGCTCTTTCTCGACGAAATCGGAGACATGAATCCCATCACGCAGGCGAAAGTGTTGCGCGCGCTGGAGAATCGGACGATTGAGCGGCTAGGCGGAAGCCAGTCGATTCCTGCGGATGTGCGGGTGATCAGCGCGACGCATCGTGATCTGCCGGCGGAAATCCGCACGGGAAAATTTCGCGAGGACCTGTTTTACCGTCTGCGCGTTGTGAGCATAGAATTGCCGCCTCTGCGCGCACACAAGCGCGACCTTCCGGTGTTGGCGGAATCGTTTCTGCACATGCATGCGGCGCGCCTGGGACGCACGGCGCGGCTGACGCGGGAAGCCATCGCAGCCATTGAGCGCTACGATTGGCCGGGAAATGTGCGCGAGCTTAAGAATGCTCTGGAGCGCAGCCTGGTTCTATGCCGCGGCGAAGAAATCGACGTCGCGGATTTACCGGAGGAGGTAGCACGCGGTGAAGCTCTTGTGCAAAAGCATTCTGCAGACGGGCGCGATAATGGGCTGGGCGAAAAAGATTTTCGCGAGGCAAAACGCAAATTTGAGGTGACGTATCTGACCAAGCAGCTTGCCGATCATCGATGGAACGTCTCGCGGACGGCGGCGACCATTGGTCTGCATCGGCAAAGTTTGCAGGAAAAGTTGCGCGAGCTGGGAATTCGACGTCCCGGACGCGAGCCGATCGACGAGGAAGAAAGAGCATAGTCGCACAATTCACTGAGCCACATCATTCAGAGAGAAGAGCTAACGCAGAGGCGCCGAGTGCACGGGCAAAACAAAACAGAAAGATTGGCACACGGCTATGTACTGGCTGGCGGTGGGAGCACACGTTTCGGGCGCGACAAAGCATTAGTCGAGATGGACGGGGCTCCGATGCTGCTGCGGATGCGCGCGCTGCTGAGCGACATCACGAACCCCGTGAATGTGATTGCAACCCCAAACAAATACGTTGCGCTTGGCGTCACCGGGATCGCCGATCGCTGGGACGGGCAGGGTCCACTCGCAGGAATCATCACCGCCCTTCTGCACACCAAAGAAGCGAGCAGCGAAGCGCAATGGAACTTAATCATTGGATGCGATATGCCGTTTCTGACGCGGGAGTGGCTCGCGTATCTTGTCGCACGAGCCTTATCAAGCAGCGCCGAGGTCGTGGCGCCGCGGTCTGTGCAGGGCCTCGAGCCGCTGTGCGCTTGCTGGAGAACTACTGCAGCGCAAACGCTCCAGAGCGCGTTCGATGAAGGCGTGCGCAAAATCACCGAAGCGATGAAGCGCTTGCAGATGGAAGTCCTTGACGAAGCGGATTGGAAGCGATTTGATGCCACAGGGCGGCTGTTCTGGAATATGAATACCGCCGCTGATTACGACGAAGCAAAGCGGACCTTGGAGGCACAGCGCGCGTGAGTGAAATTCCGATCAGCGGTGAACGTTCAAACACCAGTACCGGCGAAGCTCCGAATTTCTTTGAATTTCGCGAGGTGAGTAAAGGCTTTGACGGCCGGCCGGTCTTGGACCGCGTCAGCTTCACGGTAAAACGCGGCGAAACGTGCGTAATCATGGGGCGCAGCGGCGTTGGCAAATCCGTATCGCTGAAACACATCATGGGATTTCTCAAGCCAGATTCCGGCCGCATTTCCATTGATGGCCAGGACGTCACGGATTTCAGCGAGAAACAGTTTGCGGAGATTCGGCGCATGGTCACCATGGTGTTTCAGTCCGGCGCGCTGTTTGATTCGCTGACCGTCGGGGACAATATCGCGTTTCCCTTGGAGGAGCAGCCGGGATTGTCCGGTGACGATATCGACGCAACCGTCAGTAAACTGGCGCACCTGCTGGAAGTGGACCAAGTGCTGGAGAAGCTGCCTGGCGAGCTGTCGACCGGAATGCGCCGCGCTGTCGCTATTGCGCGTGCTCTCGCGCAAAATCCCGAGGCGATTTTGTACGATGAGCCGACCACCATGGTCGATCCCATCATGGCCGGGCACATGGGCGGGTTGATTTTGCGGCTGAAAAACGCGCTTCACAAAACCTCGATTGTCGTCACACACGACACGCATCTCGCCAAGCGCCTGGCCGACACCGTCGTTTTCTTGCAAGACGGCAGAGTGACCTTCTTCGGTTCCTGGTCTGACTTCGAAAACTCCGATGATCCTTTCCTTCAGCACTTCCTGAAAGAGGACGAGCTAATCCCCGCGCTGGACGTAACTTTGTGAGCGCTGCCGAGAACGGCTCCGCAGCAGGCAGTACCCTAAAGCGAAGAGATTTCCTAAGAGTGATCTCGGCGGCGCCATTTCTCGCGACGCCTGCCCTGGATTCGCCGCCCGGCACACTTGTAAATGATGTTCATACTGGAGGAAATCCAACATGGGTCGATCGCGTCGAGCAACCGACGTCCGCTGATGAAGTTCAGGCGCTTATTAAGGCTGCGAAGAAACATGGAAAGATAATCTCCGTTTCGGGCAGCCGCCATGCAACGGGCGGGCAACAATTCGCGCTACAGTCGGTGCTTGTAGACACGCGTCGAATGAACCGCGTGGTTGACCTCGATCCAAAATCCGGAGTCCTGACTGTCGAAGGCGGAATAGAGTGGCCCGAGCTAGTGCAGGGGTACTTGAAAGCGCAGACCGCGGTACCCGCTTGGGGCATACGCCAAAAGCAAGGCGGTGGCGATCGCATGACTATTGCCGGCGCTCTGTCAGCAAACGCACACGGACATTGCCTCGGAGCTCCGCCGATTGTAAGTGACGTGGAGTGGATCGAAATCGCAACTGCCGACAAGACCATTCAAAAATGCAGTCGGCGCGACGCGAAGGAGCTATTTTCGCTGGCCATCGGCGGCTACGGACTGTTCGGAATCATCACGGCCGTGGGCCTGAGACTGGCGCCGCGGCGCAAGGTTCGACGCAAAGTGGAAACGCTCACGCTCGCCGAGGCAAGCGCTGCCGTCGAAAAGCGCGCCGCGAACGGCGCGGCCTTCGGCTATTTTCAGTACAACACGGACGAAACGTCTTTGGAGTTCATGCGCACCGGCATTTTGACGACCTATGACATCGTCTCCGATGAAACGCTAATAGGGGACGCGAGCACGGACGTGGATGAAGCAACTCTCGCAAATCTTCTGGAATTGGCGCACAAAGATCGCCGTTCAGCGTATCGGCATTATGCAACCTTTGAGCTGTCCAAGAATGGAAATGTCGAGTGGTCAGACTTGCATCAGCTAAGTTCATATCCGTCCGGCTACCACACGAAAATGGACGCGCATCACACCGATTGGAAAAAAGGCGCGGACCTGATATGGGAATTCTACGTTCCGCGCGGCGACTTGATTGCTTTCTTCGAAGAGGCGCGGAGACTGCTGCTGAAGAGCGAGACTCCTCTAATTTACGGGACCGTTCGCTTCATTGAACAAGATCGCGACTCCTTCCTGGCGTGGGCCAAAAAGCGCTATGCCTGCGTGATATTTACGCCGCACTACACGGATGGCGTACCCGAAAAGCGCAAGGCAAGCGAGCTGTATCGACAATTGGCGCAGGCGGCGGCCAAACGCGGTGGAAGCTTCTACCTAACCTATAACCGTTTCGCGGGCCGCAGCGAGATGGACGCGGCCTACCCGCAGTTTGCCGAGTTCCTCCAGTTGAAGCGGAAGTATGATCCCGGAGAGATCTTTCAAAGCGAGTGGTACAGGCACTACCGAGACCTTTATGCCTAGTCCGTATTCAGCACACACACTGTCAGGAACCGTTAGAGCGTGAGCCAGCCAGTTACCGTCGCCGCGAATCCCATCGCACAATTGCGTAAGGAGATGGGCTTTTGGGATGTGCTGTTCTTCAACATCGCCACTGTGCTGGGGCCGCGGTGGATTGCGGCCGCGGCGCACAACGGTACGTCCTCGATAAGTCTGTGGGTAATCGCTGCAGTCTTCTTTTTCGTTCCGAGCGCGATGATCATCAACGAGCTGTCTTCGCGATTTCCAGAAGAAGGCGGACTCTACGTTTGGGCCAAAGAAGCATTCGGCGACTTTCACGGTTTCGTCGCCGGATGGAACTATTGGATCTACACGGTTTTTTATTTTCCAGGGCTGTTGCTGGCCAGCGCGGCCATGAGCGCGTACGTAATCGGCGAAGGCGGGGGTGCGTTGGCGCAGAATCGCACTTTCCTGCTGTTAGTCTCGCTGGGGCTCCTGCTGGTTGCGGTGATTCTGAATATCGTCGGGCTGAACATCGGCAAATGGCTCCAGAACGCCGGCGGCGTTTCCACGTATGTACCGTTGCTGATTTTGGTCGGGATCGCCGGAATTGTCTGGCTGCGTCACGGCTCCGTGACTCCGTTCACTTGGGCCAATATTTGGCCCGTCTGGAATTGGGACACGGTCAATTTTTGGTCGCAGATCGCGTTTGCGTTTACCGGGCTCGAGCTCGTTTCGGCGATGAGCGCGGAAGTGCATGATCCGCGGCGCACTCTGCCTCGCGCGGTCTTTGCCGCAGGGGCGCTGATCGCCCTGATGTACATCGCCGGCACCGTTGCGGTGTTGTTGCTGGTGCCGGCTCCGGATGTGTCACCGACGTCCGGCGTGTTTCACGCGATTACCGTAGGCGCCATCGTGCTGAAAATCGGCTTCGTGGGTATTCTTGCGGCAATGCTCGTCACCGTAGGAAACGCAGGCGGCGTTGGCAGCACCGTCGCCGGAATCGCCCGCGTGCCGTTCGTGGTCGGCATCGATCGCTACTTGCCGAAGGCCTTCGGCAAAATTCATCCGCGCTGGAAGACGCCGTATGTTTCCATCGTTGTGCAGGCCGTCGCTTCCGGAGCGATCCTGCTGCTAAGTCAGATCAGCGAGACGACACGCGGCGCGTATCAAGGCTTGGTCGACGTCGCCATCATCCTTTATTTCATCCCGTTTCTATATATGTTCGCCGCGGCGATCAAGCTGGCCGGCCGCAAGGACCGGCTAGAGAACCCGCACGCCGTACTGATCCCGGGAGGGAAGCCAGGCGTGTGGATCGTGAGTGGGATCGCATTCGCCGTGACACTGCTGTCGATTATCGTTTCGCTCTTCCCGCCGGGGGATACTGCGAATCGAGGGCTGTTCCTGAGCAAAGTTGCCGGTTCAACGTTGGCCGCGATGGCTCTGGGACTGACGCTGTACTATCGCGGCGTCCGGGCTAAGCGCAAAGAGGTAGCAATGCCGCCAACTAAAAACCTTGTTCGGTAAGCTCGGTCAACGAAATATTCGCCGTCGGTTTTGACGAGCGCGCCTCGAGGTACCGCTCAACGTACTTCCCAAGGATATCGCCTTCGAGATTAACCGCGTCCCCCGGTTTTCGGTCGCGGATGTTGGTGTGTTCGTAGGTATAAGGAATCACGGCGATTTCTGCGATGCGGTCGTGCCAGTTTGCGACAGTAAGACTGATGCCGTCGATCGTGATCGAGCCCTTCGACACAATGTACCGTGCGAAGTCATCGGGAACTTCCACGCCGTACCACCAGTTTTCGCCCTCGGGCCGCAGATGCTCTACGCGGCCGGTTCCGTCTACATGACCCAAAACAAAATGGCCGCCGAATTCCTTGCCCGCGGTCAAAGGCTGCTCAAGGTTGACGCGCGCACCTTTTCTTATCGCCTCTCCGCTGTTGGCGCCGAAGGAGGTCTTGCGCACGGTTTCGCCTGAGAGATCAGCGGAGAAGCGGTCTTTATCGACAGAGACGATGGTCAGGCAGCAACCGTTCACGGCGATGCTGTTGGAAACGGCTAGCTTGGACGCGAGCGTCGGCGCGTGAATGGTCACGCGGCCGCCATCGGCTTGCAGCGAGAGGGACTCAATCGTGCCGAGGTGCTCAACAATTCCGGTGAACATTGAATTGAGAATAGCACTTTGAGGGCAAAAACGCGTTTACGGCGGACAGCCAGAAATGGCTGTCCCACATTGTCACGTGCGATAAATGTCCCGAAGATAGGCCTCAACGGCCACGTCCGGGCCGAATTGCTCGACGCGAAGATTCGGAAGCGGCCCGTGCTCCAGGGCCGACATGTGCGCAAACGGGACGCCCACGTCTCCAGCAAGCTTGGGAGCGTAGAACAGCATCAGTTTGTGCACCAAGCCTGTGGACAGCGCGGTGCCATTCAGCGTAGGGCCGGCTTCGAGCAGCACGCTCAGGATTTCGCGGCGGCCCAGCTCGCTAAGCACGGTCTTGAGATCGATGCGACCGCGTGTTGCTCGGGCGCGAACAAGCTCGACGCCTTCCTTTTGCAATTTGCTCGCCTTTGCTGAATTAAGCGGCGCCGCGGTAAAAATGAGGAGGTCATCGTCTGCGGTCTTCACGATGCGAGATTTGAGCGGCAGACGCAGTTTCGTATCGAGAATTACTCGCAGCAGCCGGCGTCGCCGGGGCAGACCGCTGCGATCGGTAAGCAGCGGATCGTCTGCGAGAACCGTGCCAATGCCGGTGAGCAGCGCATCTGACGCATGCCGCATCCGACGAACTTCCGCGCGCGATTCCTCCGACGTGACCCAAGTGGACTGTCCGGGCTTCTTTGCGTGAGGCAAAGCTAGTTGACCGTCCAGCGTGAGCGCCGACTTCAATGTGACAAATGGTTTCTTCTCGCGAATCCAGCAGGCAAACGCCTCATTCAAGCGGCGCGCGTCATCTTCGAGCACGCTGCACAACGTTTCGATATTCGCCACCCGCAGACGCTCGAATCCGCGACCGGAAGTTGCCGGGTTGGGATCTTGCGTCGCCGCAACCACGCGCCGCACGCCTGCTGCGATAATGGCTTCCGTACACGGTCCAGTGCGACCGGTATGGTTACAAGGTTCAAGCGAAACGTATAGCGTCGCGCCGCGCGCTTTTTCTCCGGCCGATTTCAGCGCGACAATTTCCGCGTGATCGCGCCATTCATATTGGTGAAAACCTTCGCCGACGATTTGGCCATCGCGCACGATCACGCAGCCGACGTGCGGATTCGGGCTGGCCAGACCGACACCTTTGCGCGCCAGGCTGAGCGCGTGCTCCATGAAACGAATGTCGTGCGTGTCCACGAATTAGTCGAAAAGCGAGTTGGCGTACGTTTCGGCGTCGAAGGGAATAAGGTCGTTGATCTGTTCGCCAGTGCCAACGAAGCGAATCGGCAGGGCCAGCTCGCGCGAAATCGCCACAACGATGCCGCCTTTCGCGGTGCCGTCGAGCTTGGTGAGAATGATGCCGGTGACTCCGACCGTCGAAGTGAACTCGCGCGCCTGCGCGAGCCCATTCTGTCCCGTAGTCGCATCGAGAACGAGCAAAACATCGTGAGGCGCGCCCGGAATCACTTTGGCGGCCGTGCGCTTCATTTTGTCCAGCTCGGCCATCAAATTTGATTTTGTGTGCAGTCGGCCGGCGGTGTCCACGATCACGGCATCGGAAGAGCGCGCTTTCGCGGCGGCAACCGCGTCGTAAACCACCGCGGCGGGATCGGCGCCGGATTTTTGCTTGATCACCTCGATGCCGTTGCGCTGCGCCCAAATTTCAAGCTGTTCGACGGCGGCGGCGCGGAAGGTGTCCGCGGCGCACAGAATCACGCTCGAGCCTTCTTTACGCAGCCGATTCGCCAGTTTGCCGATACTGGTAGTCTTCCCAGCGCCATTGACTCCCACGACGAAGATAACGCGTGGACCCTTGCCGTTCGTCGAGCCGGCAACAACACCGGGTTGCAAGCGTTTCGAGCCATCAGAAGCATTGAGGATGCGCACAATATGCGACTTGATTTCGCCTTTGAGCTGCGACGAGTCGGAGAGCGCATTGCGATCCAGCTTCTCGCGCACGGCATCCAGAATCTCGCGCGTGGTCCCAACGCCAAGATCAGCGGAGAGCAGCGCGTTTTCAAGCTGCTTCAGCAGCGCCGGATCGACCTTCTTTTCACCAAGAAAAATCGTGTCGACGGTTTCCGACAGCGCCGCCTTTGTCTTGCTGACGCTCGCCTTAAGGCGTTCCGCCAGCGTCGGTTCCGGTTTGCCAAACAGTGTAATCATTTCATCGCGCGCTAACGTGGAGCGCCAAACAAAAGTGTAACAGAAGAGACGTTCCGGGCATTTTTGAAGGAGTGGGGGCATCCGAATGTCCCCACCGTTGTCGCCGAGGGTCAGAGGCAGGCTGGTGCTTAGAGGCTTAGACCTGGACTTCGACGGCACTGAGCCGGATTTTGCCTGCCATTACGGCGGCTTCGAGAGCGTTGACTACGATGTTGTCGAACTTGCTCCCGGCGAGTGCTTTGATTTTACTGAGGGCGAATTCCAGGTCCATCGCGGATTGATACGGCCGATTGGTGGTCATCGCGTCAAGCGTGTCGGCCACGCCGATGATGCGCGCCATCAGCGGAATCTGCGGAGCGGTCAATCCGTAAGGATAACCGCGACCGTCCATATGTTCATGGTGCAGCTCGATACCCGGCAGCATGTTCTTGAGCTGCGAGACAGGGCGCATGATGTTCGCGCCTTTCACCGTGTGCTGCTTCATCAACTCAAACTCTTCAGCCGTGAGCGCGCCCGGCTTCTTCAGCACGCGATCCTCGACGCCGATTTTTCCCACGTCGTGCAGCAGCGCCGAGATGCGCAGCGTGTCCAGGTCGCCGGGATTGAGCCCCAGCTCCCGGCCAATGAGCGTGGAATACTTGGCCACGCGGCCGGAGTGACCGCGCGTATACGGATCCTTTTCGTCGATGGCCGCGGCGAGCATGCGGATGGACCCGACGAACAGCTCGCGATTTTCCTCCGCGGATTCCTTCAGCCGCTCGATGTACTCTTCGATGTCGCCGGCCATCTTGTTGAAGTTTTCAGCCAGCTCGCTGATTTCCGAAGCTCCGCGCACCGCCGAGCGTTGATGAAATTCGCCACGGCTGATGGCACGCGTGGATGCGGCGAGACCACGAATTGGTCCGCTGATTCCCACAGCAAAAAAGTAACCGACGAGCACCGCAGCGAGGACCACGACAGTGACGAAAGCGAGCGCCTGGCGATTTAGCTCGGTGACACCCGCGTCATCGCGCGCTTCCTTGAGGCTGCGCTGCGCCACCACGGCCCAATTCAGTTCCGGCATAGTGCTAAACGTGCCGACCATTTCGACGCTACGTCCCTTGACTTGTTGGTTGAAACGAATCGTTTGCGTGTTGCGCAGCTCTTGCGGCAAGTCGCGGATCTGTTTGACCAGGTCCGAATTAGTCAAATCCGTGCCGGGAACAAAGTTTTTCGTGTCCGGATGCACCACAGTGTGGCCGGAGTGGTCGACGATAAACACGGTGCGCTCGCGCACGCTGGCGTCCTGCAATCGGCGAAGAACCGGTTCCAGCGAGACCACGGCCGCCAGCATGCCCGTAAAGTTTCCGTCGATGTCCTTGAGCGGCACGGCGACAACAAACGCAGGCCGATCATCGGGAGCAAGCGCCAGCGGATCGCTCCGAAACTCTCCCGATTGCTGCATGCACCACACGAACGCGCGCTGCAACGCTTTGGCGACGAAGGGATCCTGGTCCGCGCGGTAGTTACCCTGCGATGCCACTGTGCCTTTGCGCGATTTGCCCACCGCGCTGAGATACAGAAAAGTGTTCGGGTTATTCTCCGCAAATGTTTGAAGTATGCGTGTGACCTTGGGCTCCGCCACCGGGTCTTCCACGTTGTCGCTGACGTTCATCAGCCCGAGAATCTGACGCTGGCTGAGAAGCTGCTGGCTCATGTTAGCTTCAAAGAACTGGATTTCCTGGGTCAACGAACGGGTGAGGTCAGTTTGCTGGACGCGCTCGGTATCGACCAGCTTGTCCTGGCTAAGCTGCAGCACTTGCCGGTGATATAGCCCAATAGGGAAGGCGCTCACCAGCAGTAAAGCGCCCAAAACCAGCCAAAGAATGCGCACCCGCCCGGCGCGCATACGCTCCCAGGAGGCCTTGAATTTGACGGAAATCGGCTGCTTTGCGGACATTGCCTTGGAGTCAATTTTAAGGGATTCGGGCCGCGTATCGGGGAAAAGCGACGGCCGAGTCGCGGACTTGCAACTGGAACCTTCGTACTATCAACGTCCAGGCTTGCCTTAGCAGCTGAGGCAAAAAGAGCTGATTCAGCCGATCATTCCGGCCGTTGCGGGCGCTCCATGATGGCGCGAATGGCTTCCCGCGGCGCTTTGCCTTCGTGCAGAATCGCCGATACTTGCTGTGTGATCGGAAGCTCGACCTTGGCTTCGCTGGCCAGCGCAAGGAGCGCAGCGGTAGTCCCCACGCCTTCCGCAACCATGCGCGTTCCCGCCAGGATTTCGGTTAGCGCGCCCCCTTTGCCCAACTCGATGCCCACCTGACGATTGCGGCTCAGTGTCCCCGTGCAGGTGAGCACCAGATCGCCGAGGCCGGCAAGCCCGGTCAGCGTTTCCGGTTGCGCGCCCAGAGCGCCCGCCAAACGAGACATTTCAGTCAAGCCGCGCGTGATGAGCGCAGCCAGCGGGTTCGAGCCGAGCCCCAGTCCCTGGCAAACGCCGGCGGCAATCGCGATGACGTTTTTCATCGCGCCCGCCAACTCCACGCCAAGCACATCCTCATTGGTGTACACACGAAAATTCGGTCCCGCGAACTCTTCCTGCAACTCCTCTACAAGTGGCGTGTACCGCCTCACTTTCCACTTGACCCGAAGCGTTTGGCTCTGGGAAGCGAGAACTACGGCTGTCGGTTCGCCGCGCGCGGCTTCAGCGGCGAACGATGGCCCAGAAAGCACAGCCAAAGAAGAGATCAATTCCGGCGGAAGTACCTCGGTCATGATTTCGCTGATTCTTTTATGTGTGGCAGGCTCGAGGCCCTTCGTTGCACTGACAAAGGTAATCTCGGCGGATGCTGCGCTCCCGCGCGCAATTCCGCCGACACATTCGGCAACCTTCTTGTACACAGCCCGCGCGTGCGCGGCGGGCATCGCTCCCACGACAATGGTCGCACCCGCGAGCACGTCTTCAACGTTGTGCGAAACGCGGACCTCGGGTGCCAGCCGCTGGCCCGGAAGATAAATTTTGTTTTCGCGGTCGCTGTGGATGGTCGCCGCAAGCGCGGGATCATGCACCCAAAGGGAAATATCGTGCTTACGTCGCGCTCGCGAAAGCACGATCGCCAGCGCGGTTCCCCAGCTTCCGCCGCCTAGAATCGCAATCCTGCTCACGCGGGGTCTCTTTTTTTACTCAAGGAAAATTTTGGCTCTTCGCCCTGCGCCAGCCGCTGAATGTTGGCGTCGTGCTTGTAAACGATCAACACCGCCGCGGCGAGCGCGCCAAACGTGACAATCATCGGTGGCGCATGATGCGGCGCCCACAGCAAATAAATCAGCAGCGGCATCGCGGCGGCGGCGGAAATAGACGCCAGCGAAACATAGCGCCAGAAGAAAAGCACAATCAGGAAGAGCATCACAGAGCCAAGCAGCGCCTGAGGGCATAGCACAAGGAACGCACCGGCTGCGGTCGCAACGCCTTTACCGCCGCGAAATCTCATCCAAATCGGAAAGCAATGCCCGACGAGCGCGGCCAATGGCGCAGTCATCATCCATGCAGCGCTTCCGTCGCTGAGGCGCCCCGCCAGCCAAACGGGCACAGCGCCTTTTGCAAAGTCGAAGAGAAGGGTGAGCACTGCGGGTACCGGCCCGGCTACACGCGCAACGTTCGTCGCACCGATGTTGCCGCTGCCGGATTTGCGAACGTCACCGGCGCCGAAAAGCCACGTGAACAGCAAACCAAAGGGAATCGAGCCGAGCAGATACGCACCGAGGGGAATGCTCAGGAGCGTGAGCGAAATCTGGGGCATGCGCAGCTAATCCTCTGCTTTTGCGAAGGGGAACGACGACAGGCGCATGTATTCCGCGCCGTTGGCCCGGGTCTTGCTCTCAAACAGGTGAAATTCTCCGGTGCGAGCGGCGCCGAACTCCCGCGCGACATTCTGTTGTGCAATTTCGCTGAGTCCGTCGGAGATTCCGGGAGGATCGAAGCGCGCCAGCGTGAGATGCGGCGCGAACTCCTTCGTTTCGCTCGGGATTCCCAGCTTCTTCAGCCGCGTATCGATTTCCGTGGCAAGCGGCCCGAGGTTCGGCGAAGACTCCATGCCAGCCCAGAAAACGCGTGGGCGTTTCGCGTTCGGAAAAAATCCCAACCCGCTGAATCGCAGCTCAACCTGGCTGCCGAGCCGAACTTCGCCAAGCGTCGCGCGAATCGCATCGAGCTTGCCGTTATCAACATGCCCGATAAATTTCAACGTGACGTGCAGGTTCTCCGGCCGCACCCAGCGCGCTCGATTTTTTGAAAACGACGAATCCGCCGCGCGCAATTCGTTGATCAACGCGGCGAACTCATCGCGCACCTTAGCAGGAATCTCCAGCGCTACAAAGAGACGCACGCATCAGCCCCTTTTCGTCGAAGATATCGCGGCGTTTTGGCCGTTGTACAAAAAATGCACGCGCACCAGATCCAGCGCAATCTGCGACGCTTGCCAGCGGATGGACTCGCGATCACCTGGAAAGCGCGCAGCGCGTTCCTTCACTCCGCCGGCGTGCGAAATGGCTACATGCACGGTGCCAACAGGTTTCTCGTCCGAGCCGCCGCCCGGCCCCGCAATCCCCGTGATTCCAACGCCAAGCGTGCTGCCAACGCGCCGGCGAATGCCTTCCGCGAGCGCCACGGCCACTTCCGGGCTAACCGCGCCCTTCGCGGCAATCATTTCCGACGGAACGTCGGCCCACGCGGTCTTCAGTTCATTGCTGTAGCACACCACGCCGCCCAGAAAATACGAAGAGCTGCCCGCAATGCTCGTCAAACGCTGGGCGAGCAGCCCGCCAGTGCAGCTTTCCGCCGCGGCAATCGTGGCATTATTCAGCGTCAACTGCTCCGCGACAACTTCCTCCATTGCGCGGCCATCCTGGCTGAAAATTCGATCAGCGAGCGCAATCTCGAACCCTTGCACGATTTCGTCCAGAATTTTCTTCGCATGCGCCGCGTCTTCGGTCCAGAAGCGCAAATGGATTTGCGTTTCGCCGGGCGCCGCAAGAATGGTGGTG
>Ga0210400_10003038_pt1 | contig 15009 bp, 16 predicted proteins | sample IncBWH26MmetaG_FD_155456 | JGI IMG/M metagenome (GOLD analysis project Ga0210400, IMG submission 155456) | Forest soil microbial communities from Barre Woods Harvard Forest LTER site, Petersham, Massachusetts, United States - Inc-BW-H-26-M | ecosystem: Environmental > Terrestrial > Soil >... | reverse complement strand
ACGGCCTTGTGCTCAGTGACCGCGGTGATGATGTGGTTGCCCTTCTCGCGGTACATTTCGGCGACGCCCTTGATGGCGAGGTTGTCGCTCTCGGTGGCGCCGGAGGTGAAGATGATTTCTTTGGTGGTCGCGCCCACCAGCTTGGCGATGCGTTCGCGTGCGGTTTCCACGCCCTCTTCGGCGGCCCATCCGAAGGAGTGATTGCGGCTGGCGGAGTTGCCGAACTTCTCCATGAAGTAGGGCAGCATTTCTTCCAGCACCCGGGGGTCGATCGGGGTGGTGGCATGGTTGTCCATGTAAATGGGCAGCTTCACGCCCTTGGAGTCGGGGTGGTGCGCCTGTGTGGTTGCCTGGGGAGTTTTTACGTCCGTGCTCATTGATTGCGTCTCCTACCGTGTACTTAATTTGATGAATCTGTGCCGCTCAAGGGCTCAGCCGATCGTTACCAGTTCACTAGCCCGCAGAGTTTCGGTCGATACATCTTCTGGCTCTTCGCGCATGTGCGAAATCTTGATGCGTTTCAACACTGCTTCAATGCTGTCATTCACTTTGCGCAGCGGCTCGCGGATGTTGCAGCGGTCGCTCTGATCACATTCTCCGCGTACGGTGACGCAGGAAGTGATGAACAGCGGGCCGTCGATGGCGCGAATCACTTCGAAGGCCGAAATCGTATGGGCTGCGCGGGCCAGTGTGTATCCACCATTGGTGCCGTGCTGCGAGTGCAACAGCCCGGCCTTGGCCAGGCGCTGCAGAATCTTGGCCAGGGCCTCGGGCGGGATTCCGTAGGCGTCGGCCACATCCTTGGCGCTGCGCGAGCCCTCGGTGGAGTGCTCGGCGAGATGCTTCATCGCCATCAGCGCGTAATCGGCTTTTTTGGTGAGCTTCAGCACGCCAATAATCCTGTGTAAAACCCGACTGAAAGAGTCGGAGTTAAATCCGACCTTTTCCGTCGTAATTCATTCTACGTCAGACCTTTCGGTCAGGGCAAGGGGTCACACGGAGGTGACAGAAAATTGTATTGAACGGTAAGTATTAAGAACTGAATGGCTTATGGGTGTGCGATGGTTTTGGTCGGAATTTCAGGGTGGGGAGTTCTGGGCGGATCGGCGGCAGGACGGGCGAAACTTGTCACAAATTTACGCCAGGATAACAGCGAGGGCTTGACAAGTGACAAAGCGGGTCTAAAATACCGGGAAATTCCGGCGAAAGCATCCCCCGCCTTTCTTCATTTTGGGAACTTCCGGATTTATGACTTCCAAGCCGCCTGCACCCACTCCAAGCCGTGACGTGAAGCAGCCGTGCAAACACCCGCGCGTACAGATCGTAGGCCGGGACGAGGAGTCTGAGTTCGTGGAATGCAAGGAATGCGGCGAGATCTTCGAGTCCAGCGAGTTCAAGGACATGAACATCGAAGAGGCTACACAGGACGAAGTCTGAGGATTCTTCATTCTTCGTGCTTCGCGCGAACTGGTGTTTTGCGTGGACCGACGTGACGGAGGTAATCGCGGGCCGCGGTTTCGGCTTGTTCCGCCTGAAAACTCTCTGTTAGTTTCCAACCCGGGGGCGTGTGCGTGCGGGCCTCCGTCTTTTTATGTCCATGGTGGCTCTAGTCGTCGATGACTCCATGCTGATCCGCTATACCGTTTGCCGCTTCCTGGAGCAGCGTGGTTTTGCGGTCGAGTCCGCCAGCAATGGCGCGGAGGCGCTGGAAGCGCTTGCCCGCGTGCTACCAGCAGTGATCTTCACGGACATGCAGATGCCGAAGATGTCAGGAAGCGAATTGATCACGGCACTGAAGGACAAGCCGGAGACGGCCGCGATTCCGATCGTTATTGGCGCGAGCCGGGCGAGTGGCTTCGATGAAACCGAGAAGCGCGCCAACTTCGCGATCTATAAAGATATCGACATCGAAGCGCAGTTGGGCAAGGCGCTGGACGTGGTGTTGGGCAAGGCGCGGGCACACGGGGCGGGGAAGTAAATTTCCTTCGGCTTCGTTTAGCGCAGACTCTTTAGCTGAAAGACATCTCACCTCAGCTTCAGGCCGGCCTCGGCAGAAAAATCCAGCGCGGCAAAATCCTTCAACAGAAATTTTGGGTAGGCGGCGGCAGCGATCATGGCGGCGTTGTCGGTTGAGAGCGGACGCGACGGGAAGTACACGGGCAGGCCCTGTTTCACGCCTTCGCGTTCGAAGGTCTGGCGTAATTCCTGATTGGCGGCGACGCCTCCGGTGACGAAGAGCGTGGCCACGTCCAGGGCGCGGGCGGCGGCCAGAGTCTTTCCCACGAGATCCTCGACGATGGCGCGCTGGAAGGAGGCGACCAGGTCGAGCGTGAGCTGGTCGCAGTGGGCGAGATAATCCTCGAGCTTCGGTTTCGCAATTTTGAGCAGAGCCTGGCGGCGCGCTTCGACCGTTGTGCGCATGTCATGGGTTTCGACGTAGCGCAGGATTGCCGTCTTGATTCCGCTGTAGGAAAAATCGAAGCGCGGCCGGCCGCCCTCTGGCTCAACGGCTTTGCCATCGTTTCGGCCGCGGCGGTCGCGGTGCTTGATCTGCGCGGGCGGAAATTTCACGGCTCTTGGGTCGCCGTGGGGCGCGAGGCGATCGATCACTGGGCCTCCGGGGTATCCGAGGCCGAGCAGTTTGGCGACTTTGTCGAAAGCTTCTCCAGCGGCGTCGTCGCGAGTGTGGCCGATGTTTTCGTAGGCCCAGGAATCGTCTTTTTCTGCGGCGAGATAGAGATGCGTGTGGCCGCCGGAGACGACCAGCGCGAGCACGGGAAATTGGAGTTCGTGATTGCCCTTCTGCCGCTCTTCGAGTAATACCGCGTGAATGTGGCCTTCAAGATGGTTGACTGCGATCAGTGGCTTGTCGAGGGCGAAGGCTAGGGCTTTCGCGTAGCTGATGCCGACGAGCAATGCTCCGGCGAGTCCGGGACCTTGCGTGACGGCGATGGCGTCGACGGAATTGTAAGTATGATTCGCCTCGGCCAACGCCTGACGGACGACGGGGACGATGGCGCGCAGATGCTCGCGCGACGCCAGTTCCGGAACCACGCCGCCGAAGGGCTGGTGAGTGGCGAATTGCGAGGCGACGACACTTGAGATGAGTTGCTCGCCTGAACGCACCACGGCGGCGGCGGTCTCGTCGCAGGAGCTTTCGATGCCGAGGATGTAGGCGTCGAGCATGTTCCTATATTATTCGAAACTCTACGCGGCGCTGAACCGCCGCTCTTCCACCGTTCTACGAACTCGCTTGACAAGAATTTTGACAGGAGGCGAGCGGTATCATAGGAATTGTCCCGCTATGCTGAAGGAATTCGCCAACTGCATCGTTGAGACCCTGCGCCAGCGCGGCTTTCGAGCCTATCTGGTGGGCGGATGTGTGCGCGATCTTTTGCTGGGGCGCGAACCGAAGGACTATGACGTGGCGACCGATGCGATGCCCGAGCAGGTCATGGGGATTTTTCCCGAGACGTATGCGGTGGGGGCGCAGTTTGGGGTCGTGCTGGTGCCGGTGCCGGATAAAGAACCGGGCGACGAAGGGGTAGCGGGAAATTCTTCCAAGTTGCATGCGGTCGAGGTGGCGACGTTCCGCAGCGATGTTGGATATTCCGATGGGCGGCATCCGGACGAAGTGCGATTCAGCCGCGATGCGCGGGAAGATGTTGCGCGCCGCGATTTCACCATCAATGGAATGCTGCTGGATCCCGCAAGCGGAGAAGTGCTTGATTTTGTCGGCGGGCGCGACGATTTGAAGGCGGGAATTATTCGCAGCATCGGCGATCCGGAGCGGCGCTTCGAGGAAGACAAGCTGCGAATGTTGCGTGCGGTGCGGTTCGCGGCGCGGTTCGAGTACACGATTGAGCCGGCGACGTTTGCGGCGATGCAGAAACTTGCGGAGCAGATCGAGATTGTTTCGCGCGAGCGGGTGCGCGATGAACTAACTCGGATGCTGACGGAAGGGCACGGCCGGCGTGCGTTTCTTCTGCTGGATGAAAGTGGACTGCTGGCGCACGTTCTGCCGGAGATTTCCGCGATGAAGGCGGTTGCGCAGCCGCCGGAATTTCATCCTGAGGGCGACGTGTTCGTGCATACGCTGTTGCTGCTGGAGAATCTGCCGAGTCCTTGTCCTTTGACGCTGGGGTGGGGCGCGCTGCTGCACGATGTGGGGAAGCCTGCGACGTTTCGCGTGGCTCCGGATCGCATTCGCTTCGATAACCATGTCGAAGTTGGAGTGAAGATAGCGGAGGAAATCTGCCGGCGACTTCGATTTTCAAGCGACGAAACTGCGCAGATTCTGGCGCTGGTCGAGAACCACATGCGCTTCGGGCACGTGTCGCGCATGAAGGAATCGACGTTGAAGAGATTTCTTCGCATGCCCGGGTTCGACGAGCATCTGGCGTTGCATCGCGCGGACTCACTGGCGAGCCATCGCCATTTGGCTACGTATGAATTTCTTCAACAGAAGCGCGCGGAGATTCCGCCTGCAAACATGCGCCCGGCGCCGCTGGTGACAGGGGATGATCTGATCGCTGAAGGGCACGCGCCCGGGCCCAAGTTCCGCGAAATTCTTACGGCTGTGGAAGATGCGCAACTGGAAGGTCGATTGGGTTCGCGGGATGTGGCGCTCGAATTTGTGCGTCGCGAATTTCCGGTCTGACGCGAGGTTGCGAACCCGCGACCGAGCGCAATGCTAAAATCTTATCTCTCAGCTTGGTTGCAGCACTCACTGAGACGAGGCACCACGTTTGGAGCAGGCAGGATCAGGGCTGGACAAAATCGTCGCGCGGTCTTTGCGGTTGGCGCCTCCGGCGGAAGGGCCGCCGCTGGCCTGGCCGGTGGTCTGCGGTTCGGCGGTGGCAGAGCGCACCCGCGCGCTGGGGTTCGAGGATGGAGTACTGCGAGTGGAGGTCTCGGGTCTGCGATGGAAAGCCGAATTGCAAGCTCTTGCGCCACGATATCTGGCGACGATCAACCGGTATACGGCTGAGGCGGTTCGCAGAATCGAGTTTGTGGTTGCGCCAGGGGAAATAGCCGACAAGAACTTGCGCTAGGCGCTGAATCCGCTCCATCAAAGTTTACCAATCATGAAAGTCACGGAAAAAGACGTTGCCCACGTCGCCGACCTGGCGAATCTGGAGCTTACTGAAGAAGAACGCACAGGAATGCTGCGCGACTTGAACTCCATTCTCGAATATGTCGACCGGTTGAATGAACTCGATACTTCCAATGTGCCGCCGATGGCACAGGTCTCCGATCGTTATGGAGTCGACGAGACGAAGCAGGGGAGTGAGCGATTTGCTTACGCAAGTCGCGAAGATATTCTTGAGGGACTGCGCACGTCGTTGCCGCAAAAAGAGGCGTTGGCGAATGCGCCCGATGCGGATGAAGACTTCTTCCGAGTGCCTAAGGTAATTGAGCGATAAGTGCCGTGGCGCGTTTCGCGAAACCGACCAATGGATTTGAAATCACTCACGATCGATGGTGCGCGTTCCGCGTTGCAGGAGCGCAAGACCACTGCGCTCGCGCTGGCGGAGGCGCACTATGCGCACATTCAGAAAGAAGATGGACAGATTGGCGCATTCCTGACGCTGTCGAAAGAGCGTGCTCTTGAGCAGGCGGACCGCATGGACCGCATGGTGGCGGAAGGTAAGGAGCTGCCACCGTTGGGGGGCGTACCGGTTGGGATCAAAGACGTGATGAGCACGCGCGGGCTGCGGACTACAGCGGGATCGAAGATTCTCGAAAAATATATTCCTCCGTATGATTGCACGGCCGTGGCACGCATGGAAGCGGCGGGCGCGATGGTGCTGGGCAAGATGAACTGCGACGAGTTTGCCATGGGCTCGTCGAATGAAAACTCCGCGTATCATCCAGTGCGCAATCCGCGCGATCTGGGCCGCGTGCCGGGAGGGTCTTCGGGAGGATCGGCGGCGGCGGTCGCGTCCGACATGGCTGTGGTTGCGCTGGGTTCGGACACGGGCGGATCAATCCGTCAGCCAGCTTCGTTCTGCGGTGTGGTGGGATTGATGCCGACGTATGGGCGCGTGTCGCGCTATGGGCTGATCGCGTTTGCGTCGTCGCTCGATCACATCGGGCCGCTGGCGAAAACGGTGAAGGATGCGGCGGTCGTCTTACGAACGATTGCGGGGCGCGATCCGATGGATGCGACTTCCGCCGATTTGCCGGTGCCTGAGTATGTGGCCGAACTCGACAGGCCGGTTCGTGGAATGAAGCTGGGCGTGGCGAAGGAATATTTTGGTGAAGGATTGGACGATGAAGTGCGGCAGGCGGTGGAACGGGCGATCGACAAGTTGAAGGGATTGGGATGCGAGATTGTGCCGGTGTCGCTGCCGCACACGCCGTATGCGATTCCGACGTATTACGTGATTGCTACTGCGGAAGCTTCGGCCAATCTGGCGCGCTATGACGGGGTGCGCTACGGTCACCGGGCGCGCGGGGCGAAGACGTTGTCGGAAATGTATCGGCGCAGCCGCGACGAAGGCTTTGGAGCAGAGGTGAAGCGGCGCATCATGCTCGGGACGTATGCGCTGAGCGCGGGCTACTACGATGCGTATTACCTGAAAGCGCAGAAGGTGCGAACGCTGCTGACGCGCGATTTCGACGAGGCGTTTCGCAAGGCGGATGCGATTGTGACGCCGACCAGTCCGACGGCGGCGTTCCGGCTGGGCGAGAAGTCGAATGATCCGCTGGCCATGTATCTGGCGGATATTTATACCGTGACTGCCGATCTGGCGGGGATTCCGGGGATTTCGGTGCCCTGCGGGAAGACGAAAGAGAAGCTGCCGATCGGCCTGCAGATTTTAGGGAAGCATTTTGACGAGGCGGGGATTCTGCGTGTGGCGCACGCGTATGAGCAGGCTTCGTAAAGAGTAAAAGGACTTCCACCTTCCCTCCGCACCCAGCCTGTAGTGTGTCATCCTGAGGGGCGTTCCTTGCCGCGAAGGATCTCTGCAACTGGCTGAAGATTGCATAGGTCCTTCGCTTCGCTCAGGATGACAAAACAAATCGGCGATTTGTAATTTACTGAAGAGGTGTGAAGTAGGACTCGCCAGCGCAAGAGCGACACAGGATTTTTCCCTCGCGCCGTACTTCTCGGCGGAAGTTGATTCCTTCACCGCACGTCTCGCAGACCGCGCGCTCACCTTTATATCCGGGAAATTCTTCGGGTGGTAATTCGACTTTTACCCACTGCGTGGTGAACAGGTCGTCGTCGGAGATTTCGCGGTAGGCCAACATTTGCTGCTGATTCTTGTCGGCAATTTCGGGGTGCATCTCGCGGGCCAGGGCTTTTGACGATTCTTTTGCGGCGATGCGGATTGCCTTGCCGCTGTTTACGTCGACGAAGGTGGCGGCGACTTTGCCCCAGTCGCGGAACTTCAACGCGCGCTTGCCTAGGCGGCATCCGGTGACGACGGCGACCGCGTCGGTGGCGCAGCGGTCGATTTCGACGAAGGTGACGAGGCGCTTGCGGTCTTTTCCCTGCGGATCGTCGATGGCGAGTTTTTGCAAGCCGAGCATCGCTAGACGGACGCCGAGGACTTGCCCGGCACAAAGATGTCCGTGGGCTTGCTCGGCGTCGCGCAGATATTCGTCGAGGGAGCGCATGGGAAGAGCTTTTAGCCCCTTCGGCCTTCGCCTCAGGGCAGGCTAAGAACAGCTATCAGCTGTCAGCTTAACATCGCGGCGTCACTTTCTGCGCCAGCGGATGCCATCTCTGGTGATTTCTACCAGGATGCCTTTGTCGGCGAGTTCGGCGCGCAAGGCGTCTGACTTTTTGAAGTCGCGCGAGGCGCGGGCGGCCTTTATCTCATCAATCTTCTTTTCGATGTCGGCGTCGGAAAGTTGTCCGGACTGAACGGCTTCGCGCAATTCGTTGCTAATGTCCTTCTCGCGGCCTTCCGTCAGGGCCCAATCGAAGACTGCTTTCATTTTCGGTGCATCGTGATCGTCGAGCACCGCGAAGATTTCGTCGAATTTGGTTAGTGCCGCGAGCAAGGGCGGGACGTCCTCTTGTTTAAGTGCGCCGGCATCGGAGGCGGCGTTGGCCTGCCGCACCATTTCGAAGATTGCGGCTTGTGCCTGCGCGGTGTTGAGATCGTCGTTGAGAGCGGCGGTCATGTGCTCGACGGTTTGCGCGGCGAGGGATTGCATCTCGGGGCTGGAGCCAGCAGGAAAATTGCCTGCGCGCAAGCGCGACCGGAAATTCCGCAGGCGTTCGACGGAGACGGCGGCCTGCTTGAGGCCATCGAAGGTGAAGTTCAGCTGATTGCGGTAGGGGACGGACGCGAGGAGATACCGGATCGACGAAGGCTTGTGGCCTTTCAGAACCAGGTCGCGGAGTGTGAAGAAATTTCCCACGCTCTTCGACATCTTCTCGCCCTCGACCAGCAGGAAGCGCGCGTGGAACCAGAAATTCGCGAAGGTTTTGCCGGTGATGGATTCCGATTGAGCGATTTCATTTTCGTGGTGAGGGAAGATGAGATCCTCTCCGCCGGCGTGCAGGTCGAAGGTTTCGCCGAGTTCCTGCATCGACATGACGGAGCACTCCAGGTGCCAGCCGGGGCGGCCGGGGCCGATCGCCGTGTCCCACGACGCCTCGCCGGGTTTGGGCGCTTTCCAGAGGGCGAAATCGCGGGCGCTGTCTTTGTCGTATTCGTCGACGTCAACGCGGGCGCCGTCCTGCATACCGCTGAAATCTCTTTTGGAGAGCTTGCCGTACTCCGGAAATTTGGCGATGCGAAAATAATAGGAGCCGTCGTCGGCGCGGTAGGCGAATCCTCCGTCGACCAACTTGGTGACGAAGGCTGCCATTGCCGGAATGTGCTCGGTGGCGCGGACCAGCGTGGGCTCTTCGATGCCGATCATGGCGGCGTCTTCGAGGAACGCTTTCTCGTACTTCGCGGTGTATTGCTGCACGCTGACGCCGTCGCGGGCTGCGTTGCGGATAATTTTGTCGTCCACGTCAGTGATGTTCATGACGTGGTGCACGGAGTATCCGCTCTGGCGGAAGAAGCGGCGCAGAAGATCAACGGCGATGAATGTTCGGAAGTTGCCGATGTGTCCGTAGTCGTAAACGGTGGGGCCGCAGGCGTACATGCGGACTTCCCGCTCGCGGAGGGGATGGAAGTCCTCGATCCGCGAAGACATGGTATTAAAAAGACGAAGCGCCATAGGAACTTGAGTGTCGGGACGAAACAAAGCTTTTCGAACGAACTGCCCCAATTATGATTCGAGCGAACTAAAGATTCTAGGGTCGGCGCGAAGGCGGGTCAAATCGGCGTCAGGCCGGAGAGCGGGTGGGCGGCGAGGGCTGGGCATGCTCGCGCAAACGTTGCTGCACAAGAATTACATAGTGCAGTGCGGAGATGATAGTGAAGATAAATGTGGCGCGCAGAAACTGGGTGCGCGCGATCCAGATCCAGCGCGAGGGGCGAATCTCAAACAGAAGCACGAAAAACACGGCGCTGATCTGCGAGAAGGTGTTGGCCTTGCCAAAAATGCTGGGGCGGAAGTTGCGCAGCCCGGCAATCGCGAACAGAACCGCACTGGCGGCAAGAATCGAAATGTCGCGGCTGAAAACGACTACTGTAAACTTCCACGGGATTTTGTGCAGGATGGAGAGCACGAGAAACATTGTGCTCAATAGGAGTTTGTCGGCAATCGGGTCCAGATACTGGCCGAGCACGGTTTGCTGATGAAGCGTGCGGGCGAGCAGGCCGTCGAGGCCATCGCTGAATCCGGCGATTACGAAAACCACCAGCGCCCACTCATAGCGGCCCTCCACGAGATGAATCACGATGAAGGGGACGAAGATCATCCGCAGCAGGGTGAGTTGGTTGGGCGCGGTGAAGATTTGCGAGAACTTCACGCCGGCGTCCGCGAAGCATGCGATTCAGAGCTGTCTTGATCGAGTTGCGGGCCGAGCACGGCCGATGGTTCGAGGCTGGTCTTGGCGAAGAAGCGCTGCGAAAGGGAAGGCAGATTGCCGTCGGGCAGGTCGAGTTCGACGCGCTCAATGCGGTGCATGGGGAAGAAAACGACCGCCGGCGTGAACGGCTCTCCGTCCCTCACCATTACCGTGAGATCTTCGAAGGAAGCGAGTTCGGCTCCGCTTAAGCTGAGTCCCGCGGGTGCGAGAGCAAGAATCATCCCCCAGAACTTCTCGCGCGGATTACACAGGGTTGCAATGACCAGTGCTCCGGGCTGAAACGGCTCGCGCGTCTGGGCGGGCGCGTGTGGACCGTTGCGGGATGAATCGTTCTCCACGTCTAGGATTGTCGCCGGGAGAGGCTTGCATTGCAAATCAAACCGCAAATCAAACTCGCACGTTGAACCCTTAGATTCATGACCCGAGTTCACGCGCCTGCGGGGTGTCGTTTCCAGCAATTCAAGCGTCGTGCTGAATGTGATATCGTGCCGCATCAGGGGCGGTGCGGAAGCAGGTTGTCATCATGGACGCCCGAACTGCCAGACATATCCGTGGGCATGGCATCGGCGCGCGACGGGAGGCGCGACGGTAATGGCCCCCATTTTGCTGTGGCTTATCCTCGTTTTGTGCCTGCTGATCTCCGTGGTCAAATATTTGATGGGGATTATTTTGCGGCTCTCCTTTCCCAGCACCAGGGCGCGGAAGGATTATTCGTATGAGCCGACCGTTAGTGTGTTGATGCCCTGCTACAACGAGGGCCAAACCGTATACGAGACAATCGAGAGCATCACCAAGAGTGATTATCCCAACGAGAAATTTGAAGTCATCGCGCAGGACGACTGCTCCGCCGACGACAGCTACGAGTGGATGCTCAAGGCGCAGCGTGATTTCACGAACATTCGCATCCGGACGGGGCGGAATGAAGTCAACAGCGGGAAGGCGCGCTCGGTTTGTAATGCTTTGCAGCACTCAACGGCGGAGGTCATCATCTCCATCGATTCGGATTGCATCTTTCATCCGGACGCGATTCGGGAACTGACGGCTTGCTTCGCGGAACCGAGGATGGGAGCGGTGGGCGGGAGGGTCGGAGTCAGAAATCCGAATGACAGCGTGATCACTGCCATTCAGACGGTTATTTATTATTCCGCGTTCGAGCTCTATAAGATTCCGGAAAACTGGACGCGCAGTGTGTGCTGCATCAGCGGATGCCTGTTTGCGATCCGGCGCACGTTGTTGCTTGAGATTGAACCGGCGATCCGGGCGCGGCATTGGTTTGGGGTTCCGGTGAATCAGGGCGAAGACCGGTTCCTGACTCATCAGACCCTGCTCCATGGCTACGGAACCTATATCAATAATGATGCGTTGTGCTGGACCACTGTGCCCAACACTTTGCCAGTGCTGTTCAAGCAACAACTGCGCTGGCGGCGAAGCATTGTGCGAGATTTCTTCTTCACGCTCAGAACCCTGCCGCAACATGTGTGGAAACTGCATCCCAACACGGTGTTGACGCTGGTGCTGGTGCCGCTGGGAGCGCTGGTGGGATTTCTTGTCGTGGTCACGGAGCTCACGTCAGACCCGTTGGCGTGGGCGGGCCCGGTGCCGCTGGTGGCGGCTCTTGGAATTGGCGCCATTCTTACGTGGGTCATCAAGAAATATAGCGCGAAAGAAGCGGTTGCCCATCCGCTCGCGTTCGCGGCCTATGTGAGCTGGTCGCTGGTGAGCAGCTTGTTCCTGACGCCCCTGGCTCTGTGCACGATGGATTCGGCAGACTGGGGAACTCGAATGATTGAGCAAACCAGACAAGCCGATCAAACCGAATCACGTGAGGTGTCCGTTGGAAATACCGACAATTAACGCGCCTGTGCCGGAAGCCAAAGCGAATGCGACCGCCGCTGACTCCGTCGCGCAAACGAAACCAGCGCCGGTCAAGCAATCGCTGCACTACCGGTTGGTGATTACGGCGTACCGCGTCTTCGCCGTTACCGTACTCTATCTGGTGCTGGCCGGAATTCTTGCCTATGCGTGGGTCATGGGGTTTTACGCGGTGAGCAGCTCGTGGGCCGCGCCAGTCATTCTCTCTGCCGCAGACGAGAAGAGTCTCGATTTCCGCGAGAAGCTGGTGACCAGCCAGCAGACCATTGAAGATTTGAAAGTGGATTCTAACAAACTGCAGAGCAGCCTCACTGAGATGAAGAAGCACCGCGGCGCGCTGCTGGAACTGGAACCGGAACTGCAACAAGCGATTGTGCGCGAGCGAAATCATAATCAGACCACCGGGCCTGAACTTGCGACGCTCGACCGGCAGAAGCAGGCCGACAACCTCAAGACACAAAAAGTGCTGGCGCAACTGAAGGAAGTGGAAAGCAACATCAATAAGGATCTGGCGGCGGGGCTGATCACCAAGGGCGATGCGGCGACGCAACTGTCCGCGCTGAACACAGCACAAGGCGCGTATACCGACAGCAAGATCGCCGAGATCTTACTCACTGATAGTGTGCTGGACAAGACTACGACGGGCACGAACTCGCTGGATGTGCTGGAAAAGCAGGCCGAGTTGCGGTCCGAAGTTGCGCAGTTGGATGTGGCCATGAGCGTGGCGGAGAAACAGCTGCAGGAAGAATCCCGGCAGATTGATCGGCTCAGGCAGGCGATCACTACGGCGAAACAGAGTCCATATTATTTGAACGCGTCGGGGCAGTTGCGGTTGTACTTCGCGTTTGTGCCTTACGACAATCAGGCGAACGCGCAGGTCGGGGCGCCCGTCTACGACTGTTACCTGAATATGATTATCTGCCGCAAGGTGGGGACAGTGAAGCAAATATTTGCGGGCGAAGAGCAGGCCGTACATCCCATCTTCAAGACGCAAATTCGCGGGTTTCTGATTCAGATGAGTCTGAATAATGAAAATGCCGAGTCCGCGAAATCGAAGACCGTATTCCTGGGCCGCAAACCGGTGTTGTTTTAGCCTTTCTGACTCTGTCCCGATTCTTGCATCGTCATTTGAAGGAGAACAAGAATGTTTCCGAATCGCTGGAAGTTTGCCTTGGCTTCTATCGGTGCTGACGCGATCCTCTTTGGTTTTAGTTCGGTTTCGGCGCTGGCAGCGGGGCCGACCGATCAGCTGGCTTATTGTTCTTATGTGATGGAGCAGGCGCAGGCCCAGCGCGACTTGCTGCGCACGCCCGTTGCGGCGGCCGGCTTCACTCAACCGGAGACCGGGTTGCCTCTGCAGTTGGTCGGCGGCGCTTCGGTTGGAGTTTCCGACATCAGAAAAGCGAGTCTGACCATGCAGGCGGCGCGCAGAAACTGTGAGCTGTACAAGGCCACGACCGGCGCCCAGCAGGAAGTGCAATACGCTCTGCCGAGCCTGGAGAAAGAGGCTCTGCGCAACCGGCTCACTTTGATCGAGCAGGCTTCGAAGTCGCTGGATGCGTTGATGGAAAAGACAGCGAAGATGGTGGACGCACAAAATGCCACGCGGCTTATGCTCTTTTCGTTGCAAACGACCAAGATCAAACTGGACGCGGACCGGGCCGAGACCGCGTCGAAGATTACCGCGCTCTATGTCCCGCCGCTGAGCGATAAACCGTTGAAAGATCTGGTCGCGGAAAAACAAAGCAGTGAAGCGAACGAACAGAAAGCGCTGGACCGGATCAGCCGGCAGAGTAATTGGGACGTGGCGCTCTCGGTCGGAGTTCATCAGCAGGTGAATCCGGTGGCTCAGGGCGCACAACCGTACGGCGCCCTCTCCGTGAATTACAACCTCGCGAGCCGGGCGATCAACAAGCATCTGGACCGCGCGGTGCAAGCCTATAGTGAATGGAAAAAAGTGCAGGAGGGCGACGTGGTGCGCAACATGGAAGTGCTGCGCCAGCAGTTGGAGGAAAGCGTGACGGTGCAGGAATCCAAGCTCAAGTCGTTGCAGGACGAAAGCGGACAGATCGACAAGAATCTTCAGCTGGTTGGCGATCCGGATACCTCGGCGGCGCTTGACTTCCACAACCAATTGACCGCCGCGCAATTGCTCTTGCAAATAGAGACCGGCGACACCAGCTTCCGGATCGATCGCCTGCACGAATACCTGACAAAGAATTACTGACTGCGCACTTTGACGGCGAACTCCGGTATGCTTGGCGGACATGCAACCCGCGGCGGCAATTCCGGTAATTGAATTCCGCGATGTTTCCTACAGCGTTGCGGACACCCAGGTGCTTTCCGGATTCAATCTGCAGGTGCACGGCGGCGAAACGCTGGTCCTGCTGGGACGCAGTGGTTCGGGCAAGACCACTTCGCTCAAGCTGGTCAATCGGCTGCTGTCGCCGACTTCGGGAGAAGTTCTGGTGAAGGGCGTGCCCAATCGGGAAGGCGACGTGATTCGATTGCGTCGCGGCATTGGATACGTGATCCAGGACGTGGGATTATTTCCGCACTTCACCGTCGAGCGAAACATCGGGCTGGTTCCGAAGATTGAAGGGTGGGCGGCGGAGCGGATTCGCGCTCGCGTCGAAGAGTTGCTGCAACTGGTGGGGCTTGGGCCAGAGACGGCGTCACGTTATCCGCATCAACTGTCGGGCGGGCAGAGGCAGCGGGTGGGCGTGGCGCGGGCACTGGCGGCGGATCCGGAAATCCTTCTCATGGATGAGCCGTTCGGTGCGCTCGATCCGCTGACGCGCGACGAACTGCAACGCGAGTTTCTTCTGCTACAGCAACGACTCCATAAGACAGTCGTGTTTGTCACGCACGATCTGCGCGAGGCGCTGCGGCTCGGATCGCGGATTGCGCTGATGGAGGCGGGGCGTCTGGTGACCGTGCTTTCACCCCAGGAGTTCTTGCGGTCCGCCGATCCACTGGCGTCGGCCTATGTCAGGGCTTTCGGCGAAGGGCTGGAGTCGGCGGCAAATCGAGGTTCGTCATGAACGTGTTTCGATTTATCTTGCAGAACCGTAGCGATGTGTTGGATCTCACGCTGGAACATCTGCGGCTGGTTGGTTTCTCCACGCTGTTCGCGATGTTAATCGGAATACCGCTGGGAATTGTGATTGCCCATCGGCCGCGTT
>Ga0210400_10003037_pt1 | contig 15011 bp, 25 predicted proteins | sample IncBWH26MmetaG_FD_155456 | JGI IMG/M metagenome (GOLD analysis project Ga0210400, IMG submission 155456) | Forest soil microbial communities from Barre Woods Harvard Forest LTER site, Petersham, Massachusetts, United States - Inc-BW-H-26-M | ecosystem: Environmental > Terrestrial > Soil >... | reverse complement strand
CCTCACGGGCGCGAACCATCTTGTGCTGCCGACTGGCGAGACGTGGCAGGAATACGTCACCGTCGTCGTGCCAGCACTGTTGATGGCCGGCGGGAAATCGCTGGAGAGTTTCGCTGAGCACTGGCAGTGTCACACGTGGGACAACTGTCCGATGGCGCACGCGTTTAGTGGTCACGACTTGTCGAGCGTGCCGGTGTTACTGCGCCCGAGAGCGGAGCAGTTCATCCAATTTTTCGACGCGAAGCAGATCCCGTGGGAAGCGATTGCGCCGAAGTCGACGGAGGCGTGATGGATACGGATCGCTTGCTCAAAAACTTTGTCGCCGACACGAAGGCGCACGCAGCGCGAGAGGTGGCGAAGCATCGTGCGATGCCGACACACGTCTATTTGCTCTGGCTGAACGAGACCGTGCTGAGCGTCCACCCCTTCGAAGAACAGGCCATCCAAGCGGCGTCGGACGTGATGTTCAGCCCAGAATTCACGCGCGAGCAGTGGGCGATGGCGGCGAAGACGGAGACCGGTTATCGGTGGAGTTGTCGGTCGGTGGCACGGTTGGAGATTGAACGAAAGATGGTGAAGTGATGGCGTATGTCATCGTCAACGATCGGGAAGATCCAGTTCGGTATTACACCGGACGGGGATTCAGCGAGACGGACACGACGGCGCAGGCGACGGCGGCGTTGGTGTATCCGACCCTGACGGCGGTGACGGCGGTCATGCACCGGCGAGCGGATCTGTATGCGGCTGGGTGGCGGGTCGTGCCGGCGGAGCGCCAGTAAGTGGGATCTGTCCTCCGCGCAGGGTTGCCAGCGTTCTGGGTGACGTCCTTGGCAAAAATTCTCGTTGGTGAACAGCCGTGCCAGTTCGAGACGTGGATGAAGGCGCACTACGAGATCGAGAAACGGCCCCGATCGGATGCCGGATCCTTGGCGAAGTGGAAGGCCGATCACACGGAGCAGTTGCAGGCCGAGATTGTCCGGCTGAAGGCGGCCGGCTGGCGCTGCACGATCGAGAAATATTTCCGGGTGACTGGACAGACGGCGATCCTCGCGGGCAAACCGGACGTGATCGTGCAGGCGCCGAACAAGCGGCCCAAGATTGTTGATGTTAAGAGCGGTCGGGAGCGGGACAGCGACACCATGCAGGTCTTGATCTACATGGTCACCATCCCGATGGCGTGGCAGGCCCCGACGATGATCTTCGACGGCGAGGTCGTGTATCCGACCTACCGGATTCACGTTGAGCCGGCCGAAGCCGAGGCGATTCGTCCGAAGCTGTTCGCGTTGGTGAAGCAGTTGGCGGGGACCACGCGGCCGGATCCGACGCCGAGCGAAGTGAACTGCCGATTCTGCGACGTCAACGAGACGGATTGCCCGCAACGGTACGTGGCGACAGAGACGGTGGACATCTTGACGTCGGAGTTCTGACCGATGGTCCTAAAGTCAAGAATTGGACGACGGTTCGGTAGGCTCACTGTAATAGCGCGTGCGGCAAACCGTGGTTCTAAAACACATTGGTTGTGCTGGTGCGATTGTGGGAACAAAGCGACTGTAGAAAGCAGTGCGTTGGTGAGTGGTAATACGTCGTCATGTGGATGTATCTGGCGCGAGCGGATGACGATTCACGGCCGATCACGAACACGGGAATATCGCGCTTGGCGGATGGCAAAGCGTCGTTGCTACAACAAGTCGACGATAGGGTTCGAGAACTATGGGGGCCGCGGCATTCGTATGTGTTCGGAGTGGATCACCAACTTTCAAGCGTTCTTCGACTATACCGGGCCGTGCCCAGAGGGGATGACTCTCGACCGCAAAGATACCGACGGTCACTATGAGCCAGGTAACGTTCGGTGGGCCACGCAGAAAGAGCAAGCGAACAACCGCCGAACGAATCGTCGTGTTGAGTTTTACGGAGAGTCATTTACGATCGCGCAGTTGGCGACCGCGATGAATATCCACTGGAAGACGGCTAAGCGGAGATTTGCAAATCATGGCTGATGATAAAGAGACACAGGCGTTGGTCCAAAGAGCTGTCACTGCTGTGTCGACACGGTTCAGATTCATTCCGACGACACTCGGTGAGGCGCGAGAGATGTCTGGGATCTTGGCGTCTTCGGAACTAGTCCCGAACGCCTATCGGAACAAACCTAACGACATCATCATCGCGTACGAGTACGGATCGGCGTTGGGTCTATCGTGGATGCAGGCGTTGCGGTCGGTCAGCGTCATCAATGGGCAGGCGTCGCTTTGGGGAGATGCGGTGCCGGCGTTGATCTACGGGAGCGGAGATTGCGAACGGTTCCACGAGACGTACGACGGTCCCACGCTGGCAGTCAAGGACGGCAAGGAAGTCTTCGAAGACGCCTATACGGCCGTCTGTGTGATGAAGCGGAAGGGGATGCCCGACGAGGTTGTGCGTCGGTTCAGCGTGGCGGACGCGAAGACGGCGGGCCTCTGGATGAAGAAAGGCCGGCAAGGTGGCGACACGCCGTGGGTGACGTACCCGAAACGGATGCTCCAGATGCGTGCTCGAGGATTTTGCGCAAGGGACACGTTTCCAGACAAACTCGCCGGGTTGATCCTTGCCGAAGAAGCGATGGATTACCCAGAAGCGATCGACGCGACGGTGATTTCGTCTGAACCGGTCGGCAGCAATCCCGCCTTGGATGTCTTGGGGAAGTTGCCCGAGGCGCTGCGGGATCACATCGAAAAGGCGTTTGAGACGCTGTCGCTCGCGTCGGGGTTGCGTCTCGTGAAGTTGAACGAGTTCCTGTTGGCGACCGAAGGAACCGACGAAGAGAAGGCGGAACGCCTGTTGCGGTGGTGCCGCGACGAGTACGCCCTACGGAAGACGGGGCAGAAACCCGTCGCGAAGAAACCGGAGAACGGGAAATCCGTGTCTCCCACGACTGTCGCAGGTGGAGGGTCCACCGGATCAGCCGCGTCGCTGGGAACGGTCGCTAGCCCCGTAGCGGCCGATGTGCCGGCCCCGGCCTCTCCACCTGCGCCGGACAAATCGGTGCAAGCGGGCGAGGTGAACTGGGGCGGCGAGAAGCTGGCTGATTCGGTGGGGTTCTGATCGATGACCGAAACCCTGCAGGTCTATCGGCAGTCGGCCCTGAAAGACTCAGACTGCCTACATCGGTTCAAGGCGATCTGGAAAGACGGCGTGACCGACGAGTCCGATTACGCCGTCTTCGGACAAGCGTTCCATCACGTCGCCTATCTCTACATCCAGCGACTCGTGCAGAAAGGTGTGCCGTCGGATGCGGAGGAAGCGTCGGTTGCCTTCGTCGAAGGGGTGGCGACGCATCGCACGCCGAACAGACTAATCCCAGAGCTCCGCGAGCTCTGGTTTCGGTTCGCCGAAGTCTTCACGCTGAATCTGGAGCGGTTCGTGGCGGCGGAACACCGGATGACGTGGAACGGGATCAGTGCAGGGCTGGATCTGGTCTACGCGCATCCGGAGGGGTTGGAGATCATCGACTTCAAGACATTTTGGCAACCCTTGACGGAGGAGGAAGCACGGGGGTCGTTTCAGGCGCGGGTGTATTCGTTGCTGGCGCAGCAGCATTTCCCGAGGTTTCCAGCCTATCGCTTTACGTTTGCGTTCGTCCGGTTCAACCGCGCAGTCAGCGTCGTGTTTTCGCAAGCGGATCTGGATCACGTTCTACTGGAAGCGCAAGCAGCGATGGCGCGGATCGCCGAGGCGGAGCGCACGAACGAATGGCCCGCGGCGGTCGGCCCGCTCTGTCGATATTGTGCGCTCCAATGTCCGATCGCCGATCAGACGATGACGATTCCCGTGCGGTTCGTGTCGGCCCCGATGGCGAAGGATGTCGCGCAGTGGCTGGTGGCCGCGGAGCGCACGATGGCGGGCGTGAAGAAGGCGCTGAAGGCGTATGCGACGGCCAACGGTCCCATCGAAGTCGGTGGGGGGTTGATGTGGGCGAACCGTCCGACGACGGCGCGGAAGTATCCGGTCCATAGGGTGATGGAGACGTTGCAGGCCCGCAACGCGGCGGGGGCGTTTGAGTCGGACGATCTGACGGTGTCGCATTCGGCCTTGTCGGGGTTGTTTCGTAAATTCCCAGCTTTGTTGGATGATCTCAAGCCGTTCGTGCAGGAGAAGGTCTCGTATCGGTTTGGATTAGGCGCGGATCCGAACGATCCTCAGGAGAGCGAGGACTGATGCTGCGTTTGTTCGTCTTCAATGTCGGCTCGCGGTTGATGGACTGGGCGCGTGCGGCGCTGGATCACGAGCGGTGTCTGCTGGTGGTAGTGGAGGAACGATGGCTCTAACTAACGCTGAAAAAAAAGAGGTCTGGCCACTTTCCTGGCCGCAGGATTGGCCCCGAACACGTCCTCAGGACCAGAAGGCAATGGCGTCGTGGAAGAAAACAGCGAATCAGTATCGGGACGCGTTAGTGACCGAATTGGCGCGAATGGAGTCGCCCTCGGCGGTGATTTCGTCCAACGTACCGCTGAACTTGCGGGGCGCGATGACGCCAGGCGTGGAGCCTCGCGACGTCGGCGTGGCGGTGTATTTTTCACGGAAGGCGAAGGAAGACTTTTCGTGGCAGGACATCTTGGGGATTCGGGATCCGGTGGCCGTCACGGAAGCCCAAGTGCAGGAGTCGTTCAAGCGACTGGCGGCACTGTACCATCCTGACCGCGGCGGGGATATCGCGATGTTCCAGAAGGTGACGACGGCTCGAGACAACGCAGTCCGGTGGATCAACCGCGCGACCGATCAAAACTTCCAGTACGTGATTGCGAGTGACCTCTTTCGAGAGGTGCGGTTGAACATGGCGGCGATCGTGATGAGCATCAAAGCGATCCGGCAACTGGAGCGGTGCGGCACGTCGAGCATTCTGGAGCGCGCATTTAAGGGGTTCTCAGCCCTTCCTGCGGATGCGCTCGCGGAGCGGCCGGTGGGGGCGCGATGAACGAAGAGATCATGATTCGCCCTGTTGTCGACACACGCGATGAACGTATCGAATCGCTAGAGGATGACGTACGCCGCTTGCGCGCAGAACTGGCGGCTGCGAAACGTGAGGCATCAGACGCGCGTGCCGATGCGGGCCGTGCGTTGTCGGCCCTACGGAAGCAATTGAACCCATTGTATCTGGCGCTTCAAGCGGTCTTCGGCGAGCTCGACGCGGCTGGCCTGGATGATGTGTCGAGCGGTGGATCGATGCAATCCTCCGCGTACTGGGACGACTGGAAACGTCGACTTGGCGGTAGTTGCGCCAAAGTGATCGACGCACTCTTGCTCGGTGGCGAGATGAGCGTGAAGAGCATCACGATCGCGGCGCGGATGGGCCAGCAGACCGTGTACGAAGCGACGTCCAAAATGGGGCGGGCCGGGATTCTGATCCGAAACGGCAAAAAGTTCTCCTTGAAGTCACCACAATGAAAATCACCAAACTCGTGTTGAAGTCGTTTCGCTCGTATCACGACACCGATTTCGATCTGAACGTCCCGAGGGTGCTGATCGCGGGATTGAACGGCACCGGGAAGTCCTCCGTGCGCGAGGGGATCCGGTGGCTCCTGACCGGGAAGGCCCAAGGGCTCGACGGAAAGGGGGCCGGCGTGATAGTGCTGTCCCCGACCGGGAACGGGACGCAAGCCGTCGCGGTGTCGGGCGCCCTGAGCACGGTCGGGGAGATGGCGCGGTCGTGGCAGGCCCCACAGACGTCGTCGTTGCGGATTGAGGGGATGGAAGGGACCCCAACGATGGTGCAGCAGGGGCTCTACGACAAGTTGCGGACGTCGGAAGCCTTCCTTGAGGCGGTGCTGGACTCGGGCACGTTCCTGAAACTGCACCATGCGGACGCGAAGGCGCTCGTGCTGGGGCTGTTGAACGTCGTCGTCACGGTCGGCGAGAAGAGCTATACGCTCGACCAACTCGATTTTGCGTACACCCAAGCCTTCGAGGATCGGAAGAGTGCCAAGCAGCGCCTGAAGCGGCTGGTAGCGCCGATCAAGCCGGTGGAGGCAGGGCTCCCCGCGCTGTCCGCGGTGGAGGCTCGGTTAGGGACGTTGCGGGCGGAGCTCGGCGAGGCCCAGCAGACCGTGGGGACGGTGCGCGGCCAGCGGCAGACCCTCGAGAGTCGGATTATTCGTCTGGAGGTGTCTGGGGTTGTCTCGACGTCTGCCAGGTCAGAAGCGCACGTGGACGCGGACATCGAAGCAGCCGAGGAACGTCTGTCGATTCTCGAAGCCGAAGCGGTTCCCAGCGTATCGGAACCGGTTCCCGTGGTCGCCCCCGATGGGGAAGTCAATGTCGTGCTCCTGCGGCAACAGGTGGACCGCCTAGCGGCGTTCAATCCCAAGAACGGGTGCGTGCTCGACGCCCGGATTGACTGCCCGCACAACCGGATCAAGTTCAAGAATCGGGCGAAAGACATCCAAGAGCAGCTGGATGCGTTGCCGACGTCCACGGTGCCGTTGAGCACGGTCGTCAATCCGTTGACGGAGTTGCGTCAACATCTTGACGCGTTGCGGGCCGACAAAGCTCGGTTTGCAGCAGAGCGGAACCGCCTCCAGTCCGTGCAGACGGAACTCCAGACCCTCCACGCTGAATTGTCCGCATTACCGGACATCTCACAAGCCGAGGCGGTCATCGCCGACAAACAGGGGCGGATCGCGATGGGCGAAAAGAAGCGCCTCGAGGTGCAGGCCCACGAGAACGCCATTCAGGCCTACGAGGTGGCCGTCCAGCAATACAAAGAGGGCGAGGCCGAGGTCCAACGGTTCGAAGACCTGTGCGCGCTGCTGGGGCCGTCTGGAGCCCGTGTGCCGGCGCTCGAGGCGGCGATGGGGCGGTTCCTCGCGGAGATCAATCCCATTACCGAACACTTCGGGTGGACGGTCCGGTTCTCGGTGGACCCGTGGGAGTGTCTGGTGAACGATCGCCCGGTGGTCAGTTATTCGACCTCGGAGCGGTACAGAATTGGGATCGCGATCCAGATGGCAATTGCGACGATCAGTGGGTTGGGGTTCGTGATCGTCGACGAGCTTGATCTATTGACCCGCGAGAACCGGGAGACAATGGCGAAGGTGCTGGCGTTCTCTCCACTCGAGCAGGTCATCATTTTGGCGTCGCGGGAAGAGGATCAACCCCTGCCGAGTCGTCAGGGGTTGGTATCCTACCGGCTGTCGAAGAACGGGCCGTGGTCGGTCATCAGCGAGCGGGTGGTGGCATGACGGTCAACTATGCCGTGACATTCGAATTCGATACGCGCCCACCACAGACCCATAGAGGGACCGTCACGGCTAGCCGGGAGCACGTATGTGCTCCGCGGGCGATCAAAATCGCTCGCACTGAGCTCAGGCCGGTCAATTGGACCTCGCTCGTCTGTTGTCTCTTGGAGCGTCTGGACACCGAACCGTCAAAACAATGACACCTCTCCGTTTCAATTCTCAGTTCACGCAGGAGCGTCAGTGCATGGCCGACCAACACCGGATGACCGATCAACAACGAGCCTTTCAAGACGAACTCCGGAAGGCCAGGAAGCAGTTCGCGAATGCGATTGCGGCGGGCCAAGTGCATGTCTTGGATCGGTTCAACAACGGGCTGAAACCGGGTCAGAAGGTGCTGTATCGACCCCCCTTCGATCTGATTTTCGATGTCGTGGACGTGGCTCCAGTGTTCGATCTGAACATGCCGCCTGGGGCGATGACAGTTACGTTGACGGTCACCCTTCCGATCAAGGTGATGGCCAACCAGACCCAAGGTGGAATGATCGTGCTAGCGGAGATGCCCGATGCTCCAGCGCAAACAACGGACAGCGAAGCAACAGGCCCTGCTAAGGTACAAGGTGACGGCGCCGTTGACGATCGGCCCCACGAGGGGAACGGTGAAGCGCCGACGGGAGACGGCGGAGCAGCGCCAGATCCGACTGACGCACGATCGGGTGTGGGCGCGGGACTCGACCTGTCGCATCTGCCTGGGGACGCGGCTGGCGAGCCGTTCTGAGGATCAGCAACATGAGGATCCCCCACGGTATAAAACACGGGGGCTCCCTCCGAAAGAGCGATTCAACACCCGCGTGTGTGTGAGGGTTTGTACTTTATGTCATTCCGATGTGACCGTAAACCGCCTTCGAGTCGTCTTCAGCGATTCGTCGCTCGGCTTCGACGCGCCCATCACGGTGGAGCGCGTGTGGTGATCCCGCATCACTTGGAATTTCAGACCGTGCGTGAGCTTCGGGCGGCGTGGGTTGCTCTGCCTGTCGAGACGCCAGGACGCGACACAGTGTTGTTCTTGAGCGAGAAGTTATTGGCGTGGGACGAGGTGTATCGTCGTGAAACGGGCATCCCGCTCCGCGCTCCCTCGGAGGCCCCTGAATGACGCACGACGATTTGGTGCGTCGCGCGATCCGCTGGCTGAAAGGTACGATTGGATGCGGCGTCGTGCTGTCCGAGCATACGGCCGGTCGCGAGTTCCCTGACGCGATGGGCTGGCGTCGGCGGTGGAGCTACGTGGTCGAGTGTAAGGTCAGTCGTGCCGATTTCTTCGCGGACCAGAAGAAGCCATCGCGTGCTGGTTACGACGTGCGACCCGCTCTGCGGTGCTACTACATGACGCCGCTGGAGATGGTGAAGCCAGAGGAATTACCGGATGGCTGGGGCTTGCTTGAAGTTGCCCGCGCAGTGCGCGGAAACGTCCGTGTCATCGTGGAGCCAAAACCTGAGAACACGTGGCAGGATGACCGGACGGCTGGGCAATTGCTGTGCGAAGTCGAGCGACTCTATCAGGAAGTGCGTCGCTATCAAGCGCAGGGCCTGCGCTACAAAACGTTTGCGGAATTTCACGAGCGTCCTAAACAGGCGACGCTGCTGGCCGCGGCCGAACCTATCGCGGCTCCCTCGGAGTAGCGAAATGAAAGCTCTGACCGTCTGTCAGCCGTACGCCGAGTTGATCGCCCGCGGCGAGAAACCGATCGAGAATCGGACGTGGTACACGCCCTATCGGGGCCTGCTGGCGATTCACGCGGGGAAATCGCATGCGTGGCTCGATCACGACGACCTGACTAAGTATCCCGACATGGCGTTCGGTGCGATTGTCGCGACGGCGACGCTCGTTGATTGCGTGCGGCTCGCCAGACTGCCGGCGCGTCTAGTGGGGCACGAACACGCGAACGGTCCCTGGTGCTGGATTCTTGACGACGTTCGGCGCATCGATCCAGTCGCGGCCCGCGGCGCTCAAGGCATTTGGGAATGGGTGGCGGAGAATCAGGAACCTGTCGCGGCTCCCTCGGAGTAGCCAGAAATAGAGGTGTGTAGGTGATGGCTCGCGTATGTGAAAGCTGCAAGGTCGTGATCACAGACGGCGACTATTTCGAAGTTTGGCTCACGCCTAAAGATCCGAAAGGGAATCCTGAGCAGGACGCCGAATCCTACTCCGGCGACTACTGCCGTGAATGCGTGGTAAGCGGCAAGGCGGGCGCGGACTTGCTGGCGACCTATGACAGCGAAGTCGCTGAAGATGTGAAGGCAGCGTTTCCCTCGGAGTAGCCCCAATGAGCACCAAGATCTCGAAAACTCCAGACTGGGCCGACGCGATCCGCTTCGCTGAAGACCAAATCGAGCAGGCGAAGCGGCGCATTCAGATGTTGGAGGGAAGCGTTAGAGTCTTTCGGGAGCGACAGGCAGCAGGTGACCCATATCCGGGCTCAGCAAGATGGATGCGGCAACAGAAAACCGGAAGTCACCGCGGAGTAGCCCCATGAGCCCCACCCCGCAGGAACAGGACGACGATTTGGCGCGCGTGGACAAGGTTTTCGCATGACTGACCCCTTGGCGGCCCCAGCCGCCCCGAATCGAGTTGATCAAATTGAAGACGAGCTGAATCATCGCAGAGAGACTGTAGGACTGCGCGCGGCCATTCGTGAGCTGGCCATCGCGCTTGATCGCGCTGAACGAGAAATTGATCGGTTGGCGGCCCCAGCCGCCCCAAATTCGACCGCGGTCGATCTGATTCGCGAAATCTACAAGGTGCATCGAGATCCGCAGGCGTATGGAACCGATTGGGTAGACATCGACAACCACCTATTTTTTCGTGATGTGCCGTGTAGCTGGTGCGTCAAAGCCAAGCAGTTACTGGATGTGGCGGCCCCAGCCGCCGGAGGACGAGAGGATGACCGAAACGCCACTGACGATTCTCGGAGCGATCGTGTTCGTCGTGGGCAGCCTTTGGCAGATATGGAACCAATGGCGGCGGGGGACGTAGTGCCCCGCTCAGGGCCACCGACAACACTGGCGAGACGATTAAGAAACCTCGCGCGTTTGGGCCTCGACGCGAACGAGCTAGCGAACCATCTTGACGATTTGGCGGATGAACTCGACGCGGCGCCCCGCTCAGGGCAGGAGGAGGTGACATGAGCAAGGCGGCCGACAGACTGACAATTGTGCCGTGCGACTTGGACGAGGCGAACGCGTTTGTCGCGCAGCATCATCGTCATCATCAGCCCGTAGTCGGGCATAAGTTTTCGTTGGCCTGCTGCGCGGAGGCGCGAGAAGTCATCGGCGTTGCGATTATTGGCCGGCCGAACGCTCGGCATCTGGACGACGGACTCACGTTGGAGGTGACGCGCGTGGCAACTGACGGCACGAGGAACGCGTGTTCGGCCCTCTACGGTGCAGCTCGTCGTGCAGTGTTCGCGATCGGCTACAAGCGGTTGGTGACCTATACGCTGCCATCGGAAAGCGGCGGTAGTCTGCGCGGCGCTGGCTGGCGACTGATTGGTGAAGCGGGCGGCGGATCGTGGTCACGCGCTCGGCGCCCCCGCGTCGACAAAGCGCCCTTGGAACAAAAACTCAGATGGGAGTGCGAAGCGTGACGATTTACCACCCGGACAACGAACCGCCGCATCCGCCCGGTTACTGCGAGCCAGGACACGACGCGCCCATGACTGAGTCTGATCCTGGCGTCCCCCGCTCAGGGGTGCCACAACTGGATGAACTTGTCGAAGAGTTCAACGGTTGGTGGCATCTTAATCGCGAAGGCTCGGTGAACGCGACGTACGCGCGCATCGACCGCTTTACCAAAGCGGCGCGAGAGATTTTGGAAGCTGAAGCCCGCTCAGGGGCCGCCCCGCTGGACCCACAGCTTGAAAAAGTGCGCGCTGATCTTGTGCGCCGCGCTGCGAGCGTGACGCGCCCGGAGAGTTGCGGCTTTCAGCTCCTCCGGCGTGAGCGCGAGAACGGCGACATCGAATATCAAATCTTCGCCGACACGGAGCCCGACGGCACGCAAATCGCGTGGGTACAGTCGACGCGACAGGACGCGGAGTTCATCCAAGCCTGTCTCGCACAGGCACCATTATTTGCAGAATTGTTGCGGGCGGCGTCGTCCTCAGGGGCCAGCCCAGTGGAAGAAAACGCGCCGTGGTTCGTAAACCTCAAGGCTGCACGCGATTTTGTGCAGACTCACGGCAATCGGAAAACGCGGCATCACCTACTCGCAGCCTTCGACGAAGCGTTTCGGCGTTTGCGAGCCTCCCCAGGGGCCAGTGCCCCACCAGACGTCGTGTGTCAGCACGGGACCGCGATGGACGTGCATTGCTGCAACTGTCACAGCGGCTTCATCTTCGAGAAAGACCACGAATGCCCGCCAGTCGGCCAATGACCACGGAGGCGACGTATTACATCGACCTGATCGGTCGGCTGCTGTCGACACGCGACTACGAATGGGCGCGCGACACGCTGACGGGGATTGCCGCGACGCTGGAGCGGACCGGCCAAGTGACGTCGAAGCAGAAGCAGGCCGTCGATCACATCATGGTCGGCCGGCTGAAGCACGACACGTGGCGATGAGCGGACACAGCGAAGCCACGTCGAATCTTCGGTTACACGACCGAAGTCTTTCGCGTCACTTTCCCCATCGACATCTGCTAGCGTTGTGGTAGGATTCGCATCGCTGGGCGACTCGGGCCGGAGTTTCGCCTTGCGAGCAGGAGACGCCTCGAACGTCATCTTGTGCCCAGCACCTCCCTCCATCTTTCGAGGAGATGCCGTCGTGGACGATCGCGATCTCGTCATTCAGGACGCTGTCGAAGAGGCCGTCAGACTTCGCGAGGATCTGACACTCGTTGTCGACGAACTCGCCGAGCAGACCTACCAGGCCATCCTCTACCAACGCCTCGCGACACAATTCCTTCGAGAACTCGTCCTCGAGCGGGTCCGTTTCTCCGAACAGCAGCGCCAGATCGCCGGCCTCTTGGGCGTCGCATGACCCCACGTCGACCGTCGACACCCTTGGGCGTCTCCGATTCTCCTGTCGTCCACGATCACACCCCGTTGATTGTGGACCACGTGTTTTCCCGGAAGGGGGAACAGGAATACGCGTTGGAGTTGTTGCCGGCGGGGATTGTGTTCCACGTGAGCCGGTTGCGGCGCGCGCACCAGGAGACCGTGGGCGAGTTGACGGTGACCGTGAACGGCAGTTTTCCAAACGCTCAATCAGTAGGCGGCATCCTCTCTCGGAGTAATTTCAATTTCTCTTCCATCAGCACACGGTCCACACTTGCCAAACTCCTGTCCGAACGATCGCGTGTCTCCAATTTAGATTGGCATGGCTTTCTAGAAGAATTCGCGATCCAAGTTCTTGATTCCGAACGTCGCGGCGCTCCCTCAATCATCCTTGCCGATGAACCAGACATCGACGAATCGCACGACACGTGGGAGGTGGATGGGTTTCCAGTTCTGCAAGATCTCCCAATGGTGTTGTTTGGGAAGGGCGGATCAGGAAAGTCGTATTTCGCGATGTGGATCGCTGGAGGGATCGCCAAGCAAGGCATCCCAGTACTCTACGCGGATTGGGAATTTAGTCGGCGGCAGCATCGTCGACGCCTCGGCAGGCTGTTTCAGCCCATGCCTCGGAACCTGCACTACATCACATGCGACAAGCCGATGCTGGAGGAGGCGGAGCGGATCCTTGACCTCATTAAAGACAAACGAATTCAGTACATCGTCTGCGATTCGATCGTCTTCGCATTGGGCGGGAAGGCGCAAGACGACGACCAGGCGGGGATCTACTATCGGACGCTGCGACGATTCAATATTGGTAGCCTAAACATCGCGCACACGACGAAGGCTGAAGACGAATCAGAAAAGCAAGTCTTCGGATCCGTATTCTTCCAGAACGGCGCGCGGTCCATCTGGTTCATTCAAAAAGCCGACGAAAATCCTCCCGCCACGATTCAGTTCGGGCTCTATCACCGAAAAGCAAACGGCGGGGAACTCTTGCGGCCTCGGGCTTACAAACTAGTGTTCACACGAGAGACGACGCGTGTCGAGAAGACGGCCGTCGATTCGGTCGACGAGCTTGTCGCGAAACTACCGATCCTGGATCGCATGAAGCGGCAGCTTCAGCGTGGGGCGTTGACCTCGAAGCAGCTCGCGGAAGAACTTGGCGTGACGATGAATGTCGTACGCGCAATGGTGTCTCGACACAAGTCGGTATTTTTGAAGGTTGGCAACAAGATTGGCTTGATTACCAATGACACAACCACCCCAGTCGAAGAGTTCTGAGTTCGTGCAGTTACGGGAGGGTCCACTTGTCTTGGCATCGGCGATTGCGCTCGCGCTAGAGCTCGAAAATAGAGGCTTCACAATGCGCTGCCAAAACGGCAAATTACTACTTTCTAAAAGCGCAACAGCAGTGCCAGACCTGACCAATCTCGACCGAAAAGCGATCCAATCGCTAAAAACACATCTATTAGTAGTGGTCGACTACTCCGTTGAGCAGACCGGCTCTTTTGCACAGATGCAACAACAACATGTTTGCAACGACGCAACAAAAGCAACAAATACTCCATAAGTTATTGAAAACACAAAGACAATATGCGCGCAACACGTTTTGTTATTTTGCAACTTCGCCAAGCGCAATTACCTAGGGAACCTTTAGTGTTCCCGGTATTGCTGGTTGCGTTGGGAAAGAAAGGATAAAGACGTTGATTCAATCACTGACGATTTTTTGGAATCAGGTGCCTTTAAACCAAGCCGAACGCTTGCGATATCTATGGACCTACGCTGATTTACCGATCGTGTGTAAAGCCCGTCGTTTTAGACGTCAGGTACCCACCGTGCCGAACTGGGGGTTGGTGTGCTGGTCCTGTTTATCTGTTGACGCTACCGAGTGGCATCACATCATTCCGATTTCCTGCGGGGGATCAAACGTTCTTCAGAATTTCGTCAAATTGTGTGAACGCTGTCACCTATTGGTTCACGTAGGACATCATCGCGTTGAACCTGTCGTGTTTCGTTCGAAAATACGAACACCATCCGTTCCAGACGTCGAAGCGAATATCTCGCCGCGGACTCGGTTTGAGCCGATGTCTCCGGCGGAAGCCTTCGTGTACTCTCATCGTCCAGTTGTCGTGTTGGCTGATGTCCCCGTCAATCCAGAACAAGCACAAGCGTATATGGACCGTCTGAACGAAGAATCCGATCGGAAAGCATGGAAGATGTGGGAATTTCAGCAGGAGTGTGAAGCGCAAATTAACGAGATGAATCTTCACGATCGTGAGGATTTCGAATCTCGATTACGGCAGGCGTTCGAATGTGGTGAGGGAGAGGAATATTCGCCGCTCGAGGTGAATGAACTTTGGGAAGCGCGGGAGTACGACGCGGACGGAAGTGTTCGATTACCGGATCCTTTATGAAGACCGAAATTTGGCACGGCTGCTACGACGCCTCCTGGAAGGGCCTGATCTCGCCGGCCTCCTTCGGACACCCCGCAAAAATGAGTCGGGCGCTCATCGTGCGGATTTTCGATCGGCTGTTCGAGATGGGCGCGTTGACGCGGGGCGACCTCATCTGTGACCCGTTCGGTGGAATTGGAACGACCGGAATTGAAAGCGCAGCGCGCGGCCTGCGCTGCGTCTGTTGCGAACTCGAGCCCCGCTTCGTGGAGTTAGCGCGTCAAAACTTTGACGGATACCGGTCCCAATGTGAGGGGATGCTCTGGCCGGTCCCGGTGATGGTGCAGGGGGATAGTCG
>Ga0210400_10003036_pt1 | contig 15012 bp, 6 predicted proteins | sample IncBWH26MmetaG_FD_155456 | JGI IMG/M metagenome (GOLD analysis project Ga0210400, IMG submission 155456) | Forest soil microbial communities from Barre Woods Harvard Forest LTER site, Petersham, Massachusetts, United States - Inc-BW-H-26-M | ecosystem: Environmental > Terrestrial > Soil >... | reverse complement strand
TCGCGCGCATCGGTCCGAGTCGAGCAAGCCGCCACCTCTTTAAGCCGAAACTGGAAACTTGCCTGCTAAAGCCCGCCCGTAGCGGTTGACTTTCTCTCCCATTCCATTGCAAATGGAAACGATGCACCAAACTATGAGTCAGCCCGCGTCATGAACATTCTCGACCTGCTCGTCGGCAAGCCTCTCGCCACCAGCGAAGAACGTGCCGAGCAAATCGGTCCCGCCCAGGGCATTCCGATCTTCGGCTTGGACGCGCTCAGTTCCGCCGCGTATGGCCCCGAAGCAGCGCTTACCCTGCTCATACCCCTCGATCTCCTCGGCTTGCACTACATCATTCCCATCAGTGCCGCAATCATCACGCTGCTTCTGATCGTTTATTTTTCGTATCGCCAGACCATCGCTGCGTACCCCGGCGGGGGAGGCTCCTACACCGTGGCGCGCTTCAACCTCGGAGCGCGTCCGAGTCTTCTGGCCGCCGCGGCCTTGCTGACGGATTACATTCTCACCGCCGCCGTGGGCATCTCCGCCGGCGTCGGCGCGCTGATCTCCGCGGTTCCTTCTTTGCAGCGGCATACTATGTCCCTCTGCGTCGGCATTCTCATCGTCGTCACCATCGTCAATCTGCGCGGTGTGCGCGAAGCCGGCGTCGCCTTCATGGTGCCAACGTATCTATTTCTTGGCACGCTCTTCATCGTCATTGTCGCTGGATTGATTCGCGTTCTGATAAGCGGTGGACACCCCGCGCCGGTCACGCCGTTGCCGCCTCCGCCGCCCGTGAGCGAAGCGGTCACGTATTGGCTGCTGTTGAAAGTTTTTTCCAGCGGCTGCACCGCGCTCACCGGCGTGGAAGCGGTCAGCAACGGCGTAAAAGCCTTTCGCGAACCCGCCGTCAAAAACGCGCAGCGCACCCTAACGGTGATCATTCTTCTGCTCGCCGCGCTTCTTGCCGGGATTTCGTACCTTGTCAAAGCCTACGGCATAGTCGCCACGCAACCTGGCCAATCCGGCTACCAAAGCATCCTCTCCATGCTGACCGCCGCCGTTTTTGGCAAGGGTTTCTTTTATTACCTGACCATCGCTTCAATCTTGTTGGTGCTTTCGCTTTCGGCCAACACCGCTTTCGCGGACTTTCCGCGCCTGTGTCGCGCTATCGCCCAGAACAACTATCTTCCGCACGCCTTCCGCTTTCGTGGACGCCGCCTCGTCTACTCCTACGGAATCGTGGCCCTAGCGGTCCTGACCGCTTTCTTGTTGATTCTGTTCGACGGCGTCACTGACCGGCTGATTCCGCTCTACGCCGTGGGCGCGTTCCTCGCATTCACGCTCTCGCAGGCCGGCATGGTCGTGCATTGGTACAAGAAGCGCGGGCCGCATTGGCTGAAAAGCGCGTTGGTCAACGGCCTCGGCGCGTTTGTCACCGGCATAACCGTCTGCGTCGTGCTGGTGGCCAAATTTGCGGAAGGCGCCTGGATCACGCTCCTGTTTATCCCGCTGCTCGTCGTGACGTTCGGTTCCGTCCGCCGCCACTATCACTCCGTGCGCGTGCGCACGCTATGCAAGGAGCCCGTGCTGCCGGCGAATCATGGGGCGCCTCCCATCGCTGTGGTTCCTCTCGACCGCTGGAGCCGCATCTCCAAGCAGGGAATCGAATTTGCCACGCGACTCACGTCAGAAATCATTGCTGTACACGTCGATCCCGGCGAGCATTCCGAACTCCTGAGAGCAGCGTGGGAGCGATACGTCGAAGGAGCGTTCCGCAAGGCGGGCTACCCCGTGCCCAAATTACTGACCCTGCCTTCGCCCTATCGATTCATCATCGTTCCGATTGTTCAGTACATCTTGGAATTGTCGGAGAAGCACCCGGACCGGCGCATTGTCGTGGTCATTCCCGAACTCGTGGAAGGCCACTGGTACGAATATTTCCTGCACAACCAGCGCGGCCGCCTTTTGGAATGGATGCTGCTGGTCCGCGGCAACGAGCGCATCTTCACCGTCAGCGCCCCGTACTACCTTGCCTATCCACACGCGTACTCTACCCCTTGGCAAAGGCGATCAAGGCGCGATTGAGCACGCTAGAACCAAAACTTTCTTTTGCTTAACGGAATTTTCCTCGGTTCGGTGAAGTATGTCCGAATCCCGCGATTTTAACTCGCTTACTTCCCAACTAGGGCTCGACAATTACGCGCTCACCCGCCTGGCTGTGTACGAAAAATTCAGTTGAAATTGCACATGGCAGTTGCTAGCATCTGCGGCAATTACTCCCTAAATATTCCCTAGTCTGTACTTCCTTTCTCTCAGCTTCAGAGGTCGTTATGTTCTTTCACAAATCGCCCAACTCCAATGAGGACAAAAGCATTTCGTTTGCAGAGGTTTTTGCGCACGAACTCGAGGTCATTGCCAGCGCGCGTGAGAAACGTCAAGTACCAAAGAGGCAGCGCCCGCTCAACTCGGATATCGTCGGCTTGTCGTTTTCGGGCGGAGGTATACGCAGCGCGACTTTCAATCTCGGAGTCATTCAGGCTCTGGCAAAAAACAATTTGCTTACTTGGATCGATTATCTGTCGACCGTGTCTGGGGGAGGATACATCGGGTCTTGGCTGAGTTCTTGGGCCTACTACGTCAGTCGAAGCAGCGCCACCTTGCACGACAATCACATCGCCGAAATTGAAGGCGCCTTAAATGAGACCGCCCGAAAAATCGGCGAGCCGGCCGAAGCTCCTCAAATTCAGTTTCTCCGCAGGTACAGCAACTATCTGACGCCGCGCCTCGGCATCCTTAGCGGCGATACTCTCGCCTTCGTCGCCACCTACACGCGCAATTTGCTGCTCAATCAGATCGTTCTGATCGCTGCGCTTCTATCCTTGCTCTTGGTCCCTCGAGCCGTCGGCCTCCTTTTCAACAAATTCGCAAGTCCCTTCCCCAATCCAACCACTACTTACCTTTGTATCGTGTTCAGCGCCCTGCTCCTCCTTGTTGTGTTTGCGCAGGTCTTGTCCAACGCAGAGTTCAACGCGGCGGGCAAAGCAGCAGAATCGAAAGCCGAGTCCAACGCAGATCCCAAGTCAGATACTCCCAAAGCAGATGAAAAGCCCGCTTCTCCTCGAGCCGTCGTGCTCGGCATTGCCGTTCCGCTGTTTCTCTTCTGTCTTACCATCGCGTATCTGCTCTGGAAACTCGTCTTTGAAGGTTTCGTACCCGATCCTCTGCCCATTAACCTCCAACTCCTCATCGTCGCATCTACCGTCGTCGGCTACGCCGGGCTGTGGACCGCGGCGACACTCTTGTCACCCACGCCCTCTCACCCATCTGCGGATTCCGGGGTCACCACCTACCTGCGCTGGGCCCCCGCGCTGTGGTCCACGCCCGCCGGCCTTGCCGCCGGGATTCTTATCGTGATCGGCATCGACGTTATGCAATGGGGCGTGCGCGCCCATCCCGACGACGGCGGCTGGAAATGGCTCGTCGTTTTCGGAGTACCGCTCGCCGCCGCATTGGTTCTGTTTGCCGGTGTCATCCACCTGGGCCTGATCGGCCGCGCCTATGAAGACGGACTCCGCGAATGGTGGGCTCGGCTCGGCGGCGTCGTCATGGCCATCGCCACCTATTGGTTCTTGCTTTCCCTTGCCACCCTCGCCGTGCCGGCCTGGCTCGAATCGCTCAAGGACTTCATCCTCTACGGAGACCGCCGCTGGATCACTGGAATATGGAGGATATTGAGCGCTCTGGGAATCACGAGCCTCATCGCGGCATGGATCGGCGGCACTTTCAAAGGCCTCATGGCCGCCAAAAGTCCTCATACCGGCCCGCAGCTCCAAGCAGCTAGCGCGCCACCCAGTAAGACGGCCGAGATTGCGGCGCGCCTGGGGCCGCCAATATTTGCCGCTGGCCTCATCGTACTTCTCTCCGTATTTCTATATTTCGCGGTTCCGATCGATACGACACCAGCCTACGTTGTGATTTCCCTCGCGTTGGGCTTATATGCGCTCTCGCGATTTTTCGGCTATCGCCTCGACGTCAATGAATTCTCGCTCCACAACGCCTATCGAAATCGCATAGTTCGTTGCTATTTGGGAGCCACCCATGAGCACCGCAGACCGCAGCCGTTCACCGGTTTCGACGACAGCGACAACATTTACCTCGACCGTCTCGTAGACTTAGGCGCTCCCTTCCACATCCTCAACGCCACCCTCAATGCCGTGAAAGGCCAGGAGCTTGCTCTCCAGGCCCGAAAGGCGCGCTCCTTCGTATTCACGCCTCTCTACTCGGGTTTCGATTACAGCGGCGACGCTTCCACGCAAGATTCCGGGCAAGGCAAAGGTTCCTATCGCCTGACAAAACACTGCTCCTGGAAATCGCGATACCCCGGCGCTCGCTTGGGCACCGCCATGGCCATCTCCGGAGCCGCTGCAAGTCCCAACATGGGCCACTACACCAACGGCGCTGTATCCTTTCTGCTGACCATTTTCAGCGTGCGCCTGGGTTGCTGGCTCGGAAATCCCAGGAAAAAGAAGGCTTGGGAGAGCGGGCAGCCCAGGTCGTCCTGGCGCGCGATAATGAACGAACTCACCGGTAATACCAACGAGGACCAGCGAGAGGTCTACCTTTCCGACGGCGGTCATTTCGAAAATCTGGGCATGTACGAACTCATCCGCCGCCGTTGCCGCGTCATCATCGCTTCGGATGCGGGAGCTGATCCCGATCGCGTCTGCAACGATCTGGCCGCCGCCATCGAGAAGTGCCGGGTTGATTTCGGCACCCAAATCACAATCAACATTGACGACATTCGGCCCGCGGTGTCGTCGCTTCCTGGCGACCAGGGCTTGCGCTTCAGCAAGGCTCCCTTTGTGATCGGAAAGATCCGCTATCCCGACGACCGCGAAGGCACTCTGATCTACCTCAAGCCTTCGCTCAACGCAGCTCTTCCCCAGGACGTGCTGGTCTATGCTCGCCTCGCGCAAACGTTTCCCCACCAATCCACGATCGATCAATTTTTCGATGAAGCGCAGTTCGAGAGCTACCGTGCGCTCGGCTTCGCTTGTGCTTCGGAAGCCATCGACGCAATCACAAATGCCGTCAGGGCCTGAACTGCATGCGGAGCCAGGGGCAGAGGCTCCCGCGGCATCTTCGGCCACCGGTCCGCGTTTTTTACACATCCTTCCCTCATCAGTTCTATTGACGGCTTTCCAATCTGTGTTCTAGCGTCGCCCGTGTGGGGCAATGCGAATCCAAAGTATTTTTTCCGGACGATCCCAACGAGCCGCCGCAATTCAGTGACTGCCCTCGCCCGGCCGAAACAGCACGGCGAACATGGCGTTTCGGCGATCCAGACAAGGGCGAGCCAAGGGTAGTTAATTCCGTCATGAAGCTATGCTCCAAGTGCGCCAGGGCCTGGGATGAGTAAGGGTGAGATGGAACGGGATCACCCCACAATCGTCATTCATACCGCAACGCAACGATCGGATCGACACGCGAAGCCTGCCGCGCCGGAACGTAGCTGGCGAGCAACGCGACGAACATTAGAAGAACCACCGCGCCTGCGGAGGCTAGAGAGTCATGCGTACTAACGCCGTAAAGCAGATTTGAAATCAGGCGCATGAGAGCGAAGGCCGCTCCCGAACCCAGCGCCACGCCCACGAAAGCTAGGCGCGCTCCCTGTCCAAGGATCGACCGCACCAAATCTCCCTGATTTGCGCCGAGCGCCATCCGGACACCGATCTCATTTGTCTGGCGTGCCACGGTGTAACTCATGAGGCCGTACAGTCCCAGACAAGCGAGAAGGACTGCGAGAAGCCCAAAGAAGCTCGACAACTCGGAAATTGTCCGTTCCTGATTAAGGCTGCTGTGAATTCGCTCGGTAAGCGGAGCCACATTCCTGACCGCAATATTTCTGTCTATCTCCGCGACTGCTTGACGTACCTCTTGCCCTATCTTTTCGGGCGCGCCGGCGGCACGAATTTCGAGAGCACCATAGGCCATGTCGCCTTCGGTTTGAAAAATGGACAGGAAGACCATAGGACGAGGCTGGTCACGCAAGCTGAAAAACTTGGCGTCCTTGACGACGCCGACGATTTCGACCTCGCCGCTGTGTTCAGGATCGTCCCCTCCAGGGCCGAAACGCTTCCCGATCGGGTTGGAATTCGAAAGAAAGCTCCGCGCAAATGCTTCGTTCACGACTGCGACTTCGGGCGCGCCTTTCACATCCTGAGCGGTTATCGGGCGGCCCAGCAAGATGGGCATCCCTTCGGTTTCAAAGTATCTTGGCCCCACCGTATCGATGGCCACGTTCATGTCTTGACCCGGCCGCGGCGTGTAACCTTGTATCGTTATGTCCATGCTCCGGCTCCACCCACTCAAAGGGCTATAGTGAGCGAGGCTGGCGGACCGCACGCCAGGCAGCGTGCTGACGCGATCCAAGAGCCGTTTGTACAGAGGTTCGAGCAGCTGCTCTTTATATCCAGCAAGTTTTGCGTCGATTCCGACACTGAGAACGTGCTCTGGGCTAAATCCCAGATTTTGTTCCGCAAGGTTTTGCAGGCTCCGAACGAATAGCGCTGCCCCCATCAGTAGCGGCAGCGCACAAGCTATCTGGAATGCGACAAGACTCCTCGCCAATCCGAATCGCTGGGGGCGCTCTGGATTGCTTGTGAAGGCGGATGTCTTCAGCACCGGCGTCAGGTCAACGCGCGTCGCCCGAAGAGCTGGAAGCAGTCCAAAAGCGATCACGGAGCCCACCGCCATTCCGCCTGCGAAGAGAAGCACCCTCCAGTCCAGGCTCACGTCAAGCGGCGTGTTCCGCGCAACCAGGTTCGTAAGGACGTTCACGCCCCACTTGGCGAAAAGGCCTCCGGCTGCGGCGCCCAGCCCAGCAAGTAGCAGGCTCTCCGTGAGCAATTGCCGGATCAGCCGCCCTCGTTTGGCCCCCAGCGCCAGCCTCATTGAGATTTCTCTCCGTCGCCCGGTGGCACGGGCGAGCAACAGGGTGGCAACGTTGGCGCAGGCTATCAACAAAATGATAAGTACTCCCCCCATTAGGATATGCAAGGGTTCGGAGTAGAAGAGGCGCAGATAAGAGATCCCTCGCGCGCCGGGCGACAGTTCGACCTTCGACGCGTCGATGTCTCGTTGCCTCCGTGGCGAAAGATGGGTGCCGGCTTGCTCCGTGAAGTACTGGTGAAGCTGCACGTTGACGCCGGCCTGCGCCTGCGCGACGCTCACTCCCGGCTTGAGGCGGCCAATCAGATTCAGCCAATAATAATCTCCGTTTTCGAGCCAAGACTCCCGTTGCATGAGCCGCGGTTGAAAGGCTAATGGGACCCAGAGGTCGGCTGGGTTGCTCTCCACTCTCTCTCCGAAGAACTCTGGAGGAGCGACACCCACAATCGTGAACGGAACTCCGTTTACCTCCAGGGCTCGGCCTAGCACGGAGGCGTCCCGATGGAATCTTGCGGTCCAATAGCGAAAGCTGATCACGGTTGCGGGTTGTGCCGCCGGCTGATCGTCGGAAGGGGCAAGTACACGGCCCAGAATTGCATTCACCCCCATGACGGCGAAATAGTTTCCCGAAACTTGCTTTTCGGACGCCGGTTGAACGCTCGCGCCAGGGCCTGTGCCATCGACTCGCACGTTGACGTCGTCCAGAGCATTCCGGAAGGCGCAGATATCCTGAAACGTCTGGTTCCGGTTCTTGAAATAGGTGTAAAGCGCGTAAGGAAAATAAGTCAATTTGCCCGCGGGAGGAGTGTTGCTGGACGCCCAGCCTTGGTCAACGTTGTCCGTAAATAGAACTAATTGGTCCGGTTTATAGACTGGCAGGCTCTTCAGCATCACGGCATCAAGCGCGCTGAAAATCGCTGTATTCGCGCCGATGCCGAGAGCAAGTGTCAATACGGCGACTGCCGTGAACCCTGGACTCTTGCGCAGTTGCCGCAGCCCGTATCGAACATCCATCAAAAAGTCTTCTATCGATGGCCAGCGCCAGACGTGTCGACTATCCTCTTCGGTCAGCGTTACATTCCCAAACGCGCGGCGAGCAGTCGCAGCAGCTTCTTTCCTGGGCATCCCACGCGCAACCAACTCCTCGATCTTCTCTTCGAGGTGCTCCCGAATTTCTTCTGAGAGTTCATCGTAGAGGCGGCGTCGCGAAAACAGTCGTGTGAACGACATCATGATTCACCTGACGATGAAAAGACCTCGCGACTTCCAAGGCTGTTACTCGTATCGCAACGCCACCAGCGGATCGATGCGCGTCGCGCGTCGCGCCGGGATGTAGCATGCCAGGAGCGCAACTAAGATGAGAAGGGAAGCAACGGCGGCAAACGTCCTCGGATCCTGCGCCGTCACCCCAAACAGCAAGCTCCTCATCAACGGCGTCAATCCCAAAGCAGCACCGATTCCAATCGCCACGCCGGCCAGCGCCATCTTTGCGCCCTGCCGAAGGATCATTCGCACCACGTCCTCACCCTGTGCCCCGAGCGCCAAACGAATTCCAATTTCGCGCTTGCGTTGTGACACGGTGTAGGAAATCACGCCATAGATCCCGATGATTCCCAGCACCAGCGCCATTGCGCCCGCGATCCCGAGCATCACGAGCGTGAAGGAAGTCCGCGCCACCGATTTGTCATAGACCTCCTCCATCGTCCGCACCGATGCCAGCGGCAAGTTCGAGTTCACCGACCACACCGCTTGGCGCACCTCGTTGAGAAAGCTTTCCGTACCCGCGCGCTCGCTTCGCGCCACAAACGTCACCGTCCGTACCGTTTGTGCATCTTTAGATCCAAACAGGTACTCCATCATCGGTGGCCAATAAACGATTTCCGGCGCCTTGTCCTGCACGCCCCTTTCTCGAACATCCTCTATCACGCCAATCACCTCATGCCATGGCATGGACGGGAACTCGCGCAATTGCTTGCCCAGGGCCGCCGAAGGCGTGCCCCACGTCTCTCGCGCCAAATTCTCCGAAATCATCACTATCGGTCGCAGTCCGTATACGTCGCTCCACGTAAATTCCCGGCCAGCAACCAATCGCGTCCCCGCCGTTTGCAGAAAGCCGGGAGAAATATATTTGTATAGCCGTAGCGGTGCCATCACGTCGTCGGGGTATGTCTTGTCCTGCGCAAAAATGCAGTCCCAGTCCGAATCGAAACCTTCCATCGGCATTTCGCTCACGAGCCCCGCAGATTTCACACCCGGAGTCGCCGCCAGCTTCTCCAGAATTTCGTTCTGAATGCGCAACACTCGTTCCGGCTCCGCTACCAGCGCCCCCGGAATCGAGATGCGCATTACCTGGAGATGCTGCGCGTCCGTGAACCCCGGATCGACCGTTCGCAATGCTTGGAACGTTCGGATCATCAAGCCCGCGCTCACGAGCAGCACCAGTGCCATCGCCACCTGACCCACCACGAGAATGTTGCGGGCGCGGTGACGCTCCCGGCTCGCGCTCGCTGCCCGGCCTCCGCTGCGGAGAGCTAACGAAGCGCCCGGCCCGGCATATTTCAGCGCAGGAATTAGCCCGAGCAGCAAACCAGAAAACAGCGCGAGCAGCACAGTGAACCCGAGCGTTCGCGCATCCAGCGAAATCTCACTTAGGCGAGGCAGATTCGCCGGGCCAATGGCCAACAGCAGACGCACGCCGGCATAAGCGAAGGCAGCGCCGAGAGCTCCGCCCATCAGCCCCAGCATCACGCTTTCAACGAGGAGTCCTCGGACCATTCGTCCCCAACCCGCGCCGAGCGCCGCGCGAACGGCCAGTTCCTGCTGTCGCGCCTCGATCCTCACCAGCAACAGGTTCGTCACGTTAGCGCACGCCACCAGCATCACCAGCCCGATTGTTCCCATCACCACCCAGAGAACGTCGCTGACGTTGCCAATGACTTCTCGTTTTAACGGACGAATCATCGGCGTAATTTTCCACGTCTCATAGAAATGCGGATTCGTGCCAGGACCATTTGTCCAGGAGTCCATCCAGATTGGCAACATGCGCGTCAGATCTGCATTGGCTTCCGCGATGGTCACACCGGGCTTCACCCGCGCGACCCCCTCGAACCCGAATCCCGCAAGGATCAAATTGCGGCGGTCAAAGGCGAGCGGCACCATGACATCGAAATCTGTATCGACCAACCGGAAACCTTTATGCGTAACGCCGACTACTTCGCGAGGCCGCGCATCCACTGTAATGTTGCGCCCGACGACCGAGCGGTCTCCGCCGAACCGCCGCTGCCAGTAGCCATAGCTGAGCATCACGCGCTGCGGACCGCGCGGTACTTGATCTGCCTCGGAGAGCCATCGCCCAACCGCGGGTGGAACGTCCAACGCCTGAAGTACGCCATCGCTGACTTCAACTGTGCGCACCTGCTCTGGCTCAGCCAGGCCCGTGACGCTCGCCGTTCCGGTATTCCACACTCCCAATGACTGGAATGCGCGATTGTGCTCGGCGTATGTGAAATACATGGACGGCGAAAGGTGTAGGCCGGTCTCAAAATCTGCCAGTCCTGGCGCGCCAGGGGCGATTTGGTGCAGCGATACTAACTGCTCAGCATTCGGATAGTTCAGCGGTTTCAGCAGCACGCTATTCACAACGCTGAAGACTGCCGTGTTCGCGCCGATTCCTATCGCGATCGTCAGCAACGCCACTGCGGTAAACATCGGGTTGTGGCGGAGCGCGCGCAGGCCATAGCGGATGTCCGCCAGAAGTTCTTCAACGGAAGTCCAACGCCAGACGTTTCGACTGTCCTCTTCGGTCAGCGTTACATTCCCAAACGCGCGGCAAGCAGCAGCGGTAGCCTCTTTTCTCGACATCCCATCGGCAACCAACTCCTCGATCTTCTCTTCGAGATGCCCCCGAATCTCTTCCGAGAGATCGCCGTAGATCCGGCGGCGCGAAAATACTTGCATTAGCCAATTCATGATTCACCCGGCGCCAACACTCGCGTAATTCCCTCGAGCATCTTTTCAAATCGCGAAACCTCATGCTCCAGGTGCTTCGCTCCCTTCGCCGTCAGTTTGTAAATCCGCACGCGGCGGTTCGTCGACGAAATACCCCACTCGGCTTTCACCAGTTCTTCCTTGAGAAGGCGCTGCAAAGCTGGATAGAGTGAGCCTTCTTCAATCTGAAGCAGATCGTTCGATGTTCGCTTAATGTGCTGCGCGAGCGCATAGCCGTGCAGCGGCTGCCGCTTCAGCGTTCGCAGAATCATCATCTCCAGCGCGCCAGGAAACAGGTCTCGTTGCTCTCGGGTTTTCATGTGTCAGCGATGCTCTCCCAGCCTTGACGCAGCCGATGTTAGTCTAGGCCTAGACAGAAATAGTATAGGAAGCCGTTGAAAGTCAAGGCAAAAAAGGCGATCAGACTTCTTTCCACGCCCTCGCCTCCGGTCTCCCAAACCGTTCAACGCATGTAATCCCCGTTCCTTAAAGGCCCGATTGACATCACGCCGCCAAACAACTGGCGGGTGGCTGCATGTAAGCTGTTGCAGGCATCCTGGGATTCAGCCATTCAACCCCAAAGTCGCGAAGATTCAAGCTACGACCTCATTGCAGGCTGATATACTCTGCTCGATGGGGTCCAGATTTCCGCGCGCCGTTGTAACGCTCGTTTTGACGATCTGTCTTGTTTGCCCGCTAGTTGAGATGTTCGACTACTGGGACCACGCGATCCAAACCGGGAACGACACCGAGTACTCCTTGGTCGCTCTGGCTTTGTGCGTCGGAGTTGCGTATTCGTTCGCACGCTTCATCGTCAAATGCCCTCTAGCCCGCTATACCACAAGAGTCTTCGCGTCCGCCCTCCACACGTCATTATTCCGATCAGCACAATTCAGTCTCGCCTCGCTGCTTTTTAATGCGGTGAGTTCCCCTCCTCTTGAGCTCCGCGTCTAGAAATTCTCAATAACTGGGCCACAAACGCTCGCTTCGGGCAGGTGTCACGCTGACCGTGGGTGATGGGCAGTCCGTGAAATTCTGCTCTCGCAGACTCCTTTCAACATTCACCGGATTGGGGGACCTGAGATGTTTTGTGACAGCCGACTGTTGTCTGCACGCTATTTTGCAATCGACCTTGCACTGTTATTGCTCTTCCTGGTGGGCGTGGCTAGTGCAGGCGCTCAAAGTTCGCGAATTGGAGCCACTCTTCAGGGTACTGTGATCGACAGCAGCGGAGCTGTCATCCCGAACGCAAAGATTACCCTCCGCAATACGCTGACCAATCAAATTCGAACCGTAGTAACGGATGCCCAGGGTTTCTTTCGGGCGGAACAGCTTGCTGTAGGAACTTATGAAGCGCGCCTTGAGCAAATTGGCTTCGCGGTTTATCGGCACGCGGGTGTTCAAGTAAGTCTGGGACAGACTGTTTATCTCGACATCGCACTTGCGCCGGCATCCGAGTCCGTCAGTGTCACAGTAAGTGCACAGCCCTCCGTAATGGATACATCCCAGACGTCGGTCGTGTTGTCAATCGACCAGGAGAGGATCGAAGAGCTGCCGGTCCGGAACCGTAACTACCTTGATTTCGTACTTCTTTCACCGGGCGTTTCGAGCGCCCCCGCCGCGTCGTCTGCGGCGGGGGCCACGCCACTGAATGGCAGCGGCTTCACATTCGGCGGTCTGCGCACGCGCAGCAACAACATCTCGATCGATGGGCTGGATAACAATGACGAATACACCGGGTCAAGCCGGACCGAGCTATCGCCTGAAATCGTTCAGGAGTTCCAGGTAGTCAACAATGGTCTCTCGGCGGAATCCGGCGGCGCCTCGGGCGGTTCGATTAACGTCATCACCCGTTCAGGGACGAACATCGGTCACGGCGATGCCTTCTTATTCGCGCAGGACGGTGCGTTGAATGCGCGCGAGCCTTTCGAGACTGATCCAGGCAAGCCATCGTTTCGGCGTTTTCGCGCTGGTGCTGCTTTGGGCGGTCCCATAGCTAAAGATCGTACGTTTTACTATGCGGCAGCAGAGCAGGAGCACAGTCGCGGGCAGGCTGGCTCAGATATCGACCCCGCCGTCGTATCGAGCATAAACACGTTTCTGGCATCAGGAGCTTTTCCCGGTGTGACGACGCGCCATCTCGCCGCAGGTTTCTTTCCGATTGCGCGCGCAGAGACCGAAGCTGCAGGCAAGCTCGATCACCAACTCACGAAAAACACTGCGCTGATGCTTCGCTACGTCTTCACGAACAATAAGGAATCTAGCGATGCGTTCAACAACAATGGATTGATGGATGCCAGCGCGCGGGGCAGCAGCTTCACGAGCGACAATGCTCTTTCGGGCTCGCTCACTACCGTCTTAGGCTCGGAAGCCGTTAGCGATTTGCGGTTTCAGGCTGCCACGCGCCATGCTGTCCTGCGCACGAATGAACCTTTCGGCCCGGAGATTGACATCGCTGGACTGCTCACCTTCGGGCGACCCTATGCAGGAAACAGCGAACGCCGCGAAAATCATTATCAAGCCAGCTATACGTACTCTGGCACGCGAGGAAAACATCTTTGGAAGGTCGGCGGAACTGTGAATCGCGTCAGGCTGCGGGCGGCTGTACCGGACGGGTTCGATGGCGTATATCTCTTTGGTTCTCTTGGCGATTTCATCGAGGGAAATCCTAATCAGTTTCGGCAGGCGTTCGGGAATTCGAACGTGGATTTTCCGGTGACGAGTTTCGGCGGATTCGTGCAGGATCATTGGTCCCTCGCCCGCCAACTGACAGTTGACCTCGGCGTGCGTTACGATGTTGAGCGCCTGCCCGCTGGTTTCAATCAAGACACGAACAACCTCAGCCCGCGAATTGGCTTGGCCTGGAGCCCGTCCGCCAAGTGGGTGTTCCGTGCAGGGTACGGAATATTCTTCGACCGCTACGTCCTCGCCAACCTTGCGCGCGCCATCGAGAAAAATGGCTCACAGGCGTTTGAGCAGGTGGCGGATGGGAACGCGTCAGCGAGTCTTTTTGCGGCTGCGGGAGGAGGCCCCCTATCCGCGCCGGCGCCGTCAATCGCGCCGTCCATTTTTCGTCCAGACCCACGCATGGCCACTCCCTATAGTCAGCAGGCCAGCGTAGGCGCTGAATACCTGCTCGCAAAAAATCTCACTCTGCGCGGTGACTACTTATTTGTTCACGGGCTTAAACTGCCTAGGACCATCAACATAAATTTGTTGCCGCCCGTCGCCCTCACGCCTGCAAATGCTCTTAGCTTCGGTATTCCAAATCCAGTGCCCCAACAGATCGGGCGAGAAGTCTTTGCGGCAAGTCGGGCAAACCCGCAGTTTGACGACATCTATCAGCTACAGAATTCCTCAGGGTCAACTTACCACGGCGGTTCGCTGACACTAAGCCGTCGAATGAGCGCAGACCTGGAATTCTCCGCGAGCTACACACTCTCAAAAACATTCGATAACGCTTCCGACTACGACGAGCAGCCTCAAAATCCTTTTGATCTGCGAGCAGAAAATGCCGTCTCGCGGCAGCACCAACAGCAACGCTTCGTATTCAACGCCCTCTGGGACCTGCCCGTCGGTGACGAAGACGATAAGGGCGGGAAGCCAGAAGAAAATACGGAATGGCTCACGCAAACGTTCAGCCATATTGAAGTGGCGCCGATTCTGACAGTCGAAAGTGGCCGGCCCGTGGACCCACTGACGGGCCTGGACTCGAATCGGAGTCACGCCTTTCCGCTCTCGGCAAGGCCACTCGCTCTCGGCAGAAACGCTGTCAAGACGCCCACACTGTTCACTATGGATTTGCGCGTGCTTAAGTATTTCTCGTTCGGTGAGGCGAAACGCCTCGACGTGGTAGCGGAATTCTTTAACTTGTTCAACAGTGTGAACGTCTCCCAGATCAATCCTATCTTCGGGTCAAGCCTCACGCCGATGCCGGGATTTAGGCAGCCGATTGCCGGAACCGGTGCCCGCCAAATTCAGTTCTCTTTGGATTTTGAGTTTTGAGAAGAGCTCAGCAAGAAGGTTGCGGTTGACAATTCATTCGAGTCTTAAAGGAGCCGTAAAGATCATGCCGATTGCCCGTATTACAAA
>Ga0210400_10003035_pt1 | contig 15013 bp, 15 predicted proteins | sample IncBWH26MmetaG_FD_155456 | JGI IMG/M metagenome (GOLD analysis project Ga0210400, IMG submission 155456) | Forest soil microbial communities from Barre Woods Harvard Forest LTER site, Petersham, Massachusetts, United States - Inc-BW-H-26-M | ecosystem: Environmental > Terrestrial > Soil >... | reverse complement strand
CAGCTTACGCAAAGTGGCTGGGGCGCAAACTGCCTACGGAGGACCAATTCCATCGCGCGGCGTATGCGACGTCGAACGCCGAGGTGGAGCGGAATTATCCGTGGGGCGACGAAGCGCCAGATATGCGTTACGGGAATTTTGATTTTGCGCATTGGGATCCCAGCCCGGTGGGATCGTATCCGCGTGGCGCGAGCGCGCATGGCGTTCACGACTTAGTCGGCAACGGATGGGAATGGACGCGCACTGAGTTCAAACCATTTCGCGGTTTTACGGCGATGCCGTTTTATCCCGGATACTCGGCGAATTTCTTCGATGGAAAGCACTACGTTATGAAGGGCGGTTCACCCCGCACGGCAGCTTGCATGCTGCGGCGGTCGTTCCGCAATTGGTTCCAGCCGCATTACCCGTACGTTTACGCAACGTTTCGTTGCGTCGAGGACTGATACCTCTGCCCGAGCCCTTGGGAGCCATTCATGCTGACCTACCAGACTCTTCCTGTCCGACATGTGTCCGAATTCGCGGCGGCGGTGCGAGAAGGCTTGTCAAAGCCGGGGCAACGGGAGCTGCCGTCAAAATATTTGTATGACGAGGTGGGCTCTGCGCTGTTTGAAGCGATTTGCCTGTTGCCGGAATACGGGCTGACGCGGGCCGACGCGCGGCTGCTGCAAACGCACGCGCAGGAAATCGTGGACCGGCTCCCTTCGCGGATTCACGTTGCGGAGCTGGGAAGCGGAAGCGGAAAGAAGACGCGTTGGATTTTAGAAGCCCTTTCGCGCCGGCAACGAACCTATTATTTTCCCATTGAGATTTCGCCCTCGGCACTGGCCGCTTGCGAGAAGGAACTTGGGCAGATCGACCTGGTGAGCATGGTCGGTTACGAGCAGCCATATCTGGAGGGGCTGCGGGCCGTGGCACAGGGGCGCGACGAAGGCGATCATTTGCTCGTGCTATTTCTCGGAAGCACGATTGGAAACTTCGACCGCACGGCGGGAGAAGATTTTTTGCGCGAGGTGCGCGAAATTCTGCAGCCGGGCGATGCTTTGCTTCTGGGAACAGATTTGGAAAAGGATGTCGCGTCGCAGTTGCTAGCGTACGATGATCCGGCTGGCGTGACGGCGGCGTTTAATTTGAATTTGTTGGCGCGCATCAATCGCGAGCTGGGCGCGGATTTTGATTTGTCGTGCTTCCGGCACGAAGCGAGGTGGAATTGCGAGGAGCGGCGGATCGAGATGCATCTGCGTTCGATGCAGCGGCAATGCGTGAAAATTCCAGCTTCGAATCTGCGGCTGATGATCAATGAGGGCGAAACGATCTGGACGGAGAGCTCGCACAAGTACCAGCCAGAGGAAGTGATTGGGATGGCGGAGCGCACTGGTTTCCGTTGCGATGGCCAATGGATCGATGAAGAGTGGCCGTTTGCGCAGAATCTTTTTGTTGCTGGGTGAGTTGTTTTTACTGTTTTAAGTTCTTAGTTGTTGGTTTTTAGTGAAGGCAGAGGAACCGAGGCAGTTTGGTCTTTGTAAAGAGCTCACGGCGGATGATGTGCTCCTTATCGGATGCCCAAGAGACGGCATCTTGTCCTGTTCTAAGCGCTACTTACTTACCGTGCTCGACACCTTAAAGCGGCGGCAAGACCGCCGCAGTCGACATGCGTTCTGCGGGTGCCGTGATAGGCGGGGGCATTCGCGTGAACGCTGCGTTGCCCACTAGAAGGATTCGATACGCCAAAATAGGTGGGCGGCCCAGGGCTTCGCGGTGGATAGCGAGGGGCGCCAAACGGCCAGGATTTGGGAGCCCTGGTAGACGCGCTCGAAACCTTCTTCGGATTCCGAGACCGTTTCAATTGGGGATATCCAGAATTGCTCAGCGCCCGGAGCGTGCAGCGCTACGCGAATGCGCTGCCAGCCGTCTTCGACGCGGAGCGTGGGGCCAGGCACGCACCCACTGAAGCGCAAGTTCTGCGGTCCGGAAGGCGTTTGGAAAAAGCGGTCGGGCTCGGTGGGCGCCAGGAAATTCAGCACCGATTCGATCCCAACCGCCAAGGTCCGATCGAGGACGGCGGGCTGAGAAATCTTCACTTCACAAGCGACTTCGCAGCCGCGAGGCGCGGGACCAAACGAAAACAATTTAGTGACCGAGAGGTGCGGGCCGGAGTCCTCTTTCCCGTGCCAGGCAAGCGGGGCTTCGCGAAGCAACTCGGCTTCGCGATCCGTGGTGCGGCCAATACTAAACGCGCCAGCGGCGAAGCCGGGATCTTCTTGAAGGTTAATATTTTCGTAGTCCGCCTGATTGCGCGAGGGATCGAAGAGCAACAAACGAAAAGTGTGGCGGGGCCAGCGATCGTACCGGAGAAATCGCTCGAGGCCCGGCTCCTTCACACGTGTCTGCTCGTGAATGGAAGTGACCGCGCCGGACGGGTTGTTGGCGATTTCGCGAAGGCGCGCATGATAGGCCTCCGGGCGCCGCAGGATGGAGTTGATGAGGGTTGAACCGGTGGAACGAAAATCCAGAGTCGCGAGCGTACCGCCATCGGAAGGCTTCAGCAACGCCTGATATTCGGTGGAGGTGAAGAGGAGTTCGCTTGTGCCGTCGCCGTCGTAATCGAGGGTTTCCACGCGGGGAGCCAGACCTCCGGGCGTTTGCTGGTCGGCAATTAGTTCGGCACGAATGAGGCTACGCCAAAGCTCGGTGCGCAGGTGCGGAGCATAAAGGCCGCCGAAAATTCCGTGCCAATAGGCATCGTTGCATTGCGCGCGCAGGAGGAGATCGCGGGCTTTCTTCAGCTCTTCGCCGGCTTTCGAAACGCTGCGCCGTGCGGGCGAAGTGTCGATCCGGCGGGCAACATGCAGCATCTTCTTGTGTAGCAGATTGGATTCGGAATATTTGCGGAAGAAGCCGCGCCAGGATCCGCCACGAAGAAATGCAAGGACTTCGTTGCGCGAGCTGAATTCTTTGAGTACCTGGTTATAGCGCTGGCGAACACGCGTGGGCAGCGCCCATTCCATCATTTCCGTGTAGGAGGCGGTGGGCAGGTCGGCGCGGCCGGCGGGAGTGTGCGCGCCAAAGTATTCGCTGGGCGTGGAAGCGTGCAACCAGGAAGAGTTTTCCTCCAGCGCAGCGAAAAACTTCTCGAGCCAAGCGTCTTTATAACAATGGTCAAAGGTGCCGGGCCAGACGCCGAATTTCTCCATGTCGTCGCCCATGGCAGCCATTTGGCCGGGGTGCGCGCCGGCGGTTTCCTTGAGATACGCGATGACTTGCTCGACGGTGCCGAACGGAATCAGGTAACGAAGAATTTTCTGGCCAGGGATCAAGCGAATGGTTTGCCCATGATCCTCGGCGATGTAGTCGGCAAACAGCTCGTCGGGCTCGAAACCAGCGGAAAGAAAGTGAATGTCGTCGAGAACGGTGTAAGCGACGTTGGCTTCCGCCAGGACGGAAGCGAGTTGCGGCTCCCAGACGCGCTCGGCTAGCCATGCGCCGGTGGGACGCTCGCCGAAATGGTGCTCAAGATAGTCGGCGAGCCGGATGAGTTGCACGCGCTGGTCCGCAGCAGGGATCGAAATGAGGATGGGCTCATAGAAGCCGCCACCGACCATTTCCACTTGGCCGCTTTTCACTAAAGCTTTCAGGCGCTGGAAATATTCAGGTCGATTTTCTTCGATCCAGGTCAGCAGCGGCCCGGAATAGTGGAGGCCGACATGGACACTGGGGTGCTTCTCCAAAGTCTCGACGAAGGGCAGATAGCAACGCGCGTAGGATTGCTCAAAAACATGGCCGAAGTTGCCGCAAGGCTGATGGGCGTGGATAAGCAGTACCAGATGGAACTTTGGCGGCACGGGGACGGGGCGTTCTCCAGAGAAACAGAATAACCCTGCCGCACGAAGTTGCAATGCGCAGACAGAGCGGGTGTGCGCGAATCACGCACCCCGGTTGGATGCTTACCATGAGTCAAGCGGCGCGAAAACGTTGCCGCGATGCGGAGTTTCCAGACTGAGAGAGTCCGGCTACTTCTTGGCGTACCAATCAGCGTTGACGGGCGTGAAGCTTTGCCACTTCTCCGGCAGGTCCTCGAGGGCGAAGATGGCGGTTACCGGGCAAACCGGGACGCAAGCGCCGCAATCGATGCATTCCGTTGGATTAATGTAGAGCTGCTTCTCGCTTTCAAACTGGGGCTCGTCCTTGCGGGGATGGATGCAGTCGACCGGGCAGACATCCACGCAGGCGGTATCTTTCGTGCCGATACACGGTTCGGCGATCACGTAAGCCATTCAACGTCTCCTTTTGTTCGACGGCGGCCCGGTGGCACAACTGACGGATGCACGACGAGCGAAATTTTCTTATACCACGGCCCCATCGGGGGCAACAAGCGGCATGGACTGATTGTACGCGGGGGGAATAGGTTTCTCAACCTAAGCGTCTAACAGATAGAATGATGGAGGAAGGAACCTAGATGCGAACCCGGATTGCCATTGCCGCATTGCTGCTTAGCACAGTCGCTGTTGTTGGCGTTTCGGTTGCCGGAGCGCCGCAAACCCGTGCCCCGCACGATCCGCAAATCATCGATGTGCGGGGCTATCAAGAGCTGGTGCGGCAGTATCGAGGAAAGCCGCTGCTGATCAATTTCTGGGCCACGTGGTGCGAGCCATGCCGCGACGAATATCCGATGCTGAATGAGCTCTCGAAAGAGTATGCGCCGAAGAGGCTGCGTGTGGTGGGCGTGAATTCCGATCAGGATGGCGATTTGATTTTGATGCGGCGTTTCATCGCGCGCTACAAGCCCGTGTTCCCGAATTACCGGAAGAAGCCGGGGAAGCCGGAAGAGGAAGGGGAATTTAATCAGGCGGTGCTGCCAGATTGGCGTGGCGAGCTCCCGGCAACATTTCTTTATGACAAGGACGGCCGGCTAATCGGCCACTTTTTCGGCGCACGGAACCGAGAGACCTACGAAGCCGCTATTCGTCAATTGCTCTCTGCCGGGAGCTCCAGCGCTTCACGCTAGCCTTAATAGAGCTGCAGTCAGAGTTTCCAGCTAATCCCAGGTAAGTCTTCTCTCCAGAGGTGCCACATGCTTGATATGAAGAGCAATCACGTGACGTATTTCGGCCACAGCACGTTTTCACTGACCACTGCTTCCGGACAAGTTGCATTGATCGACCCGTGGGTCATGACAAACCCGGTGTGCCCAGACAAGCTAAAGAAGGTTCCCAAGCTGGATGTGATTTTCCTTTCGCACGCGCATTCGGATCATCTCGGCGACCTACTGGCGCTCGCGAAACATCACAAACCACAGATCGTGGCCATCTTCGAGACGTGTTTGTGGATCGGGAGCAAGGGGTTCGGCGAACAGACCAAGCCGATGGGCAAGGGCGGGACGCAGAAGGTCGGCGAGTTCGAAGTGACGATGACGCATGCGTTTCATTCGAACTCGATTGACGACAACGGAGAGCGCATCTATGCCGGCGAGCCAGCGGGGTTGGTAATTCGCATGCCGGGAGGCTTTACGGTGTACCATGCGGGCGACACGGCGCTGTTTGGCGACATGAAATTGATCGGTGAACTGTACAAGCCGGATGTGGCCCTACTGCCGATCGGCGATCACTTCACGATGGGACCGCGCGAAGCGGCGCACGCTATTCGCTTTCTTGGCGTGAAACATGTGGTGCCGATGCACTACGCGACGTTTCCCTTCCTGGTGGGCAGGCCCGAACATTTGAAGCAGCAAGTAAAAGATATCGCCGGACTGGAGATTTACGCATTGCAACCGGGAGAGACCTTATGATCCGCAGTGATAATCTGCGCAGCGCCTTCACGCAAGAGGATGTGGACAAGTACATCTACGATTTGCTGCCCGCGCGTGACCCGGTGGTTCAGGAGATCGAAGCATACGCCGAGGAGCATCGCGTCCCGATCATTGGGCCGGCGGTGGCGCGGCTGCTGACACTGCTGGTGCAAGTCTCCGGAGCGGTGCGGATTTTCGAGATGGGCTCGGCAATTGGGTATTCGACAATTTGGCTGGCGCGCGCGGCTGGTCCGAAGGCGAAGGTTTTCTACACGGATGGCAATCCGGAAAATGCGCGAAGAGCGCAGGAATCCTTCCGGAAGGCGGGTGTGGCCAAACGCATCAACGTGCAAGTGGGAAACGCTCTGGAACTGGTCAAGAAGACCCCTGGTAAATTCGATTTCATCTTCAATGATGTGGACAAGCACCAATACCCGGATGCGTTAAAGGCGGCTCTTCCGAAGCTGCGGCGCGGCGGATTGTTTGTGACGGACAATACGCTGTGGTCGGGCAAAGCGGCGCGGACCGCGGCATCCGAGGACGAAAATACGCGCGGCGTGCAAGAATTCAACCGGCTGGTTTACGCTTCGAAGGAGCTGTTCCCCGTTTTGATTCCGCTGCGCGATGGCGTCACGGTTTGCCGAAAGCTGTAGCTGTGCACTGCCAGCCTTCGGCTTAGGTCCGGAGGAAGTTGCGCAGGAAGAAGGCGAGGTTGGCGGGCCGTTCGGCCAGCCGGCGCATGAAATAGGGAAACCAATCGCGGCCGTATGGAATATAAATGCGAAGCCGGTAGCCGTCTTTAACGAGCTGCCGCTGCAAATCGGTGCGCACGCCGTACAGCATTTGGAACTCGAAATCGTCCTTGGAGATTTTCTGCGCGGCCGCGAAGCGAATGGTCTGCGCGATCATGCGCGGGTCATGGGTAGCTATGGCATGGTAAAAGCCGCTGGGCAGCAACATTTGCATCAGGCGGACGTAATTGCCATCGACGTCTTTCTTTCTCGCATACGCCACCTCGTCGGATTCCTTGTAAGCGCCTTTGCAAAGGCGAATGCGGCAACCGTAGGTCAGCAGGTCCTGAACATCCTTTTCGCTGCGGTACAGATAGGATTGGATCACCGTTCCCACGGCGGGATTGCGCGCGCGAACACGTTTGACGAGGTCGATGGTGCGTTGTGTGTAATCGGAACCCTCCATGTCAACACGCAAAAAATTGTCGTAACCAGCAGCGCGCTCGACAATCGATAGGAGGAGGCCCTCACAGAAATCGGGGCTGAGATCGAGGCCGAGTTGGGTGAGCTTACAGGAGACATTGGCGTGCAAACGTTCATGCGCGATGCGATCGAAAATTTCCAAGTAAGCGTCACGGGCGCGCTGGGCGTCGGCGACAGTGGCTACATTTTCGCCGAGATAATCGAGGCTGGTGTACATCCCCTGGCTGTTGCAGGCGCGCGCGGCGATGATGGCCTCATCCACCGTCTCGCCAGCGACAAAGCGGCGAGCCATGCGGCGCGTGGCTACGTTGGAGGTAACCCAGTGAGCGAAGCCGGGGCTCGCTGAGAGTTTCAGCAGGGTCGAGCGAATCATCAAGTTTGATTATGCCTGCGGGAGGGATAGCACACTAGGACAGCACTTATTCATTGTGCTCTTCCAGGAACTTTTCGGCGTCCATAGCGGCCATGCAGCCGGAGCCGGCGGCGGTAACTGCCTGGCGATAACGGTGGTCCTGGACGTCGCCTGCCACGAAAACGCCAGGAACGGTCGTCTTGCTGCCATTCAGGGAGATAAGGTAGCCGTTGGGATCCATGTCTAGCTTGCCGCGGAAGACAATAGTGTTCGGATCGTGGCCGATAGCCACAAAAACGCCCTCAAGTTCGAGCTCAGTGGTGGCATTGGTTTCGGGGTTGCGCAGGCGCACGCTGCCGACGTGACCACTGGGATGGGGAAGAATCTCGTCGACAACCGCGGGCGTGACGAATTCGACTTTTTCATTGGCCCGTGCGCGATCAAGCATGATTTTAGAAGCGCGAAACTCCGAGCGGCGATTCACCAAATAGACCTTGCTGGCGTAGCGGGTCAAGAAGACGGCCTCTTCCATCGCCGTGTCGCCGCCCCCAACGACCGCTATCGGTTTGCCACGGAAGAAGTAGCCGTCGCAAGTAGCGCAAGTGGAAACGCCGCGGCCCATGAGGTGGCGCTCGGAGGGTAGCCCGAGGAGCCGTGCTGACGCGCCGGCGGCCACAATGAGGGTCTTGGACTCATACGTATCCTTGCCAGCGACAATTTTGAAGGGGCGGCGGCTGAGATCGACCTCGCTCACCGCGCCAGACTTGAATTCGGCGCCGAACCTTTGCGCCTGCTTGCGCATATTGTCAATCAACTCGGGGCCCAGAATCCCCTCGGGAAAGCCGGGAAAATTTTCGACCATGGTAGTGAGGGTGAGCTGGCCGCCCGGCTCGTGGCCATCGATCACCAACGGCTTGAGATTGGCGCGAGCGGCGTAGATCGCTGCGGTGAGCCCGGCGCAACCGCTGCCGATGATAACGACGTTGTACATTCAAGACTCCCTAATGATTGGATTCGCCGACACAACCGAGCGGTACAGCGAAAGCGGTATTGTAGCATCGTCGCGCTTTGTGTTCCGTCTGGTCGCTAGCGGCCAAATTGGAAATGCGTTTTGTTCGGGGTCGCGTTGACCCACTTACAATGTGCATCTTATATTGCCGGGAAGGCGTTTTTTCGAGACAAAGAGTCTCCTTGCCGGGAGAAAGGGAAGACGATGGATCCGCGTTATCCGATAGGAAAGTACATGGCGCCGCAGGGGGTTACGCCGACTTTGCGGCAGGAGGCAATCTCGACCATTGCCGAGGCGCCCGGGAAGTTGCGCGCGGCGATGAAAGGGTTGAACGAAGAGCAATTAAACACGCCGTACCGCGAAGGCGGATGGACGGTGCGGCAGGTCGCGCATCACGTTCCCGACAGCCACCTGAATGCATATGTGCGCTTGCGGCTGGCGTTGACGGAGCAAGAGCCCACCATCAAGCCTTACGAAGAGGCGCGCTGGGCGGAGTTGGAGGACGCCAAGTCCGCGCCGATTGACGTATCCCTGACGCTGCTGGATTCGTTGCATGAGCGCTGGGTGCGGCTGTTGCGCTCGCTAAAGACAGAAGATTTCGCGCGCACGTTCCGGCATCCGGACCACGGAGTGCGCACGGTGGATTGGCTGTTGTTCCTGTACGCGTGGCACGGGCGGCATCACACAGCGCACATTACCGAACTGCGCAAACAAAAAGGCTGGTAGCCGCCGCATTACTTTTGCCTGGAAGATCCAGCAAGGCTGGCGCTCACCACTATGTGCTGCGCCTCTATCGGGTCAATGCCATACCTCTGATTGAGCATGGTGGCAAAGCCCTGCGCCTGTGTCCAAGTTTCAAAGCGACCATACTCTCTTTGGGGCCACATAACTGATACGTTTTTCACGACGCGCACCACAACGGCGCCATTTTCCGTGACGACAGCCGCGAAAGCGGAGCGCTGCCTGGCATGGATCGCATCTCCTTCGGTCAGGTACTTGCTTCTCTTAGCAGCCGCCGGCATAGCCAGACAATGCTTCTTGCCTAGCACTGCAGCGCGAATCTGACGAAACACGGATTCGAGCTCACGCGACAATTTCATGATATCCAACTGAATGCGGGTGATTTGGCGTAAGGTTTCCGCCAGTTCCTCAGTGTCACCGCAATTGAGAGTCCACATGCTGTCATTCTCCATACGGGCCCGGCACATCTTTGAGCAACGATCAAAACGCGTCAGGGTCTTCAGCAAACTGGCGCGATTTTTCACAGCCACCTCCGACTGCTATTTGCCTTCAACGGATGGATTTAAAACCAGGATGTACAGGGAAGGTGAGGCGAGCATCAACGGCTTTAAGAAGAGGAGCATCGTTTATGTTACCCTTATGTTTATATTACCTACATCTTTATATCACAAATTCGGTGCAAAGCAAGCAGTATGGAAGGATGGAAGGTGGCGCGGTTTGCGGGCGCTCGTGTACGATGGTTGGTGAGGAGAACGCATGAGTCGACCGGCTGGAACGTACGCTATATTCGAGACTTCGCAGGGGAATATTGTCATTCGCCTGCTCGAGAAGGAAGCGCCCAAGACGGTGGCCAATTTCATCGGTCTGGCCGAAGGAACAAAAGAATTCACCGACGAAATGACCGGGAAGAAGCAGAAGAAAAATTACTACGACGGCCTGACGTTTCACCGGGTGATTCCCGACTTCATGATTCAGGGTGGCTGCCCGCGCGGCGATGGACGCGGCGGCCCGGGCTACACCTTCCCGGATGAGTTTCACCCTTCGTTGAAGCACTCCAAGGCGGGAAAACTTTCCATGGCTAACGCCGGTCCGGGGACGAACGGCAGCCAATTTTTCGTAACGGTGGCGGCGACGCCCTGGTTGGACAATAAACACACTATTTTCGGCGAGGTCGTGGAAGGCCAGGACGTGGCGGACAAAATTTCCAAAGTGCCACGCGATTCGAACGATCGTCCCCGCACTCCGGTTACTTTGAACAAAGTGCGTATTGAACGGGTACAGTAGCAAATAGATTTAATACAGCGAATTCCACGAGCAAAACGCCGAGGTACGAAGAAGCATGCTCACCCCGCAGCAAGTGCTGCGAATCACCATTGAAATAATATTCGTGCTGCTTGGAGGGCTGGTGGTATGGCTCGGCCTCAGCGGGCACATTTTGTTCGACCGGCGAAAGTCTGGCTGGCTACTGTTGAGCGTCGCCCTTATTTTGTGGGGTTTGCGCGCCCTGTACAAGCCTGTGAAATGGTGGTCGCCTTGGGAACGGTGGACGCGCGGACTCTCCCTGACCTTGCTCGGCGTAGTGATGCTAACGATCTCGCGCGTGCCGTTCCTTTGGGTGGGGCGCTTGCTGGCGTTCGCCGGCGTTTTGCTGATGGTCCGCGGCTTGATAGGATCTCTGCTAATCCTGCGGCCGCGCTAACTGCTTCTAAGACGCTTCTCTTCTGGTTTTCCGCTCTTCCCAGATATAATCCCCGCAACCCACCGCCCTGCGGCAGGCCCTACCAAAATACGAAGGGGGACTCATGCTCAAGGAATTCAAAGAGTTCGCCATGCGCGGCAATGTCATCGACCTCGCAGTTGGCGTCATCATCGGAGCAGCGTTCGGGAAAATCGTCTCTTCGCTGGTGGAGGACATCATTATGCCCCCCGTGGGGCTTCTCCTGCATGGCGTGGATTTCACGAATCTATTCATCACTTTAGACCGCAGGCACTTTGATACCCTGGCGCAGGCAAAAGCCGCTGGCGCTCCGACGCTGAACTATGGATTGTTCGTGAACAATGTAATCAGTTTTCTGATCGTTGCGTTCTGCGTCTTCCTTTTGGTACACCAAGTCAATCGCTGGACGAAAAAGCCGGTACCGGCTGCCGCCCCCACAACAAGAGAGTGCCCTCAATGCGCGATGACAATTCCCATAAACGCGAAGAAATGCCCGCATTGCACGTCGCAAATTGCGTAAGCGCGGCCGTTAGCGCTAGCGCAGAAAAGAAAAAATCACGATGCAAAGCTCACATGCGACCCCAGCGTCAACAAATACAGTTCGTAGCGGCTCCGGATCCTAGTTTCACTGAGAACTAACCACTAACAACAGGCGCCAAAATAGAAGACCACACAACCGCGCTACACCTTGGATTTTCGCTTGCTCTGATTGGACTCCAGATGGTGACGCAAGCGGTTGACGACCTCATCCTCGTGGCCTTCCTCAATCTCCTTCTGAACCTCCTCTAAAGCGAAGTGCACCACGTCGTGATGGTGCAATTCTTCGCGCGCGAGCGATTCACTGAAGCGCAGCCAGAGGCGATGCAGGAGATTTACCTCATTGGCAGTAAGGTTGGGCGCATGCGGGCCCAGCACCTTATAGATCTTGTCGCCGTTGGGCAGATGAATTTCCAGATTGAATTGCGGCTTCGGATCCGGCAGTTTTTCCCAGGCTTCGCCGATTTGCCGCGCCTGCTCTTCGGTGTTCTCCCTGGCGGAGCGGCCAATGACAATGGTGCTCGATTGCAATGCGGTAGCGGCGCGTAGGATACCGTCCCAAAGGTCGTTGGCAGCGACGACCGCCAGTCGAATCGACTTGCCGCGCTTTTCCGCCATCGAGAGCGCCTGCGAAAACAGATGCTGCTCGATGCTGCCGAAGAGCTGATCGGCTTCTAGCTCGTTCTCGCCCGATCCCGACCGCCTCAGCAGGCGCACATGCAGAACCACCACGTCACGCCGCCCGGGCTTGATCCGGTCAAGAACGTTTCCGAGATGATACAAATTGAAATGGTTGCTGACGGGCACAAGAATATTTCCCGGCCGCGCGCCCACAGCCTCCGGGCTTAACTCGCCCTCCAGCTCAAGGTTGAACTGGTCCATTTCCACGTGTGCGACACCGCGGTTTTTGGCGCGGCGCTCGGAAACGGTGAAAGCGATGTACAAAATCACAGAAAAAACTCCGCCGGCGATTGTGGCTATCGGCTTGGTGAACAGGTTTGTGACAGCAATGGCGAACAGGGCGAGCGTAATCAGCCCAAGACCCAGCGGAATCTGCACGCCACGAAAGTAGAAGTTTAGGGGAACTTGGAACTCGCGTTCGCCCGGACGGGTGTAGCGCAAGACCAGCACGGCCAAGCCGTTCATCGCGAAACTCCAAATCACGCCGAAAGCGTAGAGGTTCGCGAGGAAGGTGACGTTGCCGCGGCTGATCAGGATGGTGAGTATCTGCAATCCCACGACGATATTGATGATCCGGTAGCTCGTGCCAAAGCGCGGATGCGGCTGCCGGAACCACTCGCTGAGGACGCCGTCTTCCGAGACGCGGTTGAGCACGCCATTGGAGCCGACAATCGCGGTGTTCACTGCCCCAGCGAGAATGAGAGTTCCCACCACGACCACAAAACCATGGAAGATCAAGCGGACAATCAATGGGCCCTGGAGGCTCATGGCCAAGCCACCAATGAGATTTTCCAGGTACTTTTGCCGGACATCGTCGGGGATGATCATCACCGCGAAGAAAGACACCATCGAGGTGAATACCAGGCTGTAGACGAAAATGACCAATCCCGCCTTTTTCAGGTTTTGGAGCTTGGGACTTTCAATTTCGCGATACACCTGCGCAAGGGATTCTTCTCCGCTCATGGCCAGCACGGAATGCCCTAGCGCGATAAAAATAGCGACAATCCCAATTTGCGGGAAGACCGTATGAGCAAGCCATCCCAGTGCGTTGGGGCTAAAGCGAAGATTGCGAGGATACGGGAAGGGCGGAAGGGCCGAATGCCGCAACACGGCAGTGTAAATGCACCACCCGATCAGCAGGACCACCATGACGGTGACCAGCTTCATGATGTGAAGAGCTTTCTCGCTCGATTCCGGAATGCCCTTCGTGTTCTCCCACCAGAAGTAGACCGTGACAACAATGGCGAAGGTGGTGGCGATACCCGCTACCGTGGATTCCGAAAAGGGCCCGCTCAGGTGCGCATGCTGGGAAAGATCGCTGAGCAAGCCGCCGAGATATTGCCCGGCGGAAACACCGCTAATCGGCCCGGTAAGGATGTAATCGAACATCAGCGCGGAGACGCTGAATTTCGCCAATGCGCCGCCGAGGGATTGCTTGACCGCGCGGTACACCCCGCCGCGCACGAACATGCTGCAGCTTTCCACGTACACCGCGCGCACGGCGTAAGAAAACAGCATGATCGCCAGGATGAACCAAGGCGCGGTCTTGCCGATGTACCCTTCCGCTTCACCGCCCGCATAGTAGGCCGAGGAAGCCAGATCGTTCAGAACGATAGCGGCCGCGCGCCAAAAAGAAATAAAAGTGAGGAGAGCGGTAGTAGCTACGATAACGCGGGGAATGCCGTTACCCCGGCCGCGCGTAGCAGCAGGGTTAGTGGGAGAGCCGCTCATGTCTGGGTGAACTTTTGACCTAACAGATTAAAATGTCGCACTTTTCCGATGCGAAGTCTAGCTGCTGAAAATGCGCGGAGTTAGCTACCCCGCGGCGCGGAACGCTTTGGCACAGTCGGCGCAGGGGCAGATGCTACGCAAGTGGTCGTAGCTGAAGATGCCAGTGGCATGGCCGTCGGTAAACGTGATCTGGATGGCATAGTTGCCGACCGTTGTGGCGGCTTGCGCGCGTGGCTTCGGCTTGAACATCGGCAAAGCAGCCGCGGAAGCAGGGCTCGCGCTGGCAAAGGCGCCCTTTCTTATCCGTTCGTCATTGCAAGTGGCGCAAGGGCACTCGTCGCGAAGATAAGCAAAATCGTAATGGCTGGAATGACCGTCGGCCCAAGTGATGTCGACGCCGGCGCCGCTGGTTACGTGAACTTTTACCGTAGCGGGCTTCTTGCGGGAATCAAGAGGAATGGGCATCGCGACTCTGGCAACGTCAGCCCTTCTTGCCGTTGCAGCAATCGCCGGGTGGGATGGGATTGCCATGCGGACACGTTTTCGGATGGCCGAGAAAGCTGCAGATGCGTTGATCGAGTTCGGGGCTGATGATGTGCTCGAACTTGCAAGCCTGGGTGTGCGCCTCGGAATCGTCGACCGCAAACGTGTCTTTGAAAAGTCGCTCGGCCAACCTGTGACGGCGCACGACGTCGCGGGCGCGGCGGCTGCCTCCCGGCGTCAACTTCACTTCGCCGTTTTGCAATTCGACCAGCTGTAACTCCGACATGCGGCCGAGCACGCGCGCCGCCGGCTCGTCCGGCAAGACCGGAAGATGCCCAGCCGGTCCCGTGGCATGAAGAATCTCGACTTGCGCCGGCTTCCCCTCTTCGCCGCAAATCCAGATCTGCTCCAACAGATGATCGAAGCGAATCTCGTCGTCCGTCGAGGTGTTACTGCAGCAGTCCGCGGTGTTGACAAGTGGGCAGGCGAGCGGGTGGCCGGGGCCGTGCAGCGCAGTGTCAAATTGCAGATGGCCGTGTGCAAGTTCGATGCGGCGGTCGGCCTGCCGCGCAATGTCGGGGTCGTGCGTGACCATCAGAATTGTATGGCCGGAATTGTGAAGCTCGCGAAAGATTTGCAGCACGATCGCTTCGTTGACTTCATCGAGGTTGCCCGTGGGCTCGTCCGCAAGAATCAGCTTGGGCTGGTTGATGAGCGCGCGGGCGATGGCCACGCGCTGCTGCTCGCCGCCAGAAAGTTGCGCGGG
>Ga0210400_10003034_pt1 | contig 15016 bp, 11 predicted proteins | sample IncBWH26MmetaG_FD_155456 | JGI IMG/M metagenome (GOLD analysis project Ga0210400, IMG submission 155456) | Forest soil microbial communities from Barre Woods Harvard Forest LTER site, Petersham, Massachusetts, United States - Inc-BW-H-26-M | ecosystem: Environmental > Terrestrial > Soil >... | reverse complement strand
ATGACCAACGGCATCGTGCTCGTGCTTGGCTCCTGCGGTAGAAATTTCGCCGCCGGCATGAGCGGTGGCGTCGCTTATGTTCTCGACGAGCGCGGGGATTTCACCGAGAAGCGCTGCAATCTGGAATCGGTGGATCTCGAGCCATTGCTTGAGGAGTCGGATGTGCAGATCGTCAGAGATCTTTTGTTGAGCCACCTTGAACTGACGGCCAGCGGCCGCGCCAAATGGATTCTCGACAACTGGCAGGACGTGGCGTCACGCTTCATCAAGGTCTTCCCGCACGAGTTCAAACGTGTGCTGGGCGTGAACCGGCGCGAACAGGCCTACATCCCAGCTTCGCCGGTCGCCGTGCTCGCACGGTCCGATTCGCTGCAAGCTGAGCAGGTGCAGCATGGACAGGTGTTACATGGGTAAGACCACCGGCTTCATGGATTACTCGCGCGAACTGGCTCCTCGCCGGCCGGTCCTCGAGCGCGTCAACGACTGGTTCGAAATCTATCAGGACTTTCCTGAAGAAAAACTGCGCAAGCAGGGCGCCCGCTGCATGGATTGCGGCGTCCCCTTCTGCCAGACTGGATGTCCCGTCAGCAACCTGATTCCCGACTGGAACGATCTGATCTATCGCGGCCGTTGGAAGGACGCTGTTCGCCAGTTGCACGCCACCAATAATTTCCCCGAGTTCACCGGCAGGATTTGTCCCGCGCCCTGCGAGGCCTCGTGCGTGCTGGGCATCAACGCGCCGCCGGTCACCATCAAGCAGAACGAAAAAAATATCGTAGAGCGCGGATTCCTCGAAGGCTGGATCCGCCCCGAGCCCTCAAAACTCCGTACCGGGAAAAAAGTAGCCATCGTCGGCTCGGGCCCCGCGGGCCTCGCCGCCGCGCAGCAACTGTGCCGCGCCGGCCACGCGGTCACGGTTTACGAGAAAAATGACCGCATCGGCGGATTGCTCCGCTACGGCATTCCCGAGTTCAAACTGGAGAAGCACATCATCGACCGCCGCCTCGAACAGATGTCAGCCGAGGGTGTGAAGTTCATCACCAACGCTGAAGTCGGCGAGACCATCCAGGTCGAAGATCTGCGTCGCGATTACGATGCCATCGTGCTGGCTGGAGGCTCCGAACATCCTCGCGATTTGAAAATCCCAGGCCGCGAATTAAACGGCATTCACTACGCGATGGAATTCCTTCCGCAGCAGAACAAGCGCTGCCACGGCGACACGCTCGACTCCGCCGCCGACATTCTTGCGACCGGCAAACGCGTCGTCATCATCGGTGGCGGCGACACCGGCGCCGATTGTCTGGGTACGGTCCACCGTCAGAAACCAATTTCGGTTCATCAATTCGAAATCATGCCCAAGCCGCCCGACGAGCGCTCGCCGCTGACGCCCTGGCCGCTCTGGCCCATGCAGTTGCGCATCGAAGGCGCGCACGAAGAAGGCGGAATCCGCGGCTGGAGCATCGCCACTTCAAAATTCACCGGCGACGAAAATGGCAACCTCCGGCAACTTCACGCGGTTAGGGTTGGCCCTCCGCCGAAGTTTGAGCCCATTGCAGGCACCGAGTTCACCATGGACGCCGACCTCATTCTCATCGCCATGGGATTCCTTGGCCCGGTGCGCCGTGGAATGATCGAACAACTCGGAGTTCAACTCGACAACCGCGGCAACGTGGCCACCGATCAGAATTACATGTCGTCGATTCCCGGAGTCTTCGCCGCTGGCGACATGCGCCGTGGCCAATCGCTGGTTGTGTGGGCCATCGCCGAAGGCCGCAAAGCCGCCGCCAGCGTCGACGCCTACCTCAAGGCGCTGCCAGTTCGTCCGCTCGCTCCGCAGGTTGCGTCAGCGCGGCCCATTGCGTCCTGACCGCCACGAAAGAAACATCATCAACCACGAAGGACACGAAGGTCCACGAAGGAAACCACAGAGTAGTGAGATCCTTCGTGATACTTCGTGTCCTTCGTGGTTGATGGTTTTATCGGCTAAGATGACTGCTAAACGTCCATGATCCAACTCAGTGACATCCGGGCCGCTCTCGAACGAATCCGCGCCGACATTCGCATTTCTCCCTGCACTCACTCGGAAACATTCTCTGGGCTCACCAATAATTCCATCTATCTCAAGCTCGACAACCAGCAGCGCACTGGAGCTTTCAAAGAGCGTGGCGCGCTGAACAAACTGCTGACGCTCAAGCCGGAAGAGCGCGCCCACGGCGTAATCGCGGCCTCGGCTGGCAATCATGCGCAAGGCGTCGCCTACCATGCCGGACGCCACAAGATCGCGGCGCGGATCGTGATGCCGCTGCCCACGCCGCTCACCAAAGTTTCAGCCACTCGCGCCTATGGCGCCGAAGTTGTTCTCTACGGCACCAACTACGACGAGGCCTACGAAAAGGCGGTCGAGCAAGGCAAGAGCGAGCACCTGACTCTCATCCACGCTTTCGACGATGATGCCGTCATCGCGGGGCAGGGAACTCTGGGGCTCGAAATTCTGCAACAGCATCCCGGCATCGAAGTCATCGTCGCCCCCATCGGCGGCGGAGGCTTGATCGGCGGCATCGCATGCGCCGTCAAAGAGACGAACCCCAACGTACAGATTTTCGGCGTGCAGCCTGCTCGGATTCCTTCGATGAAGGCTGCAGTCGCCGCGGGCAAGCCCGTCACTCTAACGGCTGCGAAGACCATCGCCGACGGAATCGCCGTCCGCCGCGCCGGCGAACGCACGCTTCCGCTGGTTCAAAAATATGTCGACGACATCGTTACGGTGGAAGAAGAAGAAATCGCTAACGCGATTCTCTTATTGCTGGAACGAGAAAAAACTCTAGCCGAGGGTGCCGGAGCCGCCGCGATTGCCGCCGTTCTGAACCGCAAACTGCCGCTGCAAGGCAAGAAAATCGCCGTCCTAGTCTGCGGGGGCAACATCGACGTCACGCTACTCTCGCGCATCATCGAACGCGGCTTGGTGAAAGACGGACGCCTGGTTCGTCTCCGCGTTCATCTGCCCGATTATCCCGGTGCGCTGCACCGCCTCACTGGAATCCTTGCCGATCATCGCGCGAATATCGTTGAGACCGCCTACGACCGCGCCTACCACGGCGTCAATCTCGGTGACACCGCCATCGACATCACCATGGAAACCCGCGGCCCCGACCACATCACGGAACTCCTGGCCGCCCTGGTGACAGCCGGTTACACCCACGAAAGAATTCTGTAATTGGCCGTTTGCGGCCGGGAGCGGCATCAGGGTGACGAGGAGCTGATTGGAGTTTTTGGGCCGCCGTGGCACACCAGCACGCAGACCAAAACCCCCGCTCCCGCCGCTCCCGCAACAATCCACTTCGGACTCAGACTGGTGCTGGCTCCGACCGGCCGCGCCGGAGCTCCGCAAATCGCCGACAGGTCGAAACCTTTCTGCTCCCCCTCGTGAACTGAAGCCCCATTCGATGCTGTCGTCTCCGGTAATGGTTTCGTGCCATCCATCTTTCGCTCAACGTTCACATCATTCTTCCGGGCTGCCACTTGCAGATTTCCACTCACGTTAGTCACTTCATACTGCGTCCACTCGCTGAGCACTGGAACCACCGTGATACACCTCACCTGCACTCTGAAGCTCTTCGAGGTTCCCACGAATACGCTGCCATGATCCAACTCCAGTAAATTAGTCTGCAGCGTGCCTACCGATTCCGGCTGGATCAGAACGTTCGACCCGTCCAGTGTCAAATTCGCCGACGATCCCGGCTTGGTTTCCAGCAAGTCTCCGGGAAAAACCGCGGTGGAATCCCGCGCTTCATAGCCATTCACCCAGACTCCACCTTGCGCGTGCAGGATTGCCCCGCCCGTCTGGCCCTCCCCGGTCTGTGGCGAACCCTGACCCGGCAAAGCTTGTCCGGGCGAAGTCTGCCCCGGCCCCGACTGACCCAGCATTGACGGTGGCACGATCACCAACATCGCCCAGCACAGAAAACAACGTACCATTGAGACACGCATGCAAATCAAATGAAGACCATTTTCCGCAGACTTCGCACTAAAAATCGTAGCTGGCCCAGTCCCCGTCGTCTATTAGCAGTCTGGGTGCGGGTGCGAACTGTTTACCCCGAATCTCAGGCGTTCTGATTCATCAGTTCGGCCAATTTGTAACAACTGTTGTCGCTGGGTAAAACTTTGTAAACCATGCCATTTCCGGGCTCGCGGCCATGTAAATTAGAAGGTGGGGCGTATGAACAAAAACCGGAATAAAAAGAACTCAGGAATCGTGGCACTCTTCTTTTCTGTGATCGCCGTTTCTGCGACGAGTTTGTCGTCAGCATCCTTCGCGTCTGCGACTCTCCAGGCTCAGGACGCTGCCCAACGGGCCGTCGCCCGCCGCCTGGGCACCATCAAGGCAGTCAACGGCAACGCGATTACCCTGACGCCGGATTCCGGCCCCGAAATCGCTGTATCCGTTGAGCCCAACGCTCGCCTCCTGCGCATTGCCCCCGGCGAGAAGGATGTCAAGAACGCAACTCCGATCCAGATGCAGGACCTGCAGGTCGGGGATCGCGTGCGAGTCCGCGGCCAGGCCTCCGCCGATTCCAAATCCATCGCAGCATTGGAGATCATCGTCATCCCGTCCTCGGTCGTCGCCGCGGTCAGCGAGCAAATGCGCCAGGATTGGCAGAAACGCGGCATCGGCGGCCCGGTCAGCGCCGTCGATCCCGCAGCCGGCACTGTGACCATCTCGACTTCCAGCTTTGCCGGGAAAAAATCGATCGTAGTGCGCACCTCAAAGAGCACGCTCATCCACCGCTACGCTCCCGACTCGGCCAAACCGGAAGATGCCAAGCCGAGCACGCTGCAGGAAGTTCACATCGGCGATCAACTACGCGCTCGCGGAGACCGCAACTCCGACGGCACCGAAGTGGCCGCCGAAGAAATCTATGCCGGCAACTTTCCCAACATCGCCGGTTTGATCAAGTCAATCGATGCAAGCGCCGGCATCATCAGCGTTCAGGATGTATTGAGCAAGAAAACCGTGCAACTGAAGATCGCCTCGGACTCGCAGCTCCACCAAATCCCCGCCGAAATGGCGCAGAGGTTCGCCGCACGATTGAAGTCGGCGCTGCCCCCCGGAATGCCCGGGGCGCCCATGAATTCCTCCGCAGCCTCATCTTCTCCCACCGCTGGACAAGCGGCCCCAGGCGGAGGAACGCCGGGCGGCAGTATGGGCGCAGGATCTGGCGGAGCCCGCTCCGGTGGCGGTTTCGACTTCCAGCGATTGCTCGACCTGACCCCCGCCGTCGCCCTCGCCGATCTGCACAAGGGAGACGCGGTCGCGGTCCTCGCCACCGAAGGCACGCCCGCGAGCGGAAGCACGGTGATCAAATTATTCAGCGGAGTGGAACCGATTCTTCAGGCCGTTCCCAACGGCAGCCAGGCCATGATGCTGGCGCCCTGGAGTCTGGGAGGCGCCCCCGGCGGCGACTCAGGCCCATAGCCGTGATTGCATCCAGGGCTGTATGGCGTGAAAGAGCGGCGCTTTGAGCGCCGCGTTAATGCGAGCAAAATCAATGTGGGATTTAAGCCCCCGTTTTCAGGCTCGCAAGAAGCAGCAAGAAAGTGAAGGTCGAGAAATACATGCGTTTCGTTGCAGTCGCGTTCTCATTTTTTTCATTATTGACCACATTGTCGGGGCAAACTGCCGCGCCTGCGCAAGCGCCTTCCGGCGCTCTCCGCGGACAAGTTACCGATCCGTCCGGCGCGGCCATTGCTCACGCCACTGTGGTCATGACTCCCGCCACCGGATCTCCCGTCGTCGTCCAGAGCGATGGACAGGGGATCTATGAGTTCAAGACTCTGCCGGCAGGGAAGTACTCGCTCACCGTCGCCGCCCCGGAATTCACGCTCTACGAGAACGACAATGTCGTCGTCGCTGACCAACCCCTTCGCCTGAACGTCAGCATGGCGATCGAAGTACAGACGGAAAAAGTTCAGGTCTCCGACAGCGCTCCCACCGTCGATGTGAATCCCGCCAACAATGCCGGCGCCATCATCATCTCCGGCAAAGAACTCGAAGCGCTGCCCGACGATCCCGATGAATTGTTGTCCGATCTTCAAGCCCTCGCCGGACCCTCTGCCGGTCCCAACGGCGGACAGATGTACATTGACGGCTTCACTGCCGGTCAGCTCCCGCCCAAATCGTCGATCCGCGAAATCCGCATCAACCAGAATCCGTTTTCCGCCGAGTACGATCAACTGGGCTACGGCCGCATCGAAATCTTCACCAAGCCCGGCACCGATAAATATCACGGCCAGGTGTTCATCATCGGCAACGACTCCGCCTTCAACTCCCCCAATCCTTTCGCCGGCGTCGAGCCCGGGTACGATACCACCCAGTACAACGGAAACATTGGCGGTCCGCTGGGCAAGACAGCGTCCTTTTTCTTCAACCTCGAGCGCCGCAACATCAACGAACTGGCCCCCATCGACGTCCCCATCCTCGACCAGTCGCTGAGCGAGACCACGTTGGCCGAGTCGGTTCCCAACCCGCGCCAGCGCACCAACCTCAGCCCCCGCCTCGACTGGGCCATTTCGAAAAACAACACGCTCACCGCGCGCTACCAGTACTATCGCGATACCGAAACCAACAACGGCGTCGGCGTCGCCAGTCTTCCGTCCCAGGCCTACTACTCCGAATCCAACGAGCACACCTTACAGATCGGCGATACGCAGGTCTACGGCGCCAAGATCGTCAACGAGACTCGCTTCCAGTTCATTCGCGATGACAGTCTGCAGACTCCCGGCGACACCAACCCCGTCGTCAACGTGATCGGAGCATTCACCGGCGGTGGCAGCGGCTCAGGCGCCGCCAATGACAAGCAAAGCCGCTACGAACTGCAGAACTACACTTCGCTCATTCACGGCAATCAAGTCATTAAGTTTGGCGGCCGCCTCCGCGCCACGCACGACGCGAATTATTCCACTGGGGGATTCAACGGCACCTTCTCGTTCTCGTCGTTGACTACACCGTCGGACGTTCCTCCACCTCCGCCCCCTGCTCCACAACCGTGCACCATCGGAAGTAATCCGCCGTGTCCTATTTCGCTGCTCTACGCGGAGCAAGCGTTAGGATCTCCGGCCACCGGCACTCCTTACGCGACCACCCTGTCCTACACCACAGGCCTGCCCACTGCCACAGTCACCTACTACGACTTTGAGCCCTACATCCAGGACGACTGGCGGGTTCGGCCCAACATTACTCTCAGCTTCGGCCTGCGCTTCGAGACGCAAAACGCCATACAAGACCACGGCGACTTTGCCCCGCGACTTGGTTTTGCCTGGGGAGTGCGCGGCCGGAGTAAACCGCCCATAGTCGTCATTCGCGGCGGCTACGGCATTTTTTACAATCGCCTCCAATCTGGACAAATCCTGGCGGTGGAGCGCTATAACGGCGTCACCCAAAAACAATTCATCGTCAATAACCCAACCTGCTTCCCGGGTGTCGACGTAGCTGTGGACTTTGCCACGGCGAATTGCGGACCAACCACTTCTTCCCAGCCTATTGAAGATCGAATCAGTTCCAGATTGCGCGCGCCCTACACGATGCAAGGTGCTGTGAGTATAGAGCGCCAGGTCACAAAGTCAGCAACCGTGTCCGCCACTTACTTGAACTCGCGCGGCTTCGACCAGTTCCTTACCGTTAACGCGAATGCCCCGTTTCCCGGAACGCCTTGTTCGCAGTCTGGCGTTTCGAATTGTGCACCGCCGTCTGGCGTGCCAGGCTGCGGAGGTTTGACCGGGGGCAACGTCTACTGCTACGTCTCCGAAGGCAATTTCAAACAGAACCAGCTGATCGTGAACACCAACATAAAAGTTGGCTCCAAAGTCCAGCTCTTCGGTTTCTACACGCTGGGCTATGCCAACAGCGACACTTCCGGAGTCTCCAGCTTTCCGACGAATTCCTACGACATCAGCCAGGACTACGGCCGCGCCTCCTTCGACGTTCGGCACAGACTCTTCCTCGGAGGTAGCATTGCGCTGCCGTACCTGTTTCGCCTGAGCCCGTTCATGGTGGTCAGTTCCGGTTCGCCTTTCAGCATTACCTCACCGATCGATGAGAACGGCGATCAGATCTACAACGATCGTCCGGGTGTGGTCTCTTCCTGCCCGACAGCACCGCAGGCAAACATCTATTGCACGCCACTGGGCACGTTCGATGCTTCCGGAGCCACGGGAAAACTTCTGCCCATCAATTCTGAAACTGGGCCAGCACATTTCGTGCTGAACCTGCGGCTCAGCAAAACCATCGGAATCGGACCTAAAACAAAAGCGGCTACTAACAATCAGGGCCAGGGCGGACCGGGCGGCGGCGGTGGAGGTCGAGGAGGAGGTGGTGGTCCGCGAGGTCCGCTCTTCGGCGGCGGCGGTGGATTTAATACCTCGTCCAATTCCGACCGCCGTTACAACCTCACCTTTGGAGTTGGCGCACGCAACGTTTTCAATAACGTCAACGTGGCCAATCCCAATGCGGTTCTTGGTTCCCCGTTTTTTGACAAATCCAATTCTTTGCAGGGAGGCGCATTCTCGCAAGGCAGTTCGTCCAACCGCCGCATTGAACTGCAAGCCACCTTTGCTTTCTGAGCGGGGGCATTCCTCTCGTCATATCGCGAACCGGCGGACTCGGGATATGCTGAAAATCGAAACCTGTGTGCCGCGTAATCCCGCAGCGTAAGGGCCCGAGAGCGATTGGCTTTTCTCCCCATCACCAGGCGAAAGTTTGTCGGCCTCGCAGCCAGCGCTGGCCTGGCCGCGCTGGCTGCGGATTCCATCCTGCTCGAGCCCAATCGTCCCCGCATTGTGCGCCGGGAGATTGCGCTCCGCCGCTGGCCCGCCAGACTCGATGGTTTCACCATTGCGCTGCTCAGCGATTTCCATTACGACGCCGAGTTCTCCGTCCATCCGCTGCGCTCGGCAATCGGCATGGTCAACGGTTTGCATCCGGATCTGATCGCGCTGACCGGGGACTTCGTTTCCATGCCCTGGCTCGGCGACTCGGCGGCGGCAGCCTCTTCCGCCGAACCTTGCGCCCAGTTGCTGCGTCAAATGCAGGCGCCTCACGGCCTCTGGGCGGTGATGGGCAACCACGACGCCTTCACCGATCCCGATCGGGTGACCGACTCACTTCGCGGCGCAGGAATTTCGGTGCTGTCCAATCAGTCGGTTCCCGTCGAACGCGATGGAGCACGCTTCTGGCTCAGCGGCGTCGACGATGTATTAGGCGGCGCCGCCGACCTCAACTCGGCTGTGCACAACATTCCGCCCAACGAAGCTACCGTGATGCTGGCTCACGAGCCCGACTACGCCGACCGCGTGGCGCGCTATCCAGTCGACCTCCAACTCTCTGGACACTCCCATGGCGGCCAGGTGCGGTTTCCTTTCCTCCGTCCTCTTTACTTGCCCGACCTGGCTCGCAAATACGTTTGGGGCTTGTACAGGATCGGCGGCCTCACTCTCTATACCAACCCGGGCCTCGGCACCGTCGGTGTCCCAGTCCGTCTAAATTGTCCCCCGGAGATCACCCTGCTGACGATGCGCCGGTCCGCCTAAGTCGCGCCGGCGTCCCGCAGGCTGTCGCGTGGGCGTCTCGCCACGGCAGCGTCGAGCGTAACCGGCTCCGACGCAACTCCCCGTCTCCTTCTGTGCAATCTCTTGCATCCGGACCTTGCGTCATACCTGCAATCCACCCCGCAACTCCTTCTAACGCAAGCACATGACCGCGGTTAGGAATGGTCCTGAATTTGCCACACCCAACGTTCAGCGCTGAGACCCGGACTCCAACAGCTTAGGAAGGCAACACATCTCATGCGGCGTCGCACCTGGCCTGCGATTCTGTTTTTCGTCCCGCCGATGGTCGCGGGTTTCATCGTGTCGTTCATCGCATTGTGCATCGCATTGCTCGTGCCCGCAGTTGTGCTGGCCGCGAGCACGCCCGCGCCGCATTTCCGGTCGGCAACCCTCGAGCAGCGCGAAACCCAGATGTCGAAGACTCTCATCCGCGCCTCCCAGTTCGTCGACGTGATGCACGTCAGTTCGCGGCCGTCGTGCGAGCAAGTTCAGCCGCCCGAAGCGCTGACCACACCGGATCCGCTATTCACCTCCGCACACGGCCAGAAAGTGAAGGTCAGTTTCATCATCGGCACCGATGGGCGAGTACACAGCCCATTGATTCTCGAAAGCGCCGGCCTGGCTGGCGACCGTCACGTCTTGCAAACCGTGCGCGCCTGGAGATATCGTCCCGCAACCTGCAACGGCATCCCCACCGAGATTGAAGGCAAGATCGAGTTTTCCAGCCGATAGCACGAGTTCTCGCTACTGGACTAGAATGACGGCAGCGAAATCGTGATTCGATTCGCGGACAGCTTCGTGGACACCGTAGTGGATAAAGACAAGAAAAATCCCAGACCGTCTGATTCGCCGGTGCAAAACGCCGAGATGGAAGAACTCTATCGCCGGCTGCAGCCCGAAATGCGGCGCCCCAAGCCCGGTCCAGACGCGATTGCCGCCGCGCTGGAAGCGGCGCAGCGCCTGGCTGCCGAAGCCGACGCGGAGCAGGCCGCCGATGACGCCGCGCAGGAACTCGCCGGCGATTCCACCACGGTCGTTTGCCGGATTTGCGGATACCGCAACCGCGAGGGGACAAAGTTCTGCGGCATGTGCGGCATTACCGTCAACGCAGGGGAAGGGATGGAATCGGGCTTTGCGGCGGAGCCGGAGCGTGCGCCGTCGCGCGGCCTGACGCTGCCACCGAATTCATTCGCCAGCATCCAGCAAGATCCCGAAACCAGGCCCGCAACCACTCGGCCATCTGGCCAGGAAACCCATCACTACCACCATCACTATCATCACCACTATTTTCCAGGCGGGGAAGCGATGGGGGCGCGATCCGCGGCGGATCCCGTTCGCGCCGACTCTGGGCGAGAGGCGCGTCCGACCGCAGCTCTGAGAGGGGATATGAGCCGCGCCGAGGCCGCGGTTCGGCACATTGCGCAGGAGTGGGTGCTGGCCTGCAATACCAAACATCTCGACGATCTGATCGAACTCTACACCACCGATGCGATCGTGCTGCGCTCGAATTGTCCTCCCGTGCGCGGCGCGGCTGCGGTGCGCGAGTTTTTCTTTGGCGCGCTCGACGCCGGACTCGGAGAAGTGGAACTCGAACCCCTGCGGGTGGAAGTGGTCGGAGACCTGGCCTATGAGGCGGGACGCTGCAAAGCGCTGATTCCCAGCGCAACTGGCAAGCGCCGCGAGGAACGCGGCAAGTATCTCTGGGTGTGCGCGCGCCAGGGGAACGGTGAATGGAGAGTCGCCGCCGACTGCTGGTCGAGCGACTTGACGCTCAGCACCATGGAGTCCGATGTCCCCCAGAATGCGGGAGTGAAAACCACGTTGCCACGCAAGAACCCGTGAAGGATCGCGACCTCAGGGGCTAGAGCCCAGTGTTTATGCGGTGTTTGGCGGCACGACTAAAGTCGTGCCCTTCCCGAAACAAAGTCGTGCCCTTCCGGCGGTCGGTTTTCCGCGTTTCGTTGGAACACGTGTCACGGGTTTACGCCTAATTTTGCCAGGTCTGATCGCAACTGCTCCAACTGCTGCATCTCGATCGTGTGCATTCCCAGCTTCGCCGCGCATTCCAGGTTCAGCGCGCGATCGTCGACAAAGCAGCACTCTTCCGCGGGAATCTGTGTGATCTCCAGCGCCAGCCGATAAATGTCGCGCTCCGGCTTGCGGAATCCTACGTAGCAGGAACTGACGAACAGCCGGAAGATCTTCCGCAGTCCAAAGGTTTCGATCCGCTGGTTATTCAGCTCGCGCGATTCGTTGTTGATCGTGCCCATAAAATATTTGCCGGAATCCGCGAGCCTCTGCGCGAATTGCAGCACTTCGGGAAATGGCTGCGAGAGCGAAAACATGTAATCTCGGAACTCGCCTCGGGTGAACGGACGCGGGCGGTAGAAGACCGTGCGGTCGAGGTATTCATCCAGCGTGATCTTGCCGCGCTCGAACGACGACACCACCATCTCGTGGCGGTCGTGAAATTCGTCGAGATCGAGATGAAAATGTTCGAGCGCCGCGGAGCGTTCCACGCGGTCCCAGGCGTTGGTGAGCAACACACCGCCGACATCCCAAAAAATCGCGCGAATGGCAGACAAGGTCGTCCTCCCAGCAAGAAAGTTCTGGAAGAGAGTTTAGACGAGTTGCGGATCAAGGGGGGATTTCGCGCTGGTCTTGAGAGGGCGTTCGCCGTCCTTTTGGGGTATCCCCCTCCCCCTCCCGATCTAATGTAATCATCGACTTGGGGAAAAATCGCGAAAAAATCTATGGGGCTCAAGGAGTTGCGGGCAAAATCTTGAGCTTAAAGGACTTACGCGAGAGGCGAAGCGGTAAGTTGTTTCGAATCAGTCGACTACTTTAACTTACATAGGGCAAATATTGATTTCAAATAACTTGTTGGTTCTGTGATGCACCAGGCTCTCGGACTGGACATGCCGAGGATCGGATAGTTTTCCGATTACGTCAAGACCCCGAAAGTAGACATGCAATTTGGATCGTGGCATTTTGGGCGCCAGCTTTTAACCGCTGAGAGCGCGGACGAAGGCCGCAGAGTTCGCGGAGAAAGCCACTCGAAAGGATTCGGTCGCTTTTATTTCACAAACGTCAGCCCATGCGGTACTGCCGACGAGAAGACATACGCGTAGAGCAGCACGATGATTCCGACAATCGAGCAGAGTGCCACGGAGTGCCACGCCACGTAGCGGAAAATAATTCCTTCGTTGCCGACCTGTTCGGTGGCGGAGGTGGCGATGGTGATGGATTGTGCGTCCACCATTTTGCCCATCACGCCTCCGGCGCTGTTGGCGGCGCACATCAGAATCGGGTCGATGTGGAGTTGTTGCGACGTGATGCGCTGCAGGCTGCCGAACAGTGTGTTCGCGGAGGTATCGCTTCCTGTCAGCGCGACTCCTAGCCAGCCCAGGAACGTGCCGAAAAATGGATAGAGCCATCCCGTGCGAGTGAAGGCGAGGCCCAGCACCGCGTCCAGCCCGGAGTAGCGGGTTACGTATCCCAACCCCAGCATGAATGAGATGGCGACCATCGCGAGGCGCATGCGAACCAGAGTCCGCCAAAAGATATTCAGCAATCGCAGAGGACTCAGGCCGAGCAGTAACCCAGATACGATCGCCGCAAAGAAACAGGCGGTGCCCGTGGCCGAGAGCCAGTTGAAATCGTAGCGAGCGGCTTCGGGCGTCGGCTTCGCTACCACCGGGACGGCGCGGGAAATCGCGTTGTGCAGGTAGGGCACGTCCCAGCCCGGAGGGCCGAGGCGCGGTTTTCCGTTTGGCAGTGTGACTTGAAACGCTGGAGTAGTTGCTTGATTCATCGCGAGCTTGATCCTGGGCAATCCCCAGAGCAGCACCAAGAGAGACAGAATCGCGAAGGGCATCCACGCCTTCAAGACTTGCGCGGATGAGTAGGTGCGGGGTTTGACGAAACCGTCGAACGTCGCGGCGGACCATTCACCACCGAACTGGTCTGCGATCTCGCCAGTCGGCGGAGGCAACGCGGGGGCTTTGTCGTCGTAATCGAAGCGCCAGATTTTCTTTGGCTTCCAGAATCGAAGGAAGACCAGCAGGGCGACGATGGAGACCACTCCGCCCATGATGTCCACCAGATTGCTGTCCACGTAGTTCGACCACAGAAATTGAGTGAAAGCGAACGAGCCGCCGACCACGGCGATCGCGGGTAAAACTTCGAAGGTCTCATGCCAACTGACCATGGTCTTCACCAGCCAGAAGGGAACGAGGACGGCGGTGAAGGGAAGGATGCGGCCAATCATGGCGCTGAGATCGGATTCGGGCAGAGCCGTTACCGCGGCCAGTGTGTGCACCGGCGTGCCGATGGCTCCCCAGGCCACCGGCGCGGTGTTGGCGATGAGATTTAACGCGGCGGCATGGAAGGGCTTGAAACCCAGGCCGATCATGAATGCGCCGGCGATCGCGACCGGCGCACCGAAGCCGGCAGCGCCTTCAATGAAGGCGCCAAAACAAAAAGCAATCAGCAGGACTTGCAGGCGGCGGTCGGCGGTGATGCCGGCGACGGATTCCTTCATGATTTCGAATTGGCCGGTGTCGACGGAAATGTCGTAGAGATAGACGGCGGCGAGAACGATCCAGGCGATTTTCAAGACGCCGAACGCAACCCCGTAGCCGAAGCTGAGAGCGGCCAGCGCGGGCGGCATCTTGAAAAAGACAATCGCCACGGCCACCGCCGTTGCCGCGCCAGCAATGGCGCACCAGTGCGGCTTTACTTTGAGTCCGGCCAGCAGGGAAAACAAGACGATGATGGGAAGAGCCGCAAGCAGGGTGGAGAGCCACCAATGTCCGAGGGGATCGTAGATCTGGGTCCACTGCATGACAACCTCCTGACGAGCGGAGTTGGTTGAATGCAAGAGCGCGACGGCTTTGGAACGCGGACATGGTAGCACTGGGAGGAAAATGTGTCGTCCCTTTCGGGACTTTGGTTTTTTTCTGCGGTTGAATCGCGGCGCTGGAAGCGCTGCGCCAGCCAAATCCGATTACGAAGCAAAATTTTGCTTGACATATTCCCATATAGGAATATATATTCTGGTTCATGGCAAGGGCAGCGACTACCTCGGATGGATTCAATGCAGTGGCGGAACCGCGCCGGCGCGATATTTTGAACTATCTGGCGCAGGAAGAGCGGGTGGTAGGCGACATCGTTCTCGGGCTGGGAATGGAACAACCCTCGGTGTCAAAGCATCTGGGAGTGCTACGCCGGGTTGGCCTGGTGCGAGTGCGGCGCAATGGGCGGCATATGTTTTATCGAACCAATGCGGAGGCGATCCGTCCGCTGTACGAATGGACCAAGATGTTCGAGCGCCTGTGGCAGCACCAGTTGAGTCGCGTGAAGGAGCGGGCGGAAGCGAAACAAAAAGAGTTGGACAAGAACTGATCGAAACCGA
>Ga0210400_10003033_pt1 | contig 15019 bp, 14 predicted proteins | sample IncBWH26MmetaG_FD_155456 | JGI IMG/M metagenome (GOLD analysis project Ga0210400, IMG submission 155456) | Forest soil microbial communities from Barre Woods Harvard Forest LTER site, Petersham, Massachusetts, United States - Inc-BW-H-26-M | ecosystem: Environmental > Terrestrial > Soil >... | reverse complement strand
GCGGGTGTTACCAAATCAAGTGGTCACAGCGGATGCTCGCTTGACGATAGAGACCGTGGGTGCAGCAATCGAAGTAGCTGTTAGCGGCGGCGATATAGTGTCGACGACATCGTCCCAGCTTTCTTACGATTTTGACTCACACGCCGTATCAGATCTTCCAAATCCAAATACCTCAGGCTCTCCACTCAACCTAGCCCTGCTCGCACCCAACACAACCACGCAGGGAGCGGGCGTCCTGGGTGAAGGTGGGTCGATCGGCGGCGCGCGTCCGCGAATGAACAGCTTTAGCATAGACGGGGTCGACGACAACCGGATCGACGTCACCGGTCACGTCTCGGAAGTCATTCCAGAAGCCGTAGCCGATTTCAACCTCATAACCAACATGTTCAGCGCGGAATTAGGTCACTCTGCCGGCGGGCACTTCAATATCGTCACTAAATCGGGCACGAACAACTGGCATGGCGGGTTCTGGGGGTTCAACGTCAACCGGGCTTTAAACGCGATGGATAATCTGGAGCAGGAAAGCGGATTGACGGCCCCACGCCGATTCGACTTTAGCCGGGTTGGTACCGATATCGGTGGGCCTCTTATCAAGAACAAACTCTTTGTGTATGGCGCCTACCAGCGCTTGTGGGAGGGACTCTCCTCGGCCGCTGTCTCACAATCGACGCCTACTTCGGAAGGATTGGCGCTGCTGACCAACATGGCGCCCAACGACGCGGTGAGAAATATTCTGCAACAGTTTCCAACCGCACCCGTGGCGAACTCTCCCGCCGAAATCGTGAACGGAGTGAGCATTCCAATAGGAACGATCCAGCCGGCCGCACCAAACTTCCTTAACCAGCACGACTTCAACATCAACGCCGATTTGAATACCAAGCAGCACCAGTTCCGCTGGCGCTTCCTCTTCGATCGTCAACGAAGCCCGAACGTCAACCCAGACACACCGCTCGCGCAATTCTTAGGCGATCTCACCGCAGACAGCCGCAAGTTCATTATGACGGATGCCTGGGCCCTTTCCCCGGGTCTCTCAAATGACTTCCGTTTCTCTTACTCGCGTTTCGTACAGGGCTACACGGTGCCTGGGCGGTTTGCCAACTTTCCCAACGCGGTGATCGACAATTTGGGATTGAATATTGGTCCGGAGAGCAATTCGCCGCAAAGCTACACGCAGAACAATTATCAGTTCCTTGACACCGTGATCGTAGTGCGCGGAGCGCACACGCTAAAGTTTGGCGCAGAGTGGCGACACTGGATCGCTCCAACTAACTTTCTGCCCCGCGAACGTGGCGAATGGGACTACAGCAGCCTGCAGACTCTGATCAACGATCGGATTCCAGACGGATTCAACGGGGCTCTGCGCGGGGCCGGATCGGGCGTTTTTTCCGGAAATCAGGACGGGATTTACGGGTTTGCTCAGGATGACTGGAAAGCGACACCGCAGCTGACGTTGAACCTGGGTCTGCGCTATGAATGGATGAGCAATCCGAGGGACGCCCGACTCCAGACCCTCAACGCACTCGCAAATCTCCCCGGCGTTTTTGAGTTTCGCAACCCACGCACTGACAGAAACAATTTCGCTCCCCGGCTTGGATTTGCATGGGATCCCTTCGGAGATAGCCGGACTGCTGTTCGCGGTGGTTTTGGCGTTTCCTACGACGTTACCTTCCAAAACCTGACCACCCTACAGCTGCCGCCACAATTCCAGGTGGAACAGAATGAAGCTATCACCTGTTCTGGGCTGGCGGGACCTGCTCCAGCGTGGTGTGCCACCGGAACCGGTTTTCTGGCTGGTGGTGGACTGCTTTCACAACTGGTTCCTCCGCAAACCGTAGCAGAAGCTCGCGCCTCTTCGGGCTCACTTATCGTAGACACGGTCCAGCCTAAAGTTCTCACCTGGACACTAGGCGTGCAACGGGAGCTCTTCCGAGACACCACACTGGAGCTCCGCTACTTGGGCACGCGGGCTACCCATTTGCCTGTCCAGGCACGATTGAACACGATCAGCGCCTTCGAGGCCGGTTTGCAACCATTGCCCACTTTCTTTAGCAACTCGGATGTCCCGGCAGTGATCGTCGGCGGGTCACGTCTCTCAGACTTCGAGAACTTTGATCCGCTGCGCTATGCTGACCAGGGATTCTTGGGCTTTGTCACGGCGTTCCCGGGCATTGGTAAAAGCATCTACCACGCTGGATCGGCAGATTTCTCACACCGCTTCTCGCGCGGCCTGATGTTCCGCGCCAACTATACTTGGGCACGTAATATTGATGATTCCACAAACGAGCTGTTCAGTAGCCGAGTCAATCCGCGCCGGCCCCAGGATTGGATGAACCTCGGGCAGGACCGCGGAAGGTCGGTCCTGGACATTACTCACAAGTTGGCCCTGTCCTGGGTCTATGAACTCCCGCAGCTCAGCACGGACAGTGGTTTCATCAGAACACTGGCAAACGGCTGGCAGTGGAGCGGCACCTATCTGGCTCAGACTGGGCAGCCCATCTCGATCCTCTCCGGTGTGGACTCCAACGCGAATGGCGACAGTGCTGGAGACCGAGCAATCCTCAATCCCTTCGGCACCGGAAACACGGGAACCGGTGTGAATTTCGTTTGCGTTAATGCGGGAGGCGCGACGAGCATCGTCCCGGCGAGTGCAGGCTGTCCAGGAGGCAGTGCAAACGCTGCTGGCTACGTGGCTCAAAATTCCTCTGCCCGTTACGTGCAAGCGGGCACGGGTGCCCTCTCCACTTTGGGACGTAACACCTTCGGAACTCCGGGAATGAACATCTGGAATATGTCGATTCTCAAGAATACCAAGCTAACCGAACGGCTTGGCTTTCAGTTCCGCGTCGATGCGATGAATGTCTTCAATCATCGTAACTACTCTTTGGCTCAACCGAGCGTATTTCAGTCGGGGGTAATCCTTGGGACGGTCAATAACGCCCTCAGTACCACCTATGCCAATGTCACCGCCGATCAGTTCCTTGACGCGAAACAGTTCACCGGCGGCGCTCGACAGATGCAAATTGGTGTAAAACTTTCTTGGTAGTTGGTGGGAGGGAGGGGCTCGCGACGGTCTTCACGAATAGTGGATATAACAATCCACTTACTGGGAATCAGCGCACGAAGTGGAAAAGGAGAATTAAATGATTTCAGAATACACCGGGACCATCCCGAAGAGAGGCGACCGCGTTGGCATGGCCGGACAAGAAGGCGTGTTTGAAGTTGTTGATATCAACTCGCTCATGCAGACGGCAAACCTCAAATTGATGGACGGACAGGGCCACATCACGAGGGGTGTACCTTGGACTTCGCTGAAGTTTCTATATAAGAAGTAGGCTGAAATTCCGCGACGTTGCAGTTCAGAACAAGGAACGTGGGCGAAACCATCTTCTTAGGTATGAAGTCCAAGTGGTCGGGCACCCTCCTCCTACAGGTCTGGACAATTTGAAAAGGGGACCTCGGACGGATTCCTGTCTGCCTTCCCTTTACATTTCATTGAGAGAGTGGCACTGCAGGGACGCTATAAGCAATCCTGCGGAGTGGATTCGGCCTTTTCACGGCGGTCCCGTTGTTTTCTTCTTTGGAGCTTTCCCGCCGCGAAAACGTTGAGTAGACTGTGAGTAAGGATGGTGGGGCAATGACCGAGACGAAGGCAACTTTGCAGGTGGCCTCTCAGTCATACAGCCAATGGCTATTCGGCCCGCGGGCGGCGCTGTTTGCCGGCTTCGGAACGTTGCTGGCACTGATGGCAATAATGTCGTTTGACTCGCTTAGAATTCTGGGGGCAACCGAGACCAGTGACGCTCAAATTCGGCGAGATTTTCTGTATCGTGAACGCACGCTCGAACAGGTTCGAGCTGGCCTCTACGAATCGGATAACATCGTCCGCGACTATATCCTCGTCGAATCGGACCGAAACGCCCAGGAAATGCTCCGTCGTGAGCTTCAGTCCATTCGCGATGAGACGAATGCAGCATTGCAATCCTGCATTCAGTCCCTGCCCCGTGGAGCAAAGGAGCCATTTCAAAAGCTTGCTGTTGAACTGGAGGGTTACTGGTCCACGCTCGATCCCATTTTCGAGTGGGATACGAAGGAGAAGCAGAGACGAGGGTATTCGTTTCTCCGTAGCGACGTGCTCTCTCAGCACACTACGGTGCTGGCGATTGCAAAAGAAGTTAGTGCAATCAACGGGGACGAGCTAAAACAAGGCGAAAGCAACATTGCTGAGGTGTTTGCGCAATTTCGACGCCGTCTGCAAACCGTAAGCGCTATCGCCATCAGCCTTGGCTTAATTCTGGCCGGAGCGACGGTAATGTACACAGCGCGGCTCGAAAAAAAAGTTGAAGACCGATACCGTGAAAGCCTGCAAGCGCACCGTGAACTAAAAGAACTGTCGAAGCGGCTCGTCGACGCGCAGGAGCAGGAACGGCGCGCCATTTCACGGGAACTTCACGATGAGGTCGGGCAATCTCTGAGCGCGCTGCTTATGGACGTGGAACACCTGTCGGCGATCCCCGGCAAAGACGGCGCCTACCGGCAAGCCCTCGAAAACATCAAGACGCTGGCGGAAAATTCGGTCAACGAAGTACGGAACATGTCACTCCTGCTGCGCCCGTCCATGCTCGACGACCTCGGCCTGGTTGCGGCGCTCGAATGGCAAGCGCGCGAAGTATCCAAGCGCACGGGAATACTGGTGGATCTTGCAGAAGAAAATGTCTCGGACAGCTTGCCCGAGGAGCACAAAACGTGCGTGTACAGGATCGTTCAAGAGGCTTTGAACAACTGCTCGAAGCACGCATATGCAAAGCATGTGCAGGTGACGATTCGCCAGGAAACTGACCGCCTCTCGCTAACAATTCAGGATGATGGCAAAGGCTTCGATCCAGTTCGCGCGCGAGGGCTAGGATTGGTAGGCATGACCGAGCGCGTCAGCCAGTTGAACGGTATTTTGAAAGTCGATTCCGTTGCCGGGCGGGGCACTTCCCTTCGCGTCGACCTCCCGCTCGTTAGTGCGTCCGAAAATCGGGACAGAGTGGCATCGTGAGAAAATTGAGGATACTACTGGCCGACGACCACACGGTGATGCGCACTGGCTTGCGCGCCTTGCTCGAGCGCCAGCCTAACCTGGAAGTTGTCGGTGAGTCCGAGAACGGGCGTCACTCGGTCGAGGCCTCTGCTTCGCTCAAGCCGGACGTGGTGGTGATGGACATTGGGATGCCGGTTCTCAACGGCATCGAGGCGACAAAACAGATCGTCACTCATCGGCCCGCCACAGCTGTCGTAATTCTCAGTATGTACTCGGACGAGACGTACGTGATGCGCGCATTGAAGGCTGGCGCGCGCGCGTATCTGCTCAAGGATTCGGCCGCTGGCGATTTGATCGGCGCGATCGAGGCTGTTTCGCAAGGTAAGTCATTTTTTAGCCCTAAGGTGAGCCGCATCCTGGCTGAAGACTATATCCGCGTTCTCAAACAAAAGGGTGCGGTGGATACCTATGACTTACTTACGAGCCGCGAACGCGAAATTCTTCAACTTCTGGCCGAAGGGAAGACAAACAAGGACGTATCAACCACGCTCAACATCAGCCCCTACACTGTTGAGACCCACCGTGGACACATTCTGCAGAAACTGAACCTGCACAATTCGGCCGAGCTCGTGCTATATGCCGTCCGTAAAGGCATCATTTCTTAGAACGGCTGCCCATCCCCATATCCTGTCCGCATTCATACATGACTCTTGGAGCGTGAGTGCTTCCCCTTTTCTCCAATGCACGTAGCTAGATTTCAGCCTCAAAATACCCTGCGGCAGGGATAGCTTTCTACCCCGCATCATTCTAGACTCCCGCACGAGATCCTTAATAGCCGCAGCCCCAATCTCTCTCGTGACAGTCAGATTGGTGGCCGCAGGACTAGCGGCGGTGGGTTCACCGAGGCCACAAAATGTCGGCGGAGGACAGCTAATGATTCCGTTCGATGATACAAGCGTGATGCATCACCCAGCGAATGCCAACCAGCGGGAGAGCACAAAGAACGAACTCATGTATCCCGGCCGTGTGCGTCAAGTCCCGGCGATGTTGAATCTTCTCCCCGGAATGGTCGTGAGTTCGGAAGACAGAGTCCGTCGCAGACTTGCGGAAATTCTGGGCCAATGCGGATTGACGCCCATCTTTGCTTCTACCGTGGCCGAGAGCCAGATGGCTCTGGCCCGGCATGAGTTCTGCATGATTCTCTGCGATGAATGCCTTGCAGATGGCGATTACCAGGCGATCGTCGAAATCGCAAACCATGCTGACACAAGACCCCCAGTAATTGTTCTTTCGCGCACTGGTGACTGGCCGGAATACTTGGCGGCGACCCGCGCCGGGGCGTATGACTACTTGGCGTACCCATCCGTTCCCACGGACCTACAGCGGGTGATCCGAAATGCTTTCTTGGACCGTGACCCGTGATAGCACTTCGACGACGTCCACGTTCGTTGACCATCGTGCGTGAGAGGGGGAATGGCATGGGTATCAAACCAACCATGGTGCTTCTGGCCGGTGAGACTGCAAGGAGTTCCCTCCAATTGATGAATTGGCTATACAAGCGGGGCTGCCAATGCCATTTCGCGGCGTCTTATCAGGAGGCCTGCAATCTGATTTCTCGTACACAGTTCGATTTGGTGCTCAGCCAGTACCAATTGCCAGACCGAACGGCCTTTCCGTTGTTGGATTGGTTGGCCGGATCGCCCGCAACTCTCTTCTTATCGACAGCCGTGGAAAACGGATGTTTGTGGTTGCCGATGCTCGAACGTGGCAGGAGATGCGTCGGCGCACCGCTACTGCGGTCGAATGATTTGACTGGCGCACTCGGCAAGGTGCTTAACACGGCGGCCAAGTCTGGCGAAATGAAAGCTGTTGCAGAGAAGGAAGAGATCGGGAAGCCCAGCCTTCTTATTACAAAGGAAGAAGGATGAGAGCCTCCCAAGACGCTTGAGTATAGGCGGACCAACCGATCGAAGAGCCGGCTCGTCGCTTCCTCGGATCGAAGAGCCCCCCTCATCACCTTCCCTCCTATGCTCTCCGCTGAAAGCTGAAGCGAGACTGACGTGAGGACTAGTAAGCAGCTGTAAGGAAGTCGTCGACCAGCCCGCGCGTCAGAGAGAACCAAGACTGGAGGAATCGAAAATGCGAATTAGCTTCAAACGGATGATTGTGGCCCTTGCGGCGGTTGCGCTTCTTGGGACCGGATCGGTCCTCGCTTCTCCGCCAGCCCAGTCGCCGGGTGCGCCCGATAAAGACCAGTTGCCCATCCTGTCGGGGCGGGCATCAATTTTCCTCGCCGAGATCCAGAAGGAAACGGCAGAGCTCCTCGTAGAAATCCAGAAGGAAAGGGCAATCCTTAGGCCGCATCCATACACCTTTGCCTGGAACCCTCAATATAACTGGCAAAGCGATGGTACGTTCCTGGACCGAGCCAAGGGTCACATCAACGCGGTGGGAGAACGCATCGCCAAGCTGCAACACATACGTCATTTCGTACTTCCCTGGCAGCAGCAGGCCACCCGCGAGGTGACTTCTCACGCGACGCTGGTCGCCGCTAGCGTCCAGGCGGCCATTGTTCACCTGTGTGAGAATCAAAATCGTCTCCTCGTCTCAGAATACCGAGACCATCTGATGACAATTGCGGACCGCTCTGAGGACATGAAGCATACGGTGGACAAGTTCCTCGACCATGAGAAGTCCCCGCAAGAAGCTTCAACGGTTGCAAAACGAGTTGGAGTTGGCGGGTGACTGAGTGCCAGTGGGGGAATCGGACATTTCCTGGGGTCACGGGAAAGCAAAACGACCTGCGCCCTTCTGAGAAGGGACCGTCAATGCGTGAACATCATAAACTGCTGGAACTCACAAGCGTAACGGCCGAGATTGCGGCAACGGCGAGGCGTTAGCACATCGAATGAAGGGGTGAAAGCGATGAGGTATCTCTTAATTGTCCTTTTGACTGCAATGTTGGGGCTACCACTTGGAGTCCAACCAAAGGAAGTGCAGAGGGTGCAGAACGCCGGCACTGCGATGAAAGAAATCTTCAATGTGCCGGATGATATTCCGCAGCGATTGCTCGATAAGGCTGAGTGTGTGATCGTTCTTCCGTCCGTCGTGAAGTTCGCATTCGTATTTGGCGGGAGCTATGGCCGTGGTGCGATGACCTGCCGCAGCGGGAAGGATTTTGCAGGCCCCTGGGGCGCTCCCACAATGATGGCGTTGGAAGGAGGTAGCTTCGGATTGCAGTTAGGAGGTCAGGCCACGGACTACGTTCTCTTGGTGATGAACCCGAGAGGTGCGGATTCCATTCTGTCCAGCAAAGTAAAACTGGGCGCGGGAGTATCAGTGGCAGCCGGGCCCAAGGGGCGCGATGCCATCGGGGCCACTGACGTGGCGTTGCGGGCAGAAGTCCTGAGTTACTCGAGGTCGCGCGGTTTGTTTGCGGGCGCTTTCCTCGATGGCTCGACACTGCGACCGGATAACGACGCCAACAAGCGGCTCTACCACCGAAGAAGTATCACGGCTAAAGAGATTGTCCTGGAAGGTAGGATTTCTCCGCCATCGGCGGCGGAGGAGCTACTCTCCGAGCTGAATAAACGATCACCGAAGAATCTATCAAGCTAGTGCCGCCAATCGACAGATCGATTGGGAATTGCCCCGTTAGCGCCCTTCGTGGACTGTGGTCAGACACAACAGTCATGCCAGGCATTCCCGTCTTATTGTCAGGATTCAAGTTGCTCGGCCCGGGTCATCGGTTGACGCGTGGCGCACTCATCTAGGGGCACTATCTCCGGGCACGGATATTCGGGAGAGCTTAGTAAATGACCGAGCATGTGTTTCCATTCCTTGACTACTGGTGGTTCTACGCGGCCTTCACCGGCTTGGTCGTCGCGTTCCTGACGCTCGATCTAGGTCTCTTTCATCGCAAGGCGCACGTGATTGGATTTCGTGAGGCATCGGCCTGGACGGCGGTCTGGGCCGCGTTGGCTTTGCTGTTCTGTCTTGGCCTGTACAAATATGCAACCTGGAAGTTCGGCGCGACAACGGGGAAACAAATCGGAGTGGATTTTCTCGCCGGATATGTCGTCGAGTGGTCGCTTTCGCTCGACAACATGTTCGTGTTCGTGCTGGTGTTCCGGTATTTCAGAATTCCCGCGCTGTTGCAGCACCGTATTTTGTTTTTCGGCATCCTGGGCGCGCTGATCTTCCGCGGCGTCTTCATCGTTCTCGGCGCCGCGCTGCTCCAGTACGGTTGGGTCGTGATCCTCTTCGGTGTTTTCCTGATTTTCACCGGCATCCGCATGATGTTTTCCGCAGAGCGCATGGTCCAGCCCGAAAAGAGCCTCATCGTTCGGGGACTGCGAAGGCTGTTGCCCGTGGCGACGGAGTCTGAAGGGCCGCGGTTCTTCTTGTGGCGGAACGGAAAACTTTGTGCCACGCCCATTCTGCTGGCGCTCGCGTTCATCGAGGCGACCGATGTTCTTTTCGCCCTCGACTCCGTTCCCGCCATCTTTGCCATCACCCGCGAGCCCTTGATTGTCTACACGTCGAACGTGTTCGCCATTCTAGGCCTGCGCGCGATGTACTTTCTGCTGGCTGGTGCCCTTGCGAGCTTTCATCTGTTGCGTCATGGCTTAGCGCTCATTCTGATTTTTGTCGGACTCAAGATGTCCTGGCTCAACGCTGCGTGGCAGGGGCATTTCCCAACCACGATATCCCTCGGTGTGATCGTTGGAATTCTGGCGGTGTCAATCGGTCTGTCACTCGCTTTCCCCGCTTCCCGCGCGCCGAAAGACCAGCTAGTTAGCCGGCCGGACCGCTAGGGAGGGTTCCTGCGGAGTAAAGTGCCTTGCACATCGCCAGATTGCTCGCTTTGTTGGATCACGCACCTGTGAAACACGATGTGCGAAATTGAACTTAGAACGACCTGATGCCTCTCTTTTTTTCGCACACCATGTAGCTAAATTTGAGTTTGAAAATACCGTCCCGTTGGGATAGCCCCCTGTCACCTTCCCTTCTATGCTCACCATTGAAAGATGAAACGACACTGATGTGCAGGCTGGTAAGTAGTCGTAAGGAAGTCGTCAGCCAGCCCCGGCGTCAGAGAGAACCAAAACTGGAGGAATTGAAAATGCGACTTACCTCGAAACGGATGATCATGGCTCTTGCAGCGGTTGTGCTTCTTGGGACTGGATCGATCCTTGCTTCTCCATCAGCCCCATCACCTGACTCATCAGCTTACTTGTCAGAGCGGGCGTCAACGCTCCTCGCCGAGATCCAGAAGGAAACGGGAGAGCTAAGGCTCCATACAGATACCCTCGGGACCTTTGCCTGGAACCCTCAATATAGCTGGCAAAGCCATGCTAGCTACCTGGACCGAGTCAAAGGCCACCTCAACGCGGTGGGAGAGCGTATTGCCAAGCTGCAGCACATACGTCACTTCGTACTTCCCTGGCAGCAGCAAGCCATCACCGAGGTGACTTCTCACGCGGCGCAGGTGGCGGCTAGCACTCAAGCGGCCATCGTTCACCTCCGTGAGAATCAAAATCGTCTCTTCGTCGCAGAATACCGAGACCACTTGACAACGATTGCGGACCGGGCCGGAGATCTGAAGGAGACGGTTGACAAATTCCTCGATTACGAAGAAGCGCAGCAGAGGTTCGAGCGATTAAAGGGTGAGTTGGAAGTCAAGGGTACCTGATACAGGGAAGCTGCCGGTCGGGCCAGTGGGGGAATTGGACGTTCCATGGGCCAGGGAAAAACAATACGGCCTGCGCCTACTCTTGTGAAGGGAACAGTCACAATTCCCCCGCCCTATTCTGAACCGAACGGACCGCACGAGAGTGAAGGCATGGAAACCTCAACGCGCGACAGAGTGGAGAGACGGAATGGAAAACCTACAGAAACGCGTCATGACCATCTTCGTTGGATGGCTCCTCATCGTGTGCGGCATTGCTGGGCTGTTTCTTCCAATCGTGCCGGGAGCACCACTGCTGCTGGCAGGTGCCTTCATCCTGTTTTCCGACTGCGAACAGCTACACCGGGTGACTGGAACATTTCGGACACGCTTCCCGCGGTTGGGACACTTTTTTGAGCGATTCACTGCGTTGGAAAACATCTGGCGGAGCCGCTGCGGCAAGCACTCGCGTGATTCAAATCGGAAAGCAGCGTCTGAATAGGCGCTCCAGCCGTAGAACTTGGATATTGGAGGAAACAAACATGAGACAGCAAATGCGAGAACTGGTGGAGGAGACTTACGTGATGTCTGCCCGGCGCAAGGTATTGATCTTTGACGAGGACGTTGAAGCCCTCGGCCAGCATGCCGAACCTTTTGAGGCTCAGGGTATCGAAGTCCACCGATGCACGACTGTGGAAGCGGCGATGCGTTGTATCCAAAGAGAGGATTTCGATCTCGCGCTGATCGATCAAGGCTCCTCAGGCCTCGAGGGGCGCCGGGTTATTGGGTATCTCATCCGGTACAACTTGCGCACCCCGTTTATCGTGTTGGCACTGCGTACCGATGCGGCGTGCTACGAGCAGGCACTGGCACTGGGGGCAGTCGACTATCTGAAGAAGCCGGTTACGCCTGAGGAGATGAACTGGATCATTCAGAGATTTCTTGGCATCGGAACTTCGTTGACGAAATAACTTCCGGCGTGGAAGATTCCACCCGAATCACGGCGTTAACCGGAAGTTATTCGGAGTCAGAAGTCCCGGCGTCGGAAATGTGGGATATGCCGGGCCTTCGCCGTTTGGCCAGCCGTGGGAGTCGTGAGGATAGACGTGTTCTGTCTCTGCGACAGCTCGATCCCCGCCGCGAAGGCGCTCGGTAGTAGGGCAGAACCAATCAGCCGTTTGTAGTGATTATCAACCTGGTCGTGAAACCCTGCCATTGCTTGGATGTCCTGGCCCATCATTCCATCGAGGTTGATCGAGCTGCCATCGGGGTAAATGATCCTCGTCCAGATGACCTGCAAGCGATTTTGCCCGTAAGCAATCTGGGAGTCGTAGACTCCAACCATCCGCGATCCTTGGGGAATCAGAAGATATTTGCCTGTCGCCGTGTCGTAAACGTTTGAGCAAACCAGAGCCTTTACTTCGCCGGGCAGATCGGAATTGATTCCTTGCCCGAGAATAGCAGGAATATCCCAGCCCATTTTCACTTCGTATTTCCCAATCGGGGAGTGCGTGTGGATTTTAGATGATTATTGACGGCGCGTCCGCGCGTTTGTTCGATGAAGGCTTGTTTGCGTGATTGTTCGTTCTGCAGATCATTGCCACTGCCAACCTGGATCCGCGTACCCGCAGGAACGAGACTGTTTGCGGAAGCGTCTGTGATCCCCGATACTTTGCCGACTCCCAAAATTGAGGCGAGCGACCCAATTTGTTGCAAGGTGTCGTTGGTCGGCGCTGGTCGTGTAAGTGCAAGTTACCCGGCGCAATCTGATAGTGTCGAATTTGTGTTCTCTCGCTTGGCAGCGGCGAAGTCGAATTGGAGGTGCTTGCACTGGCGACAGGCAGGGTTACGTCAGAAAGGACGTCACAAGAATGAGGGCCCAGCGGGAGATTTTGGGTTCCGTTAATAAAGGAAATTGATAGAGACAGATGCCTGCAAGCAACGGTTGGAACAGCGGACTAAGTTCGACAGCTTCCGCAGGGACGGACCTTTGGCAGAAACAGTTGTGGCCAGCGAGGAAGAGTGAGAATCAGGCAATTGCTGGGCCACGTCACCTTGACAGACTGCGCATCCTCCTGGAAAATAAAAGAGACTTTTACCGATTTCTTCCCCGCGTAGACCAAAAACTGGGCGCGAGTTAGGCGTGACGGCAGATTTCGCAAGCCAAAAAGCTTATTTGGCTGCATGCATTGATGCGCACAGGAGGGCACTCGAGTTCACCGGGTCGATGATTGCTGGCGGCGTGTGCCGCGGCCAATCTGGTGAGGCGCTTAAGCTCCCTTATGCAACCTTCATCTACCACCAAAACTAAGAGCATGAGTGATTGGGGAATGAGGAATCTTCCCCTGTTTTGGGTAGCTGTCTTATCAGGTATGGCCTCACTCTTGATCATGGTTGCAGTTCTGCAATATCGCTGGACCAAGGAGCTGAGTGTGGCCACCGAAGCTCGCATTGGCAGCACGCTACAGCCATTGATGCTGGGGTGGCATCTTGATTTTTATAGTGAGTTGTCAGCGATCTGCGTTGCGTTGCAGGTCGGTCCCGATGCGGGCGCGCGCGACAACTGGAATGACTACCTTCACCGCTATGTGGACTGGAGCCACGACTCCGTCGAGAATATCTATGCGAATCCGAGCTTGATAAAGAACATTTATATCTGGAAAACGAGCGACAGTGCGAAACTTCGGTTGCTGCGTCTCAATGCCAATGCGGCGAGAATTGAGACTTCCAGCGTACCCGAAGATTTGCAACCTCTACTAGCTCGTCTGCAATCAAAATCGTCAAGTCTGTCGGTTGGTTTACGTGCTTGGGAATTCCCCGACTCATCCGCCGATCAACACTCCAGCCGCAATGACCGGCTCTCGCCTCCAGCATCGCAGCGATCCGATATAATGACTGGATGGCAGTTCGATAAGAACATCCCGGCGATCGTTCATCCAATTATAGACAATGGCCGCTTTCCGTTGCAGCTCGAGGTACAGCCGTCAAACAGGCAGAACCCTGTTAACTGGATTGTCATTGTTCTTAATCTTGATTACATTGAGAGAAAGATCCTTCCCGACCTTACGAAACGATACTTCAATGGCCCGGAAGGACTCGAATACAAGCTGGCGGTTATCGATACAGAGAGAACACCCGGGCTGATCTACTCTTCCGACGTTGCGTTCCCAAATAGCAACCATGGTGCTTTCGATTCTAGAATGAATATTTTTGGCCCCCCACCGGAGACCCTGGAGGGCCACTTTTGGCAGACAATTAAGAACGGCGAATCCTTGGAATGGCGCAACTTCTCAGCGCCGGTTTGGTTTCCTGTCATCCAATACGCGTCTCACGACGAGCCGTGGATGCTGCTCCTGGAACATCGCACGGGGCCACTCGAAGCGGTTGCAACGAGCATCTGGCGCCGGAACTTAATGACCGGCGGTATTGTGCTCTTGTTGCTCACAGTGGGCATGGTTTTGATCGTTTTCACCAGTCGGCGAGCGCACAAGTTGGCGAAGTTACAGTTGGACTTCGTTGCTTCGGTTTCGCACGAACTGCTCACGCCGCTGGCTGCTATTTATTGTACCGGTCAGAATTTTATGGACGGTCTGGTACAGACAAAAACCGATTCGATCACACATGGGTCGATCATTACCAGCCAGGCCCGTCAACTCACAGACCTTGTAAAGCAGATTCTGCTATTTGCGTCCACAGAAAACGGCACGAACCGCTATGCCTTGCACCCGCTGCAGGTTTCGGGGATACTTCAATCCCTTCGCGATGACGTTGCGGTGCTGGTTGACGGAACTGAGTTCAATGTTGAGCAACATGTCGAGGCTGGACTGCCGTACGTCATGGGTGATCTGTCCGCGATTTCTCGCTGCCTTCAAAATTTAATCTCAAATGCGGTTAAGTATAGTGGTACAAATCGCTGGATCGGTATTTCAGCCTCGGTTCATGAGACGAAAAACCATCACAAAGAAGTTCGCATCAGCGTGCAAGACCACGGTTCGGGTATCAGCAGTTCGGAGTTGCCGCACATTTTCGAACCGTTTTATCGCAGTCCAAAGGTTGTGGATGCCCAAATTCACGGAACTGGTTTAGGACTAGCCATAGCAAAGCGTATTGCAGAAGCGATGGGAGGAAGACTGTCCGTGACGAGTAAAGTGGGAATGGGAAGCACTTTTACTCTGCACTTACCGGTCGCGTTGAGATCGGATACCGAAATGGCATTGTTTGTTACGGAATCGACTTAGGTGTGCAGAAATGAATGAGAATCTATTGTTGGTGGAAGACGAACAAGCATTAAGGACTGCACTCGAAGTTCGCCTTCGCGCTGAGGG
>Ga0210400_10003032_pt1 | contig 15020 bp, 11 predicted proteins | sample IncBWH26MmetaG_FD_155456 | JGI IMG/M metagenome (GOLD analysis project Ga0210400, IMG submission 155456) | Forest soil microbial communities from Barre Woods Harvard Forest LTER site, Petersham, Massachusetts, United States - Inc-BW-H-26-M | ecosystem: Environmental > Terrestrial > Soil >... | reverse complement strand
CGGCAGAAACCGAACAGGGAGCTAGTCCTACTCGTTCGGCCACGGTGCGCAGGCTTACAACGGCGGTTTTGTCAGACACATTTCCCCCAAAATCCTGTTCAGGATTCCTAAAAACACCCCAACTGTTTCAGTTGCGGCAGGCTTTCATTCGGACTTTCATTCAGACGACGAGGTCAACCACAGGAAACCCATTCGCGGGGAGAAAGCCAAACTACAAAGCGTTTGGATGGTCCTCTGCGACGCTGCAGAAGACGTAGAACTACTCTGGAGCAGCCACCGCAGATAGTCCAACTCAAAAAATCCATGATGACGATCAGTTCGACGATCAGTCGCACCGTTTGAGAATTGTGGAAGGGTGACAGCGAGCGGTTCGCTTGGGGGAGGGTCAACTCGCCAATGGGAGCTAAGGTTTCCCCCTTACCAGTTCTACGGGGTGCGAGATCCGGATCTACAGCAAACACGGTATGGGATCGCCGCTCAGTCCGATGCATTGTCGTCGGGTGCCATCTCGTCGCCTTCACAACCGCATTCGAGAATTGTGCGCCCAGGCCATATCGGCGGACGACAGCAACTTTGCGCAAATTCTCTCGGAACTCCGTTCGGCTTTGCGCGAGCACGCAGAACAAATGCGCGAGATGGCCGCGCTGCAAATTTCCGCACAAAAGATATATCAACTCCGACGTCCGGAGGAAGAGCCATGTTCGCCGGCACCGACACCAGCCAGCGATTGAAGGAATTGATCGCCAAAATTGAAAGCGAGCAGAACCCGAAAACATTCTCGGTTCTAGTCGAGGAACTCAACCGCCTGCTGGACGCTGGCAAGTCGGTTCAATCGCAGCCTGCGGCCACGCTGGAGCCCACCTCCACGGATCACAAAACCGCCTCAGCGATGCCGGGCAGCGCGGTTTCTTGAACTATTTGCCCTCAAACTGACCGCGCCGGCGTGCCGCCTCGCAGGCCTCGACCGGATCGCGCCCCGTAATCTCCTTATACCAGGCGGGATGGAACGTCCACGCCCAGGCTTCGCTGACCGCACCGCGAATCATGGCCTGAAAGGTTCCCGGCTCACCGATTGTGCTGAGATAAATGTGGATGAAGATTCCACCCAGCATGACAACGGCGGAAATATCGTGCAGGACGTAGCTGACGGCGACGGCCCAGCGGCCAAACGTCCGTGCGCCCATCCACAGAATAATTCCGGTGATCAGAAAAACAAGAGACCCGCCGAAGATCTCCCAGAACATAGCTTTCTGCCCGGCGTTGAAGAAGCCGGTCTCGGGCAGGTCCTGTTTTTCTGTTCCATTGGCAATGCTTCGAAGGTTGCGCATCCACTTGTTGTCGGCCGCGGTCCACGTCATGGGCTTGATCCAGTTCAGCATTTGCAGACCGAAGAAGACGACAAATCCTGTACCGAACCAGGGATGCATCTCGCGGCTTAGCGCGCCGCCTCCGAAGATCGGTGTGAACCAGCGGAAGAGCCAGGGCATGTAAATGCCGAAGCCGGTGAACAACGCCAGGAAAAAAAAGAGCGCGACCATCCAGTGCAGAAAGCGCGTGTACACCGGATGACGCAGCAACTCGCCTTCGTAGACCTGGTTGTGGCCGATGTGATCGAAGGTGGCGCGCGCTTTGTCGTCGAAGCGGTCAACGGCAGTGGACATCAGGACTCCTTCTTCAGCGGCGGTTCGGGCTGCGTTCGGCGCGGGCCAATCGTCACGTAGTGCAGCAGAACTCCTAACAGGCCGAACAGCGCGAACGTTCCCAGCACCGGCTTGAACAGCCACTTCCAGACTGTGTAGCTCCAAGGAATGATCGGGTTCTTGGGCAGGCCACCGTAGCGCTCGGGATTTTCCGCATCATGTAAAACGTAAACTACATGCGTACCGCCGATCGATTGCGGATCGTATACGCCGGCTTGCGCAAATCCGAAATTTTCGCGGAGTTGCTTGGCGCGTTCTTCCGCGATGAATTTCATGTCATCCTTGGTTCCAAACTTCAGGCATCCAGTCGGACACGCCTTGATGCACGCCGGCTCCAGGCCGCCGCCCACGCGGTCGGAACACAGGGTGCACTTATAGACTTTCTTCGTGGTCGGATTGAATTTAGGAATGTCGTAGGGACATCCCGAGACGCAGAACTCGCAGCCGATGCAATTCTCCTGCTGGAAATCGACGATGCCGTTGGTGTATTGGACGATCGCGCCATCGGCCGGACAGGCGCGCAGGCAGCCGGGATCGGCGCAGTGCATGCATTGGTCCTTGCGCATGAGCCACTGGATGGTTCCGTCTTCGCGCTGGTGTTCGTTGAACTTGATCAGGTTCCAGAAATTCCAGCGCGTTTCCCGCATCGTCTGGTAAGTGTTGTCGAACGTGGTCGGGCTGAACGGCATATCGTTCCATTCGACGCAGGCGACTTCGCAGGCCTTGCAGCCGATGCAGATCGTGGTGTCGATCAGCTTGCAGACTTCGGCATCGCGCTGCATGTCGAATCCGGCCGGCGTGCCCGAGTGCCCCGATATTTGCCGGATTTGGAGTGTCTTGCGGTCGCTCATGTTTAGTTTTCAGCCTTCAGCTGTCAGCTATCAGTCTCCGTGCCGTCCGCTGAGAGCTGACGGCTGAAAGCTGATAGCGTGCTTAAACTTTTTCCAGCTTCACTAGAAATCCCTTGAACTCAGGCGTGAATGCGTTCGGATCAATCACGGTCGGAGTCAACTGATTGGTCAGCGTTTTCGCGGTCTTGCCTTCATCCTCGGCGATGCCGCGGAATCCCCAATGAATCGGAATGCCAATCTGAAACGTTTCTTTGCCGTCGATCTTCATGGGGCGGATGCGCCGCGTGACCATGGCTTTGGCAATGTAGTGGCTGCGCGCGCTGGTGACTTTTACGCGTTCGCCGCCTTTGATTTGCATTCTCTCCGCGAGTTCAAACGGAACCTCCACAAACGGCTCGGGCACCAACTGCACGTTCATGGGATTGTTTTTGGTCCAGTAGTGATAGTGCTCGGTCAAACGATACGTCGTGCACACCACGTTGAATCCCTGCTCCACCGTGCCGTACTTGTCCATGTCGGTCTTGTATTTCTTCACCACCGGGTTCGAGGACTGATTCGGGTGCAGCGGATTCGCGATCGGGCTCTCGATCGGCTCATAAAATTCGGGGAACGGGCCGTCTTGCATACCACCCAACGGCACGAATAACCGGCCCACGCCCTCAGGATTCATGATGAACGGTCCCATGTGATCCTTGGGCTGCGAGTCGGGTTTGAAGTCGGGGACGTCAACCCCAGCCCATGATTGTTTCGCTTCGTCCCACCAAATTTGCCTTCGCTGCGGATCCCACGGCTTGCCCTCGACATCGCACGAAGCGCGGTTGTAGAGCACGCGCCGGTTCATCGGCCACGACCACGCCCAGTTCGGATAAATGCCCTGGCCAGACGGATCCTCCGTGCCACGGCGCTGGGTCAGCGCGCCCGCTTCGGTCCACGAACCGCAATACAGCCAGTTGCCGGAGAGAGTGGTGCCATCATCCTTGAGCCACGCGAAGCCAGGAAGTTGCTGGCCCGCTTTGATCGTGACATTTGTCTTGGGATCGGTAATGTCAACGAGCGCCTTTCCGTTGAGCTCCTTCGCGACTTCCGAGAGCGAAGGGTTGTACGGATCTGTATATGCGAACGAGGCATTCAGGATGGGGTCGGGGAACTTTCCGCCTTCCTTCTTATAGAGGTCGCGAACTTTCAGGAATATCGTTGCCAATATTTCCTGATCCAGTCTGCACTGCCCGGGCGGGGGCACGGCGACATTCTTCCACTGCAGCCAGCGCGCCGAATTTACAAACGTTCCATCTTTCTCGGCAAAACCCGCGCCCGGCAGACGATACACAGTGGTGTTGATCTGCTTCATCTCGTCGGTCGAGATGCCGGGGGCGCGCCAGAACTCGCTGGTTTCATCGGGATAGATTTCGCAAACTACAAGCCAGTCGGCTTTCTTCAAGGCGTCAATATTTTTCTGCGAATCCGGACCGATCATCACGCCGTTCATGCCGAAGGCGAACATGCCTTTCACTTTGCCTTCGTACATGTCGTTCCAGATGTTCACCCAGGAATAGTTGCGGTCGATCTTTGGCAGGTAGTGAAACGCGAAATCGTTTTCCTTCGTCGCTGCCGGACCATACATCGCTTTCAGAAGCGAGACCGCAAACTTCGGAGTGTTCGAGTAGTAGTTGAACGAGTCCCAGGGATCGGGCTTCGCAGCTGTCGGCGTAATCCGCTTCAGGAACGCAGCCAAATCGGTGTCGGCTGGCGTCGGCACTTTCAAATATCCCGGCAGATTGTCGAAGATCCCGGCCATGTCGGTCGCGCCCTGAATATTCGAGTGCCCGCGCAGTGCATTGACGCCGCCGCCGGCGCGGCCCACGTTGCCCAGAAGCAACTGCACCATCGCCGCCGTGCGAATGATCTGCGTACCGAAACTGTGTTGGGTCCAGCCGACCGCGTAGATAATCGTGGCGACTTTTTTCATGTCGCCGTCTTTGCGGACCGACGTGAACAGATCAGCCGCTTTCAGAAATTCGTCTTGCGGAATTCCGGTAATGCGCTCGACCATCTCCGGGGTGTAGCGCTCGTACTGCTTCTTGAGCAGTTGGAAGACGCAGCGAGGATGCTGCAAGGTCAGATCGTAAGCTGTCTTCGGCGGAAGTAAAGGTGGAGGTGGTGGCGTCCCGCCGGGTGCCACAGCCTTCGGAGCCGGCGGCTTACCGACGGCTGTGTCAGGTTTTCCGGCTAGGTCGCCTCCTTCTTCGTAATTCCACGTGGCCTTGTCGTAGACCTTCTTTTCCGCATCGAAGCCGGAGTACAAGCCGTCGTCCGGCAACTTGAATCCTTCTTTAATAATGAACGCGGCATTCGTGTAGTTGACCAGGTAATCGTGAGCAATGCGGTTGTTCTGAATGGCGTAATGGATTAACCCGCCGAGAAACGCGATATCGGAGCCGGCGCGGATTTGTACGTACATATCCGCGGTCGCGGCCGTCCGCGTGAGACGCGGATCGACCACGATGGTCTTCGCATTGCGATGAATTTTGGCTTCAATCGCCCACTTAAAGCCGCAGGGATGGTTCTCGGCCGGATTTCCACCCATGATCAACATCATGTCGGTGTTCTTGATGTCGATCCAGCCGTTGGTCATTGCCCCGCGTCCGAATGTTGGCCCCAAACTGGAGACCGTTGGGCCGTGTCAAACCCGAGCCTGGTTTTCCAGGTAGCAGACCCCCAGGCTGCGCATGCTCTTGACCACGAGATAATTGAATTCGTTGGTGTCGGTGCAGCCACCGGTAAAGGCAATGCCTTCGCAGCGGTTGACGGTGTGGCCGCTGGCGTCCTTTTCTACGAAGGTGTCGTCGCGCGTCTTCTTTACCTTCTGCGCGATCTCGGCGTAGGCCTGGTCCCACGAAATGTCTTCCCAGTCGGTCGCTCCCGGCCGCCGCACCTGCGGCTTGAGCAGCCGGCGGTCGTTCATAATGTCCTGCTCGAGCGACGAGCCCTTGGGGCACAGCGTGCCGCGATTAATCGGATGGTCGGGATCGCCCTCCACGTGCACCACCTGCGGGATCGCGTTCTTGGCCTTGTCGCCGAGCGTGTAAATAATCACGCCGCAACTCACCGAACAATAAGGACAGGTGCTGCGGGTCTCGCTGGCGCGTGAAATTTTCAGGTTCTGGGTCTGCGCGTAGACGGGAGTGAGATCGAATCCGAGTGCGGAAATCCCGGCTCCGCCGACAATGGCGCCTTTGAGAAATGTCCTGCGGGAGAATTCCATCAAGACCTCCAGCAACTACCGAACGCGTTCGACTGCGCTGCGGACCCCTGGTCCAACGAGCTGGCCAACTAGGATGTAAGACGGAGGTTGAAGGTTGCGGGCGTCGTCCTGCGTACTCTCGACGACCGAGTCGTATCCAAAGCGATGCCGGAAAATATACCTCCGAGGCCGGAATGGAGTCAATGTGGGAAAGTGCGGATGGCCCTTGTGTGCGATGGCGAACGAAGCCCGCTCCGTTGCTCGCACCATTGCTCGCATATCGGACTGAGTTGATAATTACCCCGATGACGGTTTCGCAGTGGCAACGTCGAATTGCTCGCGCGCAAGAACTTGCCGGCCAGCATCCCTTCGCCGCGGAGATTCTCGGTTTCTACGTGCACCTCGCGCGCTTTCAAGAAAACCTGCAGTCCAAGTTGAGCCGGGCAATGCAGTCTCCGGCGGCTTCTCTTGATCGCGAGCTCACGTCGTCGGAGATTTCAGAACTCGGCTCAAGCTTTGCGGAATTTCTTTCCCTGGCCGAAGCGAAAGGTCCGAAGCCGCTGGCCGAACTTAGTCGCGACTTGCGCTCTCGCGGTCCAGACTTCTGGTCTGACTTGCTGAGCGCGAGCTGGCTCGCGCCGTCCGCGTCCGATGCGCAGCAAATCCTCTCTCAAGCTTTTCTTCAGCCCTGCGCCGAGCTGCTGCGCTCGCGCGCCGCGCTGCGATCGAGCCAGAGTGCCCACGCGCTGTGTCCGTTCTGCAATCGCAAACCCGCTCTCGGCGTTTTACGCCAGATGGGCGACGGCGGGGCGCGATCCATGATTTGTTCGTTCTGCCTTGGCGAGTGGGATTTTCGCCGCATCGTTTGTCCCGGGTGCGGCGAAGAGAACGACAAGAAGCTCGCCGTCTACACGGCCGCGGAATTCGATTACATTCGCGTGGAATGCTGCGAATCCTGCAAGATTTATATCAAGACGGTTGATCTCACGAAGAACGGACGCGCCGAACCGTTGGTCGACGAACTCGCCTCCGCTCCGCTCGACCTCTGGGCGCGCGAGCACGGCTACGCCAAGTTGCACGCTAATCTATTCGGAATGTAAAGCACGGTGCGAGGGATTGACGTCCAAGTTGATGGCGTCATCCTGAACGCAGCTGGGTGCCCCATTTCTCGCGCGCTCTTGGCGCGAGAAGTGGGGATTTTCGCAAATGCTTTGGGTGCGCTATGCTCTTTTAAATGCGCAGCCGCTTTCCATCGCGCGGAGATCAGAAGCTGATCCAGATCGTGAATTCCGCTCTCGCCGACGCCACGCGGCGAAGCGGAGAATGGCTGGTCTGCCGTCCGGGATGTACGCAGTGTTGCATCGGCGCATTCGCGATCAATCAACTCGACGCTGCCCGCTTGCGGCGCGGGCTTGCCGCTCTCGAGAAACGTGAACCGAAACGAGCCGCGCGAATCCGAAAGCGGGTTCGCGAGTCAGTGGCGCGCTTGTCGTCAGAGTTTCCGGGTGATCCGGTGAGCGGCTTGCTGCGCGAAGGGGAAGAGGCCGAGCAACAATTTGCCGATTTTGCGAATGATGAGCCGTGTCCCGTGCTCGATCCGGAAACCGGCTACTGTGAACTCTACGAATCGCGCCCTATGACCTGCCGCGTCTTCGGTCCGCCGGTGCGATCCGATGATGGCCAGGGAAAAGATGGCCTCGGCGTTTGCGAACTCTGCTTTCGGGGCGCGTCGGACAAGGAAATTGCCGCCTGCGAGATGAAGCCCGATCCCGACGACCTGGAATCGCGCCTGCTGCGGGAAGTCGAAAAAAATACCGGCAAGAGCGGTAATACGATCATTGCGTTCTGCCTGTCATCCTGATGACGCATCACGCCTGCTGCTTCTTCTCCAGCTCTGCCCAGCGTGCGTAAAGCCCATTCACGTCGTTCTGGGCCGCTTCCAGTTCCGCGTGAGCCGTCATGAGTTGCGTCGCGTCGCTGGCAATCGCTGGATCTTCAGCATGTGTCCGCTTTGCCTCCATTATTTTTTCTGCCTCGGCGACCCGCTCTTCGATGCTGGCATATTCGCGGGCTTCGAGATACGAGAGCTTTCTCTTCGACGACGTCCCCGGCTCGGCCGTGACCCGAACGGCGACTCGGGAGACGTTCTGCGCGGATTGCTCGCGCACCGCCTGCCACGCTTCCCATTGCGAGTAGTCGGCGAAACGTTCGGCGCCGCCGCGACCATCGAGCCCGAGCACGATGGTTGAAACCCGATCGAGCATGTAGCGATCGTGCGTCACCAGCACCAGGGATCCGCGAAACTCAAGCAGACTTTCCTCTAGAATTTCGAGCGTCGGAATGTCGAGATCGTTCGTAGGTTCATCCAGCAACAAAACGTCGGCCGGCTGCAGCATGAGTTGTGCAATGAGCACCCGCGCCCGCTCGCCGCCCGAGAGTCGTTCCACCGGTTGGTTGAGCTGTTCGCCCTTGAAAAGAAATTTCGCGGCCCACGATGCGACATGCGTGACCCGGTCCTGATAGATCACCGAATCGCCCTCGGGAGCAAGTGCTCGGCGTAGCGTTACATTGGGATCGAGTTCCCGGCGCTGGTCGAAATAAACGATGCGCAGTTTGTCGGCGCGACGAATCTCGCCCTCGGTCGCCGCCACTTCTCCGCGCAGCAGCCGCAGCAGAGTCGTCTTGCCGCTGCCGTTCGGCCCCACCAGCCCCACCCGCAGCCCCGCGGTGACAATGAAGTTCAGCCCCTCAAAGAGCCGTCGTCCGCCAATTTCGTAGGCGACATTCTGCAATTCGACCAGCCGTTTGGTCTTGCGGTCGGTCGCCGAGAAATCGATTTGTGCAGAGCTGGTGCGAGTGCGCGTGTTCAGGTCCGCGAGCTCCTCCATCAAATCGCCAGCTTTGCCAATGCGCGCTTTCGATTTTCTAGTGCGCGCCTTGGCCCCGCGCCGCAGCCACTCAATCTCGGAATGAACCAGGTTCTCTAAGGCCTCCTGCCGCTTCGATTGGGCGTGCAGAAATTCTTCTTTCTTCTCCAGGAAAACGCTGTAACGCCCCTTCACCCGCAGCAATCCATCCGGATAAATTCGGCTCAGCTCCGCCATCTCGGTGGCAACATTCTCCAGAAAATAGCGATCGTGGCTGATCACCACACAGGCGAACCCGGCCTGCTCCAGCGTTTCTTCGAGCCACTCAATTCCCGCCAGGTCCAGATGATTCGTCGGCTCATCCAGCAGCAGGATGTCCGGCCCCTGCACCAGCGCCTGCACAATCGCCAGGCGCTTCTGCCAGCCACCGGAGAGCGCGGCCGCTTCGGCATCCAGATCCACAAACCCGGCGCGTCCCAGGGTTTCGGCAAAGCGCGTTCCGCGCTCGCCCTCCGGTACCGCGGAACTTTTCAGCGCAGCATCGACCACCGACCGTACAGTGTCCCCGGGCCGAAATTCCGATTCCTGTTCCACATAACTCATGCGAAGCCGTTTCCGGAAAGCAATCTCGCCGTCGTCGGTGTCTTCCGTGCCCGCGAGAATTCGCAGCAGCGTGGACTTGCCCGACCCGTTCGGGCCGATCAGGCCGATGCGATCTCCCTCGGAAACGGTGAAGGAGACGTTCTGAAACAGCGGGTCGGCTCCAAAGGCTTTCGAGATGCTGCGAACATTAATCAACGGCGGCAATGATGTGCTGGCTCCTGAAGGTCAAATGAGGAACGAGGGTCTATCTTGAGATTATCAGGAAGCGCGGGAGGCTGGACGGGTGCAAGCAAACGCTATGCTGCATCGCATGCCTGGAGCTGTGCGCGCCGGACAACAGAAAGGGATCAGAACGCGTGTAAATGATCAGAACACGTGCAGCCTTTACCAGGCTGGCTTGCCGTCTTTGAATCGCAACGTCAGCGTATCGCCGCCCTTGACCACTTCGCGCGCCAGGGTCAGATCCGCTCCATCCTGCTTGATCTTCGAGCCGGTGACTTCCACCGCATCGTCCGCCTTGAACTCCACTCCCATATCCGCGAGAAATTTCTTGGGGCAAAGGAAGACCTCAACCGAATCCGGGCCACTCTTGACCACCAGGTAGGCAACCGGTTTCGCGCCTGTGGGAGGAACGAATTTCAACTCCTGCACCACTCCCTTGATCGTGCTTTCGGTGGCGGGATCGTATTTCGGAGCGGCTTGGGAAAAAGCGTAAGTAGTGAGAAAAGTAATCGCCGCGATTTTCAGGAAGCGGCGGCACATCGGGCCAAACGCAGTCATGGCGGGCCCTCCGCGGGAATGTTAGGCCTCCGGCTGTGGAAAAGCAATCGGATTGTGCATTGCGCAGGCGCCGTCTCTTATACTCGAATTCGTTCAGATGTAATCGAGGGGCCAGCTAGCGATGAAATCAACATCGCCGTTTAGAGCAGTCCGACGATTCGCGGTTTTCGGCGCAGCATTCATCGGCGCAACCTTGATTTGCGCCGCGCTGGTATCGCAATCTGCAGCCGCTGAAGACGGAGCCGAGGTCTGGTTGCGTTACTCCGCATTAAGTCCGCAGGCAGCCAAGCCTTACCAGCGATTGCCATCGCACTCCGTGCTGCTCGGCGATGCTGCCGTACTGCATACTGCGCAGCAGGAATTGCTCCGCGGCGTCGCGCAAATGCTAGGCAGGACGCTGCGCCCCAGCGCTGCTTCGTCACCCCAAGATGCCATCATTCTTGGAACGCTCGCCCAACTTCATGTGCTCGCGCCGGCGGTGAATCCGCCCCAAGAGTTGCGCAGCGACGGATATTGGCTGAAAGCGGCAAAGATTCACGGGTCGAAATGCCTGGTGATCACCGCCGCCAACGAGCGCGGAGTTCTCTATGGAGTGTTCGCGCTGCTGAGCAAGATTGCGCGCGAAGAGGGTCTTTCAAATATTGACGAAGTGCAGCAGCCCTACGCTCCCATTCGGTGGGTGAATCAGTGGGACAACCTCGACGGCCGCATCGAACGTGGATACGGCGGCCCCTCCATCTTTTTCGCCGACGGAAATGTTCGCAGCGATCTTACCCGCGCCGGCGAATACGCCCGACTATTGGCTTCGATCGGCATCAACGGATGCACCATCAACAACGTGAACGCCGCCCCTGGCGTTCTTGAAGAGAGTTTCATCGCCCAGGTCAGCCGCATCGCGGACGTATTCCGTCCCTGGGGAGTGCAGCTTTCCATGTCGGTCGATCTGAGCAGTCCGAAAGTCATGGGCGGACTCGACACGTTTGACCCACTGGATCCGCCTGTCGCCGAGTGGTGGCGAAAAAAGGTGGACGAGATTTACCGCCGCATTCCAGATTTCGGAGGCTTCGTCGTCAAGGCCGACTCTGAGGGTCGCCTCGGCCCGTCCACCTATGGCAGAACGCCAGCCGACGCTGCCAACGTGATTGCGCGCGCACTCAAGCCTCATGGCGGCGTGGTCTTCTATCGCGCCTTCGTTTACAACCACCATCTCGATTGGCGTGATCCGAAGAACGATCGCGCCAAAGCCGCTTACGATAATTTTCATCCAGTCGATGGCGCGTTCGACGACAACGTCATCATCCAGATCAAGAACGGGCCCATCGATTTCCAGGTGCGCGAACCGGTCTCCCCGCTCTTCGCCGGCCTGCGCCGCACCAACGAAGCCGTCGAGTTGCAAATCACGCAGGAATATACGGGGCAGCAGAGACATCTTTGCTTTCTTGTTCCTACGTGGAAAGAGGCGCTCGATTTCGACATGCGTGTCTACTTCGACGCCGGTCCCACTCCGGTAAAGGCTCTAGTCGCGGGCCGTGTCTTCCATCGCCCCGTCGGCGGATTCGTCGGCGTCGCCAACGTCGGCATGGATGCAAACTGGTTAGGCAGTCCACTCGCGATGGCGAATCTCTACGGCTTCGGGCGCCTCGCGTGGAACCCCGATCTCAGCGCAGAAAAAATTATCGATGAATGGACGAGCCTTACGTTCGGCAGGGACCCGCTCGTACTGAAGACGATCGCGTCGATGCAACTCAACTCCTGGCACGTCTACGAAAGTTACACCGGCCCCCTAGGCGCGGGCACGCTCACCAACATTCTCGGCAATCATTACGACCCCGGCCCCGAGTCGTCCGAAGAAAATGGCTGGGGACAGTGGCACCGCGCCGATCACGCCGGCATCGGCATGGACCGGACTGTCGCGACCGGCACCGGGTACATCGGCCAATATCCTTCCGCCGTTGAAAAGCTTTACGAATCGCTCGCAAGTTGTCCCGATAACCTGCTGCTATTTTTCCACCATGTTCCTTATACGTATGTGCTGCACTCCGGGAAAACCGTGATCCAGCACATCTACGATTCGCACTACGACGGCGCAGATCGCGCGCGCGATTTTGTTTCGCAGTGGAAAACCCTCGAGGGTCACGTTGACGCGGAGCGCTACCGCGACATTCTGGCGCGATTGGAGTACCAGGCCGGGCAAGCCGTGGTGTGGCGCGATGCTATCTGCAACTGGATTTATCGGCTCTCCGGTATTGCGGACGATCAAGGCCGCGTCGGCAAACCCGTGTCCGAAGCGGTTCCACCAGCCGGCCTCAACGCTGATGTACATAATTATTTCACTTCATTACTTACCCTACGCCTTGCGCATTTGGATCAGTTCCGTTAACGTTTACGACGGCCTGAGCGACTCCCCCAAAGTCGCTTGGACTGTTTGCGGCAACGCGGGCCAGAAAAATGGGCAAAGCTCCCACCACGCTACGTGACATTGCGAAAGCGCTCGGCACTTCCATCGGCTCCGTGCATCGAGCCATGCACGGCAATCCCGGCGTGAGTCCACAGACCAAAGCCCGAGTCTTAGAGATGGCGCGGACTCTGGGGTACCGGCCAAATCTTGCGGCGCGCTACTTGTCGTCGAAGAAAACTCTGCGGATCTCGGTGAACACTCTGCAGGGAACTACATCGTTTTGGGACGAAGTGAGGGTTGGAATTCGCGAAGCGGCGGCGTCGATCCTGCTGGAAAATGTCGAACTCGAGTTTCGAACCTATCCTCGTCTGGGCGAAGGGGACGAAACTGCTTTTGAAGCGGCCATCGGCGACAAGGTGGATGGGATCATCACCTTTCCCAGCCGGCCTCAAGTCTTGAAGCCCTGGGTCCGGCGCGCATCTCGTGCGCAGATTCCTGTTGTATGCGTCGCCACCGACGCCCCTGATAGCGGTCGATTGGGCATTGTGGCGGTCGATACTCTGGCCAGCGGGTCGGTAGCGGCCGATCTCATGGGCCGATTTATCGGCCCGCGCGAGGGATCGATCGCGATCACCGTTTTCGACATGACCATCACCGAGCACGCCGAGAAATACGCCGCGTTCGAAAATACTTTGCGCACCTTTTATCCCAAGCTGAAGTTGTTGAAGCCCATCGAGGATCACGACGAGCGGGCGGAAGCCTACAGCAAGAGCCGCGCCCTGTTCGAAAAACATCCGAATCTGGCTGGTGTCTATGTCACGACCGAGGCCTCGATCCCGGTGCTGGACGCAGCGCGGGACGCGAAAGTGCTGGAGCGCCTCACCATCATCACGACCGACTTGTTTCCCGGCCTGATTCCGCAGATTCGATCGGGTGCGGTGGCCGCGACCATCTACCAGCGGCCTCGCGCGCAGGGCCAAATAGCGTTTCGCATGTTGCATGAGTTTCTGGTGGAAGGCTCCAGTCGGTCGCCGCAGGTTGCACTGGCTCCGCATCTGGTGATGCGCGGCAATCTGGATTTCTTTCTGCAACGTCAGTCTCAGGAATCGGCGAGACAAAAAGTTGAGGAACCTCAGGAAACAAACGGCGACCTGGCGGAAGATTTCGCTTAGCGATTTTCGTTTACGTTAAGAGCGCGCGAGCGCATCACGGACGGGGAAGAGGAAGAGGAAGAGGGGGCAGCATCGCTTATCTCGGTATTGACGTAGGAACCGGCGGCACGCGCGCGCTCGTCATGGACGAGGCCGGCAAGGTCATCGCTTCCGGATCGGAAGAGCACGAGCCATTCCTCAGCCCGAAGCCCGGCTGGGCGGAGCAGGATCCGCGGGACTGGTGGCGGGCCTGTGGGTTGGCGGTGAAGAAGGCGCTGCAATCTTCAAATCTGCGCGGCGAAGATATTGCGTGTGTCGGATTTTCCGGCCAGATGCATGGCGCGGTCCTGCTCGACTCCAAAGATGAAGTGGTGCGCAACGCCATCATCTGGTGCGATCAGCGCAGCGAAGCGCAGAGCCTCGAACTCGAGAAACTGTTCGGCCGCGATACGCTCATCCGCTTGACCTGCAATCCTCCTCTCACCAATTTCACGCTTACGAAACTGCTCTGGGTGCGCGAGAACGAGCCGCAAAACTGGGCTCGCGTGGCGCACGTGATGCTGCCCAAAGATTACGTGCGCTTCCGCCTCACCGGAGATCGCGCCATCGACATGGCCGACGCTTCCGGCACTCTGCTGCTCGACGTGACTAACCGCCGCTGGTCGGCGGAAGTTCTCAGCAAGTCTTCGATCGATCAGAAGTTGTTGCCCGCGCTTTTTGAATCGCCGCAAGTCTGCGGAAAAATTTCCGCGGCTGGGGCCGAAGCCACGGGCTTGCGAGTTGGAACTCCCGTCGTAGCCGGTGCCGGAGATCAGGCCGCCGGCGCGGTCGGTATGGGCATCGCACGAGCCGGCGCGGTCAGCGCGACCATTGGAACTTCCGGCGTTGTCTTCGCTGCTACCGATCGTCCCGCGCTTGATCCTCAGGGACGCCTGCACACGTTCTGCCACGCCATCCCGGGCCGCTGGCACGTCATGGGCGTGACTCAAGCTGCGGGATTATCTCTGCGCTGGTTTCGCGATCGCTTTGGCGTTGCATCCGAGGTTCCGGGAAATGCCGCGCGCGATCCCTACGACATCCTCGCCGAAGAAGCCGCGAAGGCTCCCGCCGGTTCCGAAGGCGCGTTCTGGGCGCCCTACCTCATGGGCGAGCGCACGCCGCATCTCGACCCCAACGCCCGCGCCGCTCTGCTCGGACTGACCGCGTCGCACACGCGCGGCCACATTATTCGCGCCGTCATGGAAGGCGTGGCTTATAGCCTGAAAGATTCATTCACCATCTTCGAAGAAATGAAAATTCCCGTGACCTCGATCCGCCTGGGCGGCGGAGGCGCGCGATCGCCGCTGTGGCGCCAGATTCAGGCCGACGTCTACGCCCACGATGTAGAAATCGTCGCCGCCGAAGAAGGCGCAGCCTACGGCGCAGCGAT
>Ga0210400_10003031_pt1 | contig 15021 bp, 17 predicted proteins | sample IncBWH26MmetaG_FD_155456 | JGI IMG/M metagenome (GOLD analysis project Ga0210400, IMG submission 155456) | Forest soil microbial communities from Barre Woods Harvard Forest LTER site, Petersham, Massachusetts, United States - Inc-BW-H-26-M | ecosystem: Environmental > Terrestrial > Soil >... | reverse complement strand
GACTCAGGATTTGTATACACAATACAAACCTATTGTAAAAAATGCTATTGCCAAAGTAAAAGTTACTCAATACTGGGATCCGCTCGTAAAAAAATACAATAAAATTCCGGGTGTTAAGAAACAAAACCCCGATTTAGAAGATTATGTGACCAAAAAAGCAATGGCCGGTTTATTTTTATTGGTTGCTGATGAAGAAGCAAAAATCCGTAAAGACCCGATGGCGCGCGTTACTGATATTCTGAAAAAAATATTTGGCTACGCAGATACACAGAAGAAATAGGGAAATGAATTTTCCTCCGAAGAAAAGTGCCGCAGATTACACAAATGGCGCAGATATTTTGAAGGAATAAGTTATATTATTCCTTTGTCAGCGTAATCCACGAAATCTGTAGCTTGCCCCGCTACTCAATACCGGATTCTATCACATTCAATTTTCCGTGTGGCATAATACTTGCTTAATCTTTCTCAAAAACACTATGAAGAAGATTTACTCAACGTTAGCTGCAATTTTTATAATTGCAAATTCTTTTGCGCAACAAAACCCGTGGAAAAAGGATCAAATAATGCTCACTAAATATCTGGTAATGAAAATTCAGAGCAAATCCGGGGACATGCCTGTAATTTTAAATGTCGGACCAATGGAAAATATTAAAACTGCTATTAAAATTGGCGCAACAAATACTACGGCCGGAATGAATAATTTAAAGTCCATAACTGCTAATATTGACAAAAACAAAGAGGTTGTTATTTATTGCGGCTGTTGCTCTTACGACAATTGCCCCAACATCAGGCCTGCATTTCAAATGCTACAGGAGTTGGGATTTAAAAAAGTAAAAGTGCTTGATATACCGGAAGGAATTAAACCAGACTGGGTTGCTAAAGATTATCCTGTAGAATAAGGCATTTATTGAACAAAACAAAAACCCCGCTCAAACTGAACGGGGTTTTATTTAATCATATATAATTAGTGAAGGGTAATGTTGTAAGTATGTCCGTTAATGGTAACAACCGCCTGGTCGTCGCAATTACCGGTACCGAAGTTAACATAACGAGTTGGTTTGCTTCCGGGAGTAAACTCCAATATTCCCGATACAAAAAATCTTCTGAAAAGCCCGCAATTAAAATCCCTTACCAACCAACTTGCCTGAGACACGTGTGCTGAAAATGATTGAGAATTACCTCCCGATTTAGTATGGGTTCCGCTTGCGTCTCCGTAAATAGCTACGCGCGCGTGAGGCCAGTCGATTGGTTGATGATTAGGCATTTCTCCTGCCAATAAAACTTTAGTACGGTTATTGGTTGACCAGGTAATTACATTTCCGTTAGAGCGGTTAATCTGTATATTGCTTGTAATTAACCAGGTTAACATACCATTGGTTACATGGCCCTTGTTAGTAATGGTTTTGTTGTTGATGATAATTTGATTGTTGTCTACGTAGTAGGTATTACCTGGAGTAGAAACCGAAATTACATTTCCGGAATCGCGGTAATGTAAGCCGGGAGTATGTATAAACAACAATACGCCTTTACGTGTGCGGTTATCCAAACCTGTGCAGCCTGTTCCGAAATCAACTTTAATAGAATCCGGATCGGCATGATTCAGGCTGTCAAAAGTGATGGTAGCGCAGGAAGTATAAATCTGGTCGGGCATGCCCAATTTGTAGGTAGTCATATTGCCGTAAGAGGCCTGGGTACCGATATTGGAAATATCATTCGAGCAGGTTTCTCCCAATGCATGATCGGCTGCCGCGGTTGTATCGTTATCTTCAGTTTCCTTCTTTTTACAAGAGGTAAACAATAAGCCGCTGCATACAATTGAGGCGGTGGCTAAAAAAAATATCTTTTTCATTTGATGTTTTATTTGTCCTTTGACACAAAGATAAGCTAAAGGTTTAATGTAAAGTTAACCTTTAATTGTTAAAAATCAAAATCGGGACATTGTGCTACGTTGATTCGGGGCCTGTTGCCATCGTCGTCTACCCCACCGGGCACAAGATTTAACATTATTTCGAAGGAATTGGCCCCCGAAGCCCTCAATTTATTAATCGGGTAATCATAAGCTATGCCCGCTATAATGTTTTTTAACACTCTTAACTGCAAAATGGCCGAAGCAAACGAGGTACCTCTTACCGAAGCCCCCACTCCAATTTTTTTGCGGTAAAACAACATGCAATTAGCCTGTATATACGGCGGACTTTTAATAGCGTATTGCATCATTGCGGCCGGTACCAGCATCCAGAAATTATTACCGAGGGGAAATTTTCTCTTAACCGAAACAATAAGCGTAGGGTCTAATTTAGAACCACTGCTCCCGATATGAAAAGAACCTTGTTTTATTTTATCTACATATAATTGCCTTGCACTGATATCGAAAAAAAATTTTTTTGTGTAGATACGCATGCCCGGAATAATATCGGGATATAAAATGCCATATGCTTTTTGAAAATTAAGCGCCGGGTCAGTTCCGTCGTACAACAATTGGTTCAGTCCCATTCTTCTTACGCCCGCAAAAATTCCTGCACCAATGTTAAGTCCGGTAAAAATACGAAGGTGATACGAGTAAGAAACATAAGCGGCTTTCGAAGAATACATTCCCTGCCTGTCGTCTTCGCCATAAAAACCAATACCATGATGCCCGCGGTATGAAAAATTTTTACGCCACCCGTAAGTAACACCTGCAAAATTTGTCACAGGCGCGTTAGGCATACCCACCCATTGTAAACGGGTTCCAACGGTAGCTTCAAGTCCGATGTTTGTTCCCGCAACTGCAGGATTAAACGCGTATTGATTGAGCACAAATTGGCTGTATGAAGGTGTTTGCTGGCCAAAACCAATTCCGCTCCTTAAAAAAAACAGCGCAGAAAAAATATATACGCTCATTTTTTTCATCGGACAATGGTTACGCTTCCTTTTTCGTAATTTTTTGTTTTTCCCTCTTCGTAAAAGAAAATATAATAGTATGTGGCATCCGGAATTTTAAGTCCTAAATGTGTTCCGTCCCACGGAATATATTGCCCTCTTTGCGTATGTACTAATTGCCCCCAGCGGTCAAAAACCTGTAATAAAAAATTCGGGTAATCTCTTATGTTACCAATGCCCCAGGTATCGTTTATACCATCGCCATTGGGCGTAAAACGATTATTGAAAGTGGCTTTACAAACTAATTCGTTTATTACAAAATTCACAACCGTATCTTTTGGCGGGTTGTTGCTGTCCATAATGGTAATAGAATAATTCCCTGCATTAAGACTTGAAACCGTATCTCCAATGGCGCCGTAACTCCACTGAATGTTATACGGAGGCACACCGCCTTGCACATGCACCGCCGCGGAGGCGAGTTGACAATCGTAAGCATACGTGTTTACGGAAATAGTGAAAGAGTTTTGGGAAAGGGTGACCTCACCCCATAGAGTAGCTAAGCTTCCAATGAGAATTATTTTCAGCCGGGTAATTTTCAGCGTAAGGGCATCTACCCCTCTCCTGCAGAGGAGAGGGAAAAAGTAATAAAGTATATGTAAACTTTTATTTCTCACTTGCACATAATTAAAATTAATTCATCTGCCTCTGAGGAACCCCGGTTTTTTGCTTCGTTTAAATATGTACAGGCTTCGTTTTTGTTATTCAGTTTGTAATTTGTTACCGCTAACGAAACATATAAATCTTTATCGTTGGGATTTAATTCTTTGGCTTTATTCAAATCCGCCAATGAACCGTTTAAATCCCCGCTGATTTCTTTCCAATACCCGCGCTGAAACCAGGCAATGGAATAATTCTCTTCCAACTCAGTTGCTTTTGTAAAATCACTGATAGCTTGTTTTATTTCATCCATGTAGGCATGTGCAAGCCCGCGGTTATAAAATGCTTTTGCGCTCTTGTTATTCAGTTTAATGCATTTATTAAAATCAAACGCCGCGCCCTCGTAATTTCCTTGCTTTGCACGCAGAATTCCCCGCAGCATATATGCATCAAAATAGGTATGATTGTGTTTAATAACTTCATTAACTTCTACGTACGCTTCTTTACTATGGTTGGTTTCCGTCTCAACTTTTGCATGAAGTACATGAACGCTGTCGTTATTCTGCAGGGAGATTGCTTTCTCTAAATCAGCCAATGCTCCGCTATAATCCTTTAAAGAATCTTTGGCGAGGGCAGATAAGTAAAGTTGATGGACGCTTGTTTGGGAAAAAGATTTAATAGAAAGTGTTAATATGAGAATACAAAGCCACAGATTGCGCAGATGACACAGATTAATTTTGGTAGTGAATGTATAAAACAGCCATTGATTTGTGCCGATTGTTTTTAATTTCATCCGCGAAATCCATTTAATCTGTGACCAATTTTTAAGCATTCAGAATTTTCTCAATCGAAGTATCGTAAAGATTCTTAAACTCAGAGACCGTTCCAAACATTTCGCCGTCAATTTTATATTCTTTGCCTTTTACAAAGCCCAATTTGGTGAATGCGACGTTTTCATTTTTTAAAAGGCCCACCATTTCAATTTCATTTTCTTTTTTCACGCTTATTACTATGCGACTTTGTGTTTCGCCGAATAAGAAAGCATCTTTGCGAACTTTTTTATCCACGGCGATATCAAATCCTAATTCGCGGTTAAAAGAAGATTCCGCCAGCGCAACAAATAAACCTCCGTCGCTGCAATCGTGCGCGCTTTCAAGCAGTTTGCTTTTAATTAAATTTTTTACTGCTTGCTGCACATTAAACTCATCGTCTAAATTAAAATGCGGGGCAGGAGTATTTTTATTTTTATGATACGAATAAACATATTCCGAGCTTCCGATATCATTTTGCGAATCACCGATTAAATAAATGCAATCGCCATCACTCTTAAAATCCAAAGTAGTTTGTGTGCTTTTATCTTTTAAAATTCCCAGCATGCCAATGGTTGGGGTTGGAAACACAGGGCCTTCGTACGAAGACTGGTTATAAAAACTAACATTTCCGCCCGTAACCGGAGTTTCAAATTTTAAACAAGCGGCGCCCATTCCTTTTATCGCACCCACAAATTGCCAGTATACTTCCGGGTTGTAAGGGTTACCAAAATTTAAACAATTTGTCACCGCGCTTGGCTCGCCACCGCTGCAAACAATATTTCTTGCCGCTTCACTAACCGCAATCGCGCAGCCCACTTCAGGATTTGCATTTACATAACGTGCGTTGCAATCAACAGTAAGCGCAATCGCTTTATCAGTTCCTTTAATATTTACAATCGCGGCATCGCTAACATTATTGGTGCTTTGATTTACAGTACCCACCATACTGTCATACTGGTTATAAACCCAACGCTTACTGGCAATATTCGGATGAGAAATCAAATGAACCATCACCTCTTTGTAATTAGCGGGCTCTTTCACATTTTCAATTTTAAATTTTTGGGCTTCGGCAAAATACGCGGGTTCTTTGTATTCGCGTTTGTAAACAGGTGCGCCGCCGCCCAACACCAATGTATCAGCAGGAACATCCGCAACTAATTCATCATACATGTAATATTTTAAACGACCGCCTTTTGTAACAACCGCAATCTGTTCGCAATTCAAATCCCATTTATCAAAAACTTTTTTCACTTCCTCTTCCCTGCCCTTTTGCACTACTACCAGCATGCTTCCTGCGATTCTGATAATAAAATTTCAAAAGGCTTCATTCCTTTTTGCCGGGTGGGTACTTTGTGCAACCACACTTCCATTCCGTGTTCACCTTTGGCACTCATTTCGCTGGTTGAGCAGGTAATTCCGGCCGCTCCCATATCCTGCATGCCTACAACGGCGCCGGTTTTAATAATTTCTAAAGTTGCTTCTAACAAAAGTTTTTCCTGGAAAGGATCTCCAACCTGCACAGCCGGTAAATCTTCAGCGCTATTCTCAGTAATATCTGTACTTGCAAAAGTGGCTCCGTGTATTCCGTCTTTTCCGGTTGCAGAACCCACAATAAAAACAGGATTTCCCTCGCCGTGCGAAGTGGCGGAAACCGTTTCTCCCTTCTTAACAATACCCGCGCTCATCGCGTTTACCAATGGGTTTACGTTGTAGCACTCATCAAAAAATACTTCTCCGCCAACGGTAGGAATACCGAACGCGTTGCCGTAATTGCCAATGCCTTTTACAACGCCCTTCATAAGCCATTGTGTTTTTGCGGAATTAATATCACCAAAGCGTAAAGAGTTTAACTGAGCAATTGGCCTTGCGCCCATGGTAAAAATATCGCGGTTAATTCCGCCAACCCCGGTTGCTGCACCCTGGTAAGGTTCAAGGCGCTCGGGTGGTTATGACTTTCAATTTTAAATGCGCAGCCAAGTCCGTCGCCAATGTCAACAAGCCCTGCGTTTTCTTCTCCGGCTTTTGCCAGCATGTGCGGGCCGTCTTTAGGAAGGGTTTTTAACCAGGTGATTGAATTTTTATAAGAGCAGTGCTCGCTCCACATAACTGAGTAAATGCTCAGCTCGGTAAAATTTGGGGTGCGGCCCAGTATTTGTTTTATTTTTTCAAACTCTTCGGGTAGTAAGCCTAATTTTTTGGCTGTGTCAACAGTTGTTATGGCCTCTTGCTGCATGGTGTTTGACATATTATGAATTTTGTCCGAAAATAGGGTTTTTTAAGGGGAAAATAGCGAGGTATTTTGAACAGTTTAGCGTATTATAAATGAGGGAGTTAAAACCTTATCTCCAGCCTTTCTGCAAACGAGAAAGGAGAAATCCTGTTTAATAGCCTTAGTAACACGCTATCACATGGGCAATATCTTGCCACGACAATTGAAAATCTTATCTACCTAAATATTTGTGCATCACAACACTTACAGCGTTCCTGATAAAAACCTGACGAAATTTCCGAAAACACGAGGTAATTTTAAAAAAAGTTTAGATTTTTAGAAAAGTGTTAAAAATGGCAAGAACTTGCCGGATTTTTATATTTACCTGTAAAATAATTACTTAGTAAAATTGGCTTTTTGCTGAGATTTTTCTTAATTTCAGTCGGTTTTTATAATCTTAAAGACTTTTTCTCCGCTTTGCAATTTGATTTTACAAAAGTAAACACCGGTTCTTTGTTTGCTTATATCTATCTGTTCCTTGTTTATGGGATATACGTTTTCATAAACTAATTCGCCAAGAGAATTGTAAATGGTTATGGCTTTCGGCTCTTCGGTAGTTTCAATATTTATTATACTAGTTGTAGGGTTGGGAAATAGTCGTATTCCATTTTTTTCCGAATTTCCTTTAATGCCAATGCTACAATTAGGAATTCCGTTTTTATAATGATAACTATCGATAAAACTAGGAAACGTATAAGCAGCATTACATGAAGTAATAAAACTGTCAACATAGTTACACAAATTTCCCTTCAAATTAGGGAAATTGATAACTCCGATGTAAGGAGGCTGAACTGCATATATTTTCCCATTATTTGCCAATTGCAACCCTGTGCCTACAGAACCCATTGTGGACGGTAAATGAATTATAGAATTTTTAATTGTATCAGAAATCCCGCTTGATAAATCAAATTGATTAAGACCTGTAGGTGTCGGACCTTTCACATATAATTTAGAATTATCCGGCGAAAATGCTACTCCGTATGGACTTCCTGAATTAGTACTGGTAGGTAAATCTATTAAGTTTGAAACAATTCCGGTTGAATTATTAAAATCAAATAATTGAACAATATTTGGAACTTGATTTCCCACGGCAAAAACAATTTTACTTCCATTGGGCGATATTTTCATTTGTCCAATGGAGTTACCTGTTTGTTGTGAAGGATTTGCCCAACCGATTGCAGATATAATAGGAGTTGAAATGCCGGAAGATGTTATAAGATATGAATAAAATTGATTCGTAAAGTGTTTACGCGTTACAAGCCAAATATCTATTCCGTTACTATGATAAGTAGCAGCCATTTTTTCTCCGGTACTATCAAGAAGTAAAATGTTTTTATTTGTAGCAATCACATCCCCTTTTCCATTGTCAAGGCACATGTCTATAATGGAGTATCTTAAACCGTTTGTCAGGTTATTAAGAAAATCATCAAGTGTGAATAAATAGAAAAACTCATTACTTCCAGGTATTGGAATTATAATAGCTCCTTGGGTTGACGAAAGCCCTCCCATTAATCCGACTCCATTAGGCATTAATTGACTATTGCGATTCCAAATATTTTTTGGAGAAGCATAAAACAATAAATTACCAGAGCTATCGCATATACTTGCGCATCCTTCTGAATTAACACTTCCTGAACGTATTTGTCCTCCTGTTATAGGGACGGCTATGCTGCTATTGAAATTAAGTCCCGAATATTCTGCGAAATACCAAAAATTTCCTTGTTTTTGAGCAAAACACAAAAAAGGTAAAAGTTGTATGAAAAATACGATTTTCTTTGTCATTTTTACTTATATAAAAGTAATCATTTTTTTTGGAAATAAAAAAACCCCAACCTTTTTGAGTCAGGGTTTTAAATAAAAAATAATTTATTATTGCTTCATCATTTTCTTTGTATCATAAATTTTTCCATCAATTATCAAAGTGTAGCTATATATACCACTTGTTAAATCATTAGCAAAAACATTAAGTTGACCTTTGCCATTAGTTTTAATATCAGCGGTTTTAATCAATTTGCCCGTATTATCGTAAAATAGAATTTGAGCTTGATTTGTAGTTTTAGGTATATTATAAGTGATGATGGTTTGTTCTGCGAATGGATTAGGCGTATTTTGATTTAAAACAACAGCATTTATGTCATTCAATTCAACATTAATGGAACTGAAATTTTTAGAATCACCATTTCCAGTATTATTTTGTTTACGACCACCAGCTCCAGTAATTTGATTGATTTGATTTTGCAATGCTTGATTTACCGAGTCCTGTTTAGATACAATTTTTTTTAAGCTATCAGATTTTTTACTTAATTCCTGAACTGCTTTCACCAATGGCACTACTATTTCACCATAAGCCATCGCGTAAGGTTCTTTATTGTTGGATGGTGGAGTTACAATCGAAGATTTAAACTGACAGTCTTTACCCGCCTTCTCAACTTCTTGTGCAATAAAACCTGAATGAATGACTTTTGTAGATACAGAATAATCCCCTTGAGGAGCACTTTTACCACTACTATCAAGCGGTTGTGATGAGTTGGGCCTAACAAAAGAATCGAGCGCTTTTGTATCTATATTATAAGTAACCGGCCGTAATTTATTAATAAACTCCAACCCTTTTACGTCTTCTTTCACATTAATTTTAAAGCGACCATCGCTTGTACTGTTCCAAAGTATTGTACGACATTCTAAAACTTTGCTATTGCCGAAATAAAATTTATCGCTAGCTGCGGCAGTCGCTCCATAACCATAAGCGGAACAGTTATGTAGAGTGCTTGCGTTAGCGTCCGCAAAAGCACCAACGAAAACGTTACTATCTCCACTAACAATTGTATTGCCAGCATAAGCACCAACACCCGTATTATAATTGGCGGTATCTGCACTTCCGGCATGGTCACCAACGAAAGTATTACCAGAAGATGCTTTTATAGAAAATCCTGCAACAACCCCTATACCAACATTCCCTTGTCCGGTATTTTTTAACAAAGCCTCATATCCGACACCTACATTACCTGAATTAGAAGTATTTGCGCTGAGTGCGGCAAACCCTATTGCGACATTTTGTGCCCCGCTTGTATTTGTAGTTAAAGCACTTGCCCCGATTGCCATATTATTACTTCCTGTATTATTTCTCAAAGCTTTATACCCCAATGCTGCATTACCAATTCCTGATACGTTGGCATACATACAACTATCGCCAAAGGCATCATTGTTATATCCGGTTTGATTTGAAAAAAGCGCAACATTTCCGAATGCATTATTTGGCGTACCTGTTGTATTTGAATAAAGTGCCCTATATCCCAATGCATTATTTCTGGAAGCAGTTGTGTTTGAATAGAGCGCCTTATACCCAATTGCCACATTTAACCCCCAGTTGTATTGGTTTGTAAAGAGCTATCGCCAATGGCAATATTATAAGCGCCGGTTGTATTCGAATATGAGGCACTAACCCCAAAAGCCACATTCGCATAGCCTGATGTGTTTTTATATAAAGCTTGATAACCATGCACATTATTGCAACTCGCTGTATTCGTAAACGCAGAATTACAGCCTATAAAAGTATTATCTATTCCCACTGTGGTCGCAGCATTTCCATTGGTATTATATCCAGATTGATAACCAGCAAATGTGTTGTTACCTTGTGTAGTCCCTTGCGCATTTCCCGCCGTAATTCCAACGCATAAATTTGTATTATTGCCCTTTGTAAAAAGCATATTATTTCCCTGAAATGTTATTCCATTAGTTGAATTAATGCAATCAAAATCTCCGCCAGTTGTTACTGACCATTTTTTTCCATTATTAATGTACATGTCAAGTGGAAAGTTATTTGTGGAACCTAATTTTTCACCTCCCGCCAATACATTTCCGTTGGTAAGCCATTGTGCTTCTGCATTTCTACATGCAAATAATGACAGTATTAATATTGCCATTAATTTTAGTCTTTTTGTTTTCATGATTTTGTTTTTTTAATTAATAAGGGTTATTATGTGGCGAAAGTATTATAAATGTCCAAACAAATAGGATTAAACTGCTAAATGTTAATACAAACGTAAAATCAAGAAGACAAATAGCCTCTTTTGTGGGGAAATTTTATCCTTTTTTTTACATTAAAGTCATACTCATAACATCGCCTTGAATTTCAAGCGAATGATGGAAGACAAGAAAGTTTAGGATTTTTATAAAACGTTTATCCAAGCAGGATGTATTAAAAATAGAATCCAAAGGTTTTTGTGTCCCCATTAACGTCCCCTAAAAACAGAAAATTTTCATATAATATTGAATTGTAGTTAAATAAAATACTTACGCTTATCCCTAACGCGAATACAGGTTTGAATCTTCGAATTTAATATTGCACAATAATTTTACCGGTATAAATTATGCCGTTAGTTTTTGCCTGCACAAAATAAACTCCGGCAGGCTGTTGACTAATATCGATTTTAAAAAAAGTGCTTGCGGCGGTTTGCTCGTAAATAATTTCACCGAGGTAATTTCTTATTTTTATTTCTACTATCTCAGTTACTGAGCTCAATTGCAAACTACCATTTGAGGGATTAGGTGAAATAACAATATTATTTTCTTTGGTAAACGGAATAATGCCCGCGTTTAAAACGCATTGGTAATTATTAGGATTATATACTGTTTGCCCGTTTTGTGTAAAACTTTTTAGATCAGAAGAAGATTCTACATCCTGATTAGGCGCTAATAAAAGTCCCACTGTGCTTCCGATGCCTTCAATAATATAAAAAGAGTTGCTATAGGTAAACGCACTTGTTTTAAATCTTTTTCTGTAAGTAGAACCAATCAGTATTGAATCAATAGCTACAACCGTACCAGGTGGCCCGGTAAATGGATATTCAGGTAAAGTATCTCCAACGTCCAAAGAAAAATCATAAAGTGTAGTTTCGTTTGAATTTGGATATCTTCTTACAACATATACTTTTTTCAGAGTAGTATCCTGCCTAATGGCTCCAAGATAATTATTCGCAAAATAATATATCGGGAAACATCCCGAAGCGGGTTGCTTATTTCCGGAGTCATAAACTTTATGATACTGTTTTGCGTTTATGGTTGTATCACCATTTAGGGTTATTGTGCGTACTTCGATGGTATAACAGGCAGAAGCTCCGTAACTCCACTCTTCACACCAATAAGCGCTCGAGTCGGGCATAGGATGATACACATAGGTTTGCGCCTTTACGGAACAAAATAAAACTAAAGAAAATATAAAAAACAATTTTTTCATGAAGCTTTTTTCAAATTTACGGAAATGGAGCATAAAATCCAATTATTCTACTCATATTTTCTTCCTATATTGCAGTTAATGAAAATTAAGTCCCAATATGAAAAATACTTCACCCTGCTCCTACTGTTCGCATTTAATCTTATAACGGGGCAAGACCTTAAAACCCTAAACTTAACCAACAAGCTTTCCATTTTAAACGATCGCGCCTTTTTTCTTTTCCCCGATTCTGCCAAAAATATGGCGAGGCCAGTGGATATTATGTCGGCCGACCACAATGCAAATCTTGAAACAAGGATAGTTTATAACCGCGATAAGAAGCGATTGGTGTTTTTTGCCCGGGAAATTTTTCTTCTCGGCGAGAAAAAAGATTTTGAAGACACTAAAAATCAAAAATTGGGTGGTATTGAGTTTAAGAAAAAAATTCTTGTCGACAGCGACTCTTTAGTTTGTTTATTGAGTACTCCTTTTTCATTTGATTCCGTCAAAAATGCAGTTCTTATTTCTAGTATGATGGTAATTACCCAGGACCGTTCTATTTTCCGAATAGATGCTTATATAAACCCCGAGGCTTATTCTGAAAAAGATGAATACATCAACCTGGCAGAAAAAATATTTAAAACAATAAGTAAAGGCACAAGATATAACCCGAGAAAAGCAAGAACTGAAAAAATTGATTTGTTTTGTTCTAAAAAGAAATTTGAATTTGCATTACCTGAGAATTATTACATTACCATTGACCAGAAGTATGATTTCCAGGTATTGAAAGTGCACAAATATTTAAATTATACCGACAGCTGCTGGATGGGTTTAACCATTTACTTCGGAAACCACCCTTCCTTTTTCTATCCTCAATACGGATTTGAAAAATATATTGAATTGCAAAAAAGTGAATTTCTGGATGAAAAGGTAGAATGGTACTTTTTTGCCAACGAAACCGAAAAATTATACCTGAAAGAGCAGAAAATACCATCTGATAAAATAGAAAAAGGAATTATTGTGCATATTGCCATATCGGCAAATAACAAAGAGGCGATTGAAGAATTAACCGGCATTGTAGGTAAAATTAAACTGAAGAAATAATTTTTATTATCTTTAGTTCCGCAACCGGTATCTTATTCAGTAAAAATAATTTTGTAACTATGAAATACAAAATTCCTTTATACGCTTCTTTCGCCTTTAGTGCCATTGGCGCGGGCCTTTTTTATTTCAGTTATCCGGTAACTGCCCAGGTATTTTTTGTACTTGCCTTTGTAATGGGTATCGGTGCTTTTAAAATGCGCGGAGGCATAGAATCAACAATTGTACATTTTGTTCCTGCTGCCATACTTGCTTATGTATATTATGTCCCGGGAGTTTTTCCTTTTTTGTCAATAGCCATTATATTATCTGCCATACAAAATCCATTTTTGGAGTTATTTTTTCCGAGTAAAATGTATAATACACCTACGTTTAAAATAATTATTGCGGTGGTAGCGCTTTCACTTTACTTAACGGCCAACATAGTTTACCCGACATCAACTCAGGCATGGGTATTTCCGGGGCTTTTTTTGCTTTTTGCCGATTTACTGAGCATGATAGTTGTCATGGATTTAGTAAAACTCGCAAAAATTTCGGGTAAGGGATATATAAAAATCGGGTCGGTCTGCCCTGATTTCAGTTTGCCGGATGAAACAGGAAATTTAATTTCTTCCAAAGACTTTAAAGGCAAATACCTCTTATTGATTTTCGTTCGCGGAGACTGGTGTCCGGGTTGCCACATTATGCTGAGATGTTATGAGCGCAACAGAGAAAAATTTGCGGAACGTGGTGTTAACATGCTTTCTATCGGCCCGGATCCTTTGGGTGTTAATAAAGAAATGGTAAAAAAACTCGGACTGCATTACCATATTCTATCCGACGAAAGGCAATTGGTAGCCAAACAATTTTGCGTTGAACTGCAGGAGATGGCGGCGGGCGTTCCCGAATACAACTTTATTCCTTTACCCGCTTCTTTTTTAATTGACAAAAAAGGAATGGTACGATACACTTCCCGTGCCGATAAAGCGGGAGAGATTTTAAATCCGGAGCACATTTTCCAAATATTAGGTTCGCTTAACTGATGGTTTGGGTTTATTTATCCACAATTGTTTTACTTTTTACCAGTTGTATTTTTCTTTTTTTACTCAATAAAAAAAGTTCTGAAAAAACACTTGTTTATTTAAAAGAACTCCGCTCATTCGAAAACATTGTTTACCATACCCACGATTCGCTTTACGTTATCGAAATTGTAAATGGTAAACTTTTGCATGTGAATCGTTCGGCCGCCGAATTTTTAGGATATACCGTAAACGAGCTTTTGTCAAAAACCTATTTTGATTTATTGCCCGAAGAATATCTTCAGAAAAGTGCCGAGATAATTGCCGATGTATGGGAGAATAAAGGCATGGTGTTTACCGATATTCCTTTTCTTCACAGGAACGGGGAAATAATCCCGAGCGAATGCAGCGCTAAAATTGGTTCGTTTGATGATAATCCCGCCATTGTAATATATGCCCGAGATATGCGCGAGCGCCTGCGTTACGAAAACGAAATTAAGGAAATTAACCGGGCATTACAGGAAACCAACAAACTGGTTTCAGAAAAAAACAAAGATATTACCGATAGTATTACCTATGCAAAACGTATTCAGCAAGTACTTATGCCCACAGATAAGCAGATAGAGAAGACTTTGAAAAGATTGAAAAAAAATTGAACCTTATTTAAATTGCATAAATGAAATCACTATTCTTTGTTTTATTACTTTCACTTACCGGTTCACAAAAACCCGATCTTAACCAGGATATAATTTATCCGAAAGCTGCCGAGGTTAAATTATCGAACGGAGAAACCTGCGAAGTGATTAAAGAAAAAGACATGAACAAAGCCCGGAAAATTTTTCAAACGTATTGGAAGGAAAACCTGGCTGATTCAACCTGGGCAAATTTTAACAGACAATACGTTCTTTATAATTCAATTAAGATGGGAACTGTTGTTTATATAAACGGCGCTTGCCTTGAAAAGTCTGCCGACTTTTACCAAAAAACCTGGTGCCTTGGTTATGCCAAAGCAAAATGTTATTATACGGCTTTTGTGAACCTAAAAATAAAAAAAGTGGTTTCATTCAAATTCAATACATACGATAATTAAACCGGAATGAATTTTCTTGAATTTAC
>Ga0210400_10003030_pt1 | contig 15021 bp, 24 predicted proteins | sample IncBWH26MmetaG_FD_155456 | JGI IMG/M metagenome (GOLD analysis project Ga0210400, IMG submission 155456) | Forest soil microbial communities from Barre Woods Harvard Forest LTER site, Petersham, Massachusetts, United States - Inc-BW-H-26-M | ecosystem: Environmental > Terrestrial > Soil >... | reverse complement strand
ATAATCTATGCAGAAAAAACGACAAGGAGGTGAAAGCTGTAAATAAGTTCAGGTAAAGACCCTAAGGGGGTTGCAGAAAGGGTGATTCCACACGGATTTCTGGCAGCCAGATTGCGCGACTTCGAAGAATATTTTCCAGGAATTGGATAAGGCTAGAGGAAAAGTTTGGTGAACCGGGGAGGACTCGAACCTCCAACCCGTTGATTAAGAGAAACTGTACCAATCATACCTGTTAATTAATCTTCATACTAACATATTTACTTTCCAACACTTTAGGTATATAGTTTTACCAGTAGGTGTAATCTTTATACACCTAGATGACTCCCCAGGGTAAAACGGAGGTAAAACCGAGATGCCCAAGCCAAGATTCAACTTCACCCTCAAGGCGATCGAGTCCATTCCCATACCTGAAAAAAAGCGTGCCCTTTATCGCGACACGCAAGTGCCGGAACTGGGGTTGATGATTCAACCGACGGGCCATCGCAGTTATTTTTGGTATCGCAAGGTGCGCAACCAGCCGACGTGGAAGACGCTCGGAAAATTTGAGGATCTCTCTCTGGAGCAGGCACGAGACGCGGCCCGGCAACTTTCGAATGACCGTGCCGTTTGGAAAAACAATAAATACAAGGGCGACTCTCCATTCAATAACCGTCGAGAGGAACTGACTTTCTCGGAATGCGTGGAGGAGTACATAAAACGGCGGGTTCCGAAATTGAAAAATCCCACCGAAACCGAAACCCGCTTACGTCAAGGGGTGAAGCGGGATCTTCCAGCGTCGTGGAATTCGCGAAAGCTCAGTGACATCCAGAGGAAGGAAATCGTCGACCTCCGTGACAAGATCGGAGTGAAGCACCCGGCACTGGCAAACGCTACCGTGCGCATGATTAAATTTCTCTTCAACCACGCGATTGACAGTGAGCTTTGGAAGGGTGAGAACCCCGCCGCCCGCGTCAAGCTGTTCCCTCGCAAGTCGCGCGACCGCTTTGTGCAGCCTGACGAGATGCCGCGCCTATTCGACGCCATGCTGAATGAGCCAAATCCAGATCTGATTGACTTCATAAAACTTGCCCTCTGGACCGGCGCTCGCAAGGGCGATATTTTTTCCATGCGTTGGCAGGACCTCTCCCTCGCTGATAATCGGTGGTCCGTACCTGACCCGAAAAGCGACGCCTATTCTGTTGCGTTAGTGCCTGAGGCAATCGCGGTGCTGACTTCACGCCTCGAACGCCGCATAAAGGACAACCCGTTTGTTTTTCCTTCCCACGGTAAGTCAGGGCACCTGACTGACCTGAAGGCTAGATGGAAGGAGCTGTTAACACGCGCAGAGATCACGAACCTAACGATGCATGATTTGAGGAGAACACTCGGCTCATGGCAAGCCGGTCTTGGTGCAAGTGAATTGATTATCGGAAAATCATTAGGTCACAAATCTGGTGGGGCTACAAAGATTTACTCCCGACTGAACCTCGACCCTGTTCGCGCCAGTGTCACCGCCGCGACGCAGGCTATCATCACGGCCTCGAAGAAAAAACCCGAGCAGTTAGAGGAAAACAATGGCTAAGAACGGGCGACCAACCGAACCACTCCGTGACCTCAAAATCTATCTATGCGTCGAGGATGCGCGAAAGATGAAGCGGCCCAAGCATCCGGGGCTTGAGCCTGTGCAGCTGTCATGGGACAAGGCGTACGAGGTTGCACAATGGGCTCTGGAGCGCGACTGGAACATCACCCTTAGTACCGGGGCCATCCGCGCCGCCTATAGGCACGGCAAGAAGCTCAACGACTGGGCTCAACAACAGATCAAACACAACGACGCAAAGTTGAAAAAATCTCCCCGGCCTCGATAAAAGTCTGCTAAAAACCCCTAGTTGTTGTCATATTTTTTCATAACTCAACACTTTAAATTTAACTCCGTCAGCAATCTCGTGGAGGGATTCAGCTATGACGGAGTTACTCAGACCCCAGCAAGCAGCCAGTTTGTTGCACGTCACTTATGGCACTTTGGCAAGTTGGCGCCATAATCGCCGGTACCCACTGGCATTCGTCCGCATCGGCCGCAAAATTTTCTATCGCCAAGAAGACATAGAAGCCTACATCGCCGCGTCCGTTGTGTCCGGTAACGGCCCTCGAAATCAAGCTATCACCAAGAAGCGGTGACACGATGACTCCCGACGAAATCATCGACGACCTCAATCGAAAGTTCTTCGTTGCCCACGTTCGCGACGGTGGGTTCAGTGTGTATACCCGCGTCTGCTGGCAGGCCGAAGTGCAAAATGTTCCTGGACAACTGATTCTCTGCTGCGAAACCTTCACCGCCTTCCGCAAGCGCTTCCCGAAAAAGCAGCTGATCGAGGGCAAGCTGCGGAACGTAGGTGACTTCTGGTTACGACACCCGCGCCGGCAACCCTGCGACCACGAGCAAGTCATTCAGCGCGTGTATTTAGCAAAGGGAGAATGAAAAATGAGGAGTGAACAAAAACTTGGATTACAAAACGCCATCAAGTGCAAAATTCAAGAACTCTTTAATGAACTCGCAAAAAAGGAAGAATCCTGGTATTGGTGCGAGCAAATCGAGCGTTGGTCTTTTAGTAACTCCGGCGTCTTTGAGGTGAGTGACGTTTACAAGCACTTCAAGCACGTTTCTGCCGGAGAGTTTTCATCTGCCTTAAGGTCTATGGCGAGTGTCGGCCTAATTCGTTTAGGTAAAAGTAAGTACGACGGTGAACACCGTCCCATACTGAAAGCATTTTTTATAGATAAGCCACAGCCACCGGTAACACTTCCACCAGAGGGTCCAAAGACTGAGACGCACTAGTTACCTCTGGAGTACACAGCAAAACTTTTGCTAGCAACCTCATCAAGCGTGGAGTAAAATGGGGTTGTACAAATAAAACAACGGACTTCTCCTACCTAACCGGCTTTCAACATCAGCCCGGTGCATCACGTAACACAAATCAAAATTGCGAGCGGTTGAACTGTGCACCCCACCGACGAATTCCCCCAATACGAGTTTAGAGGTACAAGCTTGTGCGTCTCGTCAACGCACAGGGCACGGTTCGCGGAGTGGTGTTGCGCCTCGGCGTCACACCACTCCCGCTCCAAAAGGTTTACGCCGTGCCCGACAATGACGCACGTAATCTAGTTCTCTCTGATTTTGAACCCTACCTTTCTTCGCTAAAACCACTCCCCATTTGGGTTGGCTGGCGAAAGTCCCCGGACAAAGAGCGCCCGGGGAAGGTCAAAAAACCTCCTCACAGCCCACTCGACGGTAGCAGCATCGGAGCCACGTCAAAGTGGCCGATTGACAGTGACCAAGCGAGGAAATGGGCTGCTGAGCACCCCGGCCAGAGATACAGCGACCACTGGCTACCTTTTGCGGATGCGTGGCCAGGGATACTTCATCATCGTCTCGAAGGCCCCGGCCTCGTGATTAGGAAAGAAGATGGCTTGGTAGGAGTCGACTTCGACGACTGCGTGTCGAATGGCGTGATCGACCCCAACGTCATTTTCTGGCTAAAGAATTATTTCGGCAACACGTATGCCGAATTTTCACCGAGCGGCACTGGCGTCCATGTCCTCGGTCGCGGGAAAATTTGCAAGTCGTTAATGAAAACTCCTCTTCCCAAATCTAGTGGAGTCACCGTTGAGGTCTACGACTGCGACCGGTTTTTCACGTTTAGCGGAAGGCCGGTGCCGCTATGATTACCGACGTTGCCGAATTCTACGAGTTCAGCCTTCCTAAACTCGGCGAGGCGTTGGGCGTTACTAACCTCGACTTTTCTTCCGAATCCGAATCCAGCGAACCTGCCGAAACCACCATCGAAAATGCTGTGGCATACCTCGACCGCGCTGTTGCGGAATTTGAGACACTTTCCGACGGAAGACAAGGACGCGCCACTCAGGTTTGCTATTGGCTTGGCCGCATCATCGGCGCTAAGACCGGCGACCCGCGCCTCGCGTTCCAGACCGTCAAGCAGCGCCTCACTGCTGCCCTAGAGAAGACCAACTGGTCCCGTGAAAAGTTCGAGGTCATCGAACGCCAGTTACGCGTTGGTGAAAAGAATCCCGTCAAGATCGTCGAGGACGACATAATCGAGATTCGCAACTGGCCTGAACCTCCTAGCGATGCGGCATTCGCAGGCTTGGTGGGCGAGTTCACAAAGCTCTGGCAACCGCACACGGAGGCATCACCGGTTGCCCTCGCTGCTCAATTCATCGCGTTCTACGGTCACGCCATCGGGCGCAAGCCCTTCTTCGCAGTAGGCGGCGATGACCACCACACCAATCTGGAAATCGCGTTGGTAGGCCCAACCTCATTTGCCCGCAAAGGCCAGAGCTACGGCTGCGTCAAGCACACGTTCGATAAGGTCCAGCTTCAACTCGGAGTTCCCTACAACGAAGCGCAAGGGCTGTCGAGTGGTGAGGGCCTAATCAACGCGGTCCGCGACCCGCGCTCCGAGACCAACAAAAAAGGAGAATCTGTTACTTCCGATGTAGGTGTTTCCGATAAGCGACTGCTTGTCTTTGAGTCCGAGTTCGCCAGTGTGCTCCGTCGCATGGTCCGTGAAGGCAACACGCTAAGTGAAGTCATCCGGCAGGCGTGGGATTCCGGCAACCTCGGTACGATGACCCGTAACGCTCCGCTCCGCGCCACCAACACTCACATCTCCGTCATCACGCACGTCACCCCGTCAGACCTCCAACTCTATCTGAATGATGTCTCGACGATGAACGGTTTCGCCAACCGTTTCATTTTTCTTGCCACACGCCGCGTGTGCTCACTTCCAGATCCTGGCCGCCCACCGGACCATGCTTTAAGAACATTCGCAGCACGGTTAGCCAAAGCCATTGAATTTGGTGAGCAAGTAAAGGAAATGAAGCGTTCATCCGATGCTGTCACTACGTGGGAAAGTCTCTACAAAAAACTGAGCGAACCTCGAACCGGAAGGCAACACAACGCCGTCGTTGCTCGCGGTCCGGCCCACGTGCTGCGTCTGTCGATGATCTACGCCCTGCTTGACGGCAGTTCCATCATCGAGCCTCGGCACCTAGCAAGCGCGACAGCCATTTGGGATTACGCGGAGCGAACCTCGCGCTTTGTCTTCGGTGATTCCCTGGGCGATAAGGTCGCGGAGAAAATCCTCGAATTATTGAAGACTGAGCCAGGGGGTCTAACCACTCGGGAAATTCGAGCCAAAGTTACAAATAAAAAACACGTCCCTGACGCCCTGCGCCTTCTACACGAGAATGGCCAAGTGAGAGAAGAGTCTTTGAAGCAATCCCAGGCGCGTAGAGGCCAACGGTGGTATGCGGTGTGACCGGTGTAACCGGTGTAACTCGTGTGACTGGTGTAACTCGTGTGACCTAGATTCCTGTCTTTAAACCCTGGTTTCAGTGGTTTCAGTGGTTACAGCGGTTTCACCGATCGCACCGGTCACACCGGTCACACCGACCAGTGAACAATTGTGGTGGGAAGCCTCACTTTTCCCTAGCCACCCCTGGCCATTCACGTATATAATAGATGTATATTAAGTAATCTAGTCTCACGTCCCACAAATCAAGCGAAGGCCTTCGGCAAGAAATCTCAAAGGTATCAGAAATGGAAGACATCAAGCGCGACGTGTTGCTATTGCATTTGCCTGCTCAGTTGAAGGCGCAGGTCCGCGACCTTGCGCGACAGAACCGACGCTCAATGACGCAAGAGATTGTGGTGTCGATTGAGCAGCGTGTCGAGCGCGAGCGTACACAGCAACCTAATCCTTAGGAGGTAACACAACTATGTTGAACACAACAATGCACGCAGTCCGACTCGCAAACATGACTCAGGCCCACAAGACTGCCTACACCGGGCTTTCGAGCACGCCTCAGAGCGTCGCGACCGTCGCGGCGGCACTCGCCATCTCGCAGGACTTAGCGGAGAAACAACTGTCCGCGCTGGTGGACGAAGGATTAGCGGTGAGAACTTCCGGCGACAGAACCAGCGCACGGTATACCTCAGCGTGAGTCTTCTCGCTCTCACCATACCGGGTATGGGGGTCAAAATGCGCGAACAATATTCCCAAGATAACGATCGCCCGAGAAATTCTGACACGGGAAGCAAAATATTTTTTGGTTAACGGTGAAAGCGCAATTAACGCGAAATAAAACGTGGTTCTCATGGGGAAATGCTGATGGATCTCTCGGAAATTAAAAGACTCATCGCGGAGTCCGACGAAACTTTGGCCGTGTTGCAAGAGGGACTGCGCGAAGCGATGGCAACACTACGCTCCGAGCCGTTGGAAGTCGAGGTGGAAGCGTACCACGGCAATCAGCGCAAGACGGTTATGAAGCCTCATCCCGCGCTGCGCCGGATGAGAGAGATCGGGTCGTCGATGCGGTCCCTGGAATTGCGATTGAAGAAACTGCGTGAGCAGGAGAAGCGAATCATCTTGGAACAGGAGCGAGCCGCGTCACCCCTGGCGAAATTCGCTCCGAAGGAGAGAAAACGTGGATGAACAGATCAGGCAGCGGGAGCTAATTCGCGGTCGAAAACTGCTCTGCGAGGCGTTCGACGTACTTCGCGAGCCGCTCGACATTGACGAACAGGACAGCATCATCCGTCCTGAAGTCCGAGTGGCTTTCTTCATCACTGAGGCGCGGGAGCTTTTGTACGACGTAATCATCAAGCGCCAGCGGGAAGGGATTCGTTCAGCGCCAGATGCATAACTGGTCACAAATCGCCCGTGGCTATGAGGCGGACATCCTTGCCGAAAAAATCCCTGCGTGCAACTTTGTCAAGCTCGCTTGCCGCAGGTCGGTGGAGGACTTCGACCGCTACGCCGCGCACGACGCCCCGTATCAGTACGTCAGCGAGAAGGTTGATGACGTTTGCGAATTTCTCTCGACGCTACAGAACGTGGCTGACGGAATCTCTACCCGCGCTGGCGACCCGCTGACCCTCCTACCTTTCCAGGTTTGGCAACTGGCAAACATCTTCGGCTGGGTTTGGCGCGACGACGGGACGATGCGCTTCAAGAGAAGCTACGTCGAAGAGGGACGCGGCAATGGCAAGACAACGCTGTCAGCGGGCTGCATGCTCTACAAAACCTTTGCCTGTGGAATTTATGGCGCTCAGGGAGTCTGCGCTGCTTCGCTGCTCCCACAAGCGCGCTTGGTGCTTGACACCGCGCGGGAGATGATTCTCCGCGACGAGCAGATCAGAAATGCGCTCGGCCTGACCGTCTCCGCGCACACCATCTTTCAACCAGCAACCGGCTCGAAGCTCTGGGCGCTTCCCAAGACGGCTCTATCGGCTGAGGGTTTGTCGCTCGATGCGGCGGTCCTGGATGAATTGATGGCGCAGCGCGGACGGGCGCTGCACGACGTCCTATCCAGCGGGGTCTCAAAGCGCAATAACAGCCTGTTCATGATGGTGACGACCGCTGGTGATGACTCCTCGGGCGTGGCGTTCGAGATCAGATCGTTCCTTGAAAAGCTCCTCACGGGCGAGTGCAACGACCCGAGTTTCTTCTGCGCGATGTATACGACCGACCCCGACGCCGATTGGCGCGACACCCTCACCCATCGGAAGAGCAACCCCGGCTGGGGAGTCATGGTTTCGCCGAAGGCGATTGCCGAGGAATGCGAACGCGCCAAGATGATTCCGGGTGCGCGGAATAATTTCCGCGCACGGCACTGCTGCGAGTGGACGCTGAACGGCGGGGACGAGCCGTTTCTGGATGACCGCCTGATTAAAAAGTGCTATGACGCGGACCTAGATGAAAAACAGTTCGACGGACAGCCTGCCTGTCTCGCGGCTGACCTAGCCAGCCGGATTGACCTCTGCTCCGTGGCCCGCGTCCAGAGCCGCCGCATCAACGGGAAAATTCACCATTACGCCTTTGTCAAAAACTGGCTCCCGACAGCTCAAAGGAATGCCACCCCCGGCTACGCGGCGTGGGCTGACAAGGGCGAGTTGGTCTTTACCGAAGGCTCGACCACGGACCAGGACGTTGTTGAGCAATTTATTTTCGACGAGCTTGAACGGTTTAAGGTCCGCGATTGCTCCTTTGACGCGACGCAGGCGAGCCAACTGATGTCGCACGTCGAGAAACGTGGCGGCACGGTGTTGGAAATTCCGCAGAACGCCAAGAACATGACCCCTGGCGTCCACGAGTTGCAAGAGGCCATCCACGCGGGCCGCTTCCATACAAACTCCCAAATGCTGATCTGGGCGCTCGGCAATCTACGCGTCAAGACTTTCGGAAACGGTCTACTGCAACCTCATCGGCCAGCACGCCGAGAATTGAAGATTGACCCGGCCATTGCCGCGTTGATGTGCCTACGGTCGGTCACGCTGGTGCCGCTGGACGAGACGAAGTGTCCGCCGAGAATTTTCTCGATTGATTGGAACGAGGGCACGATTACGGACCACTCGCATCCCGAAGGAGCGACCGCATGAGCACCCTCCATCTGGTGACGGCGCGCGACATCAATGCGCCCCCTGAGACCGCGGCCGCCGCTGGTCTTTCGGTGCGTGATGACCTGATCGTGGTGGCATACATCGGAAGGGGTTTGCAGAAGACGCAATTTTTCGTCCACAAGAGCGAAAAGGCTTTTCGGTTCTGTCCGTACTGGAGTGAATGGCGGAAGAACGTCACCATCGTTGACGACGATTTTAATGTCGGGCGCTTACTGCTCGACGTGGGCAGGCAGGCGAAGCGAGTCGGCTATGACCCGGCTGAGCTTTCGATCTCCGAGGCCAACGCCAACGTGACCGTGCCTGTCGAGAAGAGCCTCTGCGAAAACTATCTCGATTGGATTGAGAGGACCAACTTTCTCAGGGAGGTTGTTATCCACGCTGAGGAAGACCCAAACAGCATCGCCGCGATGGTTCGCTATTTCTGGGAAAGCCTGCGCCTCCCTGGCGGTCGTAGAACCCTGGCCTCGCCGTCTGACCGTCCCGACGCGATTCTCGCGATCATCAACGCGCTAGCAGCGGAAGCGATTACGACCGAGCGGATGCACGCGGAAGCAAGCAGTAGGCGTGAAAAGGAACTGAAAGAGAAGCGACAACTTTGTGCTGACCTGGAAGGTAAGCACGTCAACAGCGACCTCTGTGCAGCGATGCGTAAGCACCAGGAAAGATATGGTTACGTTCGACTGATGCTGTTGAGCCGTGGCGGGAGGCTCTTGAATCTGCCCTACGAGGACGCGCTGCCGTTGGTCGCGCACCACTTCGCGGAGTTTTCACCATGCCCAGGCTGATGCCGTGCAGAAAAGGCGGCTGCCCCGAGAATGTTGACGGGGGCGGGTACTGCGCGAAGCACCGACCAGAAACTACAGACCGCACCACCGGTCCACTGCGAACGCTATACCACAGCCGAGGCTGGCAAGGACAAAGGACGGGACTTGCTCTAGCTGTTCGGCAAAGGAATCCGGTCTGCCAGAAGTTGCACGTCGAGGGCGGTCGGCTCGTTCGTTGCCGACACGCATCGGCGCTCGTCCACCACATGCACGGAGCAAGGTTGCGACCAGACCTTTTCTTTTCCGTTTACGACGAGAACGGGAAGTCCAACTTGGTTGCCCTCTGCAAGGCGTGCCACCCCGAGCACCGGGACGAGACACGCGAGTGGCGCGAGATGCGTGAAGGTAACTCGGTGCCGCCGGGTGAGGGCCGAGGACAGTTTTTCGTCAGAACCGAGTGGGAGGTTAGGGTCGCATGACCGCACGCGAAGAAATTGTGCAATTTCTCGAAGAGTTCGTGCCGCATTATGCCGGCGTGGATTATCTACGAGAAGCCGAAAAATTCTTGGAAGAAGTAAATCGAGAGCACGGCCCGCATCCACTGGTAAGTGCGGCGATCAAAAACATTTCCTCGAGAATTGTTTTTCTTGAGGTTGGTGAAAAATACAAATGAAAAAGGGAGACATCACAATGCACGACTCAGCGAATGTTCAGATGTCGCACAAACTGGCAGAGGAATCAACCGACAGATATCTTGCGCGGGTAATCAAGAGCGCGGGTCCGATGGTGATTACCGCTGGCCCCGCGCCGGGAACACGCGAAGGCAAACCTGGCCCGAAGGTCCTCGGCGACGACGCGGAACTGTTGGAAAAGACAAAGCACGTGCGTCGGTCCAAAGAATGCTTGATGGAATTTTATGCCAGGACGGGAGTCGGCGCTCATCAAGTCCGTACACTCTCCAAATCGGACATCACCACTCTGGTTGAAACGGTCAGCAAAAACGAAGACCTTCAGCCGCCTATCAGCGCCTTCGGTGGTCCCGCGCCACGAAGATTTGTCCTAGAGGCGTAGTAGCTCTTGACCCGCCGCGCCGGGTGCTATAGGTGCGGAAAAAATCAAATAGAGGTAAGCAAAATGTACGAACGGAGATTCAATACTCAAGCAACACTGCGCACGACGGATCCCGGCGGCGGTGTCGGTCCAACCATCGAGGGATGGGCAGCGCGTTTTAACGTCTGCTCACATGACCTCGGAGGATTCGTCGAGCGGATAAATCCCGGCGCGTTCACTCGGTCGCTGCAATCTGACCGGGACGTGAAGTGCCTGGTAAATCATTCAGCGGACCGCATCCTTGGCCGACGGCAAAATCAAACACTCTCACTGGACGAGGACAGCAAAGGTTTGCACTTTCGTTGCTTGCTTCCTGACACCTCGGACGGGAGAGATGTTGCGGCGCTTCTAAAAAGAGGCGACATCTCAGACTGTTCATTCGCCTTCGCCGTGGACGATGACGGAGAAGATTGGACGGATGAGGATAGGTCCTCGCTGTTTCTCGATGACGACGAGGACGAGGACGAAGATAGATCACTGCGTGTCAAGGTCCGCACGCTGCGGTCCGTCCGACTTTTCGACGTTTCCGTTGTCACCTCCCCCGCGTACCCCAAGACGTCCGTAGGTTTGAACTCCCTCACCCCTCAAGCACTAGGGCGCTCGTACACGCAGCAGGATTATTTTCCGCAAGGAATTCCGCAGGAAGTTCGTAATCACATCAGCCATGCGATTGACCCGCGCGTGCAAGAACGCCGTCGCCGTCTCACTAATCTTTTTCTGTAGCAAGCCCGCGCGTCGGGTGCCCCGTGGACGCGAAAAAATCAAGCAGAGAGAAAAAACATGATCAGCGTCATCAATCAGAAGTTGGAACAACGGTCCAAAATAGTCGCCGAACTGGAGTCAATCGACTCCACACCCGGCAATCTCACACGAAAGCAAGAATCTCGAAAAGCAACTCTCCTAGCCTTGCTCGCAGAGCTGCGTGACGGCACAGCCGTCGAAGAGCTTCGCCGATGGGAAATGGATAGGCTCCTGCAAGAAGCCGGGCTGCCCAAACTTCCCGAGCATGGTCGCCTGGGTCGCCTGGACGATGAGACGGAAAATGAGTGGCGTGCCTTCGGAAAGGGCGAACCTATTCGACCGTCACGCATTCCTAAGGATTCGGAGGTGCGTGCGAACGAGGCAGGCACTCAGGCTCTAACATTCACGCAGCAGATCCCTGGAGGTGCGTTCGTGCCGCAGGGCATGTACAACCGCGCCTTCGAAACGATGCGTCAGTACGACGCGATTTTTGATTCCCAATTCTGCAACGTCGTTGAAACTGACACCGGCAATAACATGCCGTTCCCGGTATGGGACGACGTGACAAACCAATCCGTTCAGGTCGGAGAAACGGCGCAATCGAACGAGGTCGATGTCGCGAATTTCGGACAGACGCAATTGAATGCGTATGCGTTCCGCAGCAAGATCGTCGGAGTTTCGTTGGAACTGTTGCAAGATTCGAACTTCCCAATTGGCGCAGTTCTTGAACGCGTGTTCGCGATGCGGCACGCTCGCGGCGTCGGCCAAGCGCTCATCAACGGCAGTGGCGTGAACGCCCCCACTGGCTTAACCACCGCTGTCCTCGCAAGCGGCGCTTCTCCGGTCATCGCGTCAGGAAGCTCGACAAACACCGGCGGAGTGGAAACGGGCGCAACCAGCCTCGGCACGCAGGACATCAACACGCTTTTCCACAAACTCGACCCGGCGTACCGTCCGGGCGCTGCCTTCTATATGAACGACACAACGCTTTCCTACCTCGACGGCTTACTCGACAAAAATGGTCGGCCTATCGTGAAGTTCTGCGACGGGCTTAACGGCCAATACGGCGTCACACCCTACATTCACGGACGACCGGTCGCGATCTGCCCGAGCATTCCCGCGATGGCCTCGGCCAAGAACAGCGTTTTCTTCGGTCAGCCGATGAATTTTGTACAGCGGCGCGTACCGAGTTCGATGTACGTCCGGCGCTTCTGGCAAAATCCGAGCCTCGTTCAATTCGGCCTCGTCGGTTTCGAGAGCTGGATGCGCGTGGACTCTGGCCTCGTCGCGCCGAACTCGCAATATCTTCCGTTCCAATTTATTCAGCAGCACAGTTAGCGACACCTCTCGGTCAGGCCAGGCCGAGGGCGGGGCACGCTGGCCAGGGTCGCTCAGGTCCCTCATTGCCGTGCGTCGCTGCCGGGGCGGAAGTAACCTCCGCCCCAACCATTTTTGAATTTCGGGCGCAGCCGCGCCTCTTCAAAGCCCGGGACGGGATGGCCTAACGGCGATCCCTGTGCGCCGAGAGGCGCGGCATATCAAAGCAAATGGAGGAGACTGTTGGCTACGCACAAGCTTGAGCCGTGTTGGCACTCTTGCCAGTTCTGCGGTCGAGATCACTACCACCTGATCGCCAATGCTGGCTCGCCGCTCGACCCGTGGAAACGACCATGCGAGCAGTGCGTAGCGGCTGGGAGAGCTACACAAATTAATCAGCGAGCACCAGATGTTCCCCAAAAGTGCGCAGCGGAAGGGCGGGAGGAATCGCCCGAGGGCATCGAGAGTCAGGTGCCTGCGGAAGTCCTTCCCGAAGCGGTTCAGACTCATGAAGCGGTACGGGTTGAGGCGCTGGATGATGAGGGCGTCTCATGCGCGGTGGCATGTCAATCGGGGGATGACTTCGAACTCCTGCGAATTTTGTTTGAAAGAGAAGTGAGCGCCGAAACCATCTAGGTATCAGCCGGAAACTTCGTAATGGATGGCGGCGGGCTCGTAACGATCATTGTTTTCGATGATGAGATACCACCAGCCCCGAAAGGGAAGCTTTAGTTCCTGGTGGTGTTTGTATCGCTTAGGGAAGCCTCCGTAGTAGGAGAATACGTCCTTTTTGCCATTGTTGAACTCTTTGAGTCCATCCTCGTCCAAAACCCAAGTGGTAACCGGGGCTCCATCCGCTTCAACAGTGTATTCAATCCACCCGTCGCTAGGTACGGGATATCTGATGCGCAAATGGGTATCAGGCTTTAGAAGTGCGGTTCGCATAATTAGGGAACGCTCGGCGGATTTGATCCTGTCTGTGGTTCTCCTGATAGCAAAGTCTTGTTTCGTTTCACCCCAAATGCCTCTTCTGCTTGTTCCAAGAACACTCTCACAGTTCGGTAAAACAAGAGAAGCAACAGTAGTAGACCCGCTTTCCAGTTGTCGTTTAAGTCTTTCATGAGTCCTATAAGACGGACCCGGTGTTCATCATGTTCGTTTCCGAACACCAACCAACAAGTCGAATAGAAAACTAGTAGCGTAATAACCAAGACGATCAACGGCTCGACGACCGACAGCAACCAGTTCAGCCATTTGGGGAGCGGGCTAAGTTTGGCCAGCGGACGGAGCAGACGCATTAACCAATTCTGGCACTTGGACTGGACACTTGGCAATCCACCTGGTTCCCGGCGCACCGCTCCCGATACTCGGGGACAACGGCTAGGTCGTTCTAGGGCACGCAAAACCACGACTAGACCGCTGTAGGAGACGCGATCTCTGCCCCTCCCTTAGGAACCCCCTGGACCCCTAAATTCCTACAAATCATGTGTTTCATCTCTAGTTGATTCACTTTATAGTTAACACTAATCCCGGCCAGAGGCCGGGGATTAAGGAGAAACACAATGGCAAACGAAGTGAAAAAGCAAAAGCGCGTTCGGCTAGACCTCATCAACAAGCACGCGGAGTTCGTCAAGATCGTGCAGCAGGAATGCGCGGTTCGCACATACGACCGAAAGAAGGTCGAGGAGCGCTTGAACTGTCACGGGGACCAAGCGAAGAGCCTCATCCTTCTGGCACAGCTTGCAGACGCGAAAGGCGGCAAGTAAGCATCCGAGCAGGAAGCGGAAATTCCCAAAGGCCCTGGGCTTGATGCTCAGGGCCTTTTCCTTTTTCCACCGACGTACTATTTACATTAAAAACGAAAGGTTCATTTTGCATTTTGGTACTGGTTAACTTCTCTCTCTACTGCGAATATCCGAGGTAACGCGCCCAGTCTGTCAGCTGGCCGGAGTACAGGGAGGAAACAATGCCGGAAAAGGTTGTTAAGGAAGTGCACTTGAGAGGTGAATTTCTTGCCCCAAGAAAACTCAACAGGGTTGCCGTTTTGTTACGCGAGAACGATGATGAGATCGTTCACATCATCGAACTGAGTGAGTCAGAGCAGCGGGCGTGGGATCGCAACGACCCCGTTATTTCAGGGAGGGTCATCGGCACATACGTGAATGTGATTAAGATTCAAACTGGGAAAAAGGCAGCGGCATGAACAAGAACCAAGTCATCGCAGTAATTGCTGCCATCCTGATGGACCGCGATAAATCAAAGGCAATGAAGCCAGCAGTTGAAGAAGCGCGGAAGCTTGTTGAATATGCCGAGACGGGGGAAGAGCCGAAATCGAACTTCGACGGAAACCTAAAGCTTCTGGATTCCTGATACTTCAGGCCCGAGCCCCAAGACCTCGGGCCTTCTATCTGCGCCCCTTCCAAGACCCAAGGTAAAACTAAGGTAAAACAGTCCAACCTCCCAACCACAGGACTCTAAGAAAACGTCGTTTTTAAAGGGAATTTGGTGAACCGGGGAGGACTCGAACCTCCAACCCGTTGATTAAGAGTCAACTGCTCTACCATTGAGCTACCGGTCCACGGGGAAACTTCTATTTTACACAGTCTGAAAATTGTTGTCGACTCCGCT
>Ga0210400_10003029_pt1 | contig 15026 bp, 15 predicted proteins | sample IncBWH26MmetaG_FD_155456 | JGI IMG/M metagenome (GOLD analysis project Ga0210400, IMG submission 155456) | Forest soil microbial communities from Barre Woods Harvard Forest LTER site, Petersham, Massachusetts, United States - Inc-BW-H-26-M | ecosystem: Environmental > Terrestrial > Soil >... | reverse complement strand
TCAATAGGATGGTTCTATCCTCAAACGCCCACTCATCGGATGTCGCAAAATTATTTTTCCTTCGCAACAACTTTTGAAAACTGGCGGTGTTCTGGCTGGACAACGGATTCTGCGTGATTGCATCAGAATCCTGCACAGCCAAAGCGGTTCGGAGCGCGACGGATCATCCCTTGATCTCCGCGCCGAGGACTTCTACGGCAAAATCCGATCCATCTTCCGCACTCTCGCATTGAGCCGCGCTTCAATTTAAGCGAGACAGGCACCACTTCTCGATGCAACGCAGAGCACGACTGCTCGGTCTTCCGTGATTTTCCCCCCGCCGCCCAGTTGGGGCTAAACAGAACGATCAGCCGAGACTCGCCTGCGATCCCCCCGGCGAGTTCTCTTTGGATCAGGAGGCCTTCGATGAAGAGCGTTCAGCTCGCTCTCTGTACTCTCTTGCTTTGTCCAACATTAACCGCATACGCCAGCAAGCAGATTGTGCCTGCCGGCTCCCTTATCAACTGCACGGTTTCAGAGACGAGGATTTCGTCGAAGACCACTGGCATTGGCGATCCGGTTCTTTGCCAGGCGAGCATAACCACACGAAACGGGTCGATACGATTACCGTTCCACACCTATATGGAGGGTCGGTTCGAGGACTACAAGGATCCGGGACATTTTGTCGGCAAAGGATGGATGGAACTGAAGTTCGATCGCATGGTGATCGAGCCGCGCACCGTAATTCCCCTGGATGCAAGAGTGGTGGATGTTCCGGGGTACGCGGTGGACTATCAAGGAAGAATCCTGGGGAAAGGTCATCGCACGCGAGACATCGTGGAGTGGTCGATTCCGATCCTGTGGCCGATTGATTTGCTGAATCTGCCCCGGCGCGGACCTCGTCCGACTTTGAAAACCGAGACGCGGCTCACGCTGAAAGTGATGGACGACATGGAAGTGCCTATTACTGAGGATCCCGATCGCGACCCATCCGGTCTCTACCGTCGCGAGCCGAGTGCCTACAACGACGCTCCGCAGGACGAGCCACAACAACAGATAGCGCAGGATGAGCCTCGGGAGCCTGCTTACCAGCTGCCTCCGCCGCAGTATCAGCCTCCACCCCAGCAATATCAGGCGCCGCAGTATCAGCCGCAGCAGTATCAACCGCCGCAACAAGCGTATGTGCCGCCGGCTCCGGTTCAAGCGTATGTGATGCCTGTCTACGTAGCCCCGGCGCCGACTGTGTACGTGTATGCCGCTCCACCTCCGCCGCCGGTGCAGGTTTATATGTATGAGCCGCCCACCGTCGCCATGTGGTCGCAACCAAGAACGATCATGTACCCGAATTCAATTGGTTATCGTACCGTTTATCCGTACGGTTACTGAAGAGGGAGAAAGACAACAAGCCTTCTCGGAGGGAGGCGCGGTAGCAGCCTAACGCGCCCTCTTTGTCTTTGATTGGCTGAGCAGCATGCGAAAATGCTCGCGCAGTTGCGCGATGGCGCGGTCGAATGGCTCGACGGAACGGTAGGAGCGCGACAGCATGACTCCTCCTTCCATCGTCACGAGGACAAATGTCGCCAATGCGTCGACATCGGTGCCTCGCGGCATTGAGCGTTTCATTTCGACGAGGCATTCGCGCACGGCCTCGATCCATCCCTGGAAATTGCGAGCGATCAGAAGGTGTGCCGGGGCGTTTTCGGGATCGATTTCGAGGGCCAGGCGGCCGAGCGGGCAGCCATATTGGCAGCCGGTGGCGATGATGCGCTCGCGGTAGCCCGCGAGAATGGCGAAGATGCGTTCCATAGGTTTGGGCCCGGTGGCGAAGGCGGGATCGACGATCATCGGCCGAAGAAGCTCGAAATATTGTTCGAGGACGGCGCGGAGCAGAGCTTCCTTGCTGTCGAAAAAGTGATAAAAGCTGCCGGAGTTGACCTCCGCGTGAGCCAGCAACTCGGCCATGCTCGTTCCGGCAAAACCGCGCTCCCAGAAAAGAAAGCGGGCGGAGTCGATCAGACGATCGCGGGTTGGAGCGGAATTTTGCGAGGCGGGCATCGATTCTTCTTGACAGAGAGAATACTGCTTGCCAGTATCTTACTTGAACGATCAACTAACCGCCATGACAAATTACAAAATGCTCGTCGCCGTTATATTGCTCAGTCTTGTTCCCGCCCGGCACGCGGCGGGGCAAAGCGCTTCATCCACTGCATTCAATGAACCGCCACGACAACTGGTGATTGAGATCGAAGTTCCGGCGCCTGTCTCGGAGGTCTGGAAGGCATTTTCCACAAGCGGGGGATTGAGCACTTGGCTGTTTCCGAATGCGACCGTTGACTTGAAGCCAGGCGGAGATTGGCTGGTTCACTTTCCTGGTGGCAGCACTGGAGGCGGAACGATCGTGAGTTTCATTCCAGAAAAAGAGCTGGTAATTTCTGCGCTCGCGCCGGACAAGTTTCCGCAGGTGAGGGCTACGCGCACACACGCGGTCTTTCAATTTGAGCCACGCGGAAACTCGACGGTGGTGCGCCTGACGCAGACAGGCTGGCATGGCGGTGAAGAGTGGACGCGCGCCTACGAATACCTGGCAGCAGGCAATGCTCAGTTGCTGTCAACGCTGCATCGGCGATTCGTAGATGGCCCGACCGATTGGGACAAGGTCATGGGGAACTCAAAGCCAAAGGCGAACTAGAGGGCGGAGTGAACTTCGTCATCGGCTTTCGGCCTGAACTCTGGTGCAATGTCGTTCCCGATGACGCGTCCGCGGGCGTCGAGGGCTTTAACGGGGAGATCCGGGCACAGAAGGATTTATTATGCCAGGCACTCAACAATGATGCGTTGGTATGGCTGTCCGGCAGCGCTTATGACGTCATCTTCGATACGGCCCACTCGCTCGTACGGGATCTTGCAGGCCTGGCATCGCTCAGGCAAGAAACGTCGAGCTGGTTTTACCGGCACGATTGCGATCTTACGGGCTTCATCGACGACTCGAACTTGAGAACAAGCCGCCAGACTCGCACGTGGCGCGCACTGATCAGGACGAGTTTGGCCACATCTTTCGTCGCAACGTGCAATTGCAGCGATTCATCCTGGGAGCGAATTAAGCGACGATCAGATCGGTTGCAAGGCGTCGACTATGGGGACTCCTGCGGGCGGGGTGAAGTGGAAGGTTGCGGGGGGAATCACGGGGTTGGGCTGTTCGCCGGTGAAGGTGAAGCGGGTTTCGGCGCCGTCGGTTTCCTGGATGATGTCGATGGCAGCGATGACTCCGTCGGCGGTGACGGTGAGGGCGAGACGCCGCACGCGCTTTTCCTGGCCGTGCGGAATGCCGGCAAGGATGAAGGTGCCGTTGGCGACGGTTGTCACGGCGAGGTGATCGATTTCTTTCTCAAGTTGGGTATGCCCGAGGAGGAAGCGCAGAGGTGAACGGAGATCGTCGAGTTCCTTTGCGCTGATGCGCTGGACCTGCGGGTCGCCCTTGGAGTAGAACCAGGCGTATTTGCCGTCGAGGAGAAAGAGCTTGCCGGCAGGGCTGGTGTAATCCCAGCGCATGCGACCGGGCTTGAGCAGCAGGAGCGTGCCGCTCTCGATGCGGGAGCGGCCCAATCCTTCGTAGTCTTCGGTGAACTGGGCCTTGAGGGAGTGAAGCTGATTATAGTGGTGATCGACGCGCTGGGCGAGGTCGTGGGCGGTGGGTTGCTGGGCTTCTATGGGCAAGAAGGCCAGAAGAGAGAAGGCAAGAAGCAGGACTTTGATGAGCCGGTGGTCTCCCACCCAAGCCGCAAAAAACGCGGCCTGGATTACGGTTCTGCAGGCTGCGTTGCGCGGTCATTGCACCATCTGGGTGCAGTTGGTGCCGCCAGCCGGATCCATCTTGATGGGGCCGCCGGATTCGACGCAGAATCCGCGATCGCCGGTCTTGCCAGCGGTGGCAGGAGTTGCGGTGAGAACGTAGCCGGTAACGCGGTCGGTGTTGTTGACCGTCACCTTGGTGCAGTTGGTGATGTTGAAGATGTAACCGTCTTTGATGCCGGTGGCGAGTTGGCCGCTGATGAGCTGCGCGGAGGTGGGGCTGGGCGGACCGGCGGTGGACTCCCCGGCGAGCGCCTGCAGCGTGCAGGCAAATCCGTTGACGGGATAGTTGGTGGCATACATCGATTGAGCCTGCTCAATGGTCTGCAGGGACTTTTGTGCGGAAACTTCGTCGGTGTGTTTCCGGATGGTGTTCGCGGTGGGAATAGCGATGAGCATCAGGATGACGATGATGGAGATGACGATCAACAGTTCCATCAGCGTGAAACCGGCTGATGTCGATCGATCAGACGCGCGCCGGCGTTTGGCGAAAATTGAAAACGTGCAATTCATGTGAACCCCATGCCTCTGGGAGCAGACAGACGCACTGCCCCACACGACAAAATCCTACAACTTACAGACGCAGAAGGGAAATGGAACGCTCGGAAGAAGAGCTTTCAGTTACCAGGTGTCAGTTTTTAGCAGCCCGGAGTCTCGGCAAGCTGAACTCGCAAATTCCAGGTGAACTAAAGGAAGAACCATTACCGGAACTGGCAACCGATGGCTGACATCTGAGAACTGCTTTTCAGCACTCGAGCCGGTCGCGGTTTAGCTTGATCCCGCTCAGGCGGCCCAGGAGGGTGATGGCGATGCGGTCGGGGATGAACAGTCGTTGGGCCATGGCCTGGATCTGTTCGGCGGTTACCGCTTCGATGCGGACGATGACTTCTTCCGCGGTAAAGAACTGGTGGAAGTACATCTCCTGGCGCGCCAGGTTGGCCATGCGCGAGTTCGAGCTTTCGAGACCCATCAGGATGTTGCCTTTGAGCTGATCTTTGGCGCGAGTGAGTTCTTCGTCGCTGAGAGGAACTTCTTTCAGATTACGGAACTCGGCAAGGATGAGGTCCACGCATTCAAGGGCCTTGTTAGCGGAAGTGCCGGCATAGACGCAGAGAGAGCCGGTGTCGCTGTAAGGGCTGAGGTCCGAGTAGATGGCGTAGGCCATGCCGCGTTCTTCGCGGATCGTCTGGAAGAGCCGCGAGCTCATGCCGCCGCCGAGCACCGTGTTGAGAATCAGCGTGGCGTAACGGTTGTCGTCGGTGATGGGTGGCGCGGGCACACCCATGCAAAGCTGGACCTGTTCAAGAGATTTTTTGTTCTGCAGCAGGATGCGTGCGCTGGCCAGCGGCGCCTGCATTTCATGCACAGCTTCGCCAGGCGGCAGGAGGGTGAATTTTTGCGAGACAGCTTCGACAAACTGGTCGTGCTCGAGGTTGCCGGCGGCGGAGAAGACCATGTTCCCGCCGCGGAAACTACCAATGTGATAGTCGATGAGCTTCTGCTGGTCGAGGCGGCCCACGGTCTTGGTGGTTCCGAGGATCGGTTTGCCGAGCGGGTGATCCTTCCAGAAATTCTGGGTGAAGAGTTCGTGCACGAGCACGTCCGGATTGTCTTCATCGATCTTGATTTCTTCCAGGATGACGCCGCGTTCGCGTTCAATCTCAGTCGAAGCAAAGACAGGATTGAGCACCAGGTCGGCGAGCACGTCGAGAGCGATGGGCACATGGTCGGCGAGAGATTTGACGTTGAAGCAGATGGTCTCTTTTCCGGTGAAGGCGTCGAGGTTGCCACCAATGGAGTCCATTTCGCGGGCGATGTTCAAGGAGGAACGAGAGCGGGTTCCTTTGAAAACCATGTGTTCCACAAAGTGGGAGATGCCGTTGATTTCGGCTGCTTCGCAGCGCGAGCCGGACTTGATCCAGACGCCCATGGCCACGGAGCGGAGATGTTCCATGCGCTCGGTCAGCACGATCAGTCCGTTGGGTAATACGGTACGGCGGAGGTTACGTTGATTTGGCATCGTCACTCAGTCGAAAGCTAGATTGTAGGCGAAGCGGCTCTGGGCGGCAGCCCGTTCACCGCGCAAAGTTCGAACGTAGAAGGTAACAATTTACCGGGGAGATCGCGGGAAGCTGCAAGGGGAGTGGAAATGCTCTATGCTGGGCCCAGCCGTGACCGCGAACTCACAACTATTCCCATTAGACGCTAAGAACAGGCTGGGCGGAAGCCTGCGATGTTTTTTTGGCATGAATGCGGAGGAACTGCGCGAGTGCATGGTGGGAATGGGCGAGCCCGGTTGGCGGGGGCGGCAATTGGCGGAGGCGCTCTATCGTCAAAGGATTGTTGATGTTGAAGGCATAACGACGCTGCCGAAGGCACTGCGGCAAAAACTTGCCAAAGAGGGCTGGCAGGTAGGACGGCCGCGGATCGCACAAGTTTTCACTTCCGTGGATGGCACAGAGCGGTACCTGGTTCAGGGACAGACGCCGGATGGGCTGACCGTGGAAGCGGTGTGGATGCCGGAGGGGGATGGGGGGGAGGCCGGGGACGGCTTCGAGGACGGATCAAAGTATGCAGAAGCAGGTCCCCTTCGGCAAACTCAGGGCAGGCTTTCGGCTGCACCCGCTACGCGAGCTTCGCTCGGGAGGGATCGGGCGACGATTTGCATTTCCAGCCAGATGGGGTGCGCGGTGAATTGCCAGTTCTGCTTAACGGCGAAGCTTGGGCTGCAACGGAATCTCACGGCGGGTGAGATCGCGGGGCAGGTAGTTGCCGTGCTCGACCGACATGGCGTCGAGGTCGGCAAGGATCGCGTGAACCTGGTGTTCATGGGGATGGGCGAGCCGTTCTTGAACTACGACAACTTTATGGCCGCAGTACGGCTGCTGGTGGAAGAGGTCGGCCTGAGTCCGCAGCGAATGACGGTGTCTACGTCGGGAATCGTGCCGGGCATCGAGCGATTTGCCGAAGAGCCTCCAGAGGTGCGTCCGAAGCTGGCCATTAGTTTGAATGCGCCGAACGATGCAATTCGCAGCGAGGTGATGCCGATCAATCGCAAGTGGCCGATCGAATCGGTGGTGGATGCGGTGCGGGCAGTCAGGCTGCGTTCTCGCGAGCGCATCACGTTTGAATATGTGCTGTTGGGCGGCGTGACGGATCAGCCGGAACACGCGGCGGAATTGGCGCGGTTGGTGCGGCGAACCGGGCTGTCGGCGAAGGTGAATCTGATTGCGTGGAATCCGGGGCCGGGGATCGCGTACACGACACCGCGATCGGAAGCTGTGGAAACATTTCGGCGAACGCTGGCTGCCGAGGGTGTGCCAGTGTATCTGCGGCGACCGCGCGGACGGGATATTTATGCGGCGTGCGGGCAGTTGAAGAGGACAGTCGAGGGGTGAGTGTGACCGCGTCGGATTCTCTCTCCCGGTAATGTCATCGCGACACAATACACAGGAATCAGGAATGAACCGGATGTCAGGCAACCGGCGGGCTACCAGACCGCTGTCTGTTTGCTTGTGCGGGAGTCGTCCTGCCCCATCCTCTTCGCGTTTTGCAGTGAATGTGAAAAGGATGGGGCACAATCTGTCGCTCAGAACACAGAAACCTCTCTGGCTACTGACGGAATGCCGTTGGCTACGACTTCGAGCTTGCCTTCGCCTCGTTCCATCGTGGCTGGAAGATCGAAGAATGTTGACACTTCAGCGTCAGAGGCCACAGCCATGCTGCTGTGATCGTGGGTCCTGCAGTAGAAGACGTGACCTGTGCTTTTCATCGTGATGCGAACGAGTGGATAGTTCGTCGCGGCCTGAACATCGTCGCCATATGATGCTCCCTGCGACATACCGTTGAAGCGACGGCCGGAAATCTGATAGGTCGATCCGAGGCGCAGGACGCGGCTTCCTCCGGCGATTTCTGGAGCCCAGTCAGGACGATAGCCGGGCGAGGGTGTGTAGATTTCGACGTCATCTGAGAAGTCAGTCAGCAAGATCTGTCCGGTTGGAAGCACGAGCATATTTCCAATGAACGAGACATCGTTAGGGGCGTTGGGTGTGCCGGGAATCTGCGTGAGCGACTGGCCATCCCACTCGAAGAATATCGATGGTGTGTTGCCGAAGCCTGGGCTGGTCATCATGATCACCTTGCCGTTCGGCTCAAGAGCGGCTGGGCCGTCTGAGATATCGAGGCCGTCAGGGAACTGCGGCCCCGGCGTCCACGTCCCGTTCACTGAGTTGTAGATCGCTGTATTCCCGGGAGCGCCGGGGCATGTATCCGACCCCATGTAAAACACGGTGCCATCGGGCCGCAACACACCCGGCCCTAGCTCAAATGATGGGTTAGGCGACCCACACGCTTCCTGCGAATCCCAGAGCTGAACAATCGTGCTGCCTGCGCTGTGCCACGATCCGGTCGATGGATCATACAACTCCGAGTTTGTTCCCATGGGTATGAACGGGAACGGTGCGATCGGAACATATGCATCGACGGCGAGCACTTCGCCGTTCGGCAGCAGATTCCAACCCTCCTCGTCATTGGGATCGAACTTGTTGGATCCAGTTGCGGTCCACGTCAGCGTCGATGCATTCAGCAGCGCAGCCTCCGTATTGCAGCAGTTTGCCTGCATGAAGGTCCCGTTTGCGAGCACAACGCTCTGCGCATCGCCAATGCTTGACCATCCGGCAGGTGGGGAGATTGGAGTCCATGTGTTCGCCAGCGGATCGTAGATGGCGCCGAGGTTGGTCCACGCAGGAGTGAAGAAATTGTATTCGCCGCCTTCGATGATGAGCCGTCCATCGGGAAGAACCGCGCTTGAGTGATAGAGCGGGGAATAGTTGGAGGGCAAGGAAGCTACCTCGGACCAGGTTCCGTTGATGTAGCTGCCGTGCTGATCAGGCGTCAACTTCCACCAGTCCTGCGCGCCTGCATCCTGAACCAGCACCGTGCCGTCGGTGAGCAGGATGGGATTTCCTGCTCCCTCGACAAGAAACGTGGGCTGCTGAGTGAGTGGAGTCCAGGGCGAACCTGGAGCAGATTTCTGTCCCCCGCTCTGCCCGTGATGCGGAATAGGTTTGAGCCGGGGCTGCGCCCCTGAAAGGTTGGAGAAAGCGATTGCTGCGCAGATGGTCGGGACAACGAGCCTGGGAAGGCAACAACGAGTGAACATGTGGTTTCGTCTCCATGGTGAACGGGTTGGTGTAGAGCGAGTTTTCGCCTGAGATGGAATGCATGCGGACGCACAATGCCTCCTGCGGGGAAGCAGTGGCGGTGAGGGCCCGCGGTGCGTTTCCCTAGTTCCTTGGTGAACCGCTGGAGAACTGCTGCAACTTGTACCTGGAAGTCTTTTGTACGCTGCGGAACCCCGTGAACGCTAAACCCGGGTCCGCCTGCGAAAAGTCGGACGAAGCGCCGAAGGATAGCGCTTGAAACTCGCCGGCTTCAATTGTTAAGAGCGGAAAACTTTGTTGTAGTCGCGTGCGCCCGAAGGCTCGAATTCCATCGTACATCTATAGCACGAATCAATCGGCTGCGATAAGGGGATGTTGTCTTTTTGTTTGTAGCGCGACGGTGGTGGGATTTGGAAATATCGGCTATGCCGCTGGAGTGCCGGTCATGAATGGCAGCGCGGAGTGCGGTCGGTCGGATCGTCGGCTTGGCGGAGCTTCATGCTACGAGGTGAAGATGGGGCCACCAGCGATCAAGAAGTAACCTGCATTTGGGCCGTCGGTGGGAATCTGCAACCGGTCAGGCTCGACTCGGCGTATTGGCGTGTCCCAGCGCCAGGAGCGCGCCGGTGACGCGATTGGCAGCGTGGCGGACTACGTTCTCTTCGCTGGCAAAATTGCCGGTGATGCAGCGGACTCCGAGCCTTTCGATGCGCTCGATATCTACTTCGATGGGGGCTGCGTGCTCTGCCGCGTAGCGTGCCAGCGTCTCCGGTGAAAATGGCGCGGTGTTCAGAATGGCGTAGTCGAAGATCGGCGCGCGGGTGTGCTCGTAGATGCGCTCGATATGCTCAGAAGCTTTGAGGCCGAGGCTCTCATTGGCCTGTGTCATCAGGTTGCAAATATAGACCCGGGTGCCTTTGGCTTCCGCCAGCGCCGTGGGGATTCCCTGCACCAGCAGGTTGGTGATCAGGGATGTGTACAGCGAACCGGGACCCACGGTGATCAAGTCAGCGCGTTCGATTGCTTCCAAGGTCTCAGGCAACGCCGATGCGTTGGGTGGATCGATCATTAGTTCGGCGATGCGCAGTTTGCTGGCGGTGATATTGGTTTCGCCGCGAACGATGGATCCATCCTCCATATGCGCAACCAGAGTCGCGTTGGCCGTGGTTGCGGGATAGATGTGGCCGCGCGTGGCGAGAATCTTCGAGGCCAGCTTGATGGCGTGCGCGAAGTCCCCCGTGATGTCGGTCAAGGCAGCGACGAAGAGGTTGCCGAAGTTGTGGCCGCCTAGTCCTCGACCGGTTTTGAAGCGGTAGGCGAAGAGCTTCGCGAGCAGGTCTTCTTCGGCGCTGAGCGCGATCATGCAGTTGCGCAGATCGCCGGGCGGGAGCATGTTGAAATCTTCCCGGAGGCGGCCCGATGACCCGCCGTCGTCGGTTACGGTGACAATCGCGGCGAGATCGGAGATGTGGCCGGGCACCTTTGTGGGCCAGTCGGGAACGGCTACGTGGTTTCGAAGCCCGCGCAGCAGCGTGGAAAGGCCGGTGCCTCCGCCGATGGCGACAACGCGGAGGGCTGCGGAGGGGGATGAGACATCGGGCGCCTGGACACTTGGCGCAGTGGCACCCGACGGTGGGGAAGCGAACTTCGTGGTCGAACCAGGAGTCACAGAGAGCCTAAGGGCGAACTGCTTGCCCTACGGAAGTTCAGGATACAGCAACTCCGTGAAGCGAGGGTCGTCGACCATGCTCTGGAAGTCGTTGTCGGAGCGGGCTTGCAGGCGGTTTTTGGGGTTCAATTCGATGGCCTGTGCGAGGCTATCCAGACAGTCCTGCGTCTTGCCGGTGATGGAATAGAGGAGCGCGAGGCCGTAGTAGGCGAAGTCGGCGTTGGGGCTGTCGGCGAGGATGCCCTTGAGCTGGCTTGTCGCCTCCTCAAAGTCGCCGGCGTTGATTTGCGATACGGCGTAGTCGTAACGCTCGCCGGGAGTGAGAAAGGCCAGTCCTTCCTTGTCAAGCTGTTGGCGGCACGTGCTGATGTACATCCTGCAGCGTTCGACAATCTCGGGCGGCGCGGCGGGCAGCACTTTTTCGAAGGCGGCGATCGCCCTTTCAAATTTGCCCTGCTGCACGAGCTGAACGGCGGCCTGGTATTGCGTGAATACAGGTCCCGTTGCCGTGCTCGAGTGACTGCCAGGCTTGGCAGCCGGCGGCGGAGTTCTTTTGCGGCTTGCGGCGGCGGATTTGGCCTCTTGCGTCATGGGTTTAATCGGGGGCTTCCGTTCTTACGTACAAAATTGATCTGGATGATTCCGGCGGAATCACCGAGTTTGAGAGTTGCACTACTTGGCCCTCTTTATACCGATAAGCCCGTTTCTCGTCAATGGGTGCGGAGTAAGGAGGATCACTGACCGGACTCCGATTGTGCATTGCGGTAGATTGCGGGGTTTAGCGTGGGGTCGTTATACATCTTGAGCTGGCGATAGAGCTTGAAGCGGCGCGTGCCTCCCAGGGTTTCGCGCCAGAGCAGGTCGAGGCAGCGGGCGAGGTCGGCGCGCTGATCGACCAGAATGGCAAGGCGCGCGCGATTGCGTTCGCAGTGTTCGGGAGGGCCATCGCATCGTTCGGCTTCTTCCCGGGTGTGGTAAATCTTCAGCGCCAGGATGGAAAGCCGGTCGATGATGAGCCCCGGCGTTTCGGAGTGGAGCGGCGCATCTTCAAAAGGCAGACGCTGGGGCGCAAGCCAATCGAGCAGGCTGCGGTCGAGGTCCTCGGCGAGATCGTTGCGCAACTGGTTGGTGATGTCGATGCGACGCTTTACATCGGCGAGTTGCGCATCGGTGGCGCCGGGCGTGCGGGCTTCGTCTTCGATGTGCCAGAGGTCGAAATTGGCGCGATGTTGGCGGGCGACTCGGACGAGCCATGGGTCGGCAACCTCTTGATCAATTCCGGGCAGTGCGTGCCATGCGCTGGTGAGTTCATCGTCCAATTTGACAATAGCGTCTGCCGAAAGCATCTTGCTCCTGACCGTGTACTTAGGTGCCTGCTTCGTCTATGGTAGAACTATCCTCACCCCGGCTCCAAGAGGTAGGGAAGAATGCGGGACGCAACCCAGCGGTTTCTCTGTATTTCCAGCTACGAAAAAGGGCAGGACTTCATGCGCCAGTGCGCCGAGATCGGCGTGAAGCCGACGCTGCTCACGGTCGACAAGTTGCGTGACGCGCCGTGGCCGCACGAGATCCTCGAAGACATCGCGTTCATGCGGGACAGCTTTACGGTCGATGACATGATCAAGACCGTCTGCTGGATGTGCCGCGGGCGCCATTTCGATCGCGTGATCGCGCTCGATGAGTTCGATCTGGACGCAGCAGCCAAGATTCGCGAGCATACGCGCATTCCCGGCATGGGTGTTACTTCGACGGCCTATTATCGCGACAAGCTAGCGATGCGCACAGGAGCGAGCGAGTCCGGTTTCCTGGTGCCGGAGTTCTGCCGCGTGCTGAACTACGACGAGTTACGCGCATACATGAAGGCTATTCACGGGCCGTGGCTGTTGAAGCCGCGCGCGGAGGCCTCTGCGCTCGGCATCCGCAAAATGTACGAGCCGGACCAGGTTTGGCGGACGCTCGACGAACTGGGTGACCTGCAGACAAATTATTTGCTGGAACAGTTTGTTCCGGGCGACATTTACCACGTCGATTCCATCATCAGCGAGCACAAGGTGGTTTTTTCGGTGGTGCACCAATACGGGAAGCCGCCGATGCAAGTGATGCACGAAGGAGGCGTATTCACGACACGGACCGTTGACCGGGCCAGCCGTGACTGGAAGGAACTGACGGCACTGAATGCGCGGCTGGCGCCAGACCTGGGAATGGCGCGGGGCGTTACGCACGCCGAGTATATCCGCGCTCATGAGGATGGTCGGTTTTACTTTCTCGAAATCGCCGCACGCGTGGGTGGTGCATTTATCTCAGACCTGATCGAAACCGCGACGGGGGTGAATCTCTGGCGCGAATGGGCCCGGATTGAGGTTGCCGACCTCCGTGGCGAGCCGTATGTACTGCCGCAATTCACTGAGAAATATGCGGGCAGCGTTCTTTGCCTTGCTAAGACCGAGGAGCCGGATACCAGTGCATTCGACGCGCCGGAAATCGTCGTGCGGATGAAGAAGCATCACCATGCGGGGCTGATTGTGTGCTCTGAAAATCCGGGGCGGGTGAGGGAACTGCTGGAGCGCTACAGTTCGGAATTTGCTGAGCGGTTTCTGGCAGCGCTGCCGCCGCCGGCCAAACCGACGGCTTGAAACTGGAGAGGCGGGCGGGCTCGACTTGATGGCTACCTTCGCATCCTTAGCGGGCGTAAAGCTGCCCGAGAATGATCGCGAAGGCAAACCCACGATATTCGATAGCTACGATTTGTCGCAGCTACTCCTGGGCACGGGAAAATGCCCTCGCAACACCTGGTGCTACTTCACAGAGCTTGACCTGACCCCGGGCGCAATTCGGGTGAACAACTATAAGGCGGTTTTCGATTTGCGTGGCGACGGTGGACAAGCGACGGGAGGCTTGGCGGTGGACAGCAATCTAGGCTGGAAGGGGCCGGGCAAAATGATTTCACTCTGCCCGCAGGTCTTCGACCTCTGGGCGGACCCCCAGGAACGCTATGACATCTTCATGAACAACTACACGGAGACCACGTGGACGGGGGTGATGATTACTCAAGCCTTCAAGGAGATCATGGCCACGTACCTGAAACATCCACCTCGGAAAGCTCAGGGGTTGAGTATTCCCAATGTGACTCTTGGTCAGTACGAGCTACTCATGAGCTTAAAGGAACAGCTTGAGGATGAAGGTTTCAAGTTCAGGATACCCATTGAATAGAAACGGTGGCCGCCAAAAATCGTAGGATGACAAGCGTATCGTGGTCTCAGAGCCACCCGTGGCCCATTCCACCAGGACTCCGTCGGCTTCTGTCCACCGATGAAGAAGTATGGCGTGGACGGGATTGCACCGCCGAGAGTCTTGCCCTTTTCACGCAGGCTGCGATTCAAGGAGCCTTTGTTCTCGCCAAGGCCAAAAACGGAATTGCCCCGGCCCATCGATGCAGTTGATCACTTGCATCGATATATTGAACTGCTTTTCAAGCATCCGAATCCAGCAAAGGAGACGCTATGAAACTCGCCGAGCATGTGAACCTAACAGAACATCCCGAACTCGTAACCTGGCCCGAGATGCACTACGTGTTTGTCGAACGGATCGGACCTTTTATGGAAAACGCCCCCGCCGCTTGGCAGCAGGCGCATCCGCTCGTGTCCGCACTTTCAGAACACAACAAGATCACCGGCTACATGGCGCTCTACAAAATGCCACAGATCTACCGGGCCGGATTTTCGATCGCAGCTCCCCCCGCTAAACTGCCTGAGGGGCTGAAGTACGAGAGATTTCCCGGCGGCAAGTACGTGCGGTTTGAGCTGACCGGGCCTTACGATAATCTTCCTCAGGCCTCAGGCCGCGCGTGGGCAATCATAGTAGAAAAAAAGATCGAGGTGCGCGACGATTTCGCCATCGAGAATTACGTGAATGATCCGCGCACGACGCCGCCGGAACAACTGATCACGCACATCATGATCCCGACGGTTTAGCGCGACATATTTCCCATGCTTTGATGTTCAGGCGCGACCAGCCACCGGCTGGCTGACTTGCCCGCGCGACTGCAAGCCTACCGCAACCACTTTTTGAGTAGTTTGAATTGTTCATCAACCATCCCCGAGGAGGTATGTCATGAAGATTGCAACGCTGCACGAGAAAGCTGCAACAGAGCAAGCCGTCCGCGATGAAGTGGAGATTCGTGCGATGGTCGATCTCATTCACAAGGCGCACCACGACAAGAATGGCGCAGCGATCGCCGCAGCTTATCAGCCAAACGCCGCGGTCTTCAATCTGGCCCCGCCGCGCGCGAAACGGATCCAGCTAAACTGCACGGCATGGGCCTGAAGGCGCTCGACATCCTGCGTGAGGAACTGAAGCAGCGGGACAAG
>Ga0210400_10003028_pt1 | contig 15041 bp, 11 predicted proteins | sample IncBWH26MmetaG_FD_155456 | JGI IMG/M metagenome (GOLD analysis project Ga0210400, IMG submission 155456) | Forest soil microbial communities from Barre Woods Harvard Forest LTER site, Petersham, Massachusetts, United States - Inc-BW-H-26-M | ecosystem: Environmental > Terrestrial > Soil >... | reverse complement strand
CCGCTCGCTGCACATGCTCCAAAACGAAGCTGGAGAACACAACGTCGAAAGATTCCACGGGCAACTTGACCGAGGTTATATCGCCGACGATCGCCACATCCAGGTCGCGCGTCCTGGTCTTGCGCAATTCGAACGCAACCGGGTCGAGGTCAATGCCTGTGAGCGTGTATTCAGTGCCAGACAAGTCGTTGTCCAACGCTGGCCACAGCCGGCCTGAGTATCGACAGCGGGCGCCCCAACTGCCTTGCGTGTGCCCGTATTGCGTCGACCTGGATCTGGTCGAGCTGTTGATAGCTCGCTGCCTGCAAGATATCCGGGGCGTCTAGGACGGTCACTGTCATCGCTTGACACCTGCAGCAGTATCGTTGTTTCTTATCTAGCAGAACCGCTTTTCGTCAAGTCTATCCCGCTTGGAGCGGCCTGCGCATCATCGCGGCCATCTTTGGGAGTCTGTGAACGCACTTGTTGTTTGATCCAACCCGATAATCCACCGGTTTCCCAGGCTTTCAGGAGGTCCTTGGGATTGCTGTACTTCACGACCTGGCTTGGATCCGGCACCGCAGTGGCCAAGCGATCCTTGGCAACTTTCGGAGTAACAGGTTCGCTCAACGTCTGCTGCAGGCGAAGGCGCTGAGTCTTGAGAGTCGGCAGGTAAGCAACGGGGTCCAGTGTCGCAACGGATTTCAAAAACTCCGGCGTTAAGTACTTGGGGCGGTCGCCTTCGGGTATCAACGGAGAATCTTTCAGCCAGTCCGGCCAACCACCCCAGGGATCGAGGAGATCGAGCGCCTTGATTCTGGGATCGGCGTGCGCGGCCAAAATCGCGATGGAAGCACCGGATCCCATGCCAAACATGCCCACCTGGTCCATGTCCATGTCACCCCGAGCGGCCAAATAGTTCAAAATCAATTGCACATCGTGCACTGTGGTTCCCAGGGATTCGGCTAATTCACTTACGAACCACTGCCTTAGGGGGCGGAATCGGAACCGGTAGTCAGTCAACGCGGACACAAATCCCACAGCAGCAAACCCATCGGCGGTGGCGCGCTTGCACCAGCCGTTGTCTCGAAACCGGTCTCCCGTGTCATCATAGCTATAAAGATACAGGACCACTGGAACCTTGCCGCTAACCTTGGGACGAGCGACCCACAGCTCGACGGGGTCATGCATGCGCCACTGCACCCGGATGAGCTGACGCACAAACTGCGGCTGCTCGTCGAGCTCTACTTCGGCCATAGCCGGCGGCTGCAACCCCGTCTTCAGATCATTGAGCACTCCCCAATTCTCTATTTCGAGCGTGGGAACGCTTTTGGCGCTGCTTTTGCTCTCAGTTTTCTCGTCGCCCGCCGCAGCGGCCTTTTGAGCAAATGTCCGACCGGGCAAGGCCAGCAAAATCAACATCAATAAGTGGATACCGCGGACGCGCATTCTATCTCCTGTGAATTGAATTCTCGTCAGGGCTTAGCGGCCTTGCACCGGAGGGTCTTGTGCCGTCTCTTGCCCCAAAGATTCGTTGGCCAGCGAAAAGGGAAGAGGGCCAGCCGGCCGGAGCCGGCCTGCCCTCGTTCCGATCGAAACCGCCAGATCGTGATACGGTTTCGATTGTTAGTTGGTCTTTTCAACCAGGCCCGACGCATTTGAGTAGTCTGCGCAGAAATCCTTGTTGTTCGACTCCAGGACATTCGCGCCGCCTGCGTCGCCGCCAGCTTCAGTCGAGCCGGCGTTGCAAAGGTCGTTCGCGGTGTTGATGGTAGACCCGTTGGCAAAGGCGCCGGTAACGCCATAGAGGGGAAAGTGGGAGTGCCATACTTTTAGGGTCGTCAAAGGAATGTAGTCATGTTGAGTGGCATCGACCGTGTGCGAAGCCGCCACAAGGTTGGCGACGCCAGCATCCGCGGGCTTACCAACGACGCGCACCGCGGACCAGATGGGATAATCGCCCGCAGCCAGGTTCTTGAAGCTGACGGCACTGAGAGGAGGAACTCCCGCACCGGGCACGGCTTGGGGAAGAGCTCCGGGTGTATACGAAACACCTCCGCTGACGCCGTACGAGTCCAAGAGCGGATCGACGCCGTTGACGGTCAGGTATTTGATATTTGACTTAGCGTTAAAGTTGGCTCCGCTCCAGAAGGAGTAGCCCAGAGTGTCATTCGTGCCTGTGGCAGCGTTGAGCGTGGAAACCATTTCTCCGGTACCGATGACGCGCTTGCGCGCGGCGCCGACCACGGCTCCGTTAGCGGATGCGATGTTCATGGTTTGACTGAAAACCGCACTACCGTTGCAGAAGTTGTCATCCTGAGAGGTATGGAATTGCGAGCTGTTGGGAGCGCTGTACTCAAAGGTGTTGTAGGTTCCCGAGAGCGGTTCGCGGACCAGCGTTACCACGGCGTTGCTGTTGGTCACACCGGCCAAGTCAGTGGCCCGGCCAAGGACGCCCTCATAAAACAGGGCCAACGTGAATGTGTTGATGTCCGAAGCTCCGGCAATACCTGTTGTGTCGGTCGCCGGGGCAACCGCAACAACGATGGGCTGCGCACCGATCGGCGTAACCTGGAAGCTAGGGACAGCGTTCCCCGTAAAAGGGTCAGTGCCTGCCAGGGCGAAGTCGAGCACGTTAAAAAGGGCCGCGGAGAAAGCGCTTTTAATTTGAAGTCCGACGCCGGTGGTTCCCGTTGCGTAGCCAAGACCATACGTCAGACGGTAACCCAAGTCAAACGGCTGGCGGTACATTGGCGATCCGCAGGGTTGAAACAAACGCATGGTAGCGAACTTGGCGTCTTCCGGGCGAATATCGGTAGCGCCGAAGGTAAAATGCTTTCCGTTCAGAGCGGCCTGGATGGTCGCCGGAAGTGGAGTGTCGGTGATGCCAGGGAGTAAGTTGGCGCCGGCAGTGCCCCCTGCTGTGGTTAGGACCTGGACGCACCCGGGAATGGTCGATGAATCTACTTCGAAGAAGCACTTGTCTCCCACGACGGAGTCCAACTTCATGTCGGAGTAGATATTGATGCCGGTGCCCGCAGGCGCGGCACAAGTCCCCGTGCTTCCCGCGCTCCAGGTAATCCAGATGCTTCCCGCTTCGTCGGTAGGCGTAGAGGTCCGGTTATCCCTGGCTAATATGTTGACCGCGTCGGTGCCGTGGGTCCAAGCGCAGGGTGTGCTGGTAGCGGCAGCAGTGGCGGCGCCCTGTCCCATTTCTAGGAAAATGGCTGACGAACCGCCCCCGACAGCCTGGACCGTCTGAGCTTTCGAAACGCTTGGGATAGCACAGAGTGCTATCGCAAGTACCACAAGATACTTTACAGATTTCATCTTTCCTCCTCAGTTTTTTAGCTCACGATCACGAGCAACTAAGCAGCCCCGAGAGACTGTTGTCCTTACCGACCCGTGGCCGCGTGCACGCTTATATCCCGGCCCTGATGTATTCGTAATAAATGCAACATGAATTCAGAAACATTTTTTTTGAGGATTTCACGACAAAAATGAAAAGTGCGTAATGAACATTACAGTCCTGTAACAAAACGTCCGGAGAGGCTCCAAGGCACCGCGATCGAACGACTTCAAACGTGGGTTTCTCGGACGCTCCAGAACGTAGCGGAGTCTTTCATTTCATACGACGGACAAATCGGAGCCAGGCGATCTCGATCATTGCGCTTTCTGAAACAGATAGATGCCCACGGGCTGGGGCTCAGTGTTGCCGGATCCAATTGGAAGTTGAGCTGCCGGGATGGACGCGGCGCTCGCGACCACAAAGATCACGTATTGCCCCTGCAATTGTCCAACAACAGCGGCAGCAGGGAAGGAGACCGCACAAATGGACCCCGTGTGAGGGCAGGTCCAAGGGTTTGAGGCACTGAAAGGCGGATAATTCGAGCCGATGAATACCGTCGCTTTTGGAAACAAGCCGCTGGTTGCCGAATCCTGGTTTCCAAGATCGATTGCTACATCGCAATCTTCGGAGCCGCTTGTTCCGGACGGATCGTTGACGGCGCCGGCGCCAGTGATGGTCAGAAACTCTCCGCCATAAAGCGTATTCGCGGAGGGAAGAACCGGAACCGTCTTGGCCCCCTGCCCATTATTGGCCATGAGGGAGGATTGCAACGCGGAACATGCCAGCGATGTCGCGGCATGGTCTCCGAACGAGGACGCCAGATCAGTAATGTCAAAGCTCTGGCGAGCGGTATTCAACGGTGCAAAGAAGAAACCATTGTATTTCGCGCCGATAACGGCACTGACGTCGACTGGCTTTGACGGCTCGGCGACCCCAATCACTCCGGACCCGCCGCCGAAGGCGCCGTTTCCGCCCCCGCCTGTATTGGTAGAGCTGCTTATTAAGAAACTCGACGCACCAATGCTAATTAGTTCCAGATTGGAAGGAACGCCGAATGAATTCACGGGATACGCCGTCAGCGCGCCAAGGTTGGAATTGGAGCAACCTCCGGTCACAATGGAAGCAGCCTGCGGCACAGGTCCAATCAGGAATGGTGTTGTGGCGAAAGTCACTGCGGAACCTTGTGCGCTGATGTTTACTTCTCCGTAATCGGCGGTGTCCCCGGTAAGATTCGACTTAGGGACCGTCACATACAAAAACGGAGTCTGACTTGAGAAATTAGGGCATACGGCATTCGCCGCCATTGCCACTGGCGCTGCGTTCACAGCGAGTCCGCTCCCAGCGCTCTGCAGGCTCAAAAGGTTGGCCAAAACCCCCGCACCGGGGATTTCGATAGCCCAAGCGCCGGTAATGGGCGGGTTCTCGGCGACAAGGACGGCAGAACCGGTCGGCGCAAAATTTTCCGTGATGCTTAAAAAGCCGGTATCGGCGCGTGCAAACGTGCCATTCATGATAGGAGTAGGCACTTGAGCAGTCTGACTGCTAAGGAAGGCCGATACTCCGATCTGATTCTTCGCATGGTCGAACACTGAACTGGTCTTTCCATAGAAGACATTTCCGGAGGCGTTAAACGGACCACCGAAATAGGTATCGAATTGACCTGTCACAGGCGGGGTCACGGACGTTGCCGTCTGGCCACAGCCACCAGAGCTGAGTACTCCGATCCAGAGACCCAGCAGAATCAACGGCACTGTTTTTCTGGATCGCCGGCCCTCCAAGCTTGAAATCGCTGCAACGATCCGGTCGAAAGTGAAACAGCCCATTACAATCGGCATACATGGCTCCTAAGCTCGCTTCTTCTTTGCGGGAAGAACCTTTCAAGTGTCGAAGGCCGCGAGTTTTACTGTCGTTGTAGAAATCTTGCCCGTCAGGCAACGGCTTAATAAGTGAACTTCAAACCGAATTGAAGGATTCTTGGATCGTGAGCGTCCACCGGATGAAGAAACGAACTGCCTGTGAGGCAATCCACTCCGGCTCCACCTACCGCTGAATAATTGAGTGTAGATGCATAATTGAATACAGCACCGCCATAGCAGCCGATGACATTGTTACCCGTGTTTCCGGGGTGCGACGGGTCGTAGATCCGAAACTGCGTATGATTGAACACATTGAACGATTCAGCGCGGAATTCAAGATCTCGCTCGCCGAAGACTTTGAAATGTTTCAGCAGGGAAATATTGAAATTCGTGCGCCTTGGATTGTTGAGCGAATTTCGCCCGCAATTTCCAAAAGTCAAACCGCGTGGAGCGACGAAGGCCGTCGGATTGGCGAGCAGGGGGCCAATACTCTCCGCGTTGTTGCCCCCGGCCGGCTTCCCATAATAGGGGTTTCCCACGCAATCTGCGTATGAGCCCGTCCCAAAGTAGTTGGCCACGCCTCCGTTATCCGACACGCCGATTCCACCGGAACTCCCGCCGTTGATCACGCTGAAGGGCGTGCCGGTTTGAAAAACGGTGATACCGGAGATCTGCCACCCACGCCAAAGCACGTCGGAGAGCCCAGACGGTACATTGCTGATCGGCGTGTAACCAGGACCTGCCTTGCTCGAGGTCGCGTCGACGGGAGAATCATCGTTCGTGAACCAATAGTGGGCAAACTTGGATATCAGCTTCTGTAGAGGCAGATCATAGATATAGCTGACGGTCAAAGACTGACGCTGGTCGAAACTGGAGCTGGCCTTGTTGCTGGCTAGGTCGTACGAATTGACAAAGTCTGCATCGGAGCGATCCGAAGAATCGTCGATCGAGTGACTGTATGTATAGGAGACCCCAAGCACGAGTGGGGTAACCGTCCGGCGCAAGCTAAATTGGAAAGCGTTGTATTTGGAATCCGCAGTATTGGCTACCGACAAAATGCTGCCCAACCCCGGGTACAACGTCGGGTACCCCCGCCGGAAAGCGCCGGGATTAAATGGCGTCCCAAATCCCGCACTGCCGTAACAGGCAATATTCATATTCACCCAACCGGGTTGTCCTAAAGCAACGATGGTCCCGCCGTTTGGATTCACGGAGGACCCACCCCCGAGCTCAAATTGCCCTCCGCCCGAACAATCCTGCGACCAAATGAGGGGGTGGCCTGCGGGGTAAGGATTAAAAGCAGGATCGACTGGCCGAAACTGGTTGAGGTCGCTGACAGAGGTCAGGTGGGTTCCCTTGCTGCCAACGTAGGCGAGAGTAGCAGCAAGTCCTTTCGTGATCTCTTGTTCCAGGCTCAAGCTCCACTGCTGGGCATACGGATAAACGGCCTTCTGAGGAATTGAAGTGACGTTAATCGGATAGGCGACAGGGCCGGTTACGCTTGGCCGCTGAGCCTCTTGAGCGAGGTAACTGCTGCATGACGTCCCAAGCCGCCCAAAAGCTCCAATGCATTGGTAACTAGGAGGATTCAGCACGGTTTGACTGAGGGACAGGGGAGCGCTGCCAATCAGGGACCCAGTGTTGGCTTCGAAACTGGTGCCGTGTTCAAAAAACACTCCGTAGCCGCCGCGAAGGGCGGTTTTTCCGGTACCAAAAACGTCCCAAGCGAATCCGATGCGCGGCATAGGGTTGAAGACGTGGCTCGTCATGCAGCTCACCGGCACGTTATTCGTTCCGCATTGAACCATGCCGTTAATGATGGAAGGATCTGGATTGCTCAAGCTTAGGGGCACTGCAACCAGGCTGTTGCCGGTACTCGTGGTCTGAGGACGCGCGAGAAATCCAAAGCTGGGGTCAAGATAAACGCCGGAGGCAATCGACCGATTGTATGCCTGCGGTTCCCAGTTGTAGACAGTGCCCTTCGGGTTATACCAGCTGCCGAACAGTCCGAATCGAATTCCCAAGTTTAGTGTGAGTCTTCCGGTTACGCGCCAGTCATCTTGGATATACGGTTCTATTAATTTATATCGGTTGTAATACTTGTTTTGAGCACTGTCCTGCTGGTAGGAAGCGATCTGTCCACCAAGGAAGTTGGCAAATACGTTCGAAGTATCAGTTGTCGCCCAACACAGGGAAGACCCCACGCAAGTACTGACAACTCTCGTGGGGCTGCGACCGGCCCCCTGGGTATTGAACGACAAGACGCCCTGCACATCGCCGGAATTCAATCCGTTCCCGGCGCCCAACTCGTTCTGCTGAGCGATCGTAACGAGGACGCCGAACTGCAAGGTGTGCTTGCCCAAAACTGTGGCCGCGTCTTCGTGCAACGTATAAGTGGAAGCTGCCTGTTGCCAGGGGGTATATCCGGTATCGATATTGAACCCGTGAGAGCCGTAAGCGCTGTTCGTGCCCTTGAAAACCACACCGGGTATCTTGCCCCCGAAGCTGGTATCGAAGAAGCTGCCGATGGGGCCCGTCGGCAAGATCGCGGGAGTTGGGCCTGAGCCTGTCTCTGTGCAACTCTGCGAACCCGAAACGCCGGTTGGACACGGCGAGTCCAGAATTGCAGGTCGCGACAAGTCGACTCCTGGGCCCGGTACTGCGGTAAGGGTGATGTGATCTCCGACGTAGTCAAAGGAAAGGCGGTTTGTAGAACTTTGTCCAAATACACTCGCGAGGCTGGCAACCATGCTTATCCCGGGGCCGTTGATATGGTTCTGGACCGTCGGGAAACTGTTCTGGACTAATCCCCACTGCGGCGTAAGAACGGTGGAACTCCATGCGTCGTGCACGTAGCGGAAGGAAACGGTCTCCGACGGAGTGAGATTATGATCGATACGAAACAGCTCTTCGCGCCAGGTGGTGCTGGGCGAAATAGTAGCAACATAGCAAGCGGGATTTGCCGCCGTCGAGACTGTGGAATTGCAGCCGCCTGCGGAATTAGGGGCTGGCAGAAGCCCTGTCGCCAAGAAGGCTCGCGAAATCGGATCGATTGGTAATTGATCGGTGGCGCTTTGGGCAACCGTCCCATTGTATCCAGAGCGAATATACTGTCCCGAACTGCTGTTAAAACCTACCACCGGGCAGTCGGGAAACTGTGATTTATTCTGCGTGGTAATTTGAAACGTCTTATCGGCGGGACAAACATCGCTAAAATCTCCGGCCCGCTCGGCCATCGACGGCACCGCCTGGTTGTAGGAAACCGGCGTTTTCTCAAAGCGGAACTCCTGGGAGAAAAAGAAAAACGTCTTGTCTTTTTTCGTGTTGTACACATGGGGAATGAAAATCGGCCCGCCCAGCGTATAGCCGAAGTCATTGCGGCGGTACAGCGGAGCGCGCTTGGTCTGGTCGAAGAAGTTCCGGGCATTAAACATCTCGTTGCGTATGAATTCGTACGCGTTGCCGTGAACATTGGACGTGCCGGACTTGGTTGTGATCAAAACAATTCCCGATGCCGTCCGCCCATACATGGCGCCGTAATTGGACGTAAGAACTTTCATTTCCTCGACTGCGTCAACGCTCGGGTTGATGATAAACGTGTTGCCTCCGCGGGCCGCATTGATGCCGTTATTCAACACGTCCGATCCATCCACTTCAAAAATGTTATATTCAACACGCCCGCCGTTTACGCTGTACTTTGCGCTGCCCGCCGCGCCGGTTTTCCCTTCGTCTTGCCCTGTCTGGTTGCTGACGCCGGGAATGAGAGCGACGAGCTGGGAAGTGACTCGTCCGTTCAGGCCGTAACTCTCGACCTCGGTTTGCTTGATGGTCCCCTCGACCTCGGCGTTGGTGGTCTCGATCTGGGCTGCGCCGCCGCCTTGAACCGTGACGGACTCTATCTGTTGAAAAACAGAAAGCTTGACGTCGAGCGCGAATAACTGATCTTTCACCAGCACAATATCTTCGCTCGAGAAAGCCGCGAACCCCTCCGCTTGCACATTCACCTGGTATCGCCCGGCTGGAAGGTTGGGAACAGAATAGTGCCCGGCATCATCCGTTTTCGTCTGTAGCTTTGCGGAAGTATCCCGATTAACGACATCTACCATCGCCTTCGGAACCGTTAGCCCCTGCGGGTCTGTAACTTGACCGGAAATCTGCCCCTTCTCAGATTGTGAAAAGGCCAGAGTCACACCCCAAAAAAGAAATAGTGCCACCTTCAACGTGTTGACCAGCGTTTGAGACATTTACTATCGGCTCCTTCGGTTTAGTGCTGCGCTTGGATCGTTATTGTTCACGTCACGTCGCCGCGCAGTCTCCGGGCCAGGTTAATCGGCTTCGGGACGGTACTGACGGTCTGCCCTGTGGGAGACCTTAGGGAAGCACGTTCGCCTTAGGGCCTAGTCCATTGGTTCCGGTGCTAACTTGCTGTGCCTCAACGGAAGGGAGGGGTTGGGGCGACGACTGCGAGGGCTCCGGTCCCTGTGCCGGCGTTGAAGGCGAGGGCGGACACACGTTAACGGGTGGAGATCGAGTAATTGGCCTGTAGCCGATACCCATCACTTCGAGAACGGAATGAATTGCGCCCGGATCAACGCTCCTTGCCGCTTGAACAAGGTGATTGATGTGTTGCATCAATTTGCGATCGTCAAAATTCAATGATGGAATCACGGAGAGTCCTTTAAATCGAGTCTTCGCCACATCTTTAGAGCGGCAGCCAAGTTCTTCGGCCAAGCCCTCCCCGGGGCGTACGCCGACAATACGAACCTCTATGTCTTTTCCTGGGTTCAATCCCGCCAGCAAGATCATCTCCCGCGCGAGTTCATCAACAGTGCGTGGCCCATCGATGTCAGCGACGAAGATCTCGCCTCGATGAGCCTCACAGCCGGCCCCAAGGATCGCGTGGATGGCCTGTTCCATTGTAATGAAACAGCACGCCACGTTTGGACCAGTTATGGTTAACGGACCACCCTCGGCGATCGGGCGAAGGAACTGGGGACTTACACTCCCGCGGCTTCCCAAAACGTTCCCGAAGCGCACGGAGGCTGCTTGTAATCGACCTGACTGGCTAGCAGATTGAACAAGCATTTCGCCAATCCGCTTCGTCGCCCCCATCACGGTGCCGGGATTCCCAGCCTCGTCCGCGGAAACAAACACAAATCGCTCGGTTCCGAATCCGGCGACGATATCCAGCAAGTTCTTGGTTCCCATCACGTTTCCCATTACGGCTTCGCTCGGATGCAACTCCATGAGGGGCACATGTTTGTAGGCTGCAGCGTGAAAGATCACTTGTGGAGCGAAAGCCTGGCAAATGCTTTGCAGACGCCAGGTGTCGCGGATATCCGCCACATGCGGTTCCACTGGAATGGGCACCTGCCGCATAAGCAGGTCTTGTTGCAGTTCGTAGATCGCGTTCTCATCCTTATCCAGGGCGACAATTCTCAAGGGCGCGAAGCGAGCGAGCTTCATGATCAGCTGACTGCCGATCGAGCCCCCAGCGCCCGTCACCAGAATGCGCCTTCCGGAGTAGATCGCGCGAGCGGCCGACTCGAACTCGGCCGTCTGTTCGCTCAAATCCTTGTCGCTTTGGTTTGTTTGGCTCATCGAAATGAAAGGAAAAGGACCCGCACTCACGCGGCGAGACGGATTGCTCCCGCTCGCGTGAACGGGAGGGTTTGCACGCTCGAAAAAAAGTTCAGGCTTGGACCTACAGAAGGCGAGTTGTGCGATGTCGCCGGCAGGCTCAGGGCATCACGTGGTGGACCTGCCTACTGAAAAAACCGAGCCGCAAACGCTGAGCTCGCGGGCAGATATCGGCTCTACGGCCGCAAGATTCACTTCAACGGCGACTGCCTTTCGCAAGGGTTCTACAGTTAGGACAACCCGATACTGATTCTTGAATCGAGTGAGAATGCCTTCGACTCCTTCAAGAATGCCGCGCCGGACGCGAACCCATTCACCGATCTTCAAATAGGGGTGGGGCTCGATCTGCCCTGGGCTTCGGATGATCTTGTTAATCGCCTGGATATCACTTTCGGGGATCGGACATGCGCATCCGCCGCTTTCTACGAGCCAGGACACCCCAGCCGTTCGCAGGATATCGACTTTTCGAGACAAATCCGTTCGCACAAACAAATAGCAAGGGAAAAGCGGCAAGAAAACAGTCTTATTCCGATCTTTCCAGCGCCGGAGCGAGCGATACTCCGGGAGCAGGACCTCAAAACCTTTCCTGGTTAGCAGCTCTGCCGCCGTTCTTTCGTGCTGGTGCCTGGCGTAGATAGCATACCAAGCCGGTTCCTGTCCCATTAGGGTTAGAACTTCCGTTATTCCTGCCATTGCGCACAGCTCCGCTCCGTGACTTACAGCAGGATTCATTTTCCTCTGCAGCCAGCCCAGAATGTTTTTCCAAAAAGAAACGCTCACTACTGTGTCTGCGAAGTCCGGCGAACCGCGTTCGCACTGCACACCGGGGGTTGGGAAACCAGCCAGGCACATTGCACAGGCTTCAGGCGCACACCTTCTTGCCGCTCTGCTCTCGCTGTGCTACATCCGTCTCGACAGGACCGAGAGCATCGTGAATACCGTGATCTTGTTATGCGTTGATGACGGCAATGTGAACATTCCAAGACGTCAAGAACAACACGGCATCAGTCCAGTGGCCATGGCGGCCACTGCTTAGCGTGTGGTTGCATCCCCAACACAAATGCGGATCGGACCTGTTACAACACACAATGGTCAGCCACGACTGGCAGCTACAGCGCGCTCACCGATTCAGTGGGCATTCACGCAAAACACGCTGGAGGGACCGTTCAATCCACTGCTGACGCTGATGTCTATGAAAACAAATTGCTCTGGCCCCGCCATGTAGAAGACCTTCGTCGCCGTACCGCCACCGTTCAGCAACGTCAGCGTCCCCCGGCTAGTCACCTCATCCAGAGCTTGCACCGTCATCCCCGCTGAACTCTGATCCATCTGCGTTTGCACAATGCCGCTTTTCGCAAACCGCTGATCGAACAGAATCGCGTACTTGCCCGGCGTCGTGGTGAGACCGAATAGGCCCACCAGCGACAGCGCGTCACTCACCGACCAGCCCCTCGTCCGCACGATTCCCAACCCCGCCAAATCAGCCACTGCCTGTAAGGTCCTCCCGCTTGCGCGCTGACAGTCCCCGTCATCGCTCGATTGAACACCCCCATGCCGCGGCCTGTGCTGGGGTCAAATACGACCGCTTGGCTGGCAAAAAACGCCGGCTCCACAATCACACCCGCATCGTTTGAATCCCAACGCACCGTTCCCGCATGCGCTCCTATCCCGCTGATCTGCAACTGCCCGACCGTCGCGATTTCGTTGCTGGCCGCCGCCGTATCCAACCCGGCCATCGCGAACACACTTCCGCTGCTCACCACCGTCGCGGCCGAAAACGGTGTGCTCTGCCCGCTCGCGCTCTGCCCGATCCATGCAGCGACGGCCCACAACTCGGAGTGACCTGACGGAGTTCTTGTATCCTTTGAAATCGAGCCCGGCGGAACCACGTGGCCATAGGACAACACCGACGGTCAATTCATATTCAACGAGAGGAATGCTTATTCTGTGTTACATGTCGTTGAATATCTTGAGCAGTTCCAGAGTGGACGGCGGTTGGCAGTGCCGGATATTTCCGTGCCGCATCGGAATCTAGCCAGGCAGTGAGCAAACCGGAAGCGCTAGTCGGTAGCGCGCCGAAATTCAAGCTGCCTCATCCCGCGGCTCAATCGCAAGATTTGCGGTTCTTCCACGCCACTTGCCCGGTGCAAATTTTCAGGAAGCAGAATTAGTCCTGCTGGCCATCATGCCGCACTCTTGCAATCCGCGACATCGAGAGCGCCATTCTCTCTTTCCAAAAAGACTGAATAGGGCGGCTTTGTACCGATTCCCAACGTTATTTATCGACCTCTCTACTCTCCTGTTTGTGCTCCCGTGACATTGATGTGGTAAGTCACGTCCAAGACGTCTGGTCCTGCGGCGCCGTGAAAATGGATCGTGTGGTGGCCGATCATCAGCGGCGCAACCATCACGTAATATCCATCGTCCACTGCCGGAAAGTACGTTCCTCGCTTGAAGGGTCCCTCCCCAATTGCGGTAAAGAAATTATCGTCGGGCAACGTGAATCCAAAGACTGGCGACTGGACCCGGAACCGCTCCTTGATGTGCGGAATGTCTTCGCCATCCACTTGCATTGCGAGGTCCGTAACGTCGTCCATTTCTACCGCATTAGTGCCCCTCAGGTCAGAGATTTGTATGGGACGATCAAAACCTGGTCTGGTCTCCTCGAGCACGGAGTCCTCCGCGTTGTAAATAGCAACATAAAGCGCGGTTCCGGCTGGCACGTTGCAATCTCGAACGACGTTATCGAAAGTGCCCGTACCGCCAACTGCTACGAACTTTCGGCCCAGGAACCACACCGGTCCGGTCTGCCCTGTGCTGCAATCTGCATTGTCAAACAGCGGATGGATCGCCGTCGGAATGGAATCGGCCCACTGCTGCCAGGCGGCATTCCAATCGCTAAAGGTCCTCCCGTAGACCACGGAATCGCGGTCGAAGATTTTGCTCCGTTCTTTGTCATGGTCGTTGGCCAAGATACTCGGTAGGCACTGCATTGCCAGAGCCAAGGCCGCCAAGCCCGAGACAGTTGCAAGAGCTGGGAAACGTCTCATGGTGTTCCTCCAATCAGGCAGAGCGATTTAATTGACGACATCGTCTCGCATATTACTCGGGGAAAGGTTGTAATACTTGCAACCGGTCACGGAGCACGAAGACGCACAAACACATACCCCGGAAGTAAAGGCACCTGAAGCCGAACGTGGCGGTCTTTCCAGCGCCGCACTGAGTCGTAGAACGGCAGGAAGTGCTCGATGGATCGTGTCCGAGTTGCTGCGCCACCCGCTTCTCGTGATTCGGCTTCGCGTAAACAGCGTAACAGAACGGCTCGAAAAGGCTGGGACACATGCCCGCATGGCCCATCGGGTCCGCAGTGTTGAGAGTCAGGGTTACCATTTTGTTTGCCTCTTGCAACATCATCTGGTTCGTTGCGCCCCATCACCCGCGGGGCCCGAAGTAAACTGACCTCGGTATAATCAATTGGTTATAATTACTTTTGCGACTCTAACTGCTCCTCGCGATCCTCGTGATCGGAATCGCTCGACCCTTCCGTCTTGTTCCAAAGCGACCAGGATCGGTGTCCATTCGAACCGCCATTCGCACTGCTCCGCGAAAACTTCGGCAGGCTCGCCCGTACGTCCGTGAACACTTCCATCGCAAATGTTTTCCGCAAGTCATTCGCCTCTACCTTTTCCCAGCCCGCTGTCACAAGAATCCAGGCCGTCCCGAGCGCGAGTCCGAGCAAAGTTCCCGAAACGGTGATAACGGCGCGTGGCGGAAATGTCTTCTTCGTCGGCACACTCGCTAGGACGAGCACCTTCACGCTTGGGATTTCCTTCGCTTCCTCCACTTTGGCGAGTTCGCACTGCTCGGTGAGCAGTTCGTACACCGCTTCGTCGATCTTCGTCTGCCGGAACAGGTCCGAGTAGGTGACCCCGAGAATCGGGAGCTTGCGCATCGACGGATAGAGCGCGGATTCACTATTTGCGTCTCTTCCCGTTCCCGCCCCTCCCAGCTCATTCAATTTTTTTTGCAGCTCATTTGCACGGGCGTTTGCGCTCCGGACGCGTACATTTTCGTCCGTGTATACTTGTTTCAGCCCTTCAAGTTCCGACTGCACCGCGATCAATTCACCCTGTAGCCTGGCCGCTGCTTCCACCATCGCCTTTCCTTGTGCGGGGATGTCGATCGCACTGTTCTTGCTCGCGAAGTCGCTGAAGTTT
>Ga0210400_10003027_pt1 | contig 15041 bp, 11 predicted proteins | sample IncBWH26MmetaG_FD_155456 | JGI IMG/M metagenome (GOLD analysis project Ga0210400, IMG submission 155456) | Forest soil microbial communities from Barre Woods Harvard Forest LTER site, Petersham, Massachusetts, United States - Inc-BW-H-26-M | ecosystem: Environmental > Terrestrial > Soil >... | reverse complement strand
CTTCGGCCCGCTTCAATTCCGTAATGTCTTGAACGGTGCCGAAAAGTCTGTTGTGCTCTCTGGAAATCCCATCCTCAGGTCCCACATCCGTCGTCTTCCAGAGCTTCGAGGTAATGGACTGAACGGTACGCACTTCTCCACTTGGACGGACGATCCGATGTTGGTGAACGGGATGTACGCCGACAGCAACCTCCTCGTCTACTGTGCTGTAGAGAGCCTCGCGGTCATCGGGGTGGATGAGGCCGCTTACCGTTTCGATATCCATAGGGCGTTCTTGCGGTTTGAACCCGAATATTCGATAGGTCTCGTCGGACCAGATGATCTCGCCCGTCTCAAGATCCCAATCCCAATAACCGACATGGGCGACACTTTGAGCTTCTTCAAGTCTTGCTTTGCTTTCTTGAAGGCTCTGGGACAGTGCCTCGCGCTCGTCATCGGCTCGTTTGCGTTCGGTGATGTCTGTTACTACACCGGCATATTCGAGGTTGCCGGAGCTGTCCCTTCCTGCATGCGCAACTACATGAACGTGCCTGATGACCGCGTCAGGTAAGAGCACTCGATGCTCGACATCCAAGTCCATGCCGTTCTGTGCGGCACGATCCGACAGTTGTCGGACGCGGTCCAGGTCGTCAGGGTGAACTCTGTCGAAAACCAGATCGAGTGTGGGGTGCGTTTCGCGTGCGAAGCCTAAAATTCTGTAGGTTTCGTCAGACCAAACGAGCTCACCACTGTGAACCTTCCATCCAAAAGTCCCTGAATGGCTCAGCCTTTGCGCCTCTGCCAGATACTGCCATCGTCTTTGCAAATCGGCCTGGGAAGCTTTTAGATCTTCATTGGCTTTCTCAACGGCAGCTGTTCGTTCAGGATCCCCATCCTGCGAACTCTTACGCAATTCGAAGAGAAGTCTTCGATCTCGGCGCCAGCCACCCAACACGGCTATTAACGCGATTGCAAGCGCAAGAATGATTAGAAACTGCAACATGTGCAATAGAAGCTCCGAATTCGATGAATCTTACCCTACATGCGGGCGGCACGTCCCGCCTTCGCCTTTAGACATAAAATACCCTCAGAAGTTTCCGCGAAAGGGGCCGGGACCAAACGGAACTCAAAACTGCCGCCTCCTGCAAGCCAGGGGGGCAATTGACTGCGATTTTCAGCCACGCCGCAGACAGAAGCGGACTGAAAGGGGACTGAACGAGAGGCAATTCGAGTTTAAGCCTTCGCCATCATCGTAGCCAGAAACCGAACCGGATCTAGCCGAAAAATAGCGGATTGAGAGCGGAGTGGCAGGGCAAGACGCGATTCCGCTAACTGCTTTGAAATGTGGTGGCCAGGGACGGAGTTGAACCGCCGACGCCAGCCTTTTCAGGGCTGTATTCGCCCATCGCCATGCCTTTGATTGCAACGCACTTAGCTAGGCTACCGTCAGTATTTTCTCTGCTTTTTTCGGAAGCATAACGGAAGCATAGAGCGCGGGACCGGTGTCTGCCTCAAAGATTACAGTTCCCAAGTCTCCTCGTCCTAGCAAAGTGCCATTGCAGTGAACCGCCGGGGACCATCTACCCGCTCCTGCCTATTCAGCATTACAATGACTGCCATAATAAAGAATGCTCCACCAACAATCGCCTAAGTCTGGACGATTCAACACTCCCGCTACTGGTCACTGTGTCATTGGCTAGTGCCACGGGGTGGCACATCTGTGCTCTATGTCATCACGCTTGGGCAATTCCGCAATAACGTCCAGATGATGGGAAGGGTGACTTTTGTCCACGCGCGTAATCTGCGACATCAGCATCTGGGAAGAGATCAGACCCATTGTCTCGTGGAAGATTCCCCAGCTCGTAGAGAATATCAACAAAGAGATCTCCAAGGATCGTTCACTCGCAGAATTCCAAGGCAAGCATCCGGTTCCTTGGCAACTCGCAGAAATAATGGAGCAGCGCGCTAATGCGTGGGTTCGGCGCATCTACGACCTCTGCTGCGATGCCTATAAGAATAGCGGCAAAGCAGTGTCAGAAGGTTTTGATCGAGCGCTGTGGGCGTATTGCATAGAACCCTTCATCAGGGGACAAAACCAGGCAGATATTCATAAAGAGACGATGTCCGGGTTCCTGGAACTACTCCTTTGCGCTGTAGGATCGCCGCGGGAGAAACGGAGTAGCCTCACAGTGAGCCAGAAAGACTGCTGCCTTGCTGTCAGAGGGAAGGTGCATTCTGCTTGGCTCTCTAAGCTAACTCACGTACCTCCTACGGTCGATGAGGCTGCCGCAGCCTTATTAAGGCACAAGGCAGTAGAGGCCCGTGCGGTGCGCCTTGCTGCAGGGTTGCCACCAGACCCTCCACCACCCACGCCGCCAGCGCCCGCCCCTCCATTGGCACGGCCCACGGCGTCGCCGCCTCAACCCACCACTCCAGTTACCTCCCGTGCAACGGTGTCGGTCCAGAAAGAGGCTGCACCAGAACAGCTGGAGGGCTCAAAGGGTGACGCGCACACCGTTTCGGACGCCGTCGGGGGGACAACCTGGGAAGAGATCGAAATCCTGTTCTTGAGTGACGAGCGGGTTCAGATTCGCAACGGAGGGAACCGGGAAACGCGCAACTACGCGGAGTTTGGCTTCCAGGATGGCAGGACCGGAAACCCGAATCAGGCATGGGAGGCTCTGCGTGCACTCGCAGAAAAGAACGGCGTCATTCAAGATGTAACGGCCGTGAACCAGCCGTGGCCGAAGGTCGAAAAGCGGATCCAGGAAATACGGAAGGTACTTCGAGAACACTTTCACATATCCACCGACCCCATCCCGTTTGTCGAGGGCGTTGGGTACCAGGCGTGTTTCAAAGTCGGCTGCAGCCCTTCGTTCCACACATAGCCGAGTTTTCCCCAACAGATGCCACAAGTCTTCAATTTTATTTTTGCCGATCCCTCAACACCTTAGGGGATTTCTCGCCGAAAACTCGCCTGCGTTGACGAATTTTCGCCCAGTCGGGGTATGAACACTTCACAAGATGGCGAACGCGAGAGCCTAGCGACTGAGCGATCTATTGAGAATGTGGCCGCCCATAGCTACTTTCGGAAGGACGCTGCCCCCCAGGGATGCCCGGTGGTCCGCTCTACAGGAGAACTGCGACTGCATCGGGCGCTGAAGGAAGCCAACTGGATCGGCGCAATTGATGAGTTCGATGACGCCGCCAGGCTGAGTTACCTGTCTGTTGGCGAGCCTATTCTGATCACAATGAACGGGACGATTCTCGCCGGCTTTGGGCGTTGGCGGTCGGCGGTTTTCGAAGGGAAGCTTGAACTCAACTGCATCGAGTATCAGCTCAATGAGGATGAATCCCTGCAGTTCATACTCACCCAGCACCAAAACCGGAGCGGGTGGAATGATTTTATCCGCATACGCTTGGCCTTAACCCTGGAGCCTGACTTTCAGCAGCGGGCGTTCGACAACATGCGCGCTGGCGGCAAGTTCAAGGGTTTGGCAAATTTGCCGGAAGCTCGGCGTATTGATGTACGAAAAGAGATTGCCCGCGTGGCAGGGGTTGGTGGCCGTAATGTCAGCAACGTAAGAGCGATTCTCAAGGTCGCGCACCCGCGACTGCTAGAGGCCCTGCAAAACAGCACGCTAAGCATCAACCGCGCGATCCTATTCTGCAAGTTGCCCCGAGCCTCGCAGTTGGACCATTTCATCCGTTACAGCGAGGAACGCGCAACCAACAAAGTCATCCATCGGTCTATCCCTCAGACGAAAGAGAAAAAAGCCAGCCTCGATGTTCTGGCAGTGCTTGACACCCTACAGTGCCAGGAGGCGCGACAGCCCGGATCAGTTGCAGTGCGGGTCGGCCGGCATGAGCGCACGGTTGTACTTGTCGGTCAGGACTATCTTGCCGGTTCACATTCTCCAAAGGAGCTGAAACTGACATGAAATACCACGATCCGCTCAAGACAATTCTGTCTCAAGGGCGTCAGTACTGGGACCGCGATCAGATGCGCGCTGCAGCTCGTCGAGACTTTGACAAGGCTATGCGGTGCCGCACCGCAGAGTTGGGCGCAGAGGTTTACTCCTCTGAGAATCGGGAACTCATCCTCTACCACACCTGCAAATCGCGAGCCTGCCCGAGTTGTGGCTACCGCGCCAATGTACAGTGGCTACGCGAGCGGTGGGCCGCCCTGCCAGATGCACTCTATAAGGGGATTACGTTCACAATGCCGGATCTGCTCTGGCCCGTTTTCCGCGACAGCCCGTTATTAGCCCGCGCTCTGCCAGCTCTAGCCGCGGAGGTCGTACGGGCACAGGTAGGTGTTAGGCATGGCTTGCGGCTTGGCGTCGTTGCGATTCTCCACACCTTTAACGGGAAATTGGAGTTCAACTCCCATGTACACACAATGGTTACCGGGGGAGGATTACAAGGGTCCTCAGGGATCTGGGTTCCTCGCGGTTACTACAATCACGACCAACTGATGAAGGCTTGGCGGAAGGCCGTGATCGCACTTCTCCGAGCAGCCCTGAGAGCGGGTCAGCTCCGGACGGAGCTAACCGATGACCAGATGGGAGATCTGGTCACTCATCTGGAGAGATGCTGGTGGAGCGTCAAGGTTCAGTCGTTTGAGGACAAATGGCATTTCCTACAATACGCCGGTCGCTACGTAAGGCGGCCTCCCATCGCCCAGCGTCGCATCACCTGGATTGGGGAACAAACTGTCAGGTTTTGGTACAAAGACAAAAAGCTCCGTCGCCGTGCAGAGGTGCAGTGCTCACTGAAAGAGTTCATTGAGCGTTGGACCCAGCACATTCCGGAACACTATCAGCACGCCGTTCGGAGCTTTGGGCTGTTTGCTCCGCGTGCGCTCAGCCAAACATCGGCAGCTGTCTTTGCCATTCTGGGGCAGGAACGAAAGCCACGCCCCAAACCTCGCCGTTGGGCGGACTCCATAAAGCGGGACTTCGGAGATGATCCACTCCTCGACCACACGGGCAAAAGAATGAAATGGGTGCGACGACTAGCGCCGACCAACGGATAAGAGGGTTCCATGAAGAAGATACTGGATGGCAATCAGACGGACAAATACATGAATGAACTAGAACGGGAGATCCGAACGATCTGCGATGATCGCGACCAACAGATCAGCCGGGCAATGGCAGTTCTGGTTATCAGTCTGAAGGTCGGTCCAAATGCCGATCGCCTAGCGCAATATACTGGGTACTCACGGAAGTTCGTTAGTGCGCTCATCGAGCATATGGAAGAGGCGGGGTTATTTACAAACGGTCTGGTGGACGACGAGGAATGGTGGGATTCCAAAGGTGAACTGAACGGGTTTGCCCTGTTTACACACGCGCACGTGGCACTAGGACTTGTTCGAAGGGAAATGGTGTCCAGTGGTGCACGCTATTGGGACCCAGCGACCGGGGAACTGATTGGAGAGTGGCGCCGTCTCGTTCATTAGAAGGTCTCGTGGCCTGACGAACTGATTTCTTCCTGAGATTTCCTATAGATCATGTGCGCGACGAATCTGGTTGCAATAGCCGTGACGCGCTGAGCGAATGCGCCCGAGCCTCGTCCCCGGGCGCAGTCCCTAGAGTGAGACTCTCGCTCCAAACACCAGCAACGTCGCCCACGCGCCACGATCTGAATTACTTTCTCCAAGAAACCACGCCCACGCGACCCGCCACGACACCTCGTTCACGCTGAACACGAGATTTTGATTTTCCTATACTTCAAGCTTGCAGGACTGTGCCCAAACTACCATCGGCGGCCGTTCGTCCTACGCCGTCAATCGTGTCCGTGTCCTTCCGAAGAAGATTTTCTTTGAGCGCCCGGCTCGGACTTTTTCGCTCGCACATTGCAAGGTCTGCCAGAGTACCGACCCATCCGCGCTTCCTATAGAATCCGTGCTATGAAAGGGCGCAAGACTGCGAAAACCTACGCCGATTACCTGCGAGAACAGCCCTCAAGACTTTCTGATTTTGAGCGGGAGAGCCGCGCTGCCGAAGCGTTGCTCCGGGATGAGCGCCAGAAGAAAGCTCCGAAGCGCTGTAAACCCTCTGCCAAGCCACCAGCGCAGTCGTGACTGGTGAGATCAAGCCAATTACACTCAAAACCCGGTCGATGAGTGAAATGGCGATTTTGCATCAATTGACTGTCGCCGGTTCGCCAATCACTCGCGACAGCTAGCGAGGGCCCGCTAAGATGGCCGAGTTGCCAACCTGCGTTATGATTTTTCTCTGCCTCTTCTCGTCGAGCGCAGAAGGAAGCTTTAACTGAAGGGTATAGAGCGCCGACCCTCGTTCCCACCACAGGTTGGCCGGGGCGCACGATCCACCGCAACTGACTGGCCTGAAGAAACCGACGATGCCACCAGCCAACTTCACCTCTTGAACATTCGTGAGTTCACGCGGAGAATAGGTGGCATTATCCCTGGCTCCGAAGGACGCCGCGAAGCCCGCATTCGATAGCAAGAGCCTTTGGGCTCCAGTGGGGCGGCCTTTCGAGGCCGCCATTTTGTCACCCATTGAGTTGCCTGTTTCCACCGACGTAAGGTTTGCCCCTAATGGCCGGCCAAGCCAACTCGTGCCACCGGGTCGTCGAAAGGCTGGGCGGCGGGGAGGCATAGGTTTACCGGCAAGGAGCAATCGGTGATCTACAATTTTGTGCACTTCGGCTCTTTGGAACTAGAATCTGTTTCTGCGTCTCGATAGGGGACTTGGTCTAAGCGACGTGATGTTTCTGCTGTTAGTTGGCACTGATGTTCATGCAGTTCCCTGGCGACGTGATGTGCTACCGCTTTAATCACGTCCACACGCTTACTGCTCTGTGAGCCCGTTCCAACGTGTCGCTTCAAAAGATCGCAATGGCTGCTGATGACAGCGAGTTCGTTGACCAGATCATGTACGAACTGAGGTGGCAATCCCCCGTTCGACTTTTCCATACTCTCATACCTCTCTTTCTCCCCTGCTGCCCGTGGCTTCCCATTTGCCTGGCCTTCGGGCGATTGATGCGGAGGGGTATTTCGATCCTCTTGTTTACGTAACAGGCGCTCGAGCTCGTCGGTGAGAGCACTCGCATTGACCGGCTTCGAGAGGTATCCATCAAATCCTGAATTTAGGATCTTTTCACGGTCGCCCTGCATTGCATAGGCTGTGATGGCCAATATAGACAGTGGGGCTAATGCGGGATCCTCCCGGATCTTGCGCGCAACTGCATATCCATCCAGTACCGGCATGGATATGTCCAGCAGCAGTATGTCGGGATGAGTCTGTTCAATCATCCGGAGCGCCTCCTGACCGTCGCACGCTTCGCTCACCGTGTATCCACGCGCTTCCAGCAACTCGCGGAGCAGTTCCCGGTTCACGGCGTTGTCTTCGGCGACAAGAACTCGGATCATGCCTGCCCCGCGGATTTTGCACATTTGCGGCCTTGAAGGACCCTTTCAACTTCAATAACGAGTTGTTGGTGCCATGAGCCGGTCTTTTGAAAAAGCGCTTGCGTCTGGCTCTTCAGAAGAGCCAACTCATCCTGGGTCAAACTCTTGGCCGTCATGACAAAGATCGGCAGTTCTTTCAAAGTGGCTTCGTCCCGGATGTGCCGGAGGACTTCGAAACCGTCCATGCCCGGCATCAGCAGGTCGAGAAAGACGGCGCTCACCAGCTTAGAAGAGAGCACTTCCAGGGCCCGGGTTCCACTTCGGACGCTCTGAGTCTCATATCCCGCCGAGCGCAGAGTCTCCTGCAACAACTCTAAAGCTTTCGGGTCATCATCGACGAGCAGAATAGCCGCATCGTCATCAGTTTGAGGGAGAACGTGCTTACGGATGGTTCCCAGAAGTGCAGATTTGCGAATTGGTTTGATGAGGTAGTCTGCGGCACCCAAAGCAAAGCCCACCTGTTTTTGATCCACGATGGAAACGATAATGATGGGAATGCTCGCTGTCTCTGGCGTTCTTCTCAGAGCTGCCAAAGTTTCAAGGCCACTACCGTCCGGCATCACAACATCCAAGGTGATCCCGTCTGGGCGTAGTTGCTGGGCTTTCTGAACGGCTTCAGCTCCCGACTGCGCCATCGCAATCCGATATTCCGGTTCCAGGTAGCTAGCCAGAAGCTCGCGGGCTGAGACTTCGTCGTCGACGACCAAGATGAGTGGTTTCCTGAAACCTGCGTCAGCCACGACACTCGGCTTAGCAACCCCGTTGACGGGGAGAGATTTCGCGGACGCTCCGGATCCGGCGGGCTGGGTAAAAGTAAAGCGGCTGCCTTTTCCCGGTGCGCTCTGCAGCGAGATATTCCCGCCTTGCTGTTCGACAAGACGCTTGGCGATCGCCAATCCCAAGCCCGTGCCTTCCGTGACGGCACCCTCGCTGCCATCGATCTGCCGGAATTCGTCGAAAACGACAGCCTGGTCTTCGAGTTTGATGCCTATCCCGGTATCGGTCACTGATATACAAATCTGGTTGTCGTTCTTAACACAATCGATGTCGATCCGACCGTTGTTTGGCGTGAACTTGACTGCATTGCTCAGCAGGTTATACAGGATTTGCTTAAAGCGGACCCGATCCGCATAGACGGACAGATCGGCCCTCGGCCGGTGTTGAACCTGGATGTTTTTCGCCATGGCCAGTGGACGAATGATGGAGAGAACTTCCGGTAGCGCGTCCTTGACATGGAAGTCTTCGCATCGGAGTTCGAGTTGTCCGGCCTCGATTTTCGAGAGATCGAGAATGTCATTAATCAACCGCAATAGATGTTCCGAGCCCTGCTTGATATGATTGATAAAACGCTTTTGCTTAGCGTTGAGGTCTCCCGGGGTTCCTTCGGCGAGAAGATCCGAAAAGCCGACAACCGCATTAAGTGGCGTCCGCAACTCGTGGCTCATGCTGGCGAGAAACTTACTTTTCATCTGGGTTGCGCGTTCGACTTCGCGGTTGCGGAGATCCAACTCGCGGTTCTGATGCTCGATTTGCCGCTGAGTCTTCGTGCGCTCCGAAACGTCACGAATAGAACTGATTACCCGAAAGCCCTCGCTGGTGTGAATCGGGCTTAGACTGATCTCTACCGGAAACTCCGTGCCGTCTTTGCGAAGCGCAAAAAGCTCCACGCCAGCTCCCATGGCACGGGCATGAGGTTCTACGGAGTAGCCCGCTCGATGCTGCGCATGCTCATGACGGACTCGCTGGGGGATAAGCTTTTCGACCGGTTGCCCAAGCAACTCGTCGCGCCGATAACCAAACAGCTTCTCGGTCTGGCCGTTAACCAGGACAATTTTCCCCTGGTCGTCCACTGTGACCACAGCGTCTGGGGCCACCTCGAGGAGGGTTCGAAGATTCTCTCTGCTTTTCTCCAGCGCTTCTTCCGTCTTCTTTCGATCGGTAATATCAGCCGCAATCACAATCTCTGCCGACCGCCCGGCGAAGGTAAGCGGGTAGGAAGTGACTTCGACGTAGATGATGCTGCCGTCCTTCTTACGGTGCCGCCAGAAATTCGGGGCCCCTTTTTCCTGGTGAGGGGCCGACAAGCTCTTCAACAGGGCTGGAACGTCTTCCGCGGGGCGGATGTCCCGGATGGTCATTGCCAGAAATTCACTCTGCGAATACTCATAAGTTTGCATTGCTGCCCGGTTGACTGCCAGGAACCGCAATGTTTGGCAATCGAACACCCAAACGGGCAGGGGATTTAGTTCGAACAGGGTCCGGTGTCGATCTTCGCTCGCGCGCAGTTTTTCTTCCGCGAGTTTTCGCTCCGTAACGTCGCGAGTAATTTTGGAAAATCCACGAAGGGTGCCCTTCCTGTCTGTCAGGGCGGTGATGACCACGTCGCCCCAAAATCGTGATCCGTCTTTCCGGATCCGCCAGCCTTCCTCCTCATAACGGCCCTCCGCGATGGCCTTCTGGAGTTCGCGTTCCGGCTTTCCGTTCTTAACGTCTTCTAATGGATAGAAGCAGGAGAAATGGCGGCCTATGATTTCATTGGCTTTATAGCCCTTGATGCGTTCCGCTCCTGGATTCCAGCTGGCGATTTGCCCGGAGGAATCGAGCATAAAAATGGCGTAATCCTTCGCACTATCTACAAGCAGACGAAGCTGTTTCTCCGCTTCAATTCGGGAAGCAATTTCCCGGGTCATCTCGCGGATCGACCATAACCCAATTGCGAGAGCCCCGGCTGCTACCAGCACCATCATTAAGAAGGCCGTGTGACGGCCCTTGACGTAGTCAACCTCAGTTCGCTTGATAGCTACTTCGCGTTGGTTGTTCTGGAAGTCTACGAACGCGTTCCAGGCAGCGTGATATTTGAGGATCGCCGGGAGCGTTTCATTGACCATGACGGCTACAGCCCCGTCGCGTTTCCCCTCATCGACAAGCAAATGTAAGGCTCGCAGGTAGCTATCGACATATGGCTTTCTCGTCGCCGCCACCGCAAATAGCAGCTGCTTTTCCTTCTCTGACTCACAACGGCTTTCGATCTGCGCCAGCAATTCTCCAATCTCTTTGCTGTTCTCAGACCTCTCAGCCAAAAGGGGATCAACGAGTGCTCTATCGCGCACGAGAAATATTTCCAGCGTGATACGACTGTTGCTATTGGACAAGGTCAACGCTTTCCGGGCGAGCTGCACTGTGTCTGATCTGCCCGTAATGTCGCTAAGGTTTTTGTCGATCTCCTTCATTCGGCGGAGTCCTGACTCCCCGATCCCGACCGACATAGCGATCAACACGGCAAACGCCATGCCCAATCTCAGTGCTATTTGTTGGGTCTTCAGCGCGAACTCCTAACGAGGCGAGAATATTCAGGCGAAAGCCGCAACTGGTTCCTCGCTACCCATTTCGCAACACTGGGTGACAAAGGCATGCAAGCCTGTCCTCCGGGGAATGTTTTGTAGATCTGCTGCCTACTTGCCAATTGCTGCGCCTCGAGACGATGAATCCAGCGTACCGCTCCTGACCAAGCGCTCGAATTGTTCGAAAATGTGCGGATCCCACCAGCCTTTCGCCACCTCTTCCTTCATGGTTTGAAGCGCATCGGCGATGGAAAAAGCGCGCTTGTAGGGTCTCTCGGTCGTCAGAGCATCGTAAACGTCCGCGATTTGCAGGATCCTGGCAGTGATCGGGATGGCGTCCCCATGAAGTCCATCGGGATATCCCGAGCCATCAAGTTTCTCGTGATGGTGTCGGATGATGGGGATCACTAATCGGAACGACTTTAGCGGCGCACAGATGCGCTCACCCACGACGGGGTGCTCTCGCATGAGCTTCCATTCTTGTTCGCTCAGTTTCCCCGGTTTCAACAGAACTGCATCGGGCACGGCAATCTTCCCGATGTCGTGCACCACGCCTGCACGGCGGAGTGCGGTAATTTCATCCCCTCTAAGACCAAGGTGCTCGCCCAGACGAGCCGAATAGTCCGATAACCGTTCACAGTGTCCATGCGTGTAAGGATCTTTGCCCTCAATGCTTTGCGCCAGTGTAAACAAAACTGCCTCGGCCCGCTCCAGTTCGTCCGTGCGGTGTTTGAGCTTTAGAAGTGATCCTACCCGCGCGAGCAGTTCGGCTCGATCCACCGGGCGGGTCAGGAAATCATCCGCTCCAGCCTTGATGCCTTCGATCCGGTCCTGCTTGTCCGATAGCGCCGTAACCAAGACGACGGGTATTAGAAACATTTCCGGGTTGCTCTTGATTTTCCGGCAGACCTCAAACCCGTTCAGGTGAGGCATCATCACGTCTAAAAGCACTAGGTCGATTTGAGTTCGGGTAAGTTCTTCGACCGCAGCCGCCCCATCCGGCACAGTGACGACTCTGAATCCTTGCGTTGTGAGAAGTTCGTCTAACAGCTCGCGGTTGGCGGATTGATCATCAGCGACTAGGATGGTTCCAGTTACCGACTGATGGAACTGATACTGCATTAGTTAACATCCGTATTCCAGCTTAGAGTCGCACAGAAGATTAGAGGGAGCTAATTACTGAAGTCACGAAACCGTTGGGCCAGTTCGTCGATTGCGAGGTCCAACCTGCCTCCTTTTAAGTTAGTTGTCTATTTCAGATTTCACTGGATAGTTAGCGTCAAGGGGATTGAGTGCTGCAAAGAGCCTGAGGTCCCCGTGACCGTGATGTTGTAGGAGTTCGGAGCGGTTCTAAACAGGATTCCCGGAGGGACCGCGCCGGCAGTTGTCCCATACAATGTCCTGGCGGGAGGGATCGATTGAGCCTGGAGCAGCGTGGTGTACGCGGTTAAAACTGCGAATGAAAGAACAGACTTGATGAATGTCATGCGCGCGGGCCTCCGCTAAAAGGGCGGCAATTATGCCACCGGAGCCCTTCCAATTCAATATGAAAGATTTTTCAACCGGCGGTTGACAAAAGCCGCAAATTGCTTGGAGATGGGGTGGTGTAAATGCACTCCATAGGTAACGAACGAGTAAATAGGGGGCGCGCGTGCCGGGAGGCGGGGGCGGCGGGTCGACGAGTGTAATGGCCTGTTATCGTCAACTATTATTGGTCATGGAGTGAATCGCGCCATGGGTCGAATACTTCTTGTTCTTTCAATCGCTCTCGCAACGTCGAGTCTGGGCCAATCGCAGGCTACTCACGAGATCAACCTGCGTGCCACAGTTGAGGCCATTGTCCCGCTGGCCGATTTTTCAGGGAGCGTGATACCCGTTGCCTCAGACCCGAGGTTTGCGATGACGCTACGCGTCGAGTCTGTTACTCCCGTTGTAGCCAGTTTCTCCAAGGGCACTTCCGTCACGTTGGCCATTCATAGCCCGTCGCAAGTTTTTGCTGGAGATGCGACGACAGGTATGGCGTATGACTTTTCGCTCGACCGGAAGGTTGAGAATGGGAACACCATCTTTTCAGGATTGACAGTGATCGCGCCAGTTCCACTTGTTCCTTCCGTCGATGACTGGCAAGACTGCAAACCGGGTGGCTCGTATTCGTTTACGGACTTGAAGCAATCTGTTCGGAGAGTCATAACAACAGGCGCATATACAGGATGGGACGACAAGATGTTCAGCAGGTCAGGGGACTTGGTGTCTGTTGCTGTTCTTCAGAGCTTCAGTGATGCGGAAATGACTTCGCCCGAGACACTCGAAATTGTGCTAGTGGTGCTTCGGACTGCATTTTCCTGCCCCCACCGTTGTGTCAATGCTAACGGCGACGAGCAGCCGCGTGTCACAGTTCTTCTGCTTGACCATCTACGGAGCGTGACAAGTCCCCCAGTCCGCTCGAAGATTGACGAGGTGCAGAAATTCGTGGTCGAGCAAGCACGCGGTGCCGAATAGGCGATGATTGGCGAAAAATCGCCATTTCACTCATCGTGCCCGCTGCAGGGGTTTTGAGTGTAATGGCCTTGTTTATAACAGTTGAGACTTACGGAGGGCCAAGAAAGTCGAGGGAACTCTGCTGCGGACCCTGGTTCAGCCACTCAGTCCACGTAAATGTGGTTACGACAAATAGCGGATTAACCTGCAAGAGGCCCGCGATGGGAACAGCAATCTCTACTACTGTTCAATTTAGTACATCGCGGGAGAGTGACACTAAGACATACTCGGCGCTGAGGTGTTGTATGACTCAGACCAAAACGAGCGTTTCGCATAGAGTCCTGCTGGTGGATGACGACGAGGCCGTTCGCACCATGATGACTGCGACGCTTGAAAGGAAAGGATTTGACGTAATCCCGGCGGGCGGCGTAGTAGAAGCCCTGAAACTCATCATTACAGAGAGTTTCGACGTGCTTATCACCGACCTGCACATGCCGAACCCCAGTGATGGTTTTGCTCTGGTTACCGCCATGCGGCACACCCAACCCGAAGCGCTTACGCTGCTGGTCAGCGGCTACCCTGATGTGAAGAGCGCTATGGACGCTATCCTTCTACAAGCGGACGAAATCATCGTGAAACCATTCGAGGCCGGGAAACTAGCCGAAATGGTCCACGAAAAGCTCCTCACTCGTAAGCCTTCTGCCGGGATCCAAAAAGAGAGAGTAGCCGCGATATTGCAGCGTTGTGCCAGCCGTATCATTGAGGACTGGTTAGCGCGGGTAAAACAGAACAAAGTCCTCAATCGCATTTCGCTTACCGACAATGAGCTTACTGGACATCTTCCCAAGCTGGTTGAAGACCTGATTATCCGCCTGAGAGAGCCCAACATCCCTGGCGAACAGAGCGCTTCCATCTGTTCCGCCGCTGCGGAAGCACATGGCAGAATACGACGACTGCAAGGCTACACTCCCGGGATGCTAGTGAACGACTCCCGAATCCTCCAGGTGACCCTTTTCGGGACGTTGCAGAGCAATCTGAGCGCCCTGGATTTCAGCTTGCTGTTGCCCGATGTCATGACTATCGCGGACGAGGTGGATTCGCAGTTGACACAGGCGATGGATACCTACATGAACGTCGCGCTGAAGCCAGCGGCAGCGTAGGTGCTCTGCTGTCATCAAGCCGGGCAAAGACAATGAAGACGAAGACGTGGACTGTGATTACCAACACGGGCAAACACGCAGACCTTGAGTCGGGTCTTGAGAAAAATCGCCTGGGAGGATCGAGATGCTCAACCTCATTGACAGGGTTTGAGTGAAATCGAAAAGAGAAGAATTTGCCGCCAGTCTCACTGAGCAATTGTGCTCAGAACAGTTTTGCCCCCAACACCGCTTCCTATCCACCCGCTATCTGTAGCTCTTCCGATAGAGCTGGCTCTACGCTCGTATCTCCAACCTGCAATGTCTCAGATACCGCCCGCTGGTTTGTCCGGATTCGTTCGATAAGAGAGCGCCGATCATCCCCGAGTGCTGCGACCCTTTCTGCTGCTGCAACGGCGCGACCGTACAGTGCATACGCCACCACGTAGTTGTGGCTCTCGCGATGGAGGTTGGCGAGGGAGCACAAATTTTCCGCTAACGCCAGCCACTGTTGCTGACGAAGTCGCTCTAGCCCGTTCGAGTTGTTCCTCGAATGCTCAGCTTTGCGATGTTCTTCGATCCGGCTGATTTGCTTACGCAACCAGCCGGCGAGGGCCTCTTCCAATTTCAGCAATTCCCGCTGTGTGCCACGGCGGTAGAAATAGTCGA